>VOFI01000195.1_pt1 | contig 89385 bp, 109 predicted proteins | sample 5384131 | NCBI WGS metagenome assembly VOFI01 (sample SAMN12384728, study PRJNA508395) | human gut metagenome | isolation source: healthy gut H | host: Homo sapiens
AACACCCTTTACATACGTCTGCATACGGTGGGACAGAGTAGTGGTTTCCAGCAGTTCAGGTTCACCGCCCAGGTCGGGGAACTCCGTAATATCCAGCAACTTCTCCCATGCGTCTTCGTTCTTGTGCATGAGGAAAGTCATATAGGTACTCGTAGCCATACTTATTACCTCCTGTAAAAATGTTTCCCGTCAGTCGCTACCCTCCGTCTGAAATTCATGGAGTACAATTCGTCATTTATTACTTTCAGAATGTTCTTACATTCTGTTTTCTTACCATCAGTCCTGTTGGAGTACACATTGATTTCAAACATGACCTCAATCATGTTTTCCTTCATGCTCGTGTCTTGCCGCTCATTCAGCGTATAGCTGTCACTCTGGGTAATACTCGCATGAGGAAAAGAAGAAGGTGACTGCACATATTCACTGGCTACGTCTATACCAGGAAACTTTTCACGCAATACCTGTGCGACTCTGGTATAAACTTCATTCTCGCAGTCAATCATGTGTAACACCTCCTTGCAATTTCTTCAAAATGTTCTTCCAACTCCCGAACTGTCTGGTACATACTCATATTGGCAGGATTGCCGTAAGTATGTACCTCGCCAGCGTGTTCTCCACTGGTGATAACCTCACCATTGGAACCCGGATTGCCTGTATAACGCCATCCGTTTTTGAGTCTGCCCAGGTGATACCCATAACCGCCACGGGTAAAACCGTTCTTCCCGGCTTCTGGGTGATTGTCAGGATATTTCACGCCTGTACCAAACTCAATAAACAGAACCGCACTCCCAACGGCAACAACGGCAACGGTATTTTCTTCCCTGTTTTCCACTGAGACTTTTACATCATTCGTACCGTCATAAACTGCCCGCTGAAACTTTGCTGTAGCAATCTGCGCCCCTTCGTCAGCCAGGGCTTTCAGAAATTTCTCAGTGCAATCCTTTAACCATTTCTTATAGTCATTCAGTTCCTTTATGGCTTTATCAATCCCTTTCTGGGATAACTCCACCTTGATAAGAAAGATAAGTGGACAGCACTTCGTCATCCGTCTCACCCGTAATGCGTTTCAGAATTACCAGTTTTTCATCATTCGTCATGCTGTCCACCCTCCTTTCTTAATCAAGCACCTGTGCCGCCAGTGGGGAACTCAGAAGCGTTCGCCACATAAACAGAACGGCTGTAAGTCGGCTTGTCAAACTTCGTGCTGATACCCGTGAACTTGCCGTGATACCATTCGGGACCATGGTCAAGACCAATCTGCCCGAAAAGCTGATACTTCTCACCTGCGCCAGTCTTTGCAAGCGGCTCAAGGAAGAAGTTTCCCTTACCGGGAACAGGCTGATAAACGGGAGCCAGAACACTCAGGTTCAGAAGCAGAGCCGTACCAGCAGGCAGACACTCGCCAAGATACAGGTAAACCACACCGATAGGCGTTACCACACTGGAAAGAGCGATACCGTTAATCTCACGGGCAGCCGGGACAACGGTAAGACCGTTCTGAACAGCGTCAGCGTTCACCTGGAACAGCGTAGTAGCGTCACACCACAGACAAAGCCCATCAGTCGGGGCGTTTGCACCGTAGATTTTCTTCACCATATCGGCAATATCCCACAGACCCAGGGGCTTACTGCCAAGAGCCATAGTGTTACTGGTGATTGCCGTAATAAGACCACGGGTTTTGTTCGGGGTGTCATCATCTGTTGCCTTCTGATATACGCCGTTGATAAACGTATACTCAATGTCACGGTTCACCTTCTGAACCTTCGCTGCAACCTGGAAGTCCAGTTCGTTCATGGGGTTAGCCTGCTGATTAGCAACATTCGACAGAGTACCCATGTTACTCTGCTTACCGTAAGAGATACCCACGGACTCCTGGAAAATCTGGGTCACATTGGTTTTCTGCTCACGCTTCGTTACCGTAGCGTCAGGGGCAGTCAGAGAAGCGTTCTCACTGATAGCGGGCTGAGAACCATCACCGCCCGCAGTGTATTCCTGCCCGGTCACAAATTCTACATGGTTCGTGGTTTTGCCTTACTGCCGATAATGGCAGAAAGCGGGGTACGCACGTTACCCTTATTGAACAGCATACCGCTGTAGTTCAGTACACCAAAACTGGTAGCAAACGTATCAGCCATGTTTCGTCACTCCTTTACTTATTTTCTGCCTGTGCCGCAGTCTCCTGTGCCATCAGGCGTGTATAATATGCGGCAGCGGTATAATCGCCGCTTGCCTGTGCTTCTGCGATTTTCTTCTGATAATCTGCGCCGCCAGTATTCTCAGAACCCCCAGCAGGACGTGGGGTTTTCTTCATCTTGTCGGCAAGAATATCCTTCTTCTGGGCTTCGAGATATTTACTCTGATTAGCCATCACAGTGTCCATGTCACCGTCCACCATAGCGGTAGCGGTACTGTCAGCCAACTGCTCGTCATAACCCATTCCAAGCAGTTTTGCCTTTTTCTCAGAAAGAGCGATAGACCGTTTGAGGTCGGCATTTTCCTGAGTCAGCTTTTCCATATTGGCTTTCCGTTCAGCTTCCGCAGCTTCATCATCCGTCTGCTTCGTGCGTAACTGCTTCTTATAGTCGGCAGCTTCGGAATTTGCCTTTGAAAGCGCAGCTTTCAGCCTGTTAATCTCAGCTTCATTTCCCTGTCCAACCGTCTGTAAGGCAGTTGAAATTTCATCTTCGGTCATGCCCTCTTTGTAGGCACTGCCCAGCAAATCACTTAAATAACTCATAATAGTCCTCCTTGCGTTTAAGGTGTTCCCTCACCATGTTTTCCGTTTTATCCTCTTGTCTGAGTTTGCGTTTTAAGGTGTTCCCTCACCATGACAAGCAGAAGGGTTAATTCTGCAAACCATCCATTTTCAGCACCAGCACACAGCGGCAGTTCGCATTGTTCCATACCTGAGTAAATCCATGCGGAGCCAGGGCATAATCCCCATCCCAGGTATAGAAATAGTCATCCAGCGGAACCGTCATACCTTCCAAGTATCTATGGGTATCTCTCACATCTTCGTCCAGCATGGTTCGCCATACCTTTGATACCCTTATCCCTGTATTTCTCTGGTACTGTTCTCCGCCGTCATAAATGGCGGCATTGAAAACCCTTTGATACTCTGACTCCACCAGTAGCTTTAACCCAGTCAGATTATCGGAAGCTACATGGGTTGCCACTCTGTCCTCAAAGGTTTTCCCATCAATCAGGAAATAGATAACGTCTCTCATGCTGTCCACATCTACACTCAGGTCAGCCGTAAGCATTTCACCTGCCGCCGCAATTCCCAGTCGGTAAGCTTGTATCAGAAATGAGAGTACGTCATCTGCAATTTGTTCTTCGTTATCAGCAGAGTAATAACTGGCAGTAGTAAGCACATTGAGTTCGTCAAACGCTTCAATGTAAGAATTAAAAATCTCATTCATGGCAAAAAAAAAGGACTATGAGTTTGTCACTCACAGTCCCATTGGACTCACCAGAGCCGTTGCCCCGGCGTTACTCCTTCATTTTCAGCTTTCGTTTGACTTCTACAATGGCTACCTTACCCTGCTCAATCAGTATTTCCACCCTGCTCCCGTGTTTGAGCAGTGTTTCCATCTGTTCCACCATTTCCTTCGTTATCACTGGGGTCATCTTCATTACCTCCCTCTTTCATAGCTTGCTGTTTCTCAAATAACTCCTGGGCTTTCTTTTCCTGTTCTTCGGCATATTCCACACTCAATGTGTAAGCCAAATCAGAGTCAACAAACAAGCCGCAGTGTTCAAAGGCAAGGCGTGGATGAATTTTCTCATTCTTGAGCATGAGGTCAAGCACCTGTGCCTTTTGGTAAATGTTCTCGTAGTTACGCCTGGTAAAACGGATTTCAATGTTGCAGACCTTCAAATCCATATCTACCAGCGTATGGCAAATGTTTAAAATCAGTCTGAGGAAAACCCTCTCAGACTTTTTAAACACGAGTTCGCTGTCCTTCGCCCTTGCTTCGGCAGCAGACCAGCCATCACGCATAATAACTGCGGAACCTGTATCACTCGTAGAAGAACCGCCGTTACGGTTCGGCATACCGCAAATGGTAAGCACTGTCTGATACATATGGTCTACCAGAGTTTGCGTTTCACTCTGGTTTAGATTGCTAATTAGGTAGTCACTCTCCGCTTTCATCTGCGGGTCAATATCCCGGAACTTAATTGCCCCTTCCTCACGCAACTTTTGATAATCCTCAGAGGAAATATCCACGTTATGGAAAAGCATAAGAGCCTGGACAAACTGCTCAACTCCATCCAACCTGTTACTGTCTGTCAGGTTGATAGCGTCCAGTGAATAACCAACTCAAATGCGCCGATACGGGCAATATTCAACGGATATTCGATAATCGGAATATCCCCCAGAATGTGCGTATCATGTGCGACAATCTGAGTGTCCACGATTTCAAAATACTCGTGGTCGGAATAGCAACTGTAATGCACCAGCCCGTTTTCGTCCACCACATATTTCACACCCAGAATGGGTTTATTTCCCAGCCCGTTGTGATACACCACAAAAGCGTTTCTGGGGTCAAGGGTATAAATCTCAAACGGAGCGTCATCTTCCTCACCCGCTTCATCAGGCAGAACCATTCGGAAGGAAGTTCCGCAGATATGAAACCAGTCAGCCAGCTCCTTATCCTTTGCAGGCTTTTCTTCTGCAAAAACAAACTCGTTAAGCTGATTGATTGCTTCTGCCAGATTATCACCGTTACCACGGGAGACATACTGTAGCGGTTCTCCCATCAGGTAGCCCGATTTAAAAGAGACAATCTCATTAGCCCGGTTCTCCACAATATGATTGCAGATTTCAGGTCTTACCTCTTTCTGGCGGTTGAGAATGGGCTGTATGCCCCTGTAATACCAATAGAGATAATCAATCTCAGAGCGGTTTTTCCAGTGATAAGGAAGTGCTTTTTGCAGGATAGTAAGCACATTGTTCATGGTTACTTCTGTTTCGTCAGTCGTAATCATCATTCTTCCATGCAGTACCATACCCACGTTAATCACCTCCCTCACTGCACAAAATATCTTCTAACATGAGTATATCATCCTCCAATGCTCATTTCAAGGAAAAATTTTAGATAACCATTGAGGGATTAACAGGGACGCTTAAACACCTCAACCTTTGCGCCGACAAGCCCCCTGAGTTCATTTTCCAGCAGAGAAAGGGAGTCAGGAGCGTCATCATGCGGCACTTTACCAGAGCGGGTGTATGTAATTACCTGCTTAATGAAAGCTGCATACTGACTGTTCCTCGCATAAAGAGACGGGTCTTTAAAATAAAAGTTTTTCAGGATGGTATCAGAAGCAAACTCAATTCTTGTCTGCTTGTTGCTGATAGTCCTTTTCGTTCTCACATTGCAGACGTACTCCCGCTTCGTCATAATATCCTGCACGTCCCTTGCAAAGTACGAACCCGCATTATTGGACTCAAAGGTACAGGCAACCACCTTGTTATCCATCAGAGCCTTTGCACATTCTGGCTTCGTCACCTCTGGGGGAGAGTCATCAAACACCACGTCAATGATATACACTTCATCCCCATAGACCGCCGCAATCGGCATAGCGCAATAGTCCTCACCTTTATCCGCAGTATCGCAGACCGCAATGATACTGTCAGGGTCACGGTCAATCGGAAGTTCAAAGAAGCGGTTCAAACTGGCTTCCGGGAAAAGTAATCCCTTCGCTTCAAAAGGTTGCTGCTGAAATTCAGACTCAAACTGTTCAGCCGAAAGCATTTCTCTCTGGTCACGGAAATACTGAGTGGTGAAAACTTTCCTTCCCTCACGCACATACTCAAAGTTGCTTTCATCCGTCACAAGGTCAAGAGCCGGGGTTTCGATAATCTTCATTCGCTTACCCTGCTTACGCATTTCCTCTTGTAACCGCCCGATAGGGTCATACAGAGAATACCGTGTACCGCAAATCACAATGGGCGTTCCTTCGATTGCACGTCCGATAACGTCACCAGAAATAACCTCCCATTTATCATCAAGCCGCTGTCTGTTCTTTGCTTCCTCACGTCCCTCTACACAGTCATCCAGATAAAGCAGGTTCGTTGCTTCGGAAAGACCTACCTGCCTTGCGTCAATGGAACGGCACATTACCGTGGGGAAACGGGATTTATGGAGCAAGTTAATAATCTTCGTATCTGCGTTTGTCTGCACCAACTTACTCTCAGGGAAAATATCATAAAAGTGATAGTCACTGGGGGTGGTCATATATTCCAGGCAACCCAAATAGAACGACTTTACAAGGTCATCACCTGTACCTTCCATCAGGGTAGAGCGGTCAGGAAATTTCCCGGAAAGCATATTGGTAAAGTTGATACCTAACTGAGACTTACCCGCACGTTTCGGCATGGAGATAGAGAGAAAGTCCAGCTTCCCCTCAAGCACTTCCTGATATGCGTCTACATACCGTTTCAGGTAATGACGGCGGGGCTGATAGAACTTCTTATCAAGCGGCTTGCCAAACTCCACTGCCTGCAAATAATCATCAAAGAAATGCGGCGCACCAAAAAGTAGAGAGTGGAACAAAAGATTGTCGAACTGTTCAGCCGCCAGCATATCTCCATCCGTTACAGACAGACGAATGGCAGCAGATATTTTCTTTCTAAAAGCCTGGTTCCATTTATGAGCCTTTGCAAAATCTTCCTTCTCCATATCCCGGCAGAGGGAAAACATATCCTCATACGGCACTGGGTCAGAAGGAGACTTTCGCACAGCATTTTCAATCTGTGTTTTGATTTTCTTATATTCCATAATATCCTCCTGCAAAAAAAAAATAAGGACTGTCATCAGACAGTCCCATTGGACAAACGGTTGACTTCTCAGCCGTTAATCATTTCATATAGAAAAATGTCATTTTCAAGAGCCAGTTCCTTTGCTTTATCAGTCAGCTTAGAATTGGTCATCACGCCCGCTTTGTTGGCATGGTAATGAGCCTTTGCCGCTACCACCTCCTGCACAGCACTGTTTCCCACTTTGTTCTGGAAGTGCTTACATTGAAATACCCAGCAGTCACCCTTTTTGTCATAAGCTATCAGGTCGGCTCCATAATCCCCGGAAGCAGGGGTGACAGTCACCTTCTTAAATCCTTTCTTTCTCAGATAGTCAGCGCAATACTGCTCAAACTCAAGCCCCGTCATTCCTCTCACGCTATCATTCCATTTTGGATAAAGCATGAGGGAATACCTTCCTACCTTTGGAGTTTTCAACTTGAGTAGTTTGCAGAAAAGCCACGCCAGAAGAAACAAAGGAATGGTGAAAACGTTGAAGCATAGGAAGATGAATGAGTATATTGCTATCCAGCAGACCCAGCACAACAGCTTCATGGTCTTAAAAATCCATCCGAACAAAATCATCCCTCCTTGTAGAGTATTTTTAAAAATCTCTGTAAGTTTTCTTAGATAGACCCTTACTAAGAAAAGTTATACGAAAATCGGATTTTCCTCTACAAAAGTCACTCAGAAAGAGTGTATTCACCATTTCCATCTTTCTCCCGAACAACCAACTCATATCCCAGTTTACTCAGCATATCGTTCAGTTTCCCAATCGTCATGTTGTTGGTCTTTTTGGGATTGAGTCTGTCCCAGAGTGCAGCCTGAGTAATACCCAGAGCGTTTGCCATTTCTGCATTACTCACGTCCTTCTCTACCATAAGGGTTTTAACCAATTCTTTTGCTGTCATCTGTATACCTCCGTTCTGATTAAAGAATATCACTAAAGTTTTAACTTGTCAAGTTTTATCTTGAACTTTTTTTGTTTTTGCGGTATTTTTGACCCTCACCCGGCTCGGCTCGGCGGGGGGTCGATTTCCCCCGCAGGGGGTGCAGCCGCCAGGGTTCCACCCGGTACGAGAGCCAGCCAGGCGAAAAAAAGTTTGTGAAATTTCAAGTTATAACTTGACAATCAAGAAATAACTTGATATACTTTAATCAAGATAAAACTTGATAGCTTGCAAGGCAACAGCCACGCAAGCCCCACCAAATGAAAGGAAGTAAAAGACTATGACCAATTACAATTATTTAGAAGCTGTCACTTCTGACGTTCTGGACTACATCAAAGAGGAAATAAACCTTGATGAATGGAAAGGCAACCGGGAAGGACTGGAAGAAAAATTAAATGATGAATTATGGACAGTTGACAGCGTGACAGGCAACGCAAGCGGAAGTTACACTTTCAACACCTGGGAAGCGGAAGAAAATCTTGCCCACAACTGGGACTTGTTAGCGGAAGCCCTGGACGAGTTCGGACAGGACGGGACGGACGTATTAAGACAAGGTGCGGAAGCTATGGACGTAACTATAAGATGTTATTTGTTAGGGCAGGCAATAGCGGAAGCCCTGGATGAACTGGAAGAAGAACTTGCAGAGGATGACGAGGAAGAATAATAACCCGTTGCGCCGGGTATAAATAGCCAGTTAGGGCGCAAGCGTTCCCAGGGTGCAAGCCCTGGGAGGTCTGGAAAAAGTGGGATTTCAAACCCGCAGCAATGCCAGTTAATAGCACATTGACAAAATGCACAAATACAGGAGGTTAAACCATGAAAAAATACACCTACACAGACGGCGGGCGGTTGTTCGTCCGTATCACTAAAACCACAGCCCGGAAAGCGTACAACAACGGCTTGCGGATTGTCCTTTGTCCTTCAAACTTGCGCCCCGGCTTTCCATATCATCCAGAAATAAGCATAAGCGGAAAAGCCGCTACCAGCTTTGAAGAAACTGTAAACTCGTTTGAATACTACAATTTGAGAGGGAAAAGGAACCCTACAGCGTTTTATATCCCTGTTAGAACTGTAGACCGTTTCACAGGTGAAAAGCCCACAGCGGAAACCCTGGGAACCGTTCAAGAGTACGATTATAGCTATATAGGACAGTAGCCCACAGTCAAGCCCCGACAGGCACACAAGCCCGCCGGGGCTTTTCTCAAAATGGAGGTTAAAAGAATGTTTAAAAAGACCTGGACAACGCCAGCGGGTGCAGTATATGACCTTTACAACGATATGTTACAACAACCTCATTTATTAGTAGCAGGGGCAACGGGTAGCGGTAAAAGCGTTGTTATAAATGGCATAATGTACACAGCTTTATTTAAAAGCCCCGCACAAGTGCGATTTATCTTGATAGACCCGAAACGGGTTGAATTGATAGACTATAAACCGTTACCACATACGCTCAAATATTCCAGTGAACCGGGGGAAATGGTGCAAGCATTAAATTATGCTATGGAGATAACAGAACGCCGCTATAAATCCATGCAAGCCCGCCATATAAAAAACTATGACGGCGGGGCGGTCTATATTATCATTGATGAATTAGCCGACTTAATGACCACCGCCCGCCGCCAGGTGCAGCCCGTTTTACAACGGCTTGCACAGGTAGGCAGGGCGGCAAACGTCCATATTATAGCCGCTACACAATGCCCGCTTGCGTCTGTTATTCCTACCCCGATAAAAGTAAACTTTGATAGCCGGGTTGCCTTGCGTACCCGTTGCACCCAGGACAGCCGCAATATTTTAGGTGTTAAAGGTTGCGAACTGCTGCCCAGATATGGCAAGGGGTACTATATGACCCCCGCAGGCTTGCAACTGTATAATATACCCATGTACAGCCCCGATAAAGTAAAAGAAATGTTAGACTATTGGAAAAGGCAGAAAAAGCCCCGTTTAAGATGGTTATAACAGAAAAGCCCCGACAGGCACACAAGCCCGCCGGGGTTTCTTTTTGCCCTCTATACGCTCCACACGTTCCACAGAGCCGCTTTAATTACAGGGCTGATAAAGAGGACAGACACGCTATACTGGCGATTTGAATTTTCAGACAGCCGCCTATACTGCGCCAAAATATTTTGGTGAAACCTCTCTATACGGCGGCTCAATCTTCGGCAGGAGTTTCTATAATCTCTGCCGTCTCTGTCTCGTCCGATACCTCTACTATATCGGCGGCTTCAAGATACTTCTGCTTTAAGGCTTCCGTGTCTTTACTGTCTCCCAGAGGATTGTTAGGCGTGAGAACCACTTCGGACTGGTCTTTCATACCGTCATAGTTCTTCTGCCAGAAAATACCAGTGACGGGGTTTATCTTGCCGTCCTGCATTAAACCCTCTCTATAAAGCCCGCAAATTTGACGAACTTTTTTGATAAAGTCAGTGCGGCGGGGGTTCCCCTTCGTCACATTCTCCCATTCCCACGCTTGTTCTTTAGTAATACCTATAGCAGTATACGCCGCCTGGTTTCCTACTTTCATATCCCATGCAGCGCACATTTCCAGATAATTATAGAACCGTCTCTCCATTTCGTCCACGTCACTATAATCAAGCGGTTCCTTCGGGGTAATAGCCAAAATGAAACTAACCATCTTCGCATTATACCCCTTCGGCATTTCTCCCTTCTGTCCCTGCATAATGGGGGAATTACTTCTCGCTTTCTCTAAGTTCTTCGGACTGCTTTCTTTGTACCCCTCTGTCCGTCTGGGCTTTCTGTCCTTGCTGCCCTTCGGTCTCCCCATCTTTACGGGCTTTTCGTTTTCTGCCATTGTTGCTCACATCCTTCCTATACCGGGCTTCCTCTTTCTCTCGTTTCCATCTTTCAACGTAGCTTTCCATGATAAACTCCTTCCTGGGCTACAGGGTTGTAGAGTAAAATCGTATTTTACTATAACTTCTTCTATATACGCGCATACTAAGAAAACTTATAGAAAAAAGCGAAAATACTCTACTAAACTGCTTTCAAAGCCAGTCCATGATATACTGTAACCCCTGCAATAAGATTTTTTTCGTGATACCATTCTGGGTGCGTTGTCAGTTCTGCATTGAATTTCTTCATACTGCAAACATAATACCCATTGCTTTTACACCAGATTTTATAGTTATCATACAGCGTTTTAGCTTTTGTATACCCTTCGTCTGTACCCTCACACTTTTCTTCAAGGAATTGCAGAACCAGGTCATTGTCCTTCTCATACTGCTTGATAACCTTCTTCATATCGTCACACATTTTCAAACCAAAGCGGCGATACTTGAAATATCCAGTTACCAGCCATGTAAAGATACCCTTCATAGCTTCGGGCGTTTCAAAATAATCCTTCAACCCTTTGTCCTGTTCTTCATCTGAGAAGTGACGGTTAAACTCAATGACTCTCACACGGTCAGAAGCAAACAGGCTTTTGTCCTTTACTGCGGGCAGGTCATTACAGGAGAGCCACATGGTAAACTGGGGCTTGAATGTAATCGCACTCTGATACAGTTCACGGGCGGTAATATCCTCACCACCTGTATACTGCTTTATCGTAGCTTCATCCAGCTTGCCCGCCGTGTCGGACTCCGACATAGTAACCATTCTCTTTCCCTTTAACCGGGCAAGCACAGGGTTTGCAGCTTCGGCGTTCTTCTGTCTCTCATTGCGGCAGATAAGTTCCACAGGAGCCACGGTAGAGTAATCGCCCAGCAGGTGTTGAATAGCGTCCAGCATAGTTGACTTGCCGTTGCGGGTGGTCTTGCCGTGAAGGATGAACATACATTCCTCTTTACCCGTTCCCAGAATAGAATAGCCCAAAGCCCGCTGCAAGTAATCTGCTTTATCTTTATTATCCTGAGTGACTTCCTTTATGAACTGTTCCCATCTGGGGCAGGTGACTTCCTGCATAGTATAATCAAAGTTAGTCTGCATTGTCAGAAAGTCTTTCCAGTCATGCTCCCGGAAAGTCATAGTCTCAAGGTCATAAGTGCCATTCTTACAGTTAATCAGATACGGGTGAGTATCAAACTCAGCGGCGGCAATCGTCATACTGTCAGCAGCGTCCTTCATCATACGGTCACGAAACCGCCTGTCACCCATCTTCGACACAAAGCCCATATACTGCTTGCGCTTTTCTTCGTCAGGAATTTCCCCACAATACAGAGCCATGAGCCGTACAAACTCTTTAATCTTTGAAGATACCAGTAAAGAACCAACGTCTTTCTGCCACCTGCCGCCGTCATAGGTATACCACGATTTAGCTTCTGGGCAGTAACGGGTGTCATTCTGGTAACATTCAGAGAAAAGGTCTGCCATACCTGCTTCATCCCATGAATACCCTGTAGAATTTTCCTGATAAGGGGTTTCTGGGTGAAAGGACTTTATGTAAAACATCTTTTTGCTGATTTCCTCAGACGTGATATATCGCCCATTGGAAAGCTGAAACAATTCATCAGCCATTATCATTTCTCCTTTCCCTCTGAAATAAATGAAACCAGTTTCGCCATACACTCAAGGCAGAGGTCATAACTATTTCTGCTCCAATATTTATTATCTAAATCACGGTCAATAAAAATGATAGCGTTAGCCTTACCCTGCTCCTTAAACTCTTTTGAACCGTCATACTGCTCATACAATTTTCCGCAACGGTCACACTTCTTTGCTCGCATATTATTCTCTCCCTTCTTTACAGATTGTTGTACAGGTCATTTCTCGCTTCCTGTAAACACTTTTGCAGTTCTTTACGATTGAGCCGGGACTGGCTGAAAAACTTCAAAGCCGTATTCAGATTTTCCAGAGCGTTTTGCAACATTTGATAATACCCGTCAGCAATTCTTTCATAATCCTCTCTGCCGTTTGTATCCCAGGGTTCCTCACTCCATTCCTCTTTAATATCGTCAAAGAGTTCTTTACAATCTCTCCCCAGCCGTTCTTCAATAATCCTTCCCAGAACTTCTTCCTGGTCTCCAATGACAACCTCTGTAGAGCCGTCATTCAGATAAAGTGTTCTTGCCATACTGTTTACCTCCTATACCGTGTCACGCTTTCCGTGATAGTCTGGATTTCTCTGTCCTTTAACGGCGGCTTACACTGCATTTGATTTACCTTACAGAGTTCGGCGTATATCTGCGCTTTAGTGTACCCGGTATTGTGCAAGGCTCCCGCCAGAGACGTAAGGGAGAGATTTCTGCCGCCAGCCGGGATAGGGGGATATTCAGGAGCAAGAGGTATTTTGCCGTCTGCGGGCTTCTGGTACATAGGAGCATAAATCCGCTGCACCATTGAAGATTTGCCGTTTCCCGTTTTCTCTGTCTCAGGGAAGTATTTCTGCACCACATAGTCAATGGCTTCCTGATTTTCTATAATTTCTGGGAAGATAAGCACCTTCCCGGTCATTATAAAAAATCGTCTCGACTGGTAAATCTCCACGCCTTTCAGATTATTGCGTCCGTGAAATGGTAATTTCCCTTTTAGGAAGATATGTACCCCACGTCCACTTCGGGACTTCTCTGTGTAAGACTGGCAGTGCTGCATAATATCAGCGCAAAGGGGTGTCATCAAGCCGTCATCAAATCCCACGTCAATATCTATCCCTACAAGGTCACTGCCTGCAAATACAAATCCCAAGTGGTCATAAAGCCCATCCTTTACCGCCGCTTCTGCCTGGTCAAAGGTTGCCCAGGTTTCAGGGGCGGTAGAGGAAGCAGCTTTCTTTTCAAAGGCTTTCATAGGGATTTTGGAATTATCCCAGGCACACACCCACTGGGGCAATTTTTTCAATTCATCTGGTATTCTGGTATAATCCATTACCCCACGCTCCTTTACTCTGTGTCGGTGATAAGTTCGCTATACGGCAAATCTTTAATCCAGCCGCAGAAGTCCAGCCATTCATTCAGCTTATGATTTTTCCGACTGTGATAGATATTCCTGAGAACAGCATAGTTAAGCTGTACCGTTCGTCTTTGGTTATATGACGTAGGAAGAAGCTGTATCATCTGCCACCAGTACGCCTTGTCTTTTGTGTCCAGATAGCAGTGACGGGCTTCATTCAGAGCCATAATCACATAATCCAGTGCTTCACTATACATGGGGTCACAGTTCGGAACATTGCCGATATGCTCCATGCTAAAGTCATCATAGGTAAATTCTTTTGCCTGGATTTTGTGCATTGTGGAGCAGGAATTGGCAACCGTACCTACCTTATAGGTGTCAAACTCCTTCCACCAGTAGAGAGGGGCGGTAATGTCAACCGTGACGGTAATCATCCGCATAAACTTCCCGTGGTCATTGCCTGCTGCCCTTAACTTTTTCATAAGAGCCAGGTCGTTTTCACCTATTGCATAGCAGCGATACGGGGTACAGTCATGTTCTTTGGGAACGCATACCCCTTCACGGTCTACAATTCCACATTTACCACAATCCACAGCCGGGTAACTGTCAGATTTTGCCCAAGAGTTCAACGGATTTCTCATACCACGAATAGCCGTTTCCCAGCCGTAAGTTTCTGTATGTTCAAACTTAATCATTCCATACCTGCCTTTCTGCGAACTTTCATGTAGTCCTTATATCCAAGGTCATTCAGTTTTGCCGCCTTATGTAATGCCTGCTTTTTAGTCCCGTAGGTATTCGGGATAGGAGAGGGGTTGCCCACTTCATGGACATAGTAACGGCTACTCCCTCTTTCCTTCGCAATCGTGTATTTCAGTTCCATCTTTTTTAGTTTCCTTTCCAGTTCTTCAAGAATGTAATCGGGATTTACTTTGCTGAGTAATGAATACCAGTCAGAGTGAAAGAACCTCTTTATTTCCTTCACATTACAATCTGCGGTCTCCACAGCAAATCCACCCCGCAGGTCAACATAGTCATCTGCTGCCTGCTTTACGATTGCAATTTTCAGATTTTCAATACCGACTGAGGAGAGTCCCCCCCCGTGACTGCTTTTCCCATTGCTCATACATCACATGGATTTCCTTTCTGCAATCTCAGCCATCTTTGCAGCATTGAGCCGGGTATCTCCGTGGACTCTGCTGTAAGACAGATAGCCGTTCATGCGGTCTATCTTTGTCAAGTTCCTGCTGCCACACTTCGGGCAAACGTCCATTTCCAACTCCTGGTGTCCACAGTCATCACAGTATGCCAGGGAGAGGTTCACACCTTCATAATATCCCAGCTTCATAGCCCGCTTTACCAGCGTTCTTACGGCTTCGATATTGTAATCTACAGGGTATCTCACATACTGGATTTTCCCACCGTTGAACAGGTTCCAGAACCGCCCCTCCAAATCCTGCTTCTGAATAGGGGTAATATCTTCGGTCACATGGCAGTGAAACGAGTTGGACACATACGGGCGGTCAGAAACGTTATGGATAACCCCGTACTTTTTGCGGAACTGCTCAACCTGCAATCCACAAAGGCTTTCGGCAGGCGTACCGTAAATTGCATACAGCCAGCCGTCCTTCTGCTTGAACTCATTCACCTTGTCATTGATATGGTTCATAACTTCCAAGGCAAAGGCTCCGTCCTCTGCAATGGACTTTCCGTTATAAAGTTCCTGCAACTCATTGAGAGCCGTAATACCAAAAGAGGAAGTCATAGGTTTCAGAAGCGGCTTGATTTTATCGGTAGGTTTTAAGTGACCGCCGTAAAAACCTCCCTCACAGTAGGCAATCGGGTTGGTACTGGCTTTCATTTCCCCCAGATATTCATAAGTGCGTTTGTGAATACCTCTAATCATTTCCAGATAGTAGTCAAGCACCTCATAGAAGTCTCTGTTTTCCTCTCGTGCTTTTGCCAGTATCATAGGCAGGTGAAGGGAAACTGCGCCGACATTAAACCGCCCGACATATACAGGCTTGTCATCTTCGTCAGCGGAAGTCATGCCGCCACGTTCAAACCACGGGGAGAGAAAAGCCCTGCACCCCATAGGGTGAACCACTCTGCCATACTTTTTGTACATTTCAGCCACATAACCTTCTCCAGTAAGAGAAAGCCAATCAGGGTACATGGTCTTTGCGCTGCACTGAATACCTGCTTCAAACACGTCCTCATTGATACAGCCCTCACCATGAAGGTTTTCGTCATAAAGGAAAACCAGTTTCGGTAACAGAACGGGCTTCTTATTCCCAGGCTTACCCTGTCCGTTCTTATGCACGTCAAGGAAAGTGATTGCTGCCATTTTTCCGAACGTGTCGGTTGCCAGCCCAAAAGTCATTGTGATAAAGGGGTAATCTCCACGGGAACTGCCAACTGTGTTCAGCTTCATTTCAATTCCCTGGAAACCCTGCTCAAAATCACGGCGTACCTTCTGCATAGCCCAGTCTCGGACTTCCGTAGTAAAAGTCTGCTGATTGCGAATTTCCATATACTCAGCCACATACTTTTTGTAGGACTTCTCAGCATAGGGGGAGAGGATTTTATCAACCTCCGGGACGGTAAAGCCGCCATACTGCTGAGAAGCAGTGGCAAGGATAATATCTCCCATCACATCAAAGGCAGTATCAAGGGTTTTCGGTTCGTTGTACCAAACATTACCCATTTCAAAACCACCCGTAATGGAAGCAATATCGCAGAGACAGCAGTTCATGGTGTCCAGACGGGCAGACTGGTCATGGATATAAATATAGCCGTCCTTGCAAGCCTGCAACTCGTCCTGAGTCATAAAGAACTTCCGATACAGACGCTTGTTGAGTTCGTTGAAAATCAAGCAGCGTTTTGTGGCAACCAGGGCAGAGTCCGTATTGGCATTTTCCTTATCTCCGATAAAACGAATAGACTGGCTTTTCTGATATACCTTGTCCATAAGATGAACAAAATCCTTCTTATAGTTACGATAATCCCGATAGGACTTTGCAACTCTCGGCTCCACATCATCCAGAACTTTCTCTACCATATTGTGCATTTCTGCAACGGGTACGGCTCCAAAGAACTTGTCATTGACCATAGCGTTGACTCTTGCCACAATATCCGCATACTGGCTTTCAGTCAGCTCCACTATAGCCCTTGCAGCAGATTTATGAACGGCGTTCACAATTTTCTGCTCATTGTAATCTTCCAGTGTTCCATCTTTCTTAATGACTTTTCATACAATACCACCTTTCCTTCCTTTAAAGTCTGCGGTACATCAATCACTCTTTGATTGGTAGACCCCGCCCAGTGATAATTAACGTCTTTCAGTTCTTCCTCAAAGCGTCCATCCACCAGAACGTCCACATACTTCATAACGGTAGGAAGATATTTGTTTGCCATAATTTCATCCCAGGTGTACCCCGTATAAACCCAGATTGTCTTTTTTTTTCGGGGACCTCTGCTTAATATCCTTCATCAGAAGATATACACAGGCACGATTAGAAGGGTGTAACGGGTCTCCACCAGAAAATGTTATCCCTGCAATATACGGCTTCTTGAGAGCGTTGAAGATTTCCTTCCTTTCACGCTTCCCAAATACCAAGCCGTCATCAGGGTTCCAGGTGACGGATTTTGACAGCCCTTACAGTGGTGTTCACAACCTGATACCCAGAGAACTACTCTCAGTCCGTCACCGTTGTTCATATCATCATGGGTGATATTGTGATATTTCATCACACATCACCTTCTGCCCTATGAAGGGAGTGCTGAGTGTCAAAGCCCTCTGGGTAACGGGCTTTCAGCTTATCAATGTTAAGCTGCATAACATCATCCATCCCAAAGTCCAGTGCTTCACACGCTTCCGCAATCATCCACAGGCAGTCACCAAGTTCTTTCTTGATATGCTCCTTGTCAAACGGGTGTCCCTGGTACACCTTCTGTAAAATTCCTGCAACCTCCCCAGCTTCGGAACTCAGCCCAAAAACAGCATGGTTCAGACGGTCGTTTTTTTTCTTGTCAGCAGGAATACTGCAAGTTCTCATTGCCAATTTCTGATATTCATTTCCAGTCATGGTTCATCCTCCTTTAGCATTTTCCAGCGGAACTTTCTATCTGTAGGAACTCTACCTTCATCTTCTGCCTGAAAACGCTTGTCATAGTCATGTACTGTATGACCATCAGGCTTAAATGAAACAGGACTGTCATTGTCCCATTTGAGTAAAAGTTTCCACAAATCAGGGTAGTTCTTTCTCAGTAATCGCAACTGGCTTACCGATTGATTATGGCAAAACCAACAACCACCTCTCGCAGTGTCCGTATAGATAGGGGAGAGAAGGTCATTTTCTTCACACCATTTACGGCAATAGGCTTCGTCCCATCCAATTTCTACTAATGGAAGAATAATGCCAGGGCGTGAGTGCCTTTCAATTCGTTCAGGTTCATCTGCTGCAATTCCTAAATACTGTACAATACTTGTATCAGCCCCTTGCACTTTGGGGCTATTTAAAAACACATCGTTTTTAGCTTTTGGCACCAAGTCCCTCTTTTTACAGAAACAGGAAAACCGTAGATTGTTCCCTGATTTTTCTGATTTCTCCTGCTCGGAACATGATAAAATAGTTTCTCGTATGTCAGCTTTTGCAAGTTTATCAAGCACTCTAAGCCATAGATTGTGCCACATCTCTTACCTGTTTCAAACTCTCTGTAGAATAAATCTTCGTATGACAGAACTCTCTCTCTCTCGACTGCCGCAATATGTTCAACAGCAATTCCGTAACGTTCTTTGATAATCCTGTCAGCTTTTTTCTTAAAATCCACCATAGGTGGTAAATCAGCAGGAATGGTATCTGTAGCCCAAACTTCCGCATGAATAATACGGTCTAATGGCAACCCTAAAAGTTTAATTGCTTCCAGGCAAGCCAGTGAGTCTTTGCCATAAGAGAGGGACAATATGTACTGTTTTTCTTTCAATCTGGTAAAACTTTGAGAATTTTCGCCGCCACCATATCAGCGGTGGGTGTTTTATCCATGAGTGAACCTCCGTTTCTTTATTTTTAATATTTTCAGATATAACCATTAATGAGAGTTTCACCATGGCGTAAACCGTGTTATACTCTCCGCAGGTCATCTTTCATTTCACCCTAACAAAGTGTCTGGGGAAGGTCAAATCCGCCTTTCGTTTTGCGGTATGCGCTGTCTCAGGCGGGTCAAGGTCAAATCCGCCTTTCTTTGCGGTATGCGCTGTCTCAGGCGGGTGTCGCAGGCTTCGTCTCCTTCTTAGGCGCAGCGGTTTCTTCATCAAAACCATCCGCAGGCTCCTTATCACCCAGCCGCACAAACTTGAGCATTTTCCCAGGGGTACGATTGCTTTTCTACTTCCTCATGGTCAACCTCACAACGGATAAAATGCCCTACCAAATCTTCATGGTCGATTTCCGTAAGGGAAAAATCATTCAGTGCGGTCTTTGCAAAGTAGCTGAAAGCGTTCAAGCCACCCTGGTTCGGCTCCCCGTTAGAGTCCAGCAGAGAGAACCGTTCAACGTGTTTCTGCCCGGAAGCAAGCTGCATGGTGACTTCCATCTTGCCAAAATCCTCTTTATAGTTGACCTTGACAATCTGGAAAACATGAGTGCCTTTCGGGATAAGGGAAAACCCCTCACTCAAACCAATTTTTGCCATTGTAAATTCCTCCTTAATAATGATATTGATATATTGTCAGGAACTTTATCCCCGTCTTTTGCTATAGGAATGTCAGAATATCAGCGTCAGCTTTTTCATCATACTTAGGTGACACGCCGCCCCTCCACATGAGTTTTCCACCATTTCTTCACCTGCTCAATGGTCTTTTTCAAGGTGGGATAACGCTCAGACAGCTTGAAGGGACGAACAATCGTATTCTTTGTGCTACACTGATAATCTTCCGGGTGTTCATAATCCTTTTCCTCAAGGAAGGAACACACCATGATAACGTCATCCACTCCCAGCAGGTAAGCGTAGAGAGCCGCCTGCAAAGCGTAATACTCAGGTACATCATCCAGCCAATCCTCACTGCGCTTCGTGGTTTTCATTTCCAGTACGGTAGTAGGCTTTCCATCCTTATCTACCAGCAGATAGTCCCACATTCCACCAAAGATAGGCGTATCATGAAAGAAGTCACCCCAGGTCTTTTTGAAGTAATCCTTCCCGTACACATCTGTAGGGGAAATGAGGTTACTCATAAAATAGGACTTCTTCATAAAGTCAGCCTGCTTCGGTTCGATTGTCTTACCAGCCACAGTGTAGATAGTGTCCTCAAACGGTTCCTCATAGGTTCTGGTGATTGCACACCAGGCATTGAAAGGGGTAGTCCACTGGTTCAGCCCCATAATCGCTGCAAACCGTGTACCCGTGATTTTCTTCGGTTTTTTCGGTGGGACAATCGTAATTGTTTTATCGTCATTCCACTTCATGGCTTATCCCTCCTTAAACGTACTCTCTCCACAGCTTTGAAAAAGTGCTTCTTCCATCTCCGCCCTTTTTGTTCAGCCGGGTAAATCCCGCCCGCAACATATTGTGTCTTGCTACACTTCGTCTCAGTTTTCTCATGGTCTTTTTCCTCCAATTCAACAGCTTTATTCAGATACCAGATTGCCTTTCTTATATCCTCAAACCCATTCTTGCGCTTGTGACGGTAGATATATTTGAGTGCATTGCAGATACAAAAACTCTTTACCGCTTCCGTACCCCGGGTTTCCAGCATAACGTCAATACACTCAAATCTACCTGTTTCGTAATGGGCAGGGTGATTTACATTGTCACCCATCCTTATTCCTCCGTACCGTAAGACTCAATCATTTCACCAAGGTTCTTGATAAGCTGTTCGCAAGCCGAACGGGTCACAACGGTAAAGCCCTGAGTTTTCATGGCAATCTGCTGAACAAAATCTTCCTGAGTCTCGTCCTTTTCCAAAAGTTCCTTACAAACCTTCTTGAGAGCCGCAATCTGCAAAGCGTCAGCGTTGCCCTCAGTATCGGTCAGATTTTCCTTTGCTGCCTTACGCTCAGTAGCGGTAGCCGGGGGCTTCTGCTTCTTCTCTTTCTTTGCAGTCTCAGGGTTTGGGGCGGGAATTTCTTCTTCCTCTGTTCCTTCGTCCTCTGCCCCCAGAGTTGCGTCAATGTCATCAGGTTCCGTAATATCAAGAACGGTCATCCAGAGATAGCGCCGCAGATATGTAACGGAAGAACCTAAAGCCTGCATGGGGTTTGTGACTTCTTTTCCCTGATTGCTGATAATCGGCTTTACCTCACGATAAGGAACCGTGAAGGACAGCGGGGGTTCATTCACATCATCCGTGTTGAACACATTCATTACTGCCTTATCATCCGTAAACTCAATGTTGGTAGTAAGACCGACACGGGCGAAAATGCGGATTGCCGGGGGTACAATGTCCTCCAATTCAAAATACTTGAACTCAAGGTGCATATTCTTACCAGACTTCTTGATTTTCTGATTGAGGAAGTACAGCCTTGCCTTTGCCAACTTCTGCCGTACATTCATTCCTTCATAGATATTTGCCATTTCAAATTCCTCCTTAACCATTGTTTCTGGGCTTAAAAATACTCTGAACAACAAGGAACAAAATCCATAGCCCTAAAGCCAGTTTCCATGAGAATACAAAGCCAAAACACAGGCTTAATATCCATACAATGAGTGCTGCCAGTCCAAAACTGAGGGCTTCAAGGACAATGAGTAAAAGTAAGAGAAGAAGCAGTTCCATCAGCCCATCCTCCTTACTCAACCACATACCAGTCATCAGCCAGCATATCAGTCTGAGAAGCAATCCAATCTGTAACGTAGGTACCGTCAGCAGCTTTCATATCAATGTGCGGATTGATAGTAACCGTATCCCGTTTCTCGTTCTGGTAGAATTTCTTGACTTCCTTGACCTTCATGTGGTCAGCAGGAACCGTATTACCAGGGCAAAGTACAAGAAACATTCCTTTGCCGTTCCACCCCCTACGGGCAACCTTCTTACCGTTCTTGAGAGCAGAAAGGGCGTAACCAAAGGAGTGAATTTTTTCTACCTTCGGCTCCTGCACAACCTCCCAGTCATTACAAAGTCCCCATGCCAAGGTGTAAGGAAATAAGTCAGCCGCAGGAATTTCTTCACCTTCCTCAAAGTGGTTAATAAGACAACCTTTGTTGTCCAGATACCAATAAGCATTTTTCCACTGCTTTAACTTGATTTTTGCTCCCTTTTCCATCATGGGTGCTACTTCTGTAAACTTCATAGTCTTATCCTCCTTAATCGAATAATGCTAAAGATTTCTTTTTGAGTGAGTTAATCCGTCTGGTATTTTTTCTGGGCGGCTTAATGCCCAAAAAATCATTGATATACTTCTTTGCCAATTTGACATACCACTTTCGGTCAACTACCTCTATGGAGAGATTGTTGTTATTGTCAATGGCACAATGCGTGGGAAGTCCAGCCACTTTAGCGTCTCTACCTGTAACAGCGTGGGTTTTATAGACTGTCCCTTTGCTTTTGTCTGATACCGCATAAACACGGTTCACCTTTTGAACAATCACTTTTTCCCCGCCTACCAGGTGATAGCACTGAGAATACTTACCTCCCGCCTTTGCGATAAGCTGAAAATCCAGAATGTTCTCACTTGCCGCAATGGTTTCCTCCGGGGGAGTACCGTCAATGAAATACTGCTTTATCGCCCTTGCGACTACCACAGCATTATTGTTGATATTAAAGGCTCCCGCAGGAGCAATCCCCCGCACAAGCTGTCCACCTTTGACCTTCGGCTCCCCGCCGTCAGCCGGGACTTCCACATAGTTGTTTACGTCCTTCTGAACAATCTTGCGAATAAAATCTTCTTCCAGTTCAAAACCTATTCTGTCCTGCCATTCCTGGGTGATTTCCTGATATTTTGCTTCATCCTCATGGTCAAAACTCACCATGATACCATCTGTGTTAAGCTGAATGATTTTCAAAGTAGGACACTCAGCAATCAGGTGTTCGGAAAGTTCCAAGAGGAAAAGCTGCCCAGAAATGCACACGGAACGTCCCATCAGGGGGTCATACAGGTCATTGAACGCTGTTCCGTCCTTACCGTTCAGCATGGCTCCGTATGTTGTATTGAGAACCAGCTTCAAAGCATTTGCAGTGGCTTTATCGCCTGCCTTTTTAGCGGCAACTCTTTCTTCCAGTGTGTCCTCAAACATCTTCGGAGACGGCATATTACGGCTGCAATAACCCATAAGGGTCATCAAGTGCGGATAGTAGCTTGCCACGTCTTTGTTGCGAATTGTGCGTGTTTCAGTGGCTTCCTCCACATAGGTAGGAATTGCGCCGTGAATACCACCATAAGCGATAGTGCAGGGGCAAACACCTACCATAATTTCCAGCTTGCTACTGAACAGTTCATCATTGGGTATGCGGTCATCTTTCATGCGGTCAAAGAAGTCAAACACCTCTTGAGGGATATACTGCCGTAACAGCTTTTCCGGGTATTGATAGTTCCTTTCGTCATTCCAGGGCTTTTCAGGCTTTTGCGCTTTCAGATAAACAGAAGTCAGTTTTGCATTGGTCATGTACATTGCCTGTCTATCTGTCAGGTTTCTCGCTTTACCCAGAGTGACTTTGTTTTTCAGATACGCTTGCCGCAGGTGATACAGCTTCTCAGTAGCGTCCACGTCATATTTGCAGTAGTAAATGGTTTCCTGCAATTCTTTCTCTGAGAGCCTATGAGTGATATTGAAGTCAACCTCAGTTTCCTCAATCGGTATTCCCAGGTGGGCTTCAATCGCTTTAAGAGACAACCCAACCTGGCAATCGTCCATAAGGTCAAAGCTGTCAAAATACACTCTGTACTCTCTGAGAACGGGTATATCCCATCCGTTGACTTCCTCCACAATGATAAGGTCATTGATTTCCTTAATCTGTTCGGGAGTAAGCCCGCACATCACCCCTTTTAAAATGAAATTGTCATAGTGCTTGTTGTTAAATCCTCCCAGGAACGGGTTGCGTTCCATGAAAGCAACTACAGCGTCATTGTCGTTATGGATAACTGTGTATTCCCCAGTGGCTATTTCTTTGAAAACGAACAGCCAATCATGGGCGAACACCTCACAGTCAAAGATATAAATTTCTTCTGTCAAATTCATCCCTCCTACTTTTTTAAATATCTAACCCAGCGGGTTTTTAACTCGTGAGGAATGTTTTGCCCCTTATCCCTACTTCCTGTCCACTTGACACCACCAGCTACCCCTTCACAAGTGAAATTACTTGCCTTTAAAGAAGCTCCATTTTCTGATTGTAAAATGTATGTTATGATTTTCTTATACCCCATTTCTTTCGCTATACGGCAGCAAGCCCCATATAGCATAGAGCAGGCGTTAAAAGTTCCATCAGTACATACTCGATTGATTTCACAAGTAAAACCATCATCAAAATGTCTGGAAACAGGTCTGCCACATACTGCACAACCCACCATCTTTTCAGTCTCAAAACAACCAATAGCGAATTTGCAGCCAACAGTTGGATTGTGGTGTCTATGGTATTTTGTGATAAAGGAATTGGCTTCTCTTAATGTAATAGGTCTTATCTCCATCATTCACCCTCCAATATCACGCAACCGCACTTACGATAACTCGTGCAGCGTTTCTTGAAGGATTTCTGCAATGACCGTATGTAGTCTACATAGTCGTATGCAATGGGTTGTTCCTTCCCGTCAAAGGTTCTGGCAATTCGTCCCACACTCTGGACTATGACTGCATAATCCTTTTGTGGCGTGGTCAGATAAAGCCTATCCAACCGGGGTATATCCAGCCCTTCTTTCGCCAAAGCATAAGTGGCAAACAGGTAATGCTTCTTTCCAGAGCGCATATCTTCAAGTGCCTGTTCCCGTTCTGCTTTCAGCTTTTTGGTAGTCATTTTCCCATCAATCACCGCCGCCCGAACTTTAAGTGCCAGTGGCAAACTTTCATACAGGCTTCTCAAGTGGTCAACTCTGTCTGAGAGGATAAGGTTGTAATGGTCACAGTTTTCCAAAAGGTCATCCATGATAATCTCATTCCGTTCCTCATTCTCAGTCAGGTAAGTAATCATCTTCGGATAATTGATAGTTCCGTCACTGTTTAAAAAATCTGAACTGAGTTTTACCCCTGTCCCTTTCGGCTGCACATGAACCGTCATTATCTTTGACTTCACAGCTTCGTCAGGAACGGTATAAACCACTTCCCCAAGCATTGCGTAGGTTGCCTTTATCAATCCGTCAGCCCTATGCACCGTAGCGGATAGCCCGTACTTATGCCTTGCCCTGAGAGCGTTCAGAACCCTTGAGAACTGTGTGACCGCCGTAGGCGTTCCGCTTACTCTGTGACATTCATCCACGATAATACAATCCCAGGTATCACGGTATTGCTCCAAATCCAGTTTGCACATGGTCTGTATCGTGGCAAACGTCATAGCCGTCCCGACATTGACTTTTCCCTCTGTAATGGTTCCCATCAGGTCAGGAGAGAAGTATTGTTCAGCCCTGTTCTTACTCTGGGTCAGAAGGTCTTTTGTATGGGTCAGCCAAAGTGTTCTCACGCCTAAATCACTGGCAAGAGCAATCCCCATCTGCGTTTTTCCGCTTCCAGCGGGGGACTGCAAGATACCGTAATGATTTATCAGCATGGCTCCTACAGCTTCTTCCTGATAGTCGTATAACGGCACAGAGCCGCCGTATTTGACGTTTCTTTTCTTAGGGAAGTATTTCACTACCTCTCCTTCCAAAAGCGGCAGGATAGCCCTCAGACAGCCGAAAGGAAGGATTATAGCGTTGCCCTCAATCTCATATAAAATGAGCGTCCTGGGCGTGTTTCCCAGCCACAAATTCATCCTTGCTTTCTTCTGGTACTCTGGGTTCGGCATTTCCAGATTTTTCTTGCACCAGGCAACCAGTTCCGGGGAAGGGTCAGTGATTTTCAAACGGCTTCCAATTTCCGTTGTCATTCAAATTCCTCCACCCACTGTTTGAAGGTCTTGAACTCTGGAAACTCTTTTTCAGTAATGCTTCCTTCACCGTATAACTCCCGCAGGCAAAGGTCATCAAAATGCACCATGTAAATCTGCCCCGTGTTCAGCCGCATAGCAAAGTAGCAATGCTCATTCCCTGTAGCTTCCCAGCGGGTCATAGCCCCTTCCTGGTTCGCTTCGATACGGGATAGGGTAAAAATGTTATTGGCACAGTCCTTACAGTCAATCAGTACGGGAATACCGTTCTTAACTGCTATCACATCTGCGGGTTGCCCTGTCTGGTTCTGCGCCATATTATGCGCCCACCATCCGTGTTCAGCCAGAAGTTCACAGAGTTCTTCTTCAAACTGATTTCCTATTGTTTTGTTCACTCGCTTCATGTAGTACCTCCCCTACACCCCACAAGGGGGTGTAGATTAAAGAACCCTGATTTTGAAAGCGGGACGAACGCCACGAGAGCTAGAAGCGCCGTTGCAGAGCGCACTGCCGTCGAGGCTGACACCGGCAAAGCGAGCAGCGGACTCTCTGCACTTATTCTGGAGCCAATACCATTCCCAACTGCCATTTTTACCCTGAAATGCAATGCGGTTCCGTCTCTGCTTCATAGGCTTCCACTGCTGCACATACGGACTTTCGTACTCGCCATAATAGTTCTCACCGAAAATCTCTTTTTCAGTCGGCAGACGGAGATAATCTCCATTCCCGAAAGGAACCATCATAGCCTTAATGTCGGCAGGGAAGCGGGCGATAATCTCAGTGTTCAATTTCTTTCTGAGGTCACTGTCCTCATAGCCGCCCTCATTAGTGTTCGTTTCGTTCATGGAATACTCGTCAGCCAAGCAGTCCACCAGACAGAACAGCATACCGTCATTTTCCTGCTGTACCGCCATTGCCTGTACCTTCTCGCCGTCTGTCAGTTTGAACTTGATAATATCTCCAACCCGGAAAGTATCAACGTCAGACTTAATCATTCTTTTTACCTTCATGGTAATATCCTCCTTCAAATCGCTTGCCGTACTTCTTTAAGTACCATTCTTCAAATTCTTTCTGGTGTTCCTTGTCCTGGAAGTAGGCTTTAACCCTTTTCGCAAGCAGGGAACCCAAAGCACTTTCTTCCATTTTCGGAAACATTACTTCTCGCCAACGAGGACAGAACCCTGTTCGTAACTGTCCAGAATATCGTTGGCAGTCTGGATGATTGAGTCGGCTTTTGCCCCGTTCCTCACCCCAGAAATGACAGAACTCATTTCCGTCTTGTCCGTGACAATGCCCCTCATGCGTAACTGGCTGATAAGCCAAACGTAAGAAAGACTGTGCTTCCTCAATCGTTCACGAATATTCTCACGTTCCTCCACGTCTCATGTACCTCCTTCCTTTGAGTATTCTTGTAAACAATAGTTGACAGAGAACTCCCCAAAGGTTATAATGAAGTTACCACACTCATAAACCATTGAGAACTCTCCGGGCAAAAAATATATCCCAGAGGGGCGTTATTCTTTTGCCTTTTTGTAAACAACTCTTGTTGACATACTCATATTATCAAGGTTTGCTTAGATTGTCAAGGGGGTTTTCAAGGTTTTCTTAGAAAAATTTTGGAGGTGTCCTTATGACTTTCTATGAACGCTATGAAATGTTATGTTCAGAACATGGGATGAAGCCCCAAACTCAGGAAATGCTTGATATTGCGGGCGTAAAATCCCCCAGTGTATCAGGATGGAAAAGCGGTTCTCAGCCCAAAGCAGACGTTCTTTGCCGTCTGGCAAAATACTTTGACGTAACCACTGATTTTCTTTTGGGTCTAAGTGAACTTAGAAAACCGCAGACTTGTACACTCTCTAAGGAAGAAATGCTTTTGCTGGAAGCCTATCGTTCAGCCAGCACCCAGGGACGTTTTCATATCATTCAGGTTTGCATGAACGAAAAAACAACCGCACCCAAAGGGGAGGTAGTTGCCGGGTGATTGACTTAGCAGAATGGAGGAAGAACCATGTATGAGGATATAAAAACAGCCTGCCTTTACGTCAGATTTTCCAGCCATAATCAAACGGAACAATCCATTGAAGGGCAGACCAGAGTGTGCCAGGAGTTTTGCCAGCGGCACAATATCAAGATTGTAGAGATTTACGCAGACAGAGCCACGTCTGCCAGCAAGAATACTGAGAGGCGTGTTTCCTTTCTCAAGATGATAAAGGACTCAGAGAAGGGATTGTTTGACGCAGTGGTGGTCTACAAATTAGACCGCTTCGCCCGTTCCCGATATGACTCAGCTACCTATAAATACCGCCTGAAAAAGAACGGCGTACAGCTTATCTCAGCCACGGAAAACATAACCAATAACCCAGAGGGTATTATCCTTGAGTCCGTTCTGGAAGGTATGGCTGAGTTCTATAGTGCCGAACTCTCCCAGAAAATCAATCGTGGTATGCGGGAGTCAGCCTATAAGCACAATTCCATAGGCGGCGCACTACCCCTGGGATATAAGACCGTAGATAAAAAATTGGTCATAGATGAAAAGACCGCCCCTATTGTGCGGGAAGCCTTTACCATGTATGCAGAGGGTCACAGCGTTGCGGAAATTTGCAGGATATTCAATGCCAGAGGGTATAAGACCTCAAAGGGTACGGAGTTCGGCAAAAACTCATTTAGTAAGATTTTCCGTAATGAGCGGTATATCGGCACATACACTTACCACGACTATAGGGCGGAGGACGCTATACCAGCTATCATTGACCGTGACTTATGGGACAGAGTGCAGCTTCGCTTGAAGAAAATAAAAAACTCTCCCGGCAGAAACAAAGCCAAGAGAGTTTATCTGTTATCTGGGAAACTATTTTGCGGTCACTGCGGGGAGTCAATGAACGGAAGCTGCAACGGGAACAAGTATGCGTTCTATGAGTGCTATGGTAAGAAGTCAAAGTATAACGGCTGCCAAAAGAGAAACCTGCGAAAAGAGTATATTGAAAGACTGGTAGCCCAGGACGCACTCTCTTTACTCACAGACAAAAATATAGAACACCTTGCCACGGTTGCCTGTGAGAGAAACGACTATGAAATTGAGACTGGTTCACCCATCCCTGTTATCAGAGACAGAATACACCAAACTGAGGTTTCTATCAATAACCTCACCAAAGCGATTGAAACAGGAGCCACACCAGACGCACTTGTAAAACGCATGGTGGAATTGGAACGGGAAAAGAAAGACCTGTCTGCCCAACTGATCGGTCAGCAGGTCTCCACGAATCTCCATACCGACAAAGCCGTCCTCCGGGTGCGGGTGCGCTGCCAAAACCTCCAGATCAGATTCAAAGCCCTTGATAAAGCCCTTGTGCTTTTCAATCTCCTCCGGGAAGTATTTGAGCAGCTGGTCCTCCAGACGGTATTGCTTGCTCTGGTGGTCGGCCTTCATCAGCTTCAGGCGGGATACCTGCTTTAATCTCGGCAAAGGAAAGAGCCGTTTCATCCACATCATCGCAGGAGCGCACCGGCGATTTAGAAGTCATGATCTGACTGATGAATTTCTGCTTATTCTCCACCGTCTGCCAGAGGTATGCGTCAAAGGTTCCTTCGGTCACATAGCGGTACACATGGACAAGGGGATTCTGGTTGCCCTGGCGCTCGATACGCCCCTTTCTCTGGGCAAGGTCTCCCGGTCTCCACGGACAGTCCAGGTCATGAAGTGCCACCAGACGGTCCTGCACATTGGTGCCTGCGCCCATCTTGGCGGTGCTGCCCATAAGCACACGCACCTGACCGGTACGGACTTTAGAGAACAGCTCCTTTCCGCACTTCGGTGTTTGCTTCATGGATAAAAGCGATCTGGTCGGCAGGCATCCCCTGAGCAATGAGTTTCTGACGAATATCGTCATATACCGTAAAAAGGCCGTTTCCTGCTCCGGAAGGGGTACAGCGCCTTCCAGTGCGTGAAGCAGTGGATTATCCAGCGTTTTCGCCGCCTTGCTTGCAGGAGCTTTTACCTGCGGGGTAGAAATGTCGCAGAATACCAGCTGGGTCAGCTTGTCAGCTTCGCCATCCCGCCAGATCTGCATGATGTTGTCCACGCACTGATTGACCTTTGTTCCGGGTTCGTCCGGCAGCATCTGGTTGACGATCCTCTGGTCCAGCCCCAGCTTGCGACCATCCGAGGTAATCTTGAGCATATTGTCCTGGGACGGGTCAACGGTTCCGCTGTGTACCAGCGATGCGCGCTCCGAAAGGGCCTTGACCATTTCCTGCTGATGTTCAGTAGGCTGTGCCACGATGTTGTGGTATTCCACTTCCGGGGTGGGGAGATTTAACTGGTCGGCAGTCTTGATGTCGGCCACCTCTTTGAACAGGTTCATCAGTTCAGGCAGGTTAAAGAACTTGCTGAATCTCGTTCTTGCCCGGTAGCCGGTGCCTTCCGGTGCCAGCTCCAATGCTGTGACGGTCTCTCCAAATCGGGAAGCCCAGCAGTCGAAGTGGGTCATGTTCAGCTCTTGCAAGCGTTCATACTGAAGGTAACGCTGCATGGTGTAAAGCTCGGTCATGGAGTTGCTGACCGGGGTTCCGGTGGCAAAAATCACGCCACGGTTTCCGGTGATCTCATCCATATAGCGGCACTTGGCAAACATATCGGAGGATTTCTGCGCGTCCGATGTGGATAAGCCTGCCACATTCCGCATTTTTGTGTATAGAAACAGGTTTTTATAGTTGTGGGCCTCGTCCACGAACAGCCGGTCCACACCCAGCTGCTCGAAAGTTACCACATCGTCTTTTCGCCCCTCGGCTTGCAGCTTTTCCAGTCTGGCTTCCAGAGACTTTCTGGTACGCTCCAGCTGCTTGACGGTAAAACGCTCGCCGCCACTGGCCTGCACCTCTGCAATCCCCTCGGTGATCTCGTCGATCTGCTCATAGAGAAGCCGTTCCTGACGCTCCCGGCTGATGGGGATACGCTCAAACTGGCTGTGTCCTATGATGATGGCGTCGTAGTCACCGGTCGCAATACGGGCGCAGAACTTCTTGCGGTTATGGGTCTCAAAGTCCTTTTTGGTGGTGACTAAGATATTGGCGGAAGGATAGAGACGCAGAAACTCCGACGCCCACTGCTCGGTCAGATGGTTTGGAACCACAAAGAGAGATTTCTGGCACAGTCCCAGGCGTTTGGCTTCCATCGAAGCAGCTACCATTTCAAAAGTTTTGCCTGCGCCTACTTCATGTGCCAACAAGGTATTTCCTCCATACAGCACATGGGCAATGGCGCTTTTCTGGTGTTCCCGCAGGGTAATGGCCGGGTTCATCCCTCCAAAAGTGATGTGGCTGCCATCATATTCGCGGGGACGGGTAGAGTTCATTTCTTCGTTGTACTGGCGCACCAAAGTCTGGCGGCGCTCCGGGTCTCTCCAGATCCAGTCCCTAAAGGCTTCCCGGATCGCCTGCTGTTTTTGAGCCGCCAGGGTGGTCTCCTTGGCGTTCAGTACGCGGCGCTCTTTTCCGTCTGCGTCCTCTATGGTGTCATAGATGCGGACATCCCGCAGGTTCAGGCTGTCCTCTAAAATCTTGTAGGCATTGGCACGACTGGTCCCATAGGTGGTATAAGCTGCCACATCGTTGTAGGATACAGAAGATTTCCCCTTGATCTGCCATTCAGCGGTAAAGGACGAATAGTTGACCTCGATACTGCGCTGGAGATAAAACGGGGTGTTGAAGGTCTCATACATAAACTGCTGGATATATTCCTTGTCAATCCAGGTAGCGCCCAGACGCACCTCGATCTCCGACGCATCCAGGTCTTTGGGCTGGGCGGCGGTAAGAGCTTCCACATTGACTGCATAAACCGGGTCCTGCTGTGCCGCCCGCTGCGCCTGACGCAGTTTGCGGCGTACATTGCCGGAAAGGTATTCATCAGCAGTCACATAATGGGGTGTGCCGTCTTTCTCCAACTGTCCCGGTACACGGAAGATCACGCCTTGCAGCTCTCCGGCCAGTTCTTCTTTTGTTTTTTCGGTAAGCTGGCTCATATAGCTCATATCCACGCAGGCTTTTTCCGAGATAGACACCGCCAGTGCTTCACTTGCCGTATCCACCACAGCCACCGCCTGATGGGGCTTGATGGTCCGTTTGGTGAACATATCCGCCTTGCGTTCCAGTTTCCCGTCCTCGTCGATGACTTCCAGCGCACAGAGCAGGTAATAGGAAGAATCGTCTGCATAGGCCAGACGGTTTGCACGGTCATTGATGAGACCGTATTTGGCAGAAAAGCTGTCATAGAGGCTGTTCAGTTCCGCCTGCTTCTCCCGAATGGTGCTGTCAGGAACCGCTGCGTCCATCTGAAGGTCGATCAGTTCCTGCACACAATCACGCAGTCCCACAAGACCTTTTACGCGGGCTTCGGCGGTAGCGTTGAGGTCAGGGCGCACCATACGGCTGTTTTCCCGGTAGTACACCTGCCCGTCTACAATAGCATAGGAATAGTTCTTCACATTTGGATCGGCAGGAATGGAGGTGTCAATGGCTTCGCCTTCGCCAAGCTCCGGCAGCTCTGCCTCCTGATAAGTGCCATGAATGTACTTCACAGCATCATGCAGCTGGTCGGAAAGCTCCAGTCCCTCGATGGGGTTCACGGTGTAATCCATACCATGAGCGGTGCTTACCGGCTCCTGTCTGCCCAGCACCATTTCCGGGTGGTCGATAAAATACCGGTTGATGGCAAACCCGTCCTCTGTCTGTCCGGTCTGGGTCCATTCCGGCACAATGTCCAACGGGCGGTCCCGCTTTTGGAGGAAGATGATGTCCGATACCACCTCGGCACCGGCATTCTTTTTGAACGCGTCATTAGGCAGACGGATAGCTCCCAGCAGCTCAGCACGCTGGGCAAGATAGCGGCGCACGGTGGAATCCTTGGCATCCATGGTATAGCGGGAGGTCACAAAAGCTACCACGCCACCGGGACGCACCTGGTCGAGTGCTTTGGCGAAAAAGTAGTTGTGAATACTGAAATTCAGCTTGTTGTAGGCTTTGTCATTGACCTGATACTGACCGAAAGGTACATTGCCGATGGCAAGGTCAAAGAAGTCACGCCTGTCGGTGGTCTCAAAGCCGCCTACTGTGATGTCCGCCTTGGGATAGAGCTGCTTTGCGATGCGCCCGGAAACAGGGTCCAGCTCCACACCGTACAGACGACTGTTTCTCATTTCCTCCGGCAGCATTCCAAAGAAATTGCCCACACCCATAGACGGCTCCAGAATATTTCCGGTCTCAAATCCCATACGGCCCACCGCTTCATAGATGGCCTGAATGACCGTAGGGCTGGTGTAATGGGCGTTGAGGGTGGAGCTTCTGGCGGCAGTATATTCCTCCGGGGTCAGCAGCTCTTTCAGCTGGGCATACTCTGAAGCCCATGCCGGTTTTTCCGGGTCAAAGGCATCGGCAAGGCCACCCCAGCCCACATAGCGGGATAGGACTTCCTGCTGTTCGGGGCTTGCCTGCTGTCCGGCAGCTTCCAGCTCTTTCAGCAAACGAATGGCATTGATATTTGCCTGGAACTTGGCTTTCGGACCGCCTTCACCCAAATGCTCATCAGTAATACGGAAGTTTTGTGCATTGCGGCGCAGGTTTGCCTTGTATTCCTCATAGGAGGCTTCCTCGGCAGCTTTAGCATTGGGGAAGGTCTGCCACTGGCCATTGACCTGAATGGAAACCGGGTGTTCGTCCAACACTTCCTCAAAGGTTTTCTCCGGCTCAGTCACAGGGGCTGGCGGCTCCGGCTCCTCGATATGCAGCCGTTCCACCACCACATCATAAGGCAGATGGTTCTTATCGCCCGGATAGACGGCCACGGTCTCGGAATGGAAGGTCGGGGATTCGACAGCCGGTTCGGGGCGTTCCTGTCCAAAGCCATCCAGCTGACGGGCATACATCCCGCGCAGCAAAGGCGCAACCTCATCCCAGCGAAAATACAGCACAGCCAGACGCTTTTCCTCTGCGTCCAGGACTTCCAGCTCCATGCCCTGTGCCGTGGTACGGTAATCGGCAGTATCGCCGGTCTCCAGATTCAGCGTCTCGATCTCACCAGAATAGGCTCTGCTCAGCCAATAAGCGATCTCGCTGTTGCTCCTGCCGGATTGCAGCAGCGTGGAAACCTGTTTTTTATCTGCTTCATCCATAAGTCCATGGGTCAATACATCCCGCAGGTCCTGATCTGCCTTGTCCGGGTCAATAGGAAGAAACTCGGTATAGTAAGCATTGCGGCGGTCTGCCCGAATCAGCTGCTCGAACTGTTCTTTGCGCTCTGCCCGGTAGATGGGATATACCATCCCGGTGGGCAGAAGCTGTACGGTGTCCTCCCGCAGCTCGGTGATCTGATAGGCGTCATCCTCGATATACACGGTATCGCCCACAGCATAGACCGGGGCGGCTGGGTCATAGGAAGTCCTTTGCGGAATTGGGCGGCGAACTGCGTCATATTCCTCATCGGAAATGGAAACTTCGGAAGTCTGCTCTGTCTCGGCAGCTGCGATCTGCTCTGCATCCGACATCACCTGTTGGATAAATGGGTCATTGTCCAGTTTTTCCGGGTCTGCCACCTGTCCGTTGACAATCCCTCTTTCCTCCAGGGCTTCCCGGATGGCGATAGGGTCGATATTGTCAAAACGATCCTGTTCTTCTTCGGTATAGAACCGGTCCTCCTGAATGAGCTGGGCAATCCGGCGCTGTACCTTCGGCCAGGGCAGCTGCGTTTCCTCCGGGCTGCCGGCACGAGTAATGAACAGGCTGTTGCTGTTACTGCCGCCGTATTCCTGAGCCAGCCATGCAGCGGTATCTTTCTCTCTTGCATGGTCTTTCATATAGCGGACGACAGCGTGTTTACTCTCGATATTGCCGTTCCATGCACAAAGGGCAGTATCAATATCTTCCTGAGAAAGAGGGCGCAGAAGCTCATGGAGCTTTGGATAGGTTTCGTCGATTACTTCCCGGTGTAGACGCTGGCGGAACTCCGGTATATCAGAATAAAGGCGGATCAGCTCCATATCCTTAGAACCAAGGACCACACGGCGCACAGCAGCATTGCCCTCGATGACAGCATTTTCACGGTCAGAATGACCGCAGGTATTACGATATGCGGCATCCTCGGAAATGGCGGCAGTCACCACAGGCTTATATTGCTCAAACTGCTCCCTAAGGGTAGGGGCTGCGGTTGCTTCTGTATCCCGGAATACTCTGTTCCCGTCCGCACCAAACTCCGCTTCCTGAGCGTTGATGTGCTGTTCCGCTTCATGGTCGATAGAGGGCATGGAATATTCCTGACGCTCCTTGCCGCCCTCCGGTACAGCAGAAATGGTCACATCATGTTTATCACGCAGCTGTTCCACCATCTGCTCCAGCTGATTTGCCGGAAATCCACACATTTCCACACGGCCACCGCTCGGAATTGCACGGGTAGTGAGATTTATATTCAGTTCCGCAGCAGCTTCTTTGGCATCCTCACCGTACAGCTCAAAGAAATCGCCCATCTGATACAGAACCATATCATCCGGGTGGCGCTCCTTGACACCGTTATATTCCCACACGGCAGAATCCGGCTGCTGGGCTTGGATAGCATCTTCTTCTGCCAGTTCCTTTTCAGCCTGGATTTTGTCATACTGCGCCTGTTCCTGTTCGGTAAGATAGCGGTCTTTCTGGACAAGTGAGGTAATGCGCTTGGCAACCTTTTCCCAGTTCAAGTGAACATCCGGGCAGTCCTGCTTTTTATAGTGCAGTCCTTTCCCATCGTGATCTTCGCCGCTGTGTGTTGCACCGGACAAGGCATGAGAGCGTCCGCCAATGCCATACTCGTCTTTGAGGAATCTCACTTTCTCCTTATCCGTATGGTTTGCCATGAAGAACGCATAGATACGGCCTTTTCCTCCGGCGAAACTGCTTCCGCCGGTCATGGCGGCGTCGATCTCATCCTCGGTAATAAAGTGCTGGACGGTTGGCACTTTGGAAAGCTCTGAAGAAAAAGTCCTGCGGGGCAGGTCAAGGTCCTTCAGGTTCTCCCAGATCTCCCTTGGCCTATGATAGTGAAAACGCAACAGGTCACGGTCCTGCTGATAGGCAGTCCAGAAGGCAGCGTATTCTTCCTTGAGGGTCTGGCGGAAAGCCGGGTCACTCAGCTGCTCCGTCAGGCGGCGGGTCTCCTCCGGGAACCCATTGCCTCTGATTTCTGACAGGCAAGACAAATATCCTGCTTCTCTGGCTTCCTCGCTGAAATCGTGGTACAGATACCAGAGCTTTTCTGAAAGGAGGGAGCGTTCATAGCCTGCCGCTTCTGCAAGCTCCACATTGGAGGCAAACTGTCCGCTCTCCAAAAGCTCCCCGATACGCTCTGCGGCGCTCTCCCAGGAAATGACCTGGGCAGACCTGTCATAACGGACAGACTTCCCATGGGAAAGATGGATACCATCCTCGGCATACCATGCGCTCACACTGCCAAGGCCATTGCCGCCGTGGTACAGCGTTTTCAGTATCTCGGCAATCTCAGCGGTGGTTTTCTGCTTTTCAAAGGCTGCAACCACACGCTCCCTTTGACGGTCTGTATTGCCGCCCAAACGCAGCACATGGTCGATGTCATTTTGGGCAAAAGAAAAAGCAGAGGATGTATGCGCTACATTCTCTGCTTCATCTATGGATTGGATCTGTTCCGCTTCGGAGAGGAACAGGTTTAGAGTCAGCTGTTGATAAGCTCCGCCATCAGGATTTCCTCGGCCTGGGCTTTGCAGTTGTTCATCAGCCCCACCCACTTCATGGGATCGCTGGCTTTCAGTTCCTCGGTGGCTCCCGCTTCCTTCGCCAGCTGGGGCATCATCTGCTCCAGTCTGTTCTGGGCGGTCTCGTCGATCTCCAGAAGGTGCGGGTACAGCTTCTCGCTCAGTAGCATCTGGTTGTAGAGGATGGGACGGTGTTCTTTCAGATAGGTTTTCCTCATCCTGCCATACTTGCCCAGGGGTTTCTCCGGCTGCTGACTCAGCTTCAGGTCGGGAATCAGATAGTCTCCGTTCTGTATATAGGTCATGGGATTGTTCATCTTGTTTGCTCCTTTCTTGGTTGGCTTCGCGCTCTGCATTTCGGACGGTAACGCCGATCTGCCGCAGCACCTGTTGGTTGATCTGGCTGACCGCTGTTCCCAGCGCCCCGATGGTGGACGGGGTGTTGAAATCAAAGATCGCCATGAAATCTTCGTGGTCGAAGTAGCGTTCCGGCTCCAGTCCACAGCGGGACATCAAAGCGTAAGTGATGCTGACGGTGGCGGCTGCCTTAAACTGCACTCCGATGTTATACTCATCATATTCCTCCAAAAAGGAACCGTCAACGATATAGAAGAAGTCCTGCTGATGCTCCGTCCAGTATTCCTCAGCCAGTTTTTCGGCTACCTCAGTGAGCTGTCCGGCAAGGTCATCACCGGAAACATCATAGGTGCGCTCCAGCATGGCCTGCACCGAATCCAGATGGCGCTCCTCCAGCTGCCACAGCCAGGGAGTGCGGGAATGTTCACGGGTTCCGGTGTCTGAAATGTCAAAGACATAGCGCAGGCGGGGCTTGTCCCCGGAATCGTCCACCAGCGCGATCCCCTTGGAACCGCGCCTTACATACCGGCCCATCTTTTCATTCCACAAATCGTACTCTGCACAGGCGGTGGCGTCCGGTCGCTGGGCGTAGATCATCAGCTGTTCATGGAACGGGTACTTGTAAAGTCGGGAAGCAGTGGTGAGAAACCCTGCCCATTCCTGCCAGCTCCCCGTGAGCTGCGTTGCCACCTTGTCCGCCATCTGTGCATATAGTTCAGCTTTGGTTGGCATGGTGTTCTGTCCTCCTTTCAGTTTTGGGTAAAAGAAAAGCAGGAAACCTAAATGATTTCCTGCTGGGTAAAACTGCGAATGTTAAATTATGGCTAACCTATTGGTTATACAAACTGCATTTTAATTGGTTTCTTGTAACTGACTGTACAGTTGACTATCAATCTTATAAATTCCCTGATAGGGCTGTTCAACATAGTATTTTCCACTGTCCTCATATGCAAAAAGTGTACTTGTTCCTGCCTCAAACTGAAAGTCAATCTTAATATAACTTTCCGCTTGTGGGACATCTTGAACACTTTCCTTTTTAGTCGGTTCAGAACTGGAAATATTGGCGATTATTTCACTTATCCAAGTTTTGTCTGAATGACTTACTGTGTTTTCCCCGACAGTTATATCAATAGATGTAATCTCGTCGGTTTGGGGTAGCGTAATAGGATCTGCCTTTTTTCCACACGCAACTAAAGTCAATACACAAGCAAGACACAAAAATATAGAAACATATTTTTTCATAAGCATATTACCTCACATAGTTTGTTTGCACCATTATAATATAGCAGAGCAAAAATAACTATCAAGAGAAAGTAAAATATTTGTGAAGCCAAACTGTTTTCACTAAACATCTCCTAAATTCAAGATAATCGTCAATGCACATACAAACTGAAATTTAAAAAGCTATTACATACTAATTATTTTTCTAACCGTATTCGCTGTTCTTATCGTTAGGTTTGAGCTAATATTTGCACTTGCTGTTTTAGACCACCAGTTTGTTTTTTGGTAATCTTTACGGCTGAAAGACCAAAATACCGTTTCTTTGTATTCCTCTATCTTTTCTAATCCCTCTTTAGGCTCTCCGATTTCGTTATATACATCTTTGAATGTAGCGGGTGGCATGATAAAGATTAGATTGTCATAAATCTCCTTACTTTCATCTCCCCACCAGTCGGGCGCATGATGTAAAATGTCCTCAAGTTCTTCTTTTGATATGACAAAGACAGGAATATCTAAACTAAACTGATTTTTAATCATTTCTTCAATCTGGCTTGTAAGCTTGATTGTGTCGGCTTCATCACTTGAAAAAATCACATTACCGCTATTTAAATAGGTCTTGACCTCTGTATAATTAAGTTTTTCAAAACCTTGCTTTAATTCTGCCATTGGCACTTTGTTTTTTCCGCTTATATTGATACCTCGCAATAAGGCGATATATCTTTTCATATTCTTAACCACCTCTACAACTTCCTATTTGTTGCTTACATTATAGTTCATTCATCCCTCCAAGTATAGTGGGATTTTGTAAAGAATTGAGAGAAATCGCTTATCCGTCAGACAATTTCTCTCACTATGTTTTTTACACGATAAATTTACTGGGCAAAATCCGGGTACAGCTCCAGCTGGGCAAAGTCCTCATCGGTCATCGCACAGAGCTTCGTAAAGGCGCTGTCGGTCAGCTCCCTCAGTTCCGTTTCCTCCGGTGATAGCTCGCCGCGCATCTCACGCAGGCTGTTGATCAATCCGGTGCGGCTGCCGGTATTGTAAATGCACATCAGGTTCATTTCCTCAAAAGTAAAGTTTCCCATATCAAATCTCCCTTTCCGCACTATTTTTGGGTGCTGTCTTTTTGTGTTCTGCTTTGGGCTGGCTTTTCAGCTGATCCACAACGGATTTTTTCTTTTCCCGTTCCTCCCGATGAACGGCGTCAGCCAAGTCCATCAGGGAAATGGGCTGACCGCTTCGGGCCTGCTGTTCCAGCTCTGCCACCGTAGGCTCTTTTGCGCCATTGTTGATGATACCGTCGATCATGCCGTAATCGTCCTCCACGGCCATCTCCGCATTTTTCAGCGGATTTTGCGAAAAGAATCCAGGGATCTGGGTAAAACCAACGCTGTCGCAGTAATGACAGGATACCTTACCGTCCTGCTTGATCGCAACGATGTCGCTGACACTCATGGAAGGACTGTGAAAGTCCACGGGTTTTTCCAGATTGAATTGCTGATAGAGTTTTTCCAGCTGCTCCGGCACAGTGCCAGACTCACTCAGCGGAGCGGTATAGATTAGGTCATAATTGCTGCGGTCTACGGAAATATCATGGGACTTTAACCAGTCCAGATTCATAAAGCGCACATTCTGTGGATCGTCACGGCTCACCTGATAGATGGCAAAGCAGTCTCTGTTCTGGGAGAGAAATGCCTGTTCTCGTTCCTGCTGATGTTCCTGACGCTCCATGACCTTTTCGTGGAACTGAGGGCTTTTCTCCCATTCCTCACGGTCCACACCGCAAAGACCGCCATGCTCCATGATCTCCTGTGGGTCAAACACCATGCTCTCCGTATTGTCCTCATGCAGCACATAGACAGTCAAACCAGCGGCATCCAGTTCCAGCGCCCGTTCTCTGGTAACAGGGAGCATCCCATCATAGGAGTAGCCGTATTCCTGCATATCCGGTGTGGATACCTGTTCATCGGGCATGGGGTATTCATCCAGTGCCTGCTCCTGTGCTTCCGGCAGCTGGGAAGAAACAGCCATCTGACCGACCTCTGCCTGCATCTGCTGATAGGCAGCTTTCTGCAAGGTCTCGATCATGGACAACGGTGCGTATTTTACCGAGTCTTTGCCCAAATCGTTGTCATCACAAATCTGGAGAACTGCCTTCATGCGGGAAAGCTCCGGCATATCCAGCTGACCTCCATCCAGCTCTTTCATGGATGCGGCATCGTATAGGGTGTAGTCCCAGCCGCTGTCACAGGGCTGGATATGAAGATAGGTGGCATCGTCGATCAGAAACAAAGCCTCCTGCTGGTTGGCGTCCGCCCCCAGCACCTCCATTTCCGGCATTGCCGCAGCCAGTTCCTTTACCGCTTTTTGCACCAGAGGATTATCACGGTAATAGTCGATTGCCTGAATGGTGTCCAGGTCAATGGTCTGCCCGGTCAAAATCGGAAATGGTCCTTCATAGTCGCTTCCATCTTTCAGCTCAAAACCAATTCCTTTGATCCCGTTCATTCGCTCTGCCGGAATCTCCTGATAAATGCGGACAGCTTCCTCCAAAGACAGGTTATCGTGGTATTCTCCGAGGTTTGGAAACTCCATGCACTCTGCTACATAGTAGGTTAGATTGGCAGTCGGCTGCTCTATCGGGGCGGTTTCCGGCTCTGCTTTTGTATTGGGGTCAATTCCACGCTCTTTGCAGATTTCCTTATAGTGGCGCTCAATATCAGAGATCAAAGTGCCGGAGGTCTTGTTGATGGTCTCCAAACTGGCTCTCAGCTCTTTCAGCTCTTTGCCCTGGCTCCAGCTTGCAATATAGCCGAAGCTGTTTTCTCCGGTCTCGATGCCAAAATACTTGCAGACCGCATAGGAGATGCTTTCAGCCTCCACTTCCTCCGTGTGGCGATTTTTGATTGCCTGTTTTTCTGCGGTTGGATCTTCCTCAACTGCAAGACGCCATTCAAACTGATTTTCGTCCACATAGCGCCAATCCATATCAGAAGCAAACTGTTCAGCTTCTCTTTCTGTGGCAAAATCCAGCTTGAAATCATGCTTGGTTCCACCTTCACTCTCCAGCACAACCTTCCATGACGGTAGCATTTCATATTTTTTAGGATCATGGAGCTTGCTGTGGGCAATCTCGTGTACTGTGGCCGAAACCGTCTGCACCTCACTCATACCCTGACGAATGGCGATTTTCTGATGATCGGCAGAAAAATAGCCGTCCGTATCGGCGGCCATTGCTTCAAAAGTGATTGGCACCGGCGCACTACGGCACAGGGCCTCCATGAATGCCTCATAATTGGGTACATTTCCGGAAAGGGAGGAAGCAAGCTCCGGCAAAGGTTTCCCATCAGTCTGGCTCACATCAAAGACCTTGACCGGGCGGAACATGGGGATCTCGATTTCTTTTTCCTCTGTGACGATCTTTCCGTCTTTATCCAGAATCGGAGCCTTGGTATCCGGGTCCAGTTTTTGCTCCTCGATTTTCTTCTTGTACGGTGTGGGAGCGATGATGGTAATGCCATGCTCGCCCTTTTTTACATGACGCTCAAACTGGTCTTTCCACTTATTGTATCCGGCTACCAAAGTGGCGTCCGGCTTCTGCATATAGATGAGCATGGTGTTGTTTACCGAATAGCGGTGGAAACGGGACATGACGGACAGATAGCGCATATACTTTTCGCTCTCAAACAGTTCTTTGATGCCCTGCTCGATGCCATCCGTGATTTCCCTTAGCCGCTCTCGGTTGGTAGGTTTGTTCTCAGCCATGATTTTCAGTCTCCTTTCCAAGTGTGTGATTTCTGCTGTGTGTTCTGCAATCCATGCCTTTTGTTCTTCTTCACTTTCATAAAGAAAAAGGTCCAACAGGTACTCTACATAGGGTTTCTTCTGGATCGCTTCCACAAAGCGGGGGTGTGGTTCTTCCTCCGGTGTCCTGGGAGAACGGTCGGCTTCCCATTTTTTCAGCAGATAGTAGTAATCGGACAGTACGCGGTAACAGCGCTGTCGATCCTCCCGAAACTTCTGTGCCTCGGTTTTTTGCCGGACATATCTCCTGCGGGGATGGGCCTGACTGTCATAGATCAGGCCAAAGTCCTGTGCCAGTTTCTCCGCCGCTTCTTTTGGGGAGAGGTCAAAGAGCTTTGCGGTAAAGTCGATCACATCCCCATCTTCACCGCAGCCAAAGCAGTGGAATCGCTGGTCTACCTTCATACTGGGGTTCTTATCATCGTGAAAGGGACAGCAGGCCATACCATTTCGTTTGACCTCGATCCCATAAAGCGCTGCCGCTTCTCTGGTGCTGACTGACTGCTTGACTGCTTCAAATACATTCTCTGCCATGTGCCTTTAACTTAACTGCTGGACTTTCTCACAGGGGGCTGGTATCCGGCAGCTTTGGCCCGTTCACTGGCAGCTTTGCGGCGTTCGGCGCTGTATGGCTCCCGGACGGATACACACCGCTTGGGAACGGTAAAGTTATGGGCGTCCTTTCGGGTGATCTGGTCGGGGTGCTTTTTTGCCAGCAGTTCCAGCTTCTCCATCAGGCGGGGATCGTGGGTGTAGACCTCAGCCATTGGTTCTGCCTGGTTATAGAGGAGAATGGTTTCCCGTTCCACTAAAGAGAGCTTCATCGGCTGCCTCCTTTCCGCTGGTCAAATTCCAGCTTGAAGTTGGCGTACTGTCCATCATCCTCCAAAACCACAGTAGCATCGTAGGTTTTGCCGGTTTTCTCCGAATATAGGCCCATTACACGGACACGGCCATCGTTCAGCAGTGCAGACACCACAGCCTTGGTCGGCTGTTTTTTCTTGGCAGCCCACCATTTGTTATTTTTCCAGATTGCAAATTTGCAAGAATCATTCTGACAGAAGAAGCCTTTTTGCAGTTCTGCAACTTCACCGCCGCAGCGAGGGCATTTGCCCACCACCTCACGGGGCGGAGCGAACAGGTACTCGGTTCCCTTGATGACCTGATAAGTTCCCACCAGGTCTCCCAGCATAGTGCTGATCCCGTCCAGAAACTCCTCCGGGGCAAGCTGCCCGCGCTCGATTTCGCCCAGGCGGTACTCCCACTCGGCAGTCAAAAGCGGCGATTGCAGCTGTTCCGGCAGCACCGTGATAAGGGATACTGCATCGTGGGAAGGGAGAAGCTGCACCGTTTTCCTGCTCTTTTTTCGTTCCAGAAAACCGGCAGATACCAGCTTTTCCAAAATACCGGCACGGGTGGCCGGTGTCCCCAGACCTTTTCTCTCGGCATCCTCCGGCATATCCTCTTTTCCGGCAGTCTCCATCGCGGACAATAGGGTGTCCTCCGTAAAGTGCTGAGGCGGACTGCTTTTGCCTTCTTTGATGATTGCAGCAGCAACCGAAAGGGTCTGTCCTTCAGTCAGCTCCGGCAGGGCTTTCTCTGCGCCCTCTTTTTTCGGCTCTGCATCCTTCATTTTGGCACGGTAAGCGTCCTCCAGAGCCTTCCATCCGGGATGCTTCACCGTTTTTCCTTTGGCGGTAAACTCCCCACCGGCACACGCTGCAATCACAACGGTTTCCGAATAGATATGGGGCTGGGCTACGGCGCACAGCAGACGCAGGGCCACCAGCTCCAGCACCGCTTTTCTCCCGCAGGAAGGGCAGAAAGTTCTGCATCCTTGAGATTTCTGGTAGGGATTACTGCGTGGTGGTCGGTTACTTTCTTATCGTTGATGACCGTCTGCGAATCACAGGTAATGGCGATCCCTTTGCGAAACGGCATAGCATTGGCAACCAGATTCACCAGCACCGGCAGGCTGTCTGCCATATCACCGGTCAGATAGCGGCTGTCAGTACGGGGATAGGTGCAGAGCTTCTTTTCATACAGGCTTTGCAGATAGTCCAGGGTCTGCTGGGCTGTAAATCCAAGCAGGCGGTTGGCATCTCTTTGCAGAGTAGTCAGGTCATAGAGGGCCGGCGGCTTTTCGGACTTTTCCTTGCGCTCCACCTTTTTAATTGTGACAGCTGCACACTGACAGGCTTCTTTCAGCTGCTCGGCAGCAGCCTTATCCGCCAGGCGCTCCCCGGATACGGTAAGACCGGGCAGCTCCAGCGCCACGGTATAAAAGGGAACCGGCTTAAAGGTGTCGATCTCAGCTTCTCGCTGGACAATGAGCGCCAGCGTTGGGGACATAACGCGCCCGATGTTGAGTGCGCGGTGATACAGCACGGAAAAAAGCCTTGTGGCATTGATCCCCACCAGCCAGTCGGCCTTGGCACGGCAGAGGGCAGCATCCCGAAGTCCGTCATAGTCCGCACCAGGGCGCAGGTTTGCAAAGCCCTCCCTTATGGCGGAGTCCTCCATCGAAGAAATCCACAGGCGTTTCATGGGCTTTTGGCAGCCTGCCAACTCATAGACGCTGCGGAAGATCAGTTCGCCCTCGCGTCCGGCATCACAGGCATTTACCACCTCTGTCACATCCAGGGCGTTCATCAGCTTTTTGAGAATATCAAACTGCTTTTTCTTATCCTTTCCCACTACCATCTGCCAATGCTCCGGTAGGATAGGCAGGTCATCATATCGCCACTTGGCGTACTTGGGGTCATAGCTGTCTGCATCTGCAAGACCGGCCAGATGGCCCACGCACCAGCTGACACGCCAGCCACCGCCTTCCAGATACCCGTCCTTACGGGCAGTTGCGCCGATCACCGCAGCCAAACTATGGGCAACCGATGGTTTTTCGGCAATTACCAATTTATACTGAGCCATGATGGTTCCTCCTCTCCTTGAGCCATCGGGACATTTCCCGGTGGCAGATGCCTACGCAGGGACTTCCATAATTCCCGCAGCCATAACAGGGGTGGCTTGGGGGTAAAGAAGGAGGACGGGAAGTTTTCTTCCCGCCCTCCGGCCTGCGTGTCATCATGCGTTCATAGGGACTGTCTGTGAAACGGGTCATTTCACGCTGTCCTCGTCATCTTCTTCTGCGCTGCCCCCGTCAGCGTCAGGCTCGTCCGACTCCTCATCCTCGGTTTCCCATTCCTCGGAATCTTCCTCGCCATAATCATAATCGTCCAGACTGTCATTGCCCTTAGTCTTAGGCTTATTCTTAACGAGTTTCAAGTAGGCAAATACGCCACCGCCACCCAGCAGAGCCAGCAGAAGGATCAGCGCAGCCGGGTTCAGTCCGGCAGGCTTCTCTTTTTCCGGCTCCGGTGTTTCTGCCGGAGGTTCCGGTGCTTTTCCCGTACATTTACTCTTATCAGTTACACAGACCGGACAGGCCATATTGACTGCCCCTGCTTCACATTTCTTCGTGCAGCCGCACACCGCAGGCGGCTCCTCTTTAGGTTTTCCATCCTCCATCAGCGCCATCAAGTCCGCTTCATCCACCTGGTTCAGAAAGTGAACAGCGGTCTTTTTATCCTCGTTGGCCCTGTCAATCAGGATATAAAAATAGTTGCCTGCTTTGGTCGTAACAGTAATGAGCTGCTTGTTGCCACCAAAATCATCCACCAGAGCAGCATTGCCATCCGGGGTCAGCGGAGGTGCTTTTTCGGGTTCTTCCACCACCACATTGCTGTCATTGGTGGTATCCTCTGCCGGGGGCGGCGCTGCGCCCTGGGCAAAAGCGGGAACGGTAAAGCCCGATGCCAGAACCAGCGTCAGGCAAAGGGCGGAAAGTGTTCGGAGCAATCGTTTATTCCTCATAGCTGTTTTCCTCCTGTTCGTTGTTGTCATCCACCATACTGCCGGGAACTATGCCTCCGGACAGCATGGCGCTTAGCTGAGCCGGGGTCATACGCAGGGCGCGCACCATCTGGACAATCTCCAGATTTTCCGCCTCGGTTTTCTGTGCCTCCAGCGCCTTGAGCTTTTCCTGATACTCTGCGATCTTCTCGCGGACCTTTGTAATCTCCTGGTCAATGCGTTCAATTTTGTTCTTTGCCATCGTCTATCACTCCTTCTAATAAATCTCGGTTACCAGTTCATCAGGCCGTAGCCTTTGATACTCTGATAATTCAGGTCATAACTTTTGATCTTGCAGGCATCGCCGGAATTTCCCTCCACGGTATAAACACGGCTGCCATCGGTGCCGACAACGATTCCCACATGGTCTGCGGAACCGTCCAGATCCCAATCAAAGAAAATGGCATCACCGGGGGCGATGTTTTCATATCCTCGTGCGCCCCACTGTCCATGGGACTGGAACCACGGAACGCCCTGCCACTCACAGCCTGCAAAGCGCGGCTCACTTTTTCCAGCCTGGTTATAACACCAGGATACAAAGCAGGCGCACCACTCCACGCGGCTGTCAAAGCCATACCAGCTCCAATAAGGATAGCCGCCCACATTGCCCACCTGACGCTTGGCCAGTTCCACCAGCTGAGGATTGCCGGGGCGGGTACCGTTAATGAACTGCACACCGGACAGATCTTCCGAGCCACTGGTATCAGGGGAACCGCCGCCAAACAACAGCGGCTTATTGCCCATGGTCTGCCGGTAAACCTGATACATTTCCATCTGCCCCGGGGTCAGTAACTCCGACGCCACAGCGGAAATGGGCTTGCTGGTGAGTTTCACATTCAAAATGTAATACTCATAGGGGACTTCTTCTGAGGTGGTCTCGCCGGTCTCCGGGTCGGTGGAGGTCTCCGTGCGGTAGCGAATCTCCACTTCCTCAGTAAGCGTCAGCTGATACTGTGCTGCAAACACACGCGCCAGCTCTGCCTGAGCGCTCTGCCGGGTGTAGCCTTGCAAGACGGCAGACAGAAATGCTGCCAGCTCATGAGGGTCATGGCCGATCATACCAAGGTCATAGCGATACTCGTCATACCCTGGGTGGCTGCTTTCAATGTTGTCGATTTCCTCCTGCAACTGGGCTTCTCTGGCTGCATAATCTGCCTCCACTGCCAGCATTTCCGGGTCATCCGACGGATAAGTGGTGCCGGAGAGAACGGAACCGATGCTCTGCGCCATCATGGAGCAGGAGGACATGGTATTCATCAGCATACAGGTAATGAGGAACAAAACCCCTGCCATCAGGAAACCCTTCTTGTGGCGCACGACAAACGCCCCTGCCTGCTGTGCCTTTTCTTTCACCGTCCTTGCGGCTTTTCCGGTTTTGGACGCAGCCTGGGCGGTATTTCCGGCAGTCTGACCGGCGTGTTTGGCGGCGGCATACTGCCTTTTGATGGCCTGCTTTTGCTGCCAGCGGGAAAGCGGATTGCTGGCAAGCTGGGGATTTTCCTGCAAAGATTTCTGGTACAGAACATTTACATTTGCCTTTTCCAGTTGGCGCTCTGCCTGTGCTGCTTTGCGGTACGGCTTCAGCTTGTGGCTGCGATAGCCCTCCCGCACCAGATAAGCGCCAGTCTCCACCGCTTCCTCGGACTTGTGGGCGCTTTCCACGCCCACATTGTCCTGCTCTGTTTCCCGGATCTCTTTGTGGAGCTTGCCTGCGACCAGATGGACGGGAGCTTCCCTGACTCCTTGAGAAACTTTGGAAGGTGGCTTTTTCTTGTCCTCAAAGGTCAGCTTCGAGGTCTTTTTTCCGGTATCCGGGTCAATGACCGTCTGCCTGACCTTTTTCTTTGGGATATTGGCCTGCGCCTTATCTGCTCTGGCCGCAGCTTTCTCCGCTTTACGGATCGGCTTTTCCAGTGCAGGGTCAGACCGTTCCTCATCAGTAAAGCGCAGGCGCGGCTCTTTATTCAAACCATTCTCCCAGCATGAGGGAGGACATCATGTAGTGCAGCTCTGCATAAATGGCCATTCCCACAGGATCGTTGAACATACAGCCGGACAGGTAGGCATAAAACTGTGCCACCACATCGGACAGGATCTTCGCCTCTGTTCCTTCCAGAATCAGGCCGCCCATACCTTCTTTAGCACGGATGGCGCTCCAGACCTCTGCCAGACGGAGAAGCCCCACCTGACCGGTCTCATTCAGTTCGGCTGCCTGATCTGCCGCCGTGCGGCACTCACTTACCGCATCGGCCATGACCGTAAGCAGCTGGCTGCGCTGGGCATTTACCGCCCTGTCAAAAACATCAGCGGGTTTTTATTCAAAATGTTGGGGTTCATCATCATTCATCCTCCTTCTTTTTCAGTTCCTGGGGTTTGGTGGTCATAATGCGGTAAAGCTCGGTATTTTTCGGGAAGTGGTCCACGAAAGGCAGGATCGTGGAGCCATAGAACAGCAGGCCCTCGCCCTCACCGGAGTGGGTCACATAGCTAAGCTGATGCGTGGAAATGCCCAGCTGCTTGGCAAGGATCTGACGGTCTCCGCCTGCCTGGTTGAGCATATACACGAAGTCCGAGTTTTCAAAGATGTTCTCCACCTCACGGCTGGAAAGCAGGTCTTTGACATTCTGCGTGATGCCGGTGGGGATGCCGCCCCATTTTCTGAATCGCTTCCAGATTTCCACCGTATAGGCGGCGGTCTGCTCCTCCTTCAAAAGCAGGTGCATCTCGTCGATGTAATAACGGGTGGACTTGTGAGATACGCTCCAGACGGGGCTTGGCAGCTTTGATGCTGTCCGCGTCGATACCAAAGGTCAGGTATTTGGTCTTGATGAGACCGTTGTTTCCTCTGGCCAGCTGATTTTGCAGCATCGTGGTGTATTCCTCACGGATACTGTCAAAGGCATCCCCCTGGGGAGGGATGGAAATGGAGTTTGCAAAGGTCTCCTCCGATGCCGCAAGGTTCAAAAAAGACAGCTGGAAGTGAATCGAGCTATCGAAATAATTGAGGAAATCACACCAGCCCTCAAAGATCGCGGTCTTATCTTCATTTTGGGAGAGCTGATAGTTGATGTCCTGAAACTGAATGGTCTTTGTGTAGTGGCTGTCCGATACACGGCAGATCCCGTCCGGCCACATTCGTTCATAGGGGATACTGTCCTGTGCCGATTTTCCTTTTTTGTCCGTGCGGTTGGCGCGGGCAATGGCCGCTTCGATCTGCTTCTTATCGGCGCGGGACAGCTTTTTCTTTGTCTTTACCGGATGCACGGTCTTTTCTTCCGGTTTTCCCAGCAGACGGCGCAGCCAGCTTTTCATTGCGGTGAACAATGTCATACACCTCCTTATCGAGCATTTCCTGCCGCTTTAATACGGCATAAAAGTTATTGGTCTGGTAGGGACGCTGCTTGGGACGGATCACAGCTACTTTGAGAATGTTGCCGACGATCTTTTCCAGGGGCTGTCCATGCTTTTCATACATTGCCAGCAGGAAGAAGGGCATCATGACCAGCATCATACACATGGCGGCCATGCTGTTTCCCGCAGGCTCACGAAGCAAAAAGAACAGCGGCACGCCTACAAACGCCCCGGCGGTAAAGCAGACCAGTTGCCTTCGGGTCAGATTGAACATGACCTTGGTTTTGACTTTGGTTAAATCTTTGGGTACGGGTACATAAGCCAATGTGGAAACCTCCTTCCGTTTTAATGTGCCTGAAAGACGGATTTTGCGAGACTGCCGGTTTTGAACAGCGTAAAGCACAGCAGTACGGTGTAGCCCACGCAGCTCCAGATCGCCATGATGATGTCATCTTCCAGAGCGATGTTCTGCACCAGCACAGCATAAATTGCCACGCAGACGATGATGAGAAACGCCTGAAAGCCCAGCGCCAGCAGGGATCGGAGGTAGTTCTGTCCCATACCGCCCCATTCCTTACCCATCATGGCAGCCATTGGAACGGGAGCCACCGAAGTCACAAGGTAAATCTCGATCATACGGCCATAAATGACGATAAAGATACAGATATACAGCGCCCACATGGTAATGCCAATAAAGAGGGATTGGAACCACAGTCCGAACAGCGGCCCCAGATCCATTTCCATCAGCCTCGGTTCCAGATCGGTCATAACTGAGGAAATGTCAATGGACGCATCCGAATTGATGATCCCTGCCGCCTGCGCCACCACGCTCTGCGCCATATCAAAGACGCCCATCACGATATTCCATGTGTTTGTGACAATGAGGATGGCGGCGGCTGATTTGAACACCCACTTGAAAATCATCCAGGTGTCCACATCATGCAGGTTGTTCTTGTCTGCAATCATCTGGATCAGGTCTACGGTCATCACGATAGCCAGGATCACGCCTGCAATCGGCACCATGATGGAGTTTGACAGATTCTCAATCATGCTGAAAATACTGCCATTCCATCCCTGTGGGGTCTGGCCTACCTGTACGGATATATCCGCGACCTGTTGGTTTACGCTGTCAAACATCCCCGAAAGGTTGCTCATAATACCGCCCACCAGCATTTCTTTCAGCCAATTTGTCAGGGCTTCAAGTAAGAAATCCATACGGTGTCAACCTCCTTTCCGCCGCCCCCGCAAAACTGCGGGAGCGGCAAGGATTTCATGCAGGGACGCTTAGACAGAGAAAAGCCCGGAGAGCAGAGGTACAAGGACCATGCCGACTACGGCTACACCAGCGCCGGCCATGAGCTGCTTCATTCCCTGTGATTTTGCACCAGGGTTGTCGTTGCCGTAGCCCTCCAAAAGATTGATAACGCCCCAGATACCGAGACCGGCACCGAGCGCGATAACGAGGGTCTGAAGAACGGTGATTGCCTGTTCAAAAAATGCCATATAGTTTGTTAGCCGGAATCTGATTAAAAAATAGTTTTGTCATGTTTCATAGGCATACAAAAGCCGGAACAATCTGCCGCCCGGTTTCCGGGGGCATGATTCCGGCTGTCCTCCTTTTTCATTATTTTTTCTTGGGATTGTCCGCTTTGTACGCCAATGGCCCATTAGAGGGCAGGTGCGGCGAATAGATAAAATCACTCCCTTCAAAAGCGGAACGAAGTTAAGCGCCCTCTGTGTCTACTTCATATACATCGCAGACCGCATTGGGCTTGAATTTCAGCCTTGCGGCCAGGAATGCTTCAATGTCAAAAGCGTTCTTATCATCCGCGTCGGCAGTGTACTTGAAATTGGGGTGCTTGGTAATGTCGTACTTATCCGAAAGGAAAGGACGCACACCGCGCAGCTGGAGAATACACTTGCCGCCATCCATAACAGCAAGCTCATCCTGGCTCATCAGCTCTTTCCCCAACTTTTGATAGTTGAGAGAGTGGGAAGTTTCACGCCCACGGCTCTCTCCGGTGTTGTAGGTGTCGATGGTTTCCTTGCCCAGCACGGCAGCCAGCTCTTTGAGGGTGGTCGGCTCCTTACCGCCCAGGAAGATGGAAGTATCCATGTTGCCGATGATGGTATCTGCGTTATCCTTATAGATCGCCTTCAGCTGACTCTGTGCCTGCAACACCAGACAGGCGGAAATCTCACGGCTTCGGATGGTGGCGACCAGCTTTTCCAGACGAGGAATCTGCCCGATATTGGCGGCTTCATCAATGAGACAGCGCACATGGACCGGGAGCCGCCCGCCGTACACATCGTCGGCTTTTCGCAAAGCAGATTAAACAACTGGGTGTAGCACATAGAAATTAGGAAGTTAAAGCTATCGTCCGTATCACTCATGATGAGGAACAGGGCAGTTTTCCGGTCTCCCAGAGTGTCCAGCTCCAGCTCATCATAGGCTGTGACCTCACGCAGCTCTGCAATGTCGAATACCGCAAGGCGCGCACCACAGGAAATCAGGATCGACTTGGCTGTTTTTCCGGCAGCCAGCTTGTACTTCTTGTACTGACGGACGGCGAAGTGGTTGGGCTTCTCGGCTTCCAGTGCATCAAACATCAGGTCTACGGGGTTTTTGAACTCCTCGTCATCCTCCCGGACTTCCATGGCGTTGATGAACTCGATGAGGGTAGAGAAATTCTGCTCCTCTACCGGGGCCTCATAGTGGATATACCCAATCAGCGCGCAATACAGCAAGGTCTCTGCTTTGACCCAAAAATCGTCCCCGGCCTTGCCTTCGCCTTTGGTATTGGCGATCAGCGTTGTGACCAGCTTCAAGATGTCCTTTTCGCTATGGATATAGGCGAAAGGGTTATAGTGCATTGATTTTCGGAAGTTGATGGTATTGAGGACCTTGATGCGGTACGGCTCATAAATGACCTTGCCGTGCTTATCCTTCATGGGCTTTCCGTCCTTTCCCAGTTTGGGTGCGCCCCTTTGGAGCATTTTCCCGCACTCCACCAAAATGGTTCCCTTCGGGTCTGTGACCACATAAGAACTGTGCATCTGCATCAGATTTGGTTTGAGCCAGAAGCGGGTCTTACCGGAACCGGAGCCGCCGATCACCAGCACATTTTTGTTTCTGGCGGTCTTTGGGTCCTTGGGGCGGCTGTTCATGGTCAGGCTTTCGGTTTTTGTGAGAATGACATTATTCTGGAACACCGGGTCGATGTAGGGGGCAATATCCTCACGGGTTCCCCAACGGGCAGAACCATACTCCATGCCGTGACGGTACTTCTTGGCGTTTTTACTTTTGAGATACACCGCCAGACGCAGGCCAGCACCGCAGCACAGCCCCACCAGCAGATCCAACGGATGCAGGCTGGGCCAGAAACTTTGCAGCGCCCCAGGCAGGACAGCAAACAGGGAAAGGAATTTCTCTGAAGCATTTGCCCCCTGAGCCAGCCGCCACGCCTCCCCGAAGTTGGTAGCAAACAGCCCCATCAGGAGATAGGGCAGGTTCAGCAAAACGAGCTTTTTGATGTCAAGCTGCTTTTTCATCGTTCCAGCTCCTTTCGCTTGGTGCGGTCCACCACGGCATTTTTGACCATCTCTTTGAACTGACTGAGTTTTGCCAGCACAGACGGGCGTTCCGTTTTCTCGGCCTTCTTGACCTTTTTGCTGGTGTACTCGGTAAATGCAGCGGTCAGCGCATCGGCGTCACGGCCTTTGAAAAAGATCAGGTACTTGGGCGGGGAGCTGCTGCGGTCTTTCTTCACCGCATAATCCACACCATATTTCCGGGCGATCTTCTCAAATTCCTTGATGGAAGGGTCTGTGATCTCGATATTGGAGATCCCCTGATTCTGACCAATGAGCTGCTTGACGGTCTGTTTGCCGTGAGGTGTCACAGGAGCATCACGGCTTCTCTGCTTTTGCAGCTTCTTTTCCTTGCAGTGGGCCATGTACTTGCTGATGGCGGCTTTGAACAGCCTGCCGGTGAACTTTGTTCCACTGACAACCAGCGTTAAAGTCCTGTTTTCCACTTCTTCCTGCATTTTCATCGCCTCCTTTCCACGAAATGTGCAGGGGTGGTGCATTTCTTTCTAAGGCGGGAACCCACCAGCCGCCGGAGAAAAATTTTCTTCATCTCTCCATCCCGCGGCTCTTTTTCTTTACCGGCTTCTTATCCGGCAGATTCCACTCTTTCCGAAACTCTGCCACACCTTTGGGGTCAAATGCCTTCAACTTCTCCAGATCAAAGGCAACGGCAGAATATTTTCCATAACCGGACTGCACCTGATAGGGAAGCACCTTCCCCAATTTGTTCTCTTTGATGAATCGCAGCAAGTCCTTGCTGATGTCACCGGAAATAAACGCCTCTCCGGGGTCCAGGGAATACCCTGGAAGGTTCACCGTCATATCTGCAAACGGTTCCGCCCCATCTTCTGTATGGGTAATCATTCCGATATAAAGCCGCTGATTATTTGCATACATCCCAAGTTGTAGCGATATGATTTCTTCCCCATATTCCCACTTGAAGGGTACTTTCTTTTCCTCATTCATATCGGATTCCTCCTATCGTATCTGTTCTTTGTGGTCATAAAACAAATCTCCATTTCTGACCTTTGCATGGCTGAGAATCTTGATCTGCCCCTTTGCCTGACTGTCCAGCGCTTTTTCATAGCCTATATCTGACAAAAACAGGCGGGTGCGTTCTCCTTTCCAGCCCACCGGGGAGTCATGCGTCAGCACATCAAAAATAATCATGTGCCGCGTGTTCTCCGCAAATCGCTGGAGATCCATGTAGTCATGACCGTGATAGTTCTGCGCCCCGGCTTTCTGGCGCATTTCCTCCATCAGTTGACCGATTGTTTTGCCTTCCTGCATAAAATCCACTTCCTTTCTGTTCTTATGAGACCAGCAAGATCATCTCCCGCAGCTGGGCAAAGTAGAGCTTGCCCTGGGGCGTGACCAGCGTGTAGGAACCGGTATGGCCGTGGTTGCAGTAGTCTTTGACGCAAAACAGCCCTGCATTTTTCACATTGGCATAAGGTAGCACATTGCCGGATGCCGTGCGGTACACAAACCGCCGTTCTATCAGAAACCGAACAAACCGGCGCTCCGGGACATCCAACTCTTTGGCGGTAGTCCTGAGATTGGTGCTGTGCTTTAAGTCGATGAACAGGTCATAGAAAGCGGCTTTGCCCTCCAGCTGTGCATTTTCCTTACGCAGAGAAATATTCGCTTCACGCTCAGCCAACAAGTCTGAGCAGAGCTTCATCAGAGCTTCCGGGGAAGTGGCAACCTCCCACAGCTTCTCTTTTGTGAGATAGGCTCCGTGCTTGCGAATAGTAGGCAGGACCTCATCGAATACCCACCGTTCAAACCGTTCTGCCGATGGCAATTTGCTGTGAACGATCAGGCGGTACAAATCTCCTTCGGGGATAAAAGTCATACTGATTTTGCGGTCGGGGCTTTGTGGGTGAGGTGCGTCGCGTTTCACGACATACCTACAATGGCGGATAATTGCATCGCGGGGATTGCTGTACCCCAGCGCAGCGGCCACATCCGTTCCGCAGAACAGGTATTTGCCGTTTTCTTCGATGACCCGGATACTGCCAAACTCCGGGTTTTTTTGAAAATTTCCATCTGGTTCATGTCGTGCCTCCTTTTGCATGATAAAAGGCGGCTTTTACCAGCCGCCTGCGTGCATATCGTGGTTGACCAATGAAGTGAAGTGATTGTTCATGGTGGTAGGCGCATTGAACAGCACCGCGAGCAGGTACTGCTTCATGTTGCGTACCTGGGTGGTATTTTTTTGCAGACAGTCCATGACAAACTCGATGTGGGAGCTGTCCAGTTTCAAAAAGCGGGAACGCACGATCTCGTGGGGAAAGTCTGCCCCAGAGATCCGGGTAGTCTTTCGTTTGGCACATACCGTTTCGACCAACAGCTCTACGATCTCATTCAGGTCATCCAGGTAGAGAGGATAACGCTGCTTCAGACAGTCATACTCGATATTTTCCAAAATCAACTCCCGATAATTTTCTATCTCTGTGACAGACATCGCATCCCTTCCTTTCCGTTCCGGCGGTCTTGCCGCCGCTGTTTCCCGGAAGGGAATGGAATCGGTACTTGATCCATAAGTAATTGATTTTTCTGTATTTGATTTCTCTATATTTAATTCTGCGGGCTTTTCCGTATCCGGTTTTACCATATCCGGGTTTTCCGTATCTGGTGAAGCCGTATCCGGCTGGGACATATCTGGCTGGGGCTGTTCATAGATGACATACTCGGTATCAGTGATCCGCCCACTTTTATCGCGTCTCTGATGGCGCACGATATATCCGGCTCCTTCCAGTTCACGCAGGGCAGCACCGATGGCATCCACGCCCTCCTTACATATCTTTGCAAGGCCACGGGTGGTGTAATTCCAGTCCTCTGGCAAAGACAGCATCATGGAAAGCAGCCCCTTGGCTTTTAACGACAGGTTTGCATTTCGTAAATGATGATTGCTCATCACGGTATAATCACGGGTCCGTTCAATGCGAAAAACGGCCATCGACCTCACTCCTTCCGAATTTTGGGTACAAAAAAACCGCAATCCTCATTTCAAAAAATTGCGGTGTTCAGCGCTTTTCAAATTTTCTTGCATAGAACCAAAACAGCGGCTTTTGGGGACGCGCCTCTGTAAATGGCTCCTCCTGGGCGAAAGGAAGTGTTTGCATCACGCGGTCAATATCCGTTGAATCCATGTCATGCTGAGATTTGCAATCTTCCCGGATTGCTTCTTGAATTTCCTTTACCGTACACATAGTCATTCCTTTCCTTTCGTTGTATGAGTTTATGAGCGGCGGCGTTTTCCCGGTTTGAAATCGAGGATATGTCCCTCAATCACACGAGCGTAACGCTTGATCTTGATCTCCCGGCGCTGCTGACTTTGCAGGGCGGCCTGATACCCGTCCTCAGTCAAAAACAGCCGCATTTCATCTCCGGGGCTGCCGTAAGCAGTGCTGGGACGCAGGACGGAAAACTCGATCATCCAGCGGGTGTTATCCCAAAACCTCTCTACGGCGAGAATGTTGTGTCCTTTCAGCTCACGGGCTGAAATATCCCTCATAGGCGGCTCCTTTCATCGTTCCTGGTCTCTCTGACGCTTTTTCTGCCATGCCTCCAGCAGCTTGATGATGGTTTCCTGCATCCGCTGGGGCGTATAACTTTTAGGGAAATACTTCCGCAAAGTGTCAGAGGTAAATGTCACTCGGTCCAGATCGCTTTTCTTTTCCTCACCCATGATGACACGCATCATATCGAGGGTCAGATGCCCCTCCTGACTGTATTTCTTGAGCCGCTGGGCTTGGGAAAGGGAAGGGGTAGCCTGTTCGCTGTCCATCGCGTCCAGCAGGTCTACCTGTTCTTCCTTTTTGAGAAAGGACAGCTCATAGGCAGGGTTCAGGGCAATCTTCTTTTCATCCACCATATCCATCAATTCAGGAATCAGCTCTGTCAGACGGATAAATCTCTTAATCTGTGATTTGCTATCTGGACTGTTCTCCGCGATTTTTTCTGCCGCAGTCAACTTCGGCCCAACTTGGGCCGAAGTTAAATCCGTCCTGGCTCCTTGGTGCTTAATGGCATCCAGCTTCATTTTATAAGCAAATGCTCTTTCACTGGGGAGCAGGCTTTCTCGTTGTAAGTTGCTGTCAACCATAATGATTGTAGCGGCATCATCATCCAAATCCCGAACAATGACCGGCATGGTCTCCTTTTCTGCCAGTTCACTGGCTCTGTGCCGCCTGTGTCCGGCTACCAGCTCATAACCGCCCTCCGGGTCCGGTCGGGCAATGGCCGGAACCAGAACGCCATACTGCTTGATACTGTCAGCGGTCTCCATCATGGCTTCGTCATCCTTGACTTTGAATGGGTGGTTCTTGAACGGATGCAGTTCAGACAACGGAATTTCCTGAATCTTTTCCAGCTTTGCATCCTGGCGGCCTTCTTCAAAAATATCCCTATTCCGAAAAATAGGGATGAAAAAAAGCCGCTTACTCAAATAAATGAATAAACGGCTATGTAAGAAATATTCGATTGTAAGTAAAGTTTTATATCACTGCAAAATAACGAAGTGCATCTTTGATTGCTTCTACCTTTTCTGGTGTCGGATGTTTCCTCGGCTGTTTCAATTCTTCTACCGCATTAGGAGCATCATACATCGGCAATCCCAAATTTCGCTTTACCTCTGCGATATATGCGGTATGTACCTTGAAGCCGTATTTCGCTTCTATGTACTCCTTAATCATTTTGTAGGTCACTTTTTCTTTGGGCTTATACGCTTCGGCTCTTTTTATACGCTTCGGCTCTTTTACATCAATGTGGAATACTATCTAGCCGGTCAGACCGGCGTAGTCCACCGCACACGCATACAGACGCTCGGCCTGCGCGTGATTGACCTGATAAAACGCCTCGGGCGAGAGCAAAAACGTGTGCCCGCACAGGCGATCCTCCAGCATCGGCTCCCCCCAGAGAACATCCGTCCGGTTACCCAGAATCACATTGTCATCGCGCTGGTTGTGGTTGAGCAGAATACCCGTCAGCGACGGCGCTGCCGCGCGTAGGCGCTCGACCAGCACATCCAGTTTGGGCATTTTCTTCGTCGCGGAAATAAGCGTCAGCTGGCTTTCCCCGCTTTTTTTCACCCACACGAACATAAATATGCCGAATCGTACCGCGTTTTTTCTCATAATCGTACGGCATGACCGAAAATTCCGTCATCCATTCACGCACCACGGCAGCAATCTTGTCCGCCGTTTCGACTGGATGAGGCATTTCTCCACCGGCACAATGTCGTGGCTGCGTGGACGGTAAAAGCCGGTAACGATGCTGCCTTCTTTGTCCCGTCCGACCGGATACTGCGCCTTATTGCGGTAATGCTCAGTCGTCGGCGCACCCGTAATGCCGAGCAGCTTTGCGCCGTCCTGACCGCCAATGCGCGTCAGCGCATCACGCACCTTTTTCTCCTTCGCACGCAGTTCCTCCCCGTAGGTGATGTGCTGATAACAGCAGCCGCCGCACTTATCCGCCACCGGACACGCAGGCGCAGTACGCTGTGCCGACGGCACAACAATCTTCTCTACCCTGCCGAACGCCACATTTTTTTCGTCACCTTGACAATGCGGACATCGCACTGATCGCCAACTGCCGTACGCGGCACAAATACCGCCCGGCCTTCGATCTTCGCAAACCCCGTGCCGTCCGCTGTGTAATCCGTAATCTGACAACGATAAACCTTGTTCTTCTGTAAATCCATTTCTTACCCCTTGATATGAGCGTGAAGAGTGGAGATTGCAGAGTGAAGAGATAAGGTGCTCTCCACTCTCAACTCTTCACTCTCCACTCTATAATTACTAATTTCTAATTACTCATTACTAATTTTATAATGGTATTATAGCACGATTCCCGGAGATACTGCAATCGAAAGGAGCGTGCAATTATGGCACAGGACAGGAACAAACAGGTCTCCGGTGAGATTCCCTTTCATTTTATGCAGGAAATGGGACACAGTCCGCGGGCAATGGAGCAATTCTTCGATCTGCCGTATCAGGCGCGGCAGGTGCTGACCGATGCGGTATGTATCTCGGACGAGCCTGAGGAACGCCGCGAAACTGCCCTCAAGTCGCTTGCAAACGGCGGCGAAGGCTACTGCGAACGGTTCTGACCGCTTTTCCCGCTCGAACGGCTGTACTTTGCGGTGCAGCCGTTTTGCTGTATTCGCCAAAATACGCTGTCTTGACATCTTTTTATTTCTAATCGCTTTTCATTGCGTTAGTGCATATTTGGTGGTAGAATAGATACTGAATTATTGTGTAAACAACTACTTATATATAATGTAATGGAGAATATTTATGTGGATCGCAGATCATTGGAAGGACTACGCCGTGCTCGACTGCGGCGGCGGTGAAAAAATTGAACGATGGGGCAATCAGATTCTGCAGCGCCCCGACCCGCAGGCTATCTGGCCGCGCGACAAGGACTGTAAGGTTTGGAACAAGCCAAACGCTATCTATCATCGCTCGAACGCAGGCGGCGGTAAGTGGGAAATCCGCAAGCTGCCCGAGCAGTGGGCCATCCACTATGGCGATTTGACGTTCCAGCTCAAGCCCATGAGCTTCAAGCATACCGGCCTGTTCCCCGAGCAGGCTGCCAACTGGGATTTTATCGACAAGATGATCCGTCACGCAGGCCGCCCGATCAACGTGCTCAATCTGTTCGCCTACACCGGCGGTGCAACGCTCGCGGCGGCAAACGCTTCGGCGCGTCCGTCTGCCATGTTGACGCGTCCAAGGGCATGGGGCAGTGGGCCAAAGGAGAACGCCGCGTCCTCCGGTCTGAGCGACCGTCCCATCCGCTGGATCGTGGACGACTGCAAAAAGTTCGTGCAGCGCGAGATCCGCCGCGGACGCAAGTACGACGCGATTATTATGGACCCGCCGAGCTACGGACGCGGCCCCTCGGGCGAGACCTGGAAGATCGAGGAGGACGTGGCCGACTTCATTGACCTGACCATGGGCGTGCTGAGCGACAAGCCGCTGTTCGTGCTCATTTCCAGCTATTCCACCGGCCTTGCGCCGTCTGTAATGAGCTATCTGCTGGGCATCACCGCAGGCAAACGCGCCGCCGGCAAGATTGAGGCGCAGGAGCTTGGCCTGCCGGTCGAATCGACCGGTCTGGTGCTGCCGTGCGGCTCGTCGGCACGGTTTGTCGCCGAGGAATAAGCAAAATTGAAAATGGAGAATTGAGAATGGAAAATGTAATCCTGACGCAAAGTTTCTCCTTCGCAGTACGAATTGTTAAATTATGTACATCCCTTGCAAATGATAAGAAAGAATTTGTTCTTTCCCGTCAGCTAATGAAGTGCGGTACCAGTATCGGAGCCAATGTTCGTGAAGCACAGCAGGCGCAAAGCAAAAAGGACTTTCTTTCCAAAATCAGCATTGCACTGAAAGAAGCAGACGAAACGCTGTACTGGCTGGATTTACTGAATGCTACTGATTTTCTAACAAAAGAACAGTATGTTTCTTTTTTATCGCGAAGCGGCATCTCTCAAACGTCTGCTGGTGGCTATTGTTAAAACCACCCGGACAAATCTGACCGAATAATTATCCATTCTCCATTTTCAATTCTCAATTCGTCACCAACTTTACCTTAACGAAAGGTACGAAACCATGAGTGAAATCATCAAAACCGAAAACCTGCAATACGCCTATCCCGCCGAGGACGGACAGCTTTCCGTTCCCGTGCTAAAGGGCGTAAATCTTTCCATCCGGCGCGGCGAGTTCGTTGCGGTGCTCGGTCACAACGGCTCGGGCAAGAGTACGCTTGCCGGCTGTTTCAACGCCATCCGTCTGCCGACGGGCGGCGTGTGCTATGTCGATATGATGGACACGCGGGACGAGAGCAACACCTACGAGGTGCGCAAGACTGTCTCGATGGTATTCCAGAACCCGGACAACCAGCTTGTCGCTACCGTTGTTGAAGAAGATGTTGCATTTGCGCTGGAGAACATGGGCGTGCCGCCCGCAGAGATCCGCAAGCGCGTTGACGATGCACTGCGTGCCGTCGGCATGTACGAATACCGTGCACAGGCGCCGCACCGTCTGTCCGGCGGACAGAAGCAGCGAATCGCAATCGCAGGCGTTATCGCCATGATGCCGCGCTGCGTTGTACTCGATGAGCCGACCGCCATGCTCGACCCGCAGGGCCGCCGTGAGGTCATGAATGTTGTCCGTGAGCTGAACCGCAAATTCGGCATCACCGTTATCCTTATCACCCACCACATGGACGAGGCCGTACAGGCGCAGCGTGTGGTTGTCATGCACAAGGGCAACGTGCTGATGGACGGCGCTCCGCGCGAGATCTTCACGCAGGTGGACAAGCTGCGCGCGGCTTGCCCTGACCGTACCGCAGACCATCGAAGTCCTGTACGACCTCGATCAGCAGGATGGCGAAAAGCTGCCGATCGACGCACTCTCGATTGAGGAATGTGCAGATATTCTCGAACAAGAAATACTTGAATTGATTATCCGAAGGAGAATCTTATGTCAACCATACTTGAAACGAGGGGCTTGACGCACGTTTACGGCGCAGGCACCCCTTTGAGCGTGTTGCGCTTGACCATGTTGACCTGAAAATCGAAAAAGGCGAAATTCTCGGTGTGATCGGTCACACCGGTTCGGGCAAGTCTACGCTCATTCAGCACTTGAACGGTCTGCTGCAGCCGTCCGAAGGCGAGGTCCTGCTCGACAGCAAGTCCATCTGGGATGCCAAGGGCAAGTGCAGCCGCGAAACGCGCTTCCGCGTCGGTCTGGTGTTCCAGTATCCGGAATACCAGCTGTTCGAGGAAACCATTGCGAAGGACATTGCCTACGGCCCGACCAACATGAAACTGCCACAGGCCGAGATTGACGAGCGCGTGCGCGAATCCATGGCGGCAGTCGGCCTTGCACCCGAGCTTGCCGACCAGTCTCCGTTTGCGCTGTCCGGCGGTCAGAAGCGCCGCGTAGCTATCGCAGGCGTTATCGCCATGCGGCCGGACGTACTCGCGCTCGATGAGCCGACCGCGGGCCTCGATCCGGCGGGCCGTGACGAGATTTTTGAGCTGGTCCGCAGCTACCACAAGCAGTCCGGCGCGACCATCCTCATCGTGTCCCACTCGATGGAGGATATCGCACAGGTTGCCGACCGTCTGCTTGTGATGAATCACGCCAAGGTGCTGTTCTGCGACACGCCGCGCGAGGTTTTTCGCACGCGGACGAGATCATTGCCGCAGGACTGGACATCCCGATGATCACCAAAGGTCATGCTTGAGCTGAAAAAGCGCGGTCACGATGTTGATACCTCGGTCTACACCGTAGCGCAGGCAATGGATGCCCTGCGTGCCTGCAAGCGGAAGGGGGCTGCTCACGAATGCTGAAGGATATTACCCTCGGTCAGTTTTTTTTCCAGGCAACAGCGCGGTGCACCGTCTTGACCCGCGCGTAAAGATTGTGCTGACGGTGGCATTCATCGTGCTTCTGTTCCTCGCGCAAGGCCCGGTTTCCTATGCGCTGATCATCGCATTTCTTGCTGTTGTCATCGGTATTTCGCGTATTTCGCCCAAAATGGTGCTGCGCGGTCTCAAGCCGATCCTGTTTATCGTCATTTTCACGGCGGTGCTCAACCTGTTCTATACACCGGGCACCTACATTTTCCAGTGGCACTTCCTGCACATCAGTGTGGAAGGCATTGCTGGCCATCTTCATGGTGCTGCGCCTGATGCTGCTCATCATCGCAACTTCCATGCTCACCTACACCACCTCACCGATTCAGCTGACCGACGGACTCGAGCGTCTGCTTTCTCCGCTCAAAAAGCTGCACGCGCCGGTGCATGAGCTGTCCATGATGATGTCGATCGCACTGCGCTTTATCCCGACCCTCATCGAAGAGACCGAGAAGATCATCTCGGCACAGAAGGCGCGCGGCGCAGATTTCGACTCCGGCAACCTGATTCAGCGTGCCAAGGCTATGATCCCGATTCTCGTGCCGCTGTTCATCTCGGCGTTCCGCCGCGCGGATGAGCTCGCTACCGCCATGGAGTGCCGACTGTACCGCGGCGATGTCGGCCGTACCCGCATGCGCCAGCTCAAGATCGCCCGGGTGGATATTTGTGCTCTGCTTTGGGTAGCAGCCTTGTTTGTGGTTATTATTGCACTGAAACACTTTGGACTGTAACGAAAATTGATAATGGAGAATATATTGCGGTATCGCACAAAGGGCTGCCCTCAGCCCTTTTGCCCTACGGAAATATTTTCCATTTTTCCATTCATCATCCATTCCACCGCTTAACTTTATAGAAATGATGAAAAATATTGCAGTAGTGTTGTCCTACGACGGCACAAATTTTAACGGCTGGCAGATTCAGAAAAACGGTCCTTCCATCCAAGAAAGCATGGAGGACGCGATTTTTCATCTGCTGAAGCAAAAAGTTCATGTTTCCGGTGTCGGACGCACGGATTCCGGCGTTCATGCCCGCCGGTATGTGGCAAACTTCCACGCAGACTGCACGATCCCGATGGACCGTCTGCCGTATGCGCTCAACAGCTTTCTGCCCGAGGACATTGCGGTTTCCGGCGCAGTCGAGGTTTCCGAGGACTTCGATGCGCGCTTCAACTGCACCAAAAAGGAATACGCCTATTATCTGTTCCCTTCCACCCTGCGGGACCCGTTCCACGCGCGGTACGCATATCGGTACAATTATCCGCTGGATATTACAAAAAATGCAGGAAGGCGCACAGTATTTTGTCGGCAAGCAGGACTTTGCATCCGTGAGAAGTCAGGGCACACCGGTCAAGAGCACGGTTCGTACCATTTTCTGGTGCGAGGTGGAGCCGGTGGATGACCTCATCCGCATCCGCGTCTGCGGCGACGGCTTCCTGTACAACATGGTCCGCGCAATTGCGGGCACGCTGACGTATGTCGGCGGCGGCAAGCTGGCGCCCGAGCAGGTGCGCGACGTATTGCTCGCCTGCGACCGAGAGCAGGCCGGACCGACCCTGCCTGCCTGCGGTCTGTTTATGAACCGCCTGTGGTACGACGATACGCCCGAACTGGACAGATTCCACTTATCTGACTAAGATATTTCAAGTTTTATTCACATTTTCACCCACAAAACACGCTACAATAAGGAGGCGGGATTTCATGAGCGAACAAAACCCAAAGCAGAATATCATCCGCTTTCCGCTCTCCAGGCGGGAGCGCCGTCAGCGCCTGCTCGACAGCAAGGACGCGCGTATCCGCACGACGGCTCTGCTCCGCACGCTCTGCGGCTGGGCTCTGGTGCTGGGAACAGCCCTGTTCCTGATCGCCAACTACCGTATTTTTACGCCGACCTCGCTGCGCACGCTCGGCAGCTATATTGCGGCCGGTATTCGCTCGCATGACGGCGATATCACCACCATCAACTACGAAAACGAGACCTTCAGCGACGGTGCGCTGTTTGAATCCGGTCTGGCGTACGCGGACAGTGACGCGCTGTTCCTGTCCCGTGCGGGCAGCATGACCACGCTGCGCTATTCGCTCGGCTACTCCGATCCCGCGGTGGAAAGCAGCACGAATTATGTGCTCGTGTACGACCGCGGCGGCGTCAAAGCCGCACTGGTCGGCTCGGCAGGTGCTGTCGCGGAGCTGAAGCTGGAATCCACCATCCTGAACGGTTCGATCGGCCGCAGCGGCCGTTTTCGTGCTCACCACCAACGAGCACGGCTACCGTACCGCCGCTGCCGTTTACGACACCGCAGGAAAAGAGGTTTTCAAATACCGCGCTTCGGAATACTATATTGTATCCGCCGTACTCTCGCCGGACTGCAATACGCTCGGCATTCTCGCCTTCCGGCAGAACGGCGTAACGCTCGAGTCCCATGTGCTGTTCTTTGATGTGTCCTCCGGCAAGCAGGTTTCGGACACCGCACTGACTGACGCGCTCGGTGTAACGCTCACTTATTCCGAGAACAACGCCGCCATCGCGCTGTGCGACACCGGCCTGTATCATGTCACCCGCAGAGGCACGGTCGATGTGCTGCTCGAGCTCAGCTCGCAGGATCTGATCGCCACTGCCTCTCAGGGCAGTACGATGGCTGTCGCTGTGCGCTCCTACCTGAACGATGCACGTAGCGACCTCTATACCGTCCGCAACGGCACGGTCCGTTCGCACTGACCGAGGAGCCGACGGCGCTTGTTCCGCAACGCCGGTACGGCGGTGCTGTCTGCGTCCGGCGTTACGGTCTCCGCAGCCGGTCCGCTGTCGCCGTGTTCTCATGACCGCGCATTCCGAACGATCCGAGGAAGTGCATGCAGATAACTGATATCAACGATATGATTTCCACAGCGGCGCAGCTGCTCAACGCGCCCGACCTGATCCTCATCGCCGTGCTGCTGGCCAACGTGTGGCTCGGTGCCCGACGCGGACTGGTCGGTGCGCTGTACGGCGTGATTGGCCGTATCGGCATGATCGCCGCGTCTGTTGCCGCCGCCAAGTACACCGCGCCGTATATCGCGCAGTGGGTGGTCGTGCCGGCAGTCGGTCAGCTGTTTGAAAAACAGGCCGCGCTCAAGACCGCCGAAGGCGTGCTGGACGGTCTGCGGCAGACCGTTACCGAAGCGGCTGTCGGCATGTCGGAGAGCATCGCGTTCTCCATGCTGGTAGTGCTGTTCAGCGTGCTGTTCGGACGGCTCATCTGGATTTTCGGCCGCAGCCTCAAGCTCATTGTTCGGCGTACTCCGCTCAGCGCACTCGATTCCGCAGGCGGCGCACTCATCGGCTTTGTAACCGGCGTCGCATTCGTCTGCATCCTGCTGATCGTGCTGCAGTGGCTGTTCCCGATCACCTACACATCGCTCGGCTATCTCTCGCCGGAGCGCGTCAAGCATACGCTGCTGCTCAAACAGCTTGTGGACGTTTTACCTATCGCCAATATGCCAATGTGCTCGCGGTGCAAGAAAAACATCGCGGTGGTGTTCATCACCAAAATCGAGGGACCGGATAAGACCACCCAGGAGGGTCTGTGCCTCAAGTGTGCACGCGAACTGGGTGTCAAGCCGCTCGACAACATCATGGAGCAAATGGGTATCACCGAGGACGACCTCGAAGCGCTCTCCGGTGAGATCGGCTCCCTGTCCGACCTGAACGACCTGGTTCCCGCCGGTTCGGACGGTACGGACGACGACGCACCCACGAGACCGACCCGGTCGCTGCCGGCACTCTGCCGGGGCAGCCCGCAGGCGGCTCTCAGGAGGAGACCCGCACCCGTTCTTCCCGCAAGGAGGACAAAAGCGCAAATATCTGAACAATTACTGCGAGAACCTGACCCAAAAGGCCGCAGAAGGCCGCATTGACCACATCGTGGGCCGCGACCGCGAGACCGACCGCGTCATTCAGATTTTGAACCGCCGCCAGAAGAACAACCCGTGCCTGATCGGCGAACCCGGTGTCGGCAAGACGGCCGTTGCCGAGGGTCTGGCAGTCCGCATCAACGAGGGCCGCATTCCGTTCAAGATGCGCAACAAGGAGGTCCATCTGCTCGATCTGACCGCGCTCGTCGCGGGTACGCAGTTCCGTGGCCAGTTTGAGAGCCGCATGAAGGGCCTGATCGACGAGGTAAAGCGTATCGGCAACATCATCCTTGTCATCGACGAGGTGCACAACATTGTCGGCACCGGCGATTCCGAAGGCTCGATGAATGCCGCAAACATTCTCAAGCCTGCCCTTGCCCGCGGAGACATTCAGGTCATCGGCGCGACCACGCTCAAGGAGTACCGCAAGTATATCGAGAAGGACGCTGCGCTCGAGCGCCGTTTCCAGCCGGTCTACATCGGTGAGCCGTCTGTTGCCGAGACCACCGAGATTTTGAAGGGCATCCGCTCGTACTACGAGACCTTCCACGGCGTTACTGTTTCCGATGAGATGTGCCGCCGTGCCGCTGAGATGAGCGAACGCTATATCACCGACCGTTTTCTGCCGGATAAGGCCATCGACCTGATCGACGAAGCCTGCTCGCGCCTCAATCTGGATTCTCCGCAGCTGTCCGAGATTCCCGAGCTTCAGAACGAGCTTGAGCGCCTGCAGGCACAGCTTGACGAGCTGACCCAGTCCTCTGCCCGCGCCGAGGAGGAGGAGACCTACGCCAAGATCGCCACCTGCCGCAGCCGCATTCTGCAGGTGGAGGCACAGCTGCACGAGCTGCTGACCAAGCCTGCACCGCAGGTTGACGAACAGCTTCTGGCTGAGGTGATCGAAATCTGGACCGGCATTCCGGCATCCAAGGTAGCGGCGCAGGAGTCCGCACGCCTGCGCGATATGGAATCCCGCCTGAAATCGCACGTTATCGGTCAGGACGAAGCCGTAGACGCGGTCTGCGCGTCCATCCGCCGCAACCGCGCGGGCATCAGCCCCAAGCGCAAGCCGGCATCCTTCCTGTTCGTCGGCCCGACCGGCGTCGGCAAGACCGAGCTGGTCAAGCAGCTTGCTCTCGACCTGTTCGACTCACCGGATGCGCTTGTGCGTCTTGATATGTCCGAATATATGGAAAAGCACGCCGTTTCTCGCCTGATCGGTTCCCCTCCGGGATACGTCGGCTACGATGAAGCCGGTCAGCTGACCGAGAAGATCCGCCGCCGTCCGTACTCTGTCGTTCTGTTCGACGAGATCGAGAAGGCGCATCCGGATGTACTCAATTCTCTGCTGCAGATTCTGGATGACGGCCGTCTGACCGACGCGCAGGGCCGCGTTGTCAGCTTCGAGAACACGGTCATCGTTATGACCTCGAACGCCGGTTCGCAGTCCAATAACACGCCTGCAGGCTTCGGCCGCACCGTGTCTCAGATGAGCAAGGACCGCGTGATGAAGGCTCTTGAAGAAATCATGCGTCCGGAGTTTCTCAACCGCATTGACGAGATTATCGCGTTCAACCAGCTGTCCGAAGATAACTTCTGCCATATCGCTGAGATCATGCTCGGTGAGCTGCGCACCACGCTCGCGGACAAGGATATCCGCCTGACGTGGGACGACAGCCTGCTCGGCCTGCTCACCGAGAAGTCCTACTCGGTCAAGTACGGCGCCCGCAATCTGCGCCGCCTGATCGAAAAGGAGATCGAAAATCCGCTGGCCACCGCCATCGTCACCGGTGATAAGCCGCTGATGGGCGCTCACCTGTCTGCTGAGGACGGCAAGGTTAAGCTGGATACCATTTAACACACGAAAACCGCCCCAAAGGGCGGTTTTCTTTGCACGCAGATTGACAATCTCTGTCGAATACGATATGATCGTGTAAATTACTGGAGGTGTTATTTATGGATTTCAGCGATTCCTCGACTTTCTCCACCGCATCCGGCAAGGACTATCATTACGTTGTCCTGCAGGTTACTTTGAAGGAAAAATTTCTCGGCACCGGTTCCGGCAACCTGACCGAACTGGAAGAAGCGATTAACCATCAAGCGCAAAAGGGTTATCGCCTGCACACGATTACTACATCGAACGGCGGCAGCAAGGGTCTGATGGGCGGCGACCGCATTCAGGCAACCATGGTATTCGAAAAGGTTATTTAACAAAGCAAAAACCGCTCTTTCGAGCGGTTTTTTTGTTATTTATCGGCAAATCGAAACCAGAACTTCGGTCCGATTTCGGTATTCTCCGCTCCGCAGGTGAAGCCATGCAGATCGAACACGGTTTTCGCGATGGACAGTCCCAGTCCGTCGCCTTTCGCTGCGCGACGAATCGGCCTGATAATACGCCTCCCACAGCCGCGGCAGCGCGTCCGCCGGAATGGCGTCGCCAGTGTTCGTCACCGAGAGCACGCCGTCCGCGAGGTGCACCGTGATGCAGCCGCCCTCGGGTGTGTGCTGCACGGCGTTCTCGAGCAGGGCGTCCAGTGCCCGCGTGAGCAGTGCCCTGTCCGCATTGACCTCGTATTCGCCCGTGCTGCAAATTCGGTGTGGATGGTGGAATCGGTCGGCAGAGCCGCCTGCAGGCGCTCCTGCGCCAATTCTGCCAGAGAGAACGCCGTTCGCCGCAGAGCCTTTGCGCCGGTCTCCAGTCTCGACAGTTCGAGCATCTGCCGCACACTGCCGTCCATCCGCTGCGCCTGCTGCCGGATGACCTCCAGATAATGTCCCTGCTTTTCCGGTGCAAGGTTATCACCGAGCAGCTCGGCGGTGGCGCTGAGCACGGAGAGCGGCGTTTTCAGCTCGTGTGCGAGCGCGGCGGTCGTTTCGCGGCGTACCCGCTCTACGCGCTCCTGTTTGCGCCAGACGCGCAGCTGCGCACCGGACAGCACTGCCGCGCAGAATAGCGCCAGCACCAGACTGAACGCCCATACGGGAATCAGTACCGGCAGCAAGGCTTTGAGCGGATATCCTTCCGCCGCATAGGACACCAGCACAGCGCCGCTTTCCGCAAACGGACAATATCTGATCGTCCGCCGGTACGTTCGCACGAGCCACAGCTTCTCGACCGTTTGGCTGCTGTTTGTGCGGCTCGGGTATTCTGCCCATTCCCGCAGCGCCTGCCGCGCGGGCGAGGACAGGGATTCCGCAATCTGTTCGGTCGTGGCGCCGTTCGGTCCGGGGCACACCAAGCGACTATAACTCATGGTTTTCAGCGTCAGACCTTTCACCTGCTCCGCGTCATATGCGCATTCAATCGTGCGCACCTCTCCGGTCGGCTCCCAAGTGCCGCTCTTGGTCGGCTCGATCGTGATGGATTTCAGATAGGCGTCATCGCGGTATCCGGGCACGCTGTCCGCCCACGCCTCAAAGGTCATCTTCGGCAGCGATTCTATTTTCGACTCGCCTGTGCCCGCACCCGCAAGAACCGCCTCGCACACCTCGCGCGGCTGACCGTTCATATCCACGCGGTACAGGTTGTCTCCCTCGATCAACTCAAGCCACCAGCGGTTGCTTTGCAGAACTTTGCCGGATTTCAGGTCGGTGATAGCGGTCTCGATGATCTGCAGATTGGGCGGGTCTGCGCTGTCCGCCATGAATACCGGCTTGCTCAATCGTCTGCGCAGTTCCGTCTCGTCCGTCGTGTCATAGCTCGAGGGATCAAGCAAAAAATCGGTATCCTCTCCCATCAGCTTGTCCGATTTGCTTTCCATTTCCGCCAGCATGAGCTTTTGCACGCTGCTGCGACAGCAGGACGGTGAACACCGCCATCACTGCCAGCCAGAATGCAAGGAAGCCCGCGCCGATTCGTGTGAAAAAGCTCCAAAAGGTTCTACGTTTGGTTTTCATCTCCGTCCACCTCCAGCTTGTAGCCGCGCTTTACCACGGTTTTGATACAGTCCGCATGCGGACCGAGTGCGCGGCGCAGCTTTTTGATGTGCCCGTCGATCACGCGGTCCGTGCCATCAAAATCCCAGCCCCACGCAAGATTAAGCAGCTCGTCACGCGTCAGCACGCGGTTTTTGCGCTCCATAAGCGCCCGCAGCAAAGCAAATTCCTTGGGCGGCAGGTCGATGCGCCTGCCGTCCGCTGTGACAATCCCCCGTTCCGGGTCAGTGACAGGGTACCCGCTGTCAGCGTATTCCCGGCATTGAGGCCCCGCGCTCGCCGCAGAAGCGCCAGCGCCTTGGCGTACAACACCGCCAGCGAGAACGGCTTGACCACATAATCGTCCGCGCCGAGGCCGTAGCCGTGCAGCTTGTCCTGCTCGTCCTCGCGCGCCGTGACGAACAGAATGGGCGCGTCTCCCTGCTCGCGTGCCGCGCGGCACAGCGCGAAGCCGTCCGTGCCCGGCAGCATGATATCGAGCAGCAGCAGGTCGAACCGCCGGGTCTCGATTAAGTGCAGCGCCGTGTCGCCGTCCGGCGCAGCCACGACCGTAAAATCACCGCCGCTTTTTGCGGTGAAGTAGTCGGTCAGCACCTCGCGCATGGCCTGCTCATCCTCGGCCAGTAAGATCGTTGCTTTCATGCTCTCTCCCTCCTTTGATTACAGTATAGCATGACTGTCTGCCCTTTTGATGTTCTTTTGCAAATTTGGCCGAAAAAAAGTTTTTCAAAAAAAATTTGAAAAAAGATGTTGACATTATGGGGTTTTATTGATATACTAAATGAGCGTCAGAAAGACCCGCGGGTGTAGTTCAATGGTAGAATGTCAGCCTTCCAAGCTGAACACGTGGGTTCGATTCCCATCACCCGCTCCATTTTCTTCGAATGGGTTTGTCGGAATTGATATGCGCCAGTAGCTCAGCCGGATAGAGCAACTGCCTTCTAAGCAGTAGGCCGGGGGTTCGAATCCCTCCTGGCGTGCCATTTCCGTCGGCTGCAAACTTTATATGGTGGGTATAGCTCAGTTGGTTAGAGCATCGGATTGTGGTTCCGAGGGTCGAGGGTTCGAGTCCCTTTACCCACCCCCATATAACCCTGTGACGCTGCGAACGCAGCGCGTTATCTTTAGGGTAACGCTGTTTCGAGCAAACGAATACGGGGGCGTCGCCAAGCGGTAAGGCATCGGCCTTTGACGCCGACATTCGCTGGTTCGAATCCAGCCGTCCCTGCCATTATGGCAGATTTTGAATCCTTGGATTCGAAAGGCGGCTCTTGAGAATAATCCGGTGGATTATTCGAACCGCTGTGGCTTTCCCGTTGAAAGCGAATCCAGCCGTCCCTACCATTACGGCATACGACTTAGTTTCATACTCAGCGCAAAACTTTTTGACCTGACCCAGTAGCTCAGTCGGCAGAGCACCTGCCTTTTAAGCAGGGTGTCCGGGGTTCGAATCCCCGCTGGGTCACCAAAATGGAAGTTTAGCTCAGCTGGGAGAGCATCTGCCTTACAAGCAGAGGGTCACAGGTTCGAGCCCTGTAACTTCCACCATCAAGCACTTACAAAAGTAAGTGCTTTTTCTTTTTCTCTATTGCAGAGGGACTTTGCTAGGCGCACGAGGCGCGTATGCGCTACGCCCTATCCGGGCGGTCGCTGAACCTCATCGAGGAGTTGCGCTCTGCGGAGCGCGGAAACTGCCGCTTCCGCGGCGGGGACAAAAAGGAAGGGACACCTGCGGTTTGCCCGTAGGCTGCTAAACATTGTTCCCGCGCCGTGCGCGGATTAAATGAGTGCCCTTCCTCTTTGAACTCCTACCTTTCCCCTGTTTGTTAGTCTGGCGCAGACCAGAGACCGGCGACCGCTCCGAAAAAAGGGGAACGGCAGTCGGGTTACTCTTGCGTGTCTTTCTCTGCCTATTCGCAGTTCACAGACAGCGTACTGCTACACATGCGGTTTAATCTCCGCAGGGGCAGCCATTGACCGCCACTCCCCCATCCCAAACAAAAATGCAGAGGCAGGAAAAGCAATTTTTCCTGCCTCTGCTGTGCCCGGTAAAAACGATACTTGCTATATCATCTGTGGTTCGCGGTTTACCGAAACGAATAATTTACTTTTCAAGCTCGGTCCAGTCACGAGCGTCGTGGATGGTGGTCCACTTCTCGTACTTATCGTCCTTGCTCTTATCCGAGTATGCGTGGCTGTTGGTAGCCTCCTGCACAGCGAGATAGTACCATGCGGAAGCATCGGAATTATCCGGCCACTTGATCATGCTGTCGAGCAGATCGCTGCTGTTCTCGGGCAGACGGTTGAGTACGCGGTTGACAAGCGTCATCGCCTCTGCGCGGGTGATATACTGGTTCGGACGGAACGTATCATCCGGATAGCCGTTGATCCAGCCCTTGTTTGCGGCGATACCGATCTCATTCTTTGCCCAGTGAGATGCGATATCCGTGAACTTCGAGGACGTATCCGTGTTCTTATCGTCGAAGCGAGCGGCGATTGCGGCAAATTCCGCACGGGTGATCGGCGCATTCGGCGCGAACGTGCCATCGTTATGACCCTTTACAATGCCCATCGAGGACAGCGTGGAGACAGCATGGTTAAACCACTGACCGCGCGTCACATCGGACAGGCTGTTGGACTGGGTGGAATTTGCGGTGCGGACTTTCTCGGTCAGCAGACGGAAGAAGATGGTTGCCACTTCTGCGCGGGTGATGTTGCCGTTCGGCTCAACGTTGCCGTTCGGGTAGCCGACAATGTACGCAAAGTGATCGTCACCGTTCAGACCGGTCGGTACATCATCCGGAATGTCAACGGTCGGTCTGCTGCTGCCGCCGCCACCGCCGGACGATCTGCGGGTCCATACGCCGATCAGCTTGACATCCTGCTGAATGTCCTTGATCTCGGTTACAACATCGCCAACGCCGTTGATACGCCAGCCGCTGAACGTGTAGCGGCTCTGCGAGGTGGTCTGTACCGGTGCGACGGTGTAGTTGCCGCCCTTTCTTAACCTTGGCATCCGCCGGTCTCGCGCCTGCATCAGACGGAACATCGCCGGTTACTTCGTAGGTTACGTTGCAGAGCTGACCGTGTGCAGCCTTGAGAGCCAGCGCTTCGGAAACAGCCTCTTTACCAACCGTATATTCCTCAGCGTAGTAGGCATCGCCTTCACCATCACCGTTCCAGCGCTTTTCCTTTGCCGTCACGATACCAGCCTACGATTGGATGCTCTTTCTGATACTTTTCCTTGCAGTCATCCAGCATCCACCCGTTATTGACCTGAGAAAGGCTTACAGAAGGTTCTGTCTCGCTGTAAATATCATCGCCAGCAGTAACTGCATGGTTATTATAGATTACAGCCTTGCCGCCAATCTTAGCAGTGCCGCCGCGATTGTACAAACCGCCGCCATAGGTGCCGCTATGGTTGAGTGTCACCGTGCCATCCTGCATATTCCAGAATGCCTTCTGGAAGGATTTCAATGCCATTATCCTTATTTTCACAAGCTGTGAAATTTGCACCTTCTTCAATCGTTACATCACCGTACCAGTAATTAGAGCCGGTGTAAACGCGCAAGCCATCTTTCTCATTCTCATTCAGAGTTACGGTTGCACCAGATTCAATCTTACTTTTAGAAGCCAATGCTGCACCGCAGCCCTTGTTGTTGCACGCACTGAGCGAAGAAGTGGCATCAACCTTCAGACCGTTTGCAAAACGCCCCAACCACTGCCATTATTGTCATCAGTAATAAGATTGGAATGATTAGAAATCGTCACATGCCGTAATAGCAGCCAAGACCGCCACCATAGCTTGCATTTCCACACTTAGAAATATCAATCTTAGAGTTATCATCAATTCAGAATGTCGATTGGATTGACAGTCATACCGTGCCAGTCGCAGTCAGTGATAATGATTGAAGAATTTCCAGTAACCTGAATATTACGGTTCGGCATATTGTCATATTCGGAGTTATCCGCATAAATACCGCTTGCGCGCTGACCGTTATAACCAGAAACAGCTACCGTCGAGCCGTCCTTTACATAAAGATTACTTTTCTTATAGAGGTACATGCCGCTGCCTCTGGTCTGATCTGCGGGACCGTTGAGTTCAAGCGAAGCATTTTTGAGCGTAAAATCAGAATTGCTGACAAGATTAGCCGTACCACCGCTGTCAGCCGGATTGTTCGTAACAGACTCTTCAACAATCTTGATGTTTTCAAATGTTACTTTCGTCTTGGAAAGCGACATACCAAGATCTTTCATTGTAATCGTCGGCTGGAGTCTCCAACACCCTTAATTGTCAGAGCATCTTTTTTCTACGAAGGCAAGACCGCCTTCTTCAATGGTAATATCCTGACCGACTTCAATCGTATCGCCGTTCTTTGCAACGCTGATAGCGTCTTCCAGAGTTTCATACGTCTGAGTACCAATCTTCGCAACAGGAGTCGGAGCCGACTCACCGCTGCTGCCCGAGCCGCTGTTTTTCGCCCTCCTGCGGAGCAGGTGCGGCTGTATCGGTCACTGCCTCCGCTGCTGTCGTCAGCGGATCCTGTGCATTCTCGGTGTCATCGCTGCTGTCGTCAGCGGATTTCTGTACATTCTCGTTGCCGCCGTTTGCCTCAACATTTACATCGTTATTCTCAGCCTGCTGACCGTTCTCATCGTCGCTTACCACGTTTACAATATTATTCGAGGTGTCGGATGCAGCATCGCCGTCCGCGCCTTCCTGCGCCGCAAGCGCGGTAACAGGCAGCATGGTCAGCATCATCAATCCGGCGAGGGTACCGGCAAGAAAACGGTTATTTCTCTTTTTCATGCAAAAAACCTCCTCTGCGTGCATACAGACGCAAAGGAGGCGTGAATTCTGCTGTTCGGCAACCGGCTGTCCTACGGAGTAATTACTCCGGGTAGACCCATGGCTTTGCGACACCGGCTTTCACCGGCTGTGCCTTTTTCTGTACAGACACTCCCTTGGCGCATGATGCACAGATCAAGTTGTCTGAATGAACTGAATGAACCGGTTGTTCATCCGGGCACATGGAATCTGATTAGGTTCATCCGCGCAGCAGAAATGTTTCCTTTTATTTTCCCATATTTTTTGAACAAAATTCATTTGTGATTTTTGTGCGAACTGTATGAATCTACACAAATTTTCAATTTTCAGGCAAAAGAAGGACGTGCCTTTGGGCACGTCCTTCCGCTTACGCTTTATCCAGCAGCTTGATGATTTCTGCAATCTTCTGCTCGCGTTCGTTCTGATCTCCGGTCTCAAACGCATCCTGCACGCAGCCGGAAAGGTGTCCGCGAAGAACCTCTCTCTGCGCCTTATGCACCAGCGATTCAACCGCCTGCAGCTGCATCATAATATCCATGCAGTAGCGGTTGTCCTCGATCATTTTGAGCACGCCGTCGATCTGCCCGCGCGCGGTCCTGAGCAGCGGCTCGACCTTTTTACGATCTGCCATCATTTGATGTCAACCACCTTATAGCCCGCCTCGGTGACGGCTGCGGTCAGAACAGCATCCTCCGGCAGCGTTTTGCCCGAAACGACTGCCTTGCCTGCATCCAGATCGACCGCAACATTACAGCCGGCTGCTGCACCCTCGAGCGCCTTTTTGACGTGTGCCACGCAGTGCTGACACATCATGCCCTCAACCTTGATTGTCTTTTCCATAACATTTTCCTCCTTTTTTATGTGCCGTAAGCGGCTGTTCGCCGCTGACGGGCAAAACAGCAGGCGTCCCCGCCGTTTTTCTCGGTGTTGCGCTGAAAAAGCGCAGGCGCAGCGCGTTTGAGACAACGCAGACGGACGACAGGCTCATTGCCGCCGCGCCGATCATCGGGCTGAGCTTGATGCCGAACGGCACCCACAGCAGACCTGCCGCAATCGGAATGCCGATGCAGTTGTAGAAGAACGCCCAGAACAGGTTCTGGCGGATATTACGCATGGTCTGGCGCGACAGGCGGATGGCGTCCACCGCATCCATCAGGTCGCTCTTCATCAGCACAACGTCCGCAGACGAGATAGCCACGTCCGTGCCCGCACCAATCGCAATGCCGACATCGGCACGCGCAAGCGCCGGTGCATCGTTGATGCCGTCGCCGATCATAGCAACCTTGCGGCCCTTGCCCTGCTTCTCGCGCACGATACGCTCCTTTGTCCTGCGGGAGCACCTCAGCGATCACATCGGTCACGCCCAGCTCGGACGCGATGGACTGCGCGGTTTTCTGGTTGTCGCCGGTGAGCAGCGTTACGTCAATGTGCATGCTGCGCAGCGCTTCGACTGCCGCCTTACTGGTCGGCTTGAGCACATCAGCGACCGCAAAAATGCCGACAATCTGACGGTTTGCCGCGAAGAACAGCGGCGTTTTGCCTGCTGCGGCGAACTCATCGCCCAGCTTCTGCATCGAGCCGGACAGCGCCAGTCCGTTAGCGAGCAGCATCCGGCGGTTGCCCGCAAAGCACGGCACGCCGTCCACAGTTGCGCGGATACCCTGTCCCTCTATCATCTCAAAGTCAGTGACTGAACGCTCCTGCGCGTTCTTCTCGCGTGCATAGCGCACGATGGCATCCGCCAGCGGATGGTCACTGCGGCTCTCGAGTCGACAGCGCCAGCGAGAGCAGGTCAGCCGACTCCACGCCGAAGGATTTTACGTCGGTTACGACCGGACGGCCTTCGGTTACGGTACCGGTCTTGTCCATGATGACCGCGTTTACGTTGTGCAGATTCTCGAGCGCCTCCGCCGACTGAAACAGCACGCCGTTTTTCGCACCGACACCTGTGCCGACCATGATAGCGACCGGCGTAGCCAGTCCCAGTGCGCACGGGCACGAGATAACCAGCACCGAAATCGCGCGTGTGAGCGCAAAGCTCGGCGTTTCGCCGGCCAGCAGCCAGATGATTGCAGTCACGAGCGCAATACCCATAACGACCGGCACAAACACGCCTGCCACCTTATCCGCCAGCTTGGCGATTGGCGCCTTGGACGCGCCTGCCTCCTCTACCAGACGGATAATCTGGCTCAGGGTCGTATCGTCACCGACACGCAATGCCTTCATAACAACATAGCCGCTCTTGGACACGGTTGCGCCGATTACGGTATCGCCGACATGCTTTTCGACCGGCATGCTCTCACCGGTGATGGCGCTTTCGTCCAGATAGGCGCTGCCCTCGGTAATCTCGCCGTCAACCGGCACGGACTGACCGCCGCGCACGATAACGAGGTCGCCAACCTGTACCTGCTCAATCGGCAGCTGCATGGTCTGACCGCCACGGATGACCTCGGCGGTCTGCGGACGCAGGTCCATCAGCGCCGCAATTGCTTCGCCGGTCTTGCGCTTGGCACGCGCTTCAAAGAACTTGCCGAGCGTTACCAGCGTCAAAATCATGCCTGCGGATTCAAAATACAGGTCGTGCATAAAGCTGTGGGCTGCCTCAGGCGTGGGCGCGAGCGCGATTTGAATCAGCGCGTAAATGCCGTACACGAGCGCCGCACCCGAGCCAACGGCGATGAGCGCGTCCATCGTCGGGGCACGGTGCAGCAGCGTTTTGAAGCCGTTGATATAATATTTGCGGTTGATAATGACGATCGGCAGCGTGAGGAGCAGCTCCGTGAGCGCCAGATTGAACATGCCGTCCATGCCTGCCGCATAGGACGGCAGCGGCAGCCCGACCATCTCGCCCATCGAGAAGTACATCAGGACAAGCATGAAAATCGCCGAAACGATAATACGGGTCTTCATTTCCTTCAGCGCCTCGTCCGCCTGCGGGCTTTGCGCCGGAGCCGATGTCTGCCTGCCGTCGTCCACCGCAGCCGTGTAGCCGCCGGACTCGACCGCCTTTACAATCGTCTGTGCATCGCACGCAGTTTTCGTCGTACTCGACCGCCATGCTGCCGGCGAGCAGATTTACCTGCACGCCGCTGACACCCGGCACCGCCGAAACGCTTTTTCTCCACATGGGCGGAGCAGGCCGCGCAGCTCATGCCGCCCACCCGAAACCGTTGTTTCATATCGCATCTCCTATCTGTACCCCTCCCCCAAGGGAGGGGGTTCTCATTTACAGACACAGTATACACCCAGGGAACAGTATTGTCAAGAACGAAGTTAGTCTTGACGAACACCCACAAAATATGGTATGATATTTATAATTAATGGTAGTTGAAGTAGTCCATAGGACGAAGTAGACGAAAGTTTACTTCGTCCTATTTTTTTGCGTTCAGCTGCATTTCTATTCGTTATCAAAAAATATTTCACATACACAAAAAGGAGAAAACAAAATGCCAAAAAACAAATTTCAGGACGTTATTTACACCATTATCATGGCTTCTGTCATGGTATACGGCATGGTAGCGTACAACATCGTGCTGAACACCGGTTCCATGCAGAACTGGGTATTTCTCGCAGTGTTCCACGAGTGGCCGATCATGACTGTTATCGCAATTCTGCTCGAGCTGGTGTTTGTCGGCAAGCTGGCGATGAAGGTTGCATTCCGTCTTGTCAATCCGCGCGAAGCCAGCCAGACCAGCATTATGCTTGCTATCTCGGCCGCATCCGTATGGCTGATGTGCCCGTGCATGAGCTTCTTTGCCACCCTGCTGTTCAAGGACAGCCATAACGCACAGTTCTTTGCAATCTGGGTGCAGACCACCGTTATGAACTTCCCGATGGCGCTGCTGTGGCAGTTCTTTGCAGCCGGTCCGCTGGTGCGCCGCATTTTCGGTCTGCTGTTCCGGGAGAACGCAGACAAGTCCTCTGCGACGGAGATGGAGTCGGTTCAGGGTTAATCTGCTTACTTACGCATAAGGAATGGGTGCTAACCCTTAGCTGGGGTTCCAAAAAGGATAGACACCAATGGTTGCTATCCTCTTGGGACTCCAGTTTCTTTTTATTTGATAGTCTGGCGCAGACCAGAGACCGGCAACCGCTTCGAAAAGAGAAACGGCAAAGGATTTTTTCTTCCGCAGGGGCGCACAGTGTGCGCCCATTTCTCTACCTCTACGCATTTCTCGCGCCTACCCTGCTGCTACATATACGGTTGACTCTCCGCAGGCGCGACGCAACAGTGTCGCGCAACTCGTTTGCGCGTTGTGATAGACGGCACCTGCGAATATTTTCTTGTGCCTGCGTTTCACCTTACCTCTCTTCACTCTAATCCTCAGTCTCTGCACCAATGAAAAAGGAGAACCCACCCGGGTTCTCCTTTTTTCATTACGCCATATCCTTGAGCAGACCATGCTTCTCATAGGTAGTGGTGCGGACGATCTTATTTTCCTCATCCACGAACACGACCTGCGGAGCATAGCCGTTTCTGACCTCCTCCGGCGTCAGCTGCGCGTACGCCATCAGAATAACCTTATCGCCCACGCTGACACAGCGCGCTGCGGCGCCGTTCAGGCAGATCATGCCGCTGCCGCGCTCACCGGCGATGGTATAGGTCTCAAAGCGGTTGCCATTCTCAATATCCACGATGGCAACCTTCTCGTATTCATAAATGCCGGCCGCATCCAGCAGATCGGCATCAACCGTGATCGAGCCAACGTAGTTCAGCTCGGCCTGCTTGACCGTTGCACGGTGGATTTTACCCTTGAGCATCTGTACTGTCATGACTTATCCCTCCACCGAAAAGTTATCGATCAGGCGCGTTTTGCCGATATAGACCGCCATAGCGATCAGTTCGCCGCCGTTGATCTCATGCACCGGCAGCATGGTCAGGCCGTCCACTGCGGAAACGTAATCAATACGCGCGAGCGGCTCCTGCTCGATAAGCGCACGCATGGCATTGACGATTGCATCCGCGTTTTTCTCGCCGTTCCGGACCAGCTCCTGGCCGAGCTTTACAGCGCGCGACAGCACGAGTGCCGCCTTGCGCTCCTCTGCGCTCAGATAGGTATTGCGCGAGGACTTCGCCAGACCGTCTGCCTCACGGATGATCGGGCAGCCGACGATCTCAATGCCCATGGACAGGTCGAGCACCATGCGGCGGATGATCGCCAGCTGCTGTGCGTCCTTCTGACCGAAGAACGCCTTATCCGGCGTTACGATGTTGAACAGCTTGGAAACGACCGTGCACACGCCGCGGAAATGAATCGGACGGGTCTTGCCGCACAGCTGACGCGGCATTTCGGACTGCACCTCAACAAAGGTGGCAAAGCCGTCCGGATACATCTCGGACACCTCGGGATGGAACACCATGTCACAGCCGCACTCGGTCAGCAGCGCACAGTCGTGCTCGAAATCACGCGGATAGGTCTCCAGATCCTCACCCGGGCCAAACTGGGTCGGATTGAGGAACACGGACGCTACCGTGCGGTCGCACTGCTGCACGGACGTTTTGACCAGACTGGCGTGTCCTTCATGCAGATAGCCCATGGTCGGCACCAGACCGACGGTCAGACCCTGCTGTTTCCACTCGCGCACCTGTGCGCGTACTTCTGCGATGGTTGTTGCGATTTTCATTGTATATGCTCCTGTTTCTCTTAAAATTCAGCGTCGAGTTTGGCAAGATATTCATCGCTGCAGTCAGACTTGACAAAGCTCTGCTTTTCGGTCGGGAACGTGCCGTTCTGCACCTCGTTCATGTAAGTGCGGAACGCATCCACCATGCGCTCACCGATATTGTCGAACTGCTTGGCGAACTTGGGCGTGAAGTCCATGTTCATGCCGAGCATGTCCTGATAGACCAGCACCTGTCCGTCACAGCCTGCGCCCGCGCCGATGCCGATGGTCGGGATGGTCAGCTTTTTTCGAGATGAGCGCCGCCAGCTTGGGCGGTACGCACTCGAGCACGACCGAAAATGCACCGGCCTCCTGTACGGTAAAGGCATCCTCAAGCAGCCGCTTTGCCGCATCCTCGCCCTTGCCCTGTACCTTAAAGCCGCCGAACACGTTGACGCTCTGCGGCGTCATGCCGATATGTGCCTGCACCGGAATGCCAGAATCCGTAATGGCGCGAATCTGCTCGGCAACGGCTGCGCCGCCCTCCAGCTTGACCGCGTGTCCGCGCGCCTCCTTCATCAGTCGGCCTGCGTTGCGCACGGCTTCGGAAAGCGACGCCTGATAGCTCATAAACGGCATATCCATGATGACCATGGTGTTTCTCACACGCGCGCACGACGCAGGCGCTGTGGTGGATCATGTCCTCCATCGTAACCGGCAGGGTCGTGTCATAACCCATCATGGTCATGCCAAGCGAATCGCCCACCAGAATGGCGTTGATGCCCGCTTTTTCCACCAGCTTGGCGGTCGTGTAATCGTAGCTGGTAATCTCGGTGAGGCGTTCGCCGTTTTGCTTCATCGAGAGAAATGTGCTCACTGTGTTCTTCATTCGTTCTGCTCCTTTTCCCTATTCAGCAGGGCGGCAAGCGTGCCGTAATCCTGCTCAGGATGTTTTTCCTGTGCCATTTTGACCTGCTCGAGTCCCAGCAGCGCATAAAGCTGCCGGTCGTACTTTTCAGTCAGGCAGGACAGATGCTTTTTTACCGTCTGCGTGTCGCCGCGCTCAATGGGTCCGGTCAGCGCTGAGACGGCACCGTGCTCGATCACATGCGCCAGATTGCTCCGCATGAGCGGCGCAAGCGCGTGCAGTGCATCCGTTTTGGAGAATCCGCAGCCGCCCAGCAGCTCTGCGCTGCGCTGCACAAGTGCACAGACAAAGTTGCTTGCCAGTGCACAGCTGAGGTGGTACTGCGCCTTACTCTCCGGCGAAATGATCTGCACCTGCAGCCCCAGTCCGCGCAGCAGCGGCACAAAGACCTCGACCGCCTGCGTGTCTCCCTCGACGCAAAAAAAGCACCTGCCAGCTCCCGCCAGCAGTTATACTTGCTGCTGATCGGAAATAGCAGATGAATGGATATTGCATAGGCTCCCTGCGCGTGAATACCCGGAAAGGCTTCCTCGGCTGTGCAGGCGCCGCTGCAATGACATATATACTTGTCCTGAATTTCAAATTCTGCGACCTGCCGATACACCTCGGTGATTGCATTATCCGGAACGGTGATGAAAATCGCGTCACTATCTTCGATGAGTTTGCCCAGGTCGGTATAGTGTCCGGAATTTGTAAATTCTGCGGCTTCTCTTGCGCTGTCGGAATTGCGGCTGTAATAGCCGGATATCCGCACGCCTTTTTTCGGCAAGCAGTCTGCCGAAGGAAAAGCCGACTTTTCCTGCTCCAACAATGCCAATGTTCATGCTGTCACCCGCTTTCTGTGGTGTGACGCAACGTAAAATCACTGTCGGAAAAATTTGAAAAACATGTTGTGACAAGGTATAGCTTCCGCTCTGCGGAATGCCATCCATCAAGGGGTATTATACCCGCTTGAGATAAGAATGTAAAGGAAAAGTTTTCGGCTTCCGGGGAGCCAATCAACAGTGAACGCACGTTCATTTATGTGAATTTCGTTCTGTAATTCTGCTTATAATCGTTAAAACCGCTCTGTATCAAAAGATACAGAGCGGTTTCCGGTTATGCGTAATACGCGATCCTGAGCAGCTCCTCCGGTGTAGTAACACCCTGTTTTACCAGTTCCAGCACCCTTTTCCTTCAGGCTGCGCATGCCCTGCTGTTCCGCGCGTAGGCCTCGATCTCCTCGATTTCGGCGCCGCGGCTGATCATGCGGCGGATATTGCGGTCAATCGTGACGATCTCATGCACGGCAATACGGCCGCGGTAGCCGGTGCCGTTGCAGTGCGTACAGCCTGTGCCGCGCTTGATGGTCGTGATATCCTTGCCGAGCAGCGCCTGCTCCTGCGGCGTAACTGCGACCTCTCTGCCGCAGTGCGGACACACCTTGCGCATCAGTCGCTGCGCGACCAGACCGACCAGCGAGTTTGCGATCAGATAGTGGTCGATACCCATATCGGCCAGACGGACGATGCTCGAGACCGCATCGTTGGTATGCAGCGTACTCAGCACCAGATGACCGGTGATGGCCGCACGAACCGAAATACCGGCGGTTTCGCCGTCACGGGTCTCACCGACCATGATGATATCCGGATCCTGACGCAGCAGCGCGCGCAGACCGGACTCAAACGTCAGTCCGGCAACCGGATTGACCTGCGTCTGGTTGATGCTCGGCACGTTCTTCTCCACCGGATCCTCAACCGTGGAGATATTCACCTGCCGGTGCGACAGGTACTCAAGCACCATGTACAGTGTGGTGGACTTACCCGAACCGGTAGGACCGGTGATATAAATAATGCCGTTCGGTGAGTTCAGCATAGGCAGGAACCTTGCATAGCTTTCGTCATCCATGCCGAAGTGGCTGGCGTAATCGACCTGACCCGCCGTTGCCAGAATTCGCAGCACGGCTTTTCTCGAACACTGTCGGCAGCAGCGATACACGGATGTTGACGTACTCGCTCTGTCCCACACGGATACGGAAATGACCATCCTGCGGCAGACGGCGCTCGGCAATATCGAGGTTCGCCATGATCTTGATTCGCGCGATCAGCGGCTGGTGCACACTGCGCTGCAGCGTTACATAATCGATGATCGTGCCGTCGATACGCATGCGCACGCGCGTGCTGCCCTCAAACGGCTCGATATGCACGTCGCTCGCGCCGGTGCTGATGGCACGGTCGAGCAGGCTGTTGAGCAGCTTGACGATCGGCGCTTCCGGATCGCCGCTTTCGCTCTCTTCTACCTGCAGCATCTCCACATTACGCTCTGCAAAGTCCTCGTTGGCGGTCTGTGCCGCCTGCTGCGCACCGACCTCGGCGTAATAGTAGCGAATCGCGCTCTGCAGCGGACCCATTTCACTCAGGCGGATGACCACCTGACAGCCGGTCAGCTGGCGCACTTCCTCAAAGGCAAAGTAGTTGAGCGGATCGTTCGTCACGACCTCGAGGCTCTTGTCCGCAAAGCCGACCGCAAGCAGGTTCTGCTTTTCCGCTAGCTCGCGCGGAATCATGCGGACAGCGGTCAGATCGACCTGCATCTGTCCGATGCTCACAATCTCCAGTCCCAGACGGGCAGCCAGCGCCTCGAGCACCTGCGCCTCGGTGACAAAGCCCAACTCGATCAGGATCTGACCGACTCGCTTTTCACGGTGCTCCTTCTGGTAGGCGAGCGCCTGCTCCATCTGCTCCTGCGTGATGTAATTGCGCTCCATCAGCACTTCGCCGATACGCAAATTGGTTTTCATGCGTCTGCCTCCTTGTCGCTGACACACATGTAGATCTCCAGCGTGCCGGTGATCAGATTGGTGCTGACCGCCTGCGTGTTGTTCTCCACATAATCATAGTCTGCAATACTGAAATTGGTCACGCGCAGACCCTTGTACCTGTGCTCTACTCATCGAGGAAGTTCAGCCACTGGGTTACGGCGCCCTGCGCCGAGATAGTCGCAGTGCCGATGTAAACGCAGTTGACCGGCTGCACCGGCGCTGCCGATGTATCGTCGGTCGAATCGGCGGATTCCGCATCGGATGAGGTGTCCGCACTGCTGTCCGTCTGTGCAGCTTCCTGCTCGGCGAGATACGCGCTGACCGCACCCGGAGCGGCCTCCGTCAGCGTCAGCGACTGCGGAAACAGTCCGTTCTCGAGCGCGATACCCGTGATGATATCGTCCATCTGACGGGTTTCCAGATCGCCCTTGTAGTATTTTTCGCTTGCCGTGTTCAGCGCGGCTTTTATTCTGCGCGATAATATCGTCAATCGTCGCAAGTGCGGCAATCTGCGTCTGATATTCCTGCTGCTTCTGCAGGCCACCAGCCGGAGCAGCTTTTTATCACGTTCGGTTACAACGATGTTCATTCGGCTGCCTCCTCTCCCAGCAGGATACAGTTCAGGCTGAGAACGTACACGCCGTCCTCATAGGTATAGCCGGTGTAGTCCACCTTGCGGAACAGGCCGGTTTTCTGCAGCTTGAGCACATAGCTCGGAATGTCGATAACGCTGCCGCTCTGTGCATCGAACTGCAGCGCGCCGGTAGCCGCATCATAGCCGGTCAGCACCATGCTGACCTGAGCGTCGCCTGCCGCGCCGATCTTGCTCATCAGGGCGCTGTCCACCTGCGGATAGGTGGCAAGCGCGTCCGTCAGATTGCGCACCTGCTGCAGTCCCTGCACCAGATTGTCATTGCGCTGCTGCTTTTCGGCAGCCCCTCGTTGTACTGCTCGATCACGGTCGGATCGTTCAGCCAGTCGTTGATGTCGTCAGTCCTGTGGCTCAGGCTGCTGTTCATCTGCAGGAACACACACCCCGCAGCGCACACCACCAGACACACCGCAATCGGTGTGTAGAAGCTGTGCAGCAGGCCGGTCTGCCCTTTTCTGCCGCGGGACAAACGCCGATAGCTGCGGAGCAGATCCAGCTCCTTGTTTGCACGAAGCACGGTTCGAATCAAAGTCTCGGCACAGCCGAGCCAGTCGTCCAGCCGCTCGCCGTTCGGCAGGGCGCGGAACGCACGGCATTCGGGCAGACGGCTCACTTTCAGCCCCAGACCGCGGATACCCGCCAGACACACCTCGAAATCATCATCCGAGCAGCCGGCGTAATACACATCGGTCAGCGTGCCGCCCGAGCGGCTTGCCGTGTGGAACTGCATGGTGCCGGAAACGTTTCTCGTCATCTCGGTGCCGAAATCCACCGTGCCCGGCTCACTGAAAAATACGGCTGCGGCTGGAATAACGGCACTCGCCGTTCTCGACCAGCAGCGAAAGCACGCTGCTGCCCTCAAAGCACAGCCAGATACAGGTCTTGCCCTGCATGGACTGCATGGCATGCAGGAGCTTGAGCCGTCCTGCCATAGTAACGGTAATGCTCTGCAGGCGCAGGCCGAGCCGGTCGGTCATTGCAAGGTATTCCTCCATCGTTTCCTTTTTGCGGCAGGCAGCGCAGAACAGCTGCTGACGGCCTTCGGCATCTGTGCCGAGCGGCACATAGTCCGCCGCCGCAAGCTGATCCTCCCGCGGACGCATTTCGTGCCGCACAAGCTCCTCTAGCTTGTTTACCGGCATGCTCGGTGCGGTGATAGTCTTGGTGGCAACCGCCTCATCCGGCAGGACGAGCGTGATGCCGCGGGTCGGCAGCCTGTGCTGCTGCCAGAGTGCGCCTATCGCCTTCTCCCAGTTTTCCATGCCGCCGCCGTGTGCGGGGGCACTGTAAAGCGCCTGCACGGAAGGCTGCGCGCCGGACTTGCCGACCGCGACAAGCACCTGCTCCTCCTGCAGCGCCAAAACGGTTGTGTTCATTCTCATTTCTCCCCTTTGTGAGGTTTACACGTTTCGAGGTTATACGTTCCCCGAACTCTCAATCGCACTGTACGAGCCGATGATCGGCGACATGACTGCGATAATGATAAAGCCGACCACGAACGCCATCAGCACGATCAGCATCGGCTCCAGAATGGTCATCATGCGCTTGCTCGCCTGCTGTGCATCGTACTCCATCGAATCCGCGATGGAATCCAGCATGGAGTCCAGTCGTCCGGTCTCCTCGCCAACTGCAATGCTGCTGCACAGCTTGCGCTGAAAGCCGTCTACGGTCTCGAGGGCGGCGGACAGGCTGACGCCCGAACGCACCTGCACGAGCACATCATCGAACTGCGAAACGATGTAGGCGTTGCCGATGGTATCACGGGCGGTCTGCAGCGCAGTGACGATCGGCAGACCGCTCGAGTACAGGCTGCTGATGGTTCGTGCGAACCGCGCCGTGCAGATAACCTGATTGAGCGGACCGAAAACCGGCATTTTGAGCTTGCGTCGGTCCATTTCCAGCCGGACGGCCGGAATGCGCAGCAGCGTGCGGATAACCATGACCACTGCCGCGACACCCAGTATCATCAGATACCATTTGGTAACCATAAAATTGAAAACGCCATCAACGCCAGCGTAACGCCCGGCAGCGAATCCATTGTGGAGAACAGATCGCTGAACTGCGGCAGCACGAAGGTTACGATAACGATAACGACCGCGACCGCCAGAATCGCAAGGATCATCGGGTACATGAGCGCCGACTTGACCTGCTGGTTCATCTGGTGCGCCTTCTCGTAGTGGATGGCGAGCGCCCGCGACCTGATCCAGCTTACCGCTGCCCTCGCCTGCGCGGATCATGCCAAGCATGAGCGTCGGGAACACCTGCTGCGCCTCGAGTGCGGCAGAAAGGCTCGAGCCTTCCGGACTTCACCCAGCACACTCTCGTAAATGCGGCGCAGACCCGCGCTAATGCCCTCATCCGCGCGCGCACCAGACTGACGCCCGAAGCCAGCAGCGTGGACAGCTGACGGCACAGGTCGCTCAGCTCCTGCGGACGCAGTGTGCGCGGCTTGCGGCCCGCACCGCTGCAGGTCGCACCTGCAGATACAGCCCCTGAGCGAGTAATTGGGTATACAACGTGTCATAGTCCGCAGCCTCCATTGCGCCGCGGACTATCTTTCCGTCTATGTCCTTTGCCGTGTAGCGGAACAGCGTGTGACCGCTGTTCGGTTTGACCGTGACGGTCAGCCTGTGGTTGTTGGATGCAGCCATGCTGACCCTCCTCTCCATTCATTACAATAATCCCATATACCAGTCCGCGATCGTTTCTCCGAAAAACATGGCGATCGCAATGCCGATGCACAAAAACGGACCGAATGCGAACTGGCTTTTCCGGTTTGCCTTCTTTTTGGGCGAGCAGCAGCGCGCCGAAGCCCGCCGCCGAGCAGAATGCCGATAAACGCGGCAACGACCGTCAGCTTTGCGCCGAGGAAAAGCCCGCGCCAAACATCAGCTTGATATCACCGCCGCCGAAGCCGCCGGGCACGATGAGCGCCAGAAGCAGCATCGGTACGCTGACGATCACGCAGCCGATCAGCCGCGATTTTATCCCCAGGCTGGGGATAAGTATGTGCGCAGCGATGCCGCAGACAAACAGCAGCACCGGAAACCGGTCGTAGATTTCAAGCGTGTCCATGTCCATGAGCGCCACGACCGTCAGAATACCGAGCACGGCGAACGCCAGCGCCGCCTGTGCGGTCTCGCCGCCGAAGGCGTATGCGCAGGCACAGGAGCACAAGCCGCCGAGCACCTCGATCCAGAAATCCCTTGCGGGGATTTTTGCACCGCAGCCGCGGCATTTGCCGCCCTGCAGGAGATAACTCAGGCACGGGAGCAGCTCCGCCGCCGACAGCGTGCGCCCGCACACCGGACAGTGACTGCGTCCCTTCACCACACTCTCTCTGCGCGGCAGGCGCCATACCACCACACCGAGAAAGCTGAATACGCATGCGCCCAATGCGAACCGTAACAGCCATAATACAGCATAGGCGATGTAAAGCATTGGTTTCCTCCTCGTTGGGTTGGTTTGAAATGATTTTTACAAATAGAATCTGCCATACAAAAACCCATGACAGGTCACAGCCACTTAAACGTTAAGGGGCTGTGACCCGCCATACCGTCCGCAAGCCGAACGCAGGCACCGTTACTGCGTTCCGCATCGTTACAGCGGTATGAATCAAGTCACCACCGACGGACACCGTACCGCACCGTGGTTAGACGGTGCGGTGCGGGCGGGGTGGTTGATGGGGTTAGGCATTACTTCTCAACGTCATAGCTACCCTGATCGCTATCAGAAGCCGTGAAGGTGCATTTCTTGCCGTTGTTGGTATATTCTACCTTCGTAATCTTATTCGGGACATCGCCAATCTTACCTACGGTTACAGAGTTGATCGTACCCTTTTACCTCTGCCAGCTTAGCAACGTCATCAATTTTTTACAGTAGCATCAGTCGTGCTACTTACGGTGATAGTAGCACCAACATTCTTCGTACCATATGCTTCGTCAACCAAAGTCTGAGCGGCCATTACTACCTGACGAGTTTCAGCAATAATCTGCTTCTGCTTCGCCTTATCAATATAGCCAGTCAGCGCCGGGATCAGCAGCGCTGCCAGAATTGCCAGAATAACCAGAACCACGATCAGCTCTACCAGCGTAAAGCCGCCCTTCTTGCTGCGGCGCTTCTGCTGCAGCGCGATCATTTTTTCCATCATGATCTTATTCCTCCAATTTCATTTTTGTTTTTCTATCTCTGTAAGCTGCGGCGGTGCTCCGCAGAGTTACAAAATGTATTGTGGTGATAGCCGCAAAAAAGTTTTTGCGATGATACTCATTCTTCCTTTCAGCTTTGCATGTAGGGCGGGCTGACCCCAGCCCGCCGAATCTAAAATGAAGCGTTCAGGCTTACCACGGCGGGGTGAGGTCACCCCGCCCTACAATATAGCGTGATGTAATATAATGATTGATTAACCGCCGGTTTCTATGTCGGTGGTCGTTTTTGCTTTGCCGTTACCTCGGTTTTCACCGGAATATCGTACCGCAGGTCGATAATGAGCGAATCCGAATAGATTTTATCGGTCAAATCCTTATCGCGGTAAATTGTCACGGTGGCGGTAACGGTGTGCTTTTGCTTCGTCGATTTTGAAATGCAGTCCGGCGCGGAGACCCATATAAAAGCCCTCTGCGTAGGTTTTCGTCATGGCTCGGGCAATGGGATTGCCGTCCGCATCCTGACTATAGCCGTCTTTATAATAGCGCTCGACAAGATAACCCTTTTCCACTCGAGGCTGCTCGCCG
>VOFI01002695.1_pt1 | contig 88953 bp, 89 predicted proteins | sample 5384131 | NCBI WGS metagenome assembly VOFI01 (sample SAMN12384728, study PRJNA508395) | human gut metagenome | isolation source: healthy gut H | host: Homo sapiens
AAATTTATATAAATGAAAGCAATAATCATAGTTACAGATGGAGTGGTAATAGTTTTGTAGATTTAGATAAAAATTTTAATGATAGATTAAATGTTATTGAAAATAAATTATCTATTATTACTTTAAGTGGATTAACTAATAATTATGATTTAAGTACCGCTACTAATGGAATTTCTACTTTAAAAACTAAATTATTAAATAATGATAATAGTGCTAATATATTATTAAAAATAGTAGATACTAATAATAAATCTTATTATTGCAAAATATTAACAAGAGATATTACAACAGTAAGTACAAATATTAGTGTAAATATTGATATAGAAAATAAAGGATGTATTCAAACTTATAATATTACTGATGATAATATTACTTTAATAAATAATAATGCTACTTTATTTATTACAAGTAATACTAATAATAATAAATTAGAATGTAATAAAATTATTTCTAATGTTACTACTGCACATATAAGTTATAATAATATTATTTATACACAAGTAGATTTAACTGGTACAAATTCTGTAAGATTTATTGGCTATAATAGTAATGGTCTTTTAATTTATTATGCTTTAATTAAATCTACTGGTGCTGTACAAACTATGAATATTTATAATATTGATAAAACTTGTTTATATAAAGCTAATTTATCTTTAACTGATAATGAAAAACAAAATATACAAGAAAATCTTAATGTTTTATATTTTACTACTAATACAAATGAAGCAAGACTTGCTCAAATACAAAAATATAATTTAAAAAATAAAAAAAATCGATCATTTTCTTCTGTATATAATATTAATAATGTAATATATTATGGAGTATGTAGTACATATTCTAATACTGAAATGTCTTTAACATCTTTTAGAAAATATAGTGTAATTACTAATATTATTAGTTTAGATACTGGAGAAGTAATTACAGATTTTATTATGTCTTTACAAGAAATATTTAATTATCAAAGTTATAAAGTATTAGGTGGAAATAAAATAAATGTTAAGGATTGGTATAGTGCTTTAATAAATTCTACATATCCTACATCTATTATAGTTAAAGAAGATAATATAACTAATGCAGTTGATGATTCCACAGCAAATAAAATATCAATAAGTGGAAAAATTATATATAAGCCGACTGATAATAAAATTATTGAATTTAATAGAGGAGAAGAAACAAAAGATGCTATTTATTTTATAAGTAATTATAATGCTAATCAATATAAAGAACTTAAATATAATAAATCCACTAAAAAGTTTGATGCTGTATCTATAAATAATTATACTGTAAGTTTTTCATCTACATCTGATTTATTTGTTGATATTACAGGAAAACTTGGAAATATTACTGATGAATTACATAATCAAATTATTAACACTCCTGCAATAATATTTAATAATGTTATATATTTTAAAACTTCTACTGTTGATGGAATTAAAATTCATTTTATAAATTATGAAGAAAATGGAGATCTTAGTGAATTAATATATACTATTGCAAGTAAATCATTTACTACTAATTCTGTTAGTAATACTATAATAAATAAAGAAGTTATTATTTCTAAAGCTATGAAAAATATTGTTCCTGCTGATATATTTACTACAAATTTATTACAAACTATTAATATTGTTGAAAATGCAAATAGACTAAATATAATAGTTAAAGATAATTCTTCTATAAAACAAACTTTAACTATATTAAATGTTTCTAAAACATTGCAAAATGGTGATTTGATTACTACTAATTATTCTATAACTTGTGCTTTTAATGGAATAATATATTATGGAAATGTAGAAAATAATGTATACAATATAATAGCATATAAAACTTTTTATTCTTTATTATATCAAAGTAGTGGCGGTGGAGTAAATTAAAATAATTATGTTTAACTTATAAAAATTACAATTATGGAAGATTTAATTAAAGCTATTTTTCAATTAGATGTTCCAAAATGGATTAAGAGAGTATTTATAAATTATTTTGAAACTAATAAAGATAATATAAATACTATTAATTCTGAAATTGCATCTATAAAATCTAAAAATTCTAAACAAGATAGTAGCATTTCTTCTATTAATTCTGAAATTTCTTCTATTAATTCTGAAATTTCTTCTATTAAGTCCAGATTAGATGCTTTAGAAGCTAAATAGTTATGGAAGAAAATATAATTAATAGTATTATAGATAATTTTGACTATGTTTATATTTTAATGGTCAATATTATTACATATGGGTTAATAAAAATTTTTGATAGTCTTAACGGACCTAAACCTGTTTCTGTATTAGCTAAACGTATAATTACTACAATATCAATGATAATAATGTTTTGTATTTATTATTTTAATGAATATGAAAATATTATTAAATTAATAAATAGCTCTATTGCCGCTCCTTTAATTTGGAGTTGGATTTTACGTCCTATTATTATAAAACTTAATCTTGGCTATAAACAAAATGATATTAGTAAAGAATAAATGGTTTCCATTTGGAAATTATAAAGCAATTAATATTTGTGGAATAGTTTTTTATAAAGGTGATAATTTAAGCGATAAAACTATTAATCATGAAAAAATTCATACTAAACAAATGATAGAATTATTATTTATATTCTTTTATTTATGGTATGGAATTGAATATTTAATCATTAGATTATTTCACAAAAAACAAAATGATGTTTATCATGATGTTTCTTTTGAAGAAGAAGCTCATAATAATGATGATAATTTAAATTATATTGATACAAGAAAACATTATGCTTGGTTTAAGTATATTAAAGTCAAAAGTAGTAATAATAAAAATAATAATAAAATATTTGTTTATTAAATATAAATTATTATATTTATAACGATATTTGATGTTTAACCTAAAATTATTAAAGTTATGGCAGGTAAAGGAAAACCTTTAAAAGGTGTTGGTACAGCAGGACCTTATTCTGGTGATATTAAGAAAGGTGGTAAAAGTGGTTCTAAAAAGAAATAATAGCAATGTTGAATAAACATAAATTATTTCTATTATGTGCAAAGTGGATACCGGTAGTTACAGCTATCGGTATCCTTGTTACCAATACTATTGCTTATTATGGTTGTAATGATATAGTAGTAGATATATTTAATTTTAATATTGGTACATCAGTAGCAGGAGTAATATTAATGTATGTTTGTAGTTATGCTTTTAATTTTTGTATATGACATAAACTTGTTATTACTTATAATGCACTTATTATAGCAATAGTATTTATTATTAGATATTGCATAACTGAATGTTCTTATTCATATTTATTATTATCATATTACATATTAGCAGGAATAATACTACTGTTAATATTATATATTCACAGCAAAAAAAATATTTTCATTGATGGAAAAGACAAACTGTTTATTAGATGCAGTAAAGAATCAATTACAAAATGCTATTTCTAATATTGATGCAGGAAATAGTAATTTAAATGAAGAAGAAATGGAAGAACTTGTTAAGACGTTATCTGTTTTAAATAAAGGAGTTAAACGTATTAGCAAAGCTTATGCTTGTGAACATATTTTGCATTGTAGTCCAGCAACTTTTGATAATTATGTTAGAGCTGGAATAATTCCTAAAGGAAAGAAAGAAATTGGTTTTAATGAATTAAGTTGGAGTCTTAAAGATTTTGATGGTGTTAAACTTCAAAGAATACATAAAAAATAAATATAAATTCTTATTAGTAACCGTTTACTAATAGTATCCCTTAACTTACAGCAAGTTAAGGGATTTTTTATTATCGTTGTGATACATTTAATAGTGTTTGCAATATTTGTGATGTGGATATTCACAATTATAAATTATCTATTAATTATTAAATTATTACAACAATGAAACTTATTAATCGTGAAAATGGTGAGGAACTTGTTGAAGTTGGTTCTCACAAAGACTATGCGTCTAAAGATGTTGCTGGTGCAGGTCTTGGACTTGGTATTGCAGGTACTGCTTTATGGTTGCTTAGTGGCGGTCTCGGTGGAGGTTTATTTGGCAATCGTTTTGGTGCTGCTGGAGCTGCTGCGTTAGGTGCAGAGTCTACTGTGGAAAAAGAAGATAAGTGTGAACTTGTTAATGGTATGTGGCAATTAGCTTTTAATGGTCAAACTGCTCGTTTTAATGATCGCAATCAAATAAATGCTGAGATGTTTGGTATTTATAAAAGTCAAGTAGATGCTGATTTCGGTTTATATAAGAGTACTCGTGATAGTTTTGATATTACTAATGCTCGTATTGGTGAGTTGGAAAAACAAGTAGCTGTATTAATTGCTACTCGTCCTTATCAAGACGCACTTATTCAGTCTGATATTCGTCGAGTTGCAGAGCATGCTGATTTCAATCTGTTCCGTCGTACTTGTCGTATGATCACCGGTGAACTTGTATTGCCTAATACTCCTACTGTTACTGGTTATCCTTCTTATAATCCTTGTCGTGTAGATAATTCGACTTCTACTCCTGCCGCATAGTAGATAGCTCGCATATCTTCCTTTACGGGGGAAATACTTTGAGCTTTAACTTGAAGTATTTCCCTCTATTTTATTAATAATATAAATCATATAATTATGAATGCTCCTTATAGTTTTAATTTTAAATATGATCCTATTTTAGAAAATCCTTTTCGTTCTGAAATTGATTATAATAAAGAAATAGATGAAAGAGTTAGACAATTACAGTTAATGAAAGATAAATATAATTCTACTGTAAAACAAACTACTCAATCAGAGTCTTTATGGAATAAAATAGATAATGAAATTAAAAGTCTTAATGACGATCAAAGAAATATTCTTTTTAATGATAAAAATTATATATCTATTGACACTCAACTCAAAATTCTTGTTCAAGAGGCTTTAGTTAATTCTGTAAAAAATGTTATAGAAAATTCTGAAATAGGAAATAAATTACTTACTCAACAATTAAATTTAATTAAAACTAATAAAGATAAAATAATTGCAGAATCTAATAGGGAACTTGAAACATTTAAAAAATTCCAAATTGCTGCACAAGCAAATCCTAATTTAACATATAAAGAATTTTGTGAAAATATAAATAATAAATAAGTTATGGTTAATAAAGATGAATTAATTAATAAATTAGTAGAGTTTTTAGATATTAAACTTACTAATTTATCTAAGGACAATCAATTAATAAATGTATTCATTAGACTTATATTTTCAAGAATTATAAATAATAATATAGGAAAAGTAAATCAAGCGTTATCTATTATAGCTGATGAAAATGGTATGATAGATGCAGATGGAATACTTAATGATATGATAGATAATTTAATAATCTCGCCCGTAAAGGAAGAGAGAGGAATTAAGATTGGAGCTGGAAATGTTGAAATTAAAATTCCTTTTATTAATAAAGCAATTGCTTTAGATAAAGATGATATAAATGAATTTAAAGAAATGTTATCTAAAATACAACAATAAATATGAAAAATTTTGAACATATAATAGATCATTATAAAGATCATATTAGATTAGATAATGAAACTGCTTGGAATATTATTTGCAGATTTAAAGATATTGTAGAAAATAAAAATGATAAAGATAATGAAATGTTTTGGTGTATAATGAAAGATATTCATGAAGAACTAAGAGGAAAACATTTTGATGAAGTATATGCAACTTATCAAGTAGATAATATGTATCATACTGATAATAAAGGTAATAAAATTACTTCTCCAATGTTTACTCCAATTGACGTTAGAAAACTATATGATAAGAAATTTAAATCTATAAATAGTAATATTACTTTTTGGGATGTTTATGTTGCTCTTAATGCTCAATATCACGATAATATAGAATTATATAAAGAATGGTTTGGAGAAGATAATATAGAGAATATTAAAGATAAAATTATAGAAAGCGCTATTGTTAATTGGTTTGAAGATGAAGATGCAGGTATAGAAAAAGTTTGGAATTATTTTAGAGCTATTTAAAATTATATGATTATTATTATTGGTAAGCGTCGATATATTTGTATCGGCGCTTTTATTATTTCTGTTAAAAAAATATTATTAAAATGCAAGTAATTGCAAATAATTTTTATATATTTAATCGAATTACTAATAATAATATTTATATTATGTCATCTATTAATCAACTTGTTTCAGAGATTGCTCATATTGCGCAAGCTCCAAATAATGTTCCTCTTCGTCGTTCTATTAGGCAAGAAATTATACATTATAGAAATGAACTTATTAGAAAAAGTTATAATAATCATTCTATTTCTGATAAAGTTTTACAACAAAAATTTGTTGCTACTTTAATAGATATTCCTGATGGAGATATTGAAGAAGCTAAAGACCTTAAACTTCCTTTAATAAAAAGAACTTCTCAAAAAGTACCTCGTCCTACAAGATTACCTATTAATTTACCTTTTCATTCTGTTAGAACATTAGGAAGTGTTAATGTTTATGAAATACCTTTTACTAAAGAGGCAAGCGTTAGATTTAATAAATATCTTCCTGGTATGTGTAATACTATTGCTTATGATTATATTAATGAATATATTTATATTTATATAAATCCTAATACAGAATTTTCAGGTATTAATAAAATAGTAATTGAAAGTATATTTGAATATCCTCATATTATAGAAACTGAAACTGTTGATGGAAAAATTGATATTAATGATCCTTTTATAGATGATAATGAATTTTTATTACCCGAAGATCTTATAGGGCCTATTAAAGATATGGTTCTTCAAAGACTTCATTTAGAAATACCAAGAGAAGATAATACAATTTCTGTTCCTAATAAATTAAACGGTTAATATAATATGAAACCAGATATTAGTAATCAAGAACATTTTTATACATTTATTGGAAAATCTAAAATAAATGCTAAAGAAGCTGCAAGAAGTTTAGAAACTTCTCGTACTGTTAGAGATAATACTTATGCGTATTTAACAGAAAAGAAAGAATATATTAAAAATACTTTTAATATTGATTTAGATAAATATGAATCTGAATGGGTAAATAAAGTTTATAACAAATCCGAAGATTTATATAATATTGCTAAAAAGTTATTAGAAAAATACGAAAGTGGAGAGGAACGAATTGTTTTATTGCAAATAGTTAAATATTGTGTAGTACTTAAAAAATGTTATAATAGTAGAATAGCTTTTGAATTATATACTAAACAAAAAAATATTAATTATAAACAATATTTAAATTATTTAAGAGATTATTATTATACTGTTCATAAATGTGTTTTACAAGGATATGCATATAATTATGCTCATGGTACAGGGGATTTAATTGTTAGTATATTTAAAAATGTCAATCCTAAAACAGTTGTAGATTGGATGGCTACTAAAAGAAATAAGGAAAAGTTAATTAAAGAAGGTGTTAAAGTTTATAATGAATTAGAAGCTGCTTGGTATAGCGCTCGCGGAATAAAATATGATGGAGTAGATTATAGAATATTTAAAAATTTAACAAGTATTCATAAAATTACTTTTATAAATAGTAAAATTATTGTTAATAAAGAAATTGATTTTGAATGTACTATGTATGCTAAAAGAGATATTAAACATTATAGTGAACAAGAATTAGCAAATATGTGTGATACTCGTGATAATATTTATTATTTACCTTTATCTTTAAATAAGAAAATAAATGTTCTTCTTTATCGTTTTCCAGAAGATTATGTTAAATTTATAAGAAATGAAAGTCAACATGAATACGAACTTGGAGCGCATAATAGCAAAAATAGAAAACGATTTCAATCCTGATAATAGTGATTGGATACCTCGTGTTGCAGCGTGGACTATTGACGCTATGGCTCAATTAAAAGTATTTAATATTATTAAAAAACAAAGAACTCTTTCTGTTAATGAAAGAATAGCTATATCTCCTTGCCCTATTTCAGAGCAAGGATTTGCTGTTTATGATAGTAATGGTTGTAAAATAAATAAATTAGATAGTAAGAATAATCGCTGTTGTTCTTCCTTTACGGGGGAAAATCAAAAAGCTATTTCTGATACAGTTAGTATTAATATTAATAATTCAGCTAAATATGCTCCTAATGAATTAGCTGAATATACTAATTCTCCTAAATTTGAAGATAGACATATAATTAAAGATATTAGTTCTAATTTAGTTAATATTAATAAAAATTATATTATAATAGGAGATAATAAAATAGAATTATCATTTGATACTGATAAAATTATTATAGAAAATATTGAATTAGAAACTTATTATAGTGATTATTTTAAATGTGATTTACCTGTTATTCCTGATAATGGAAATCTTATAGAAGCTATTGCTTCTTATTGTATGTATAAAATGCTATTGAGAGGATATAAACATCCTGTTCTTACTCTTCAAGGTAATAATCCAGCAATAAATCCTTATGTAAATTGGATTAGTTTAAAGCCTAAAGTTAAAACTTCTATTGTATTAGATAAACAATTAGATATTTCTAATACTAATGCTTGGAGATCATATTTTTATAATTTTACTTTTATGCCTAAAAGCTAATGAATATTACTCCTAAATTAAGTTTAAATAAACATCCTAAAGATTGTGATTCATTATCTTTAGTTAATGCTACTAATGTAAAAGTTACTAACGATTTAACTTTAATTAGTAATGAAGAGGATTTAAAACGAAATGAAATTATATATAATACGCTTGATAATGAATTTGGTGGAAGTGGCCATAGTATAATAGGAGCAATACCTTGTAATGATGAAATAATAATATTTGCAAGTGGGCAAGCAACAAGTGTCATTGCTCGTTATAATGAAAAAGAAAACAAATGTAAAATTATATATAATAAATCTTTATTAAATAATATAAATAAAATTAAAGGCACTTTTACTTATAATGTAAATAACGATTTAATAATAGCAATATCGCTATATAATACTAATACTGATGAGCCTTTACGAGTATTTAATTTAGGAAAATTTAATGATACTAATATAGATAATAATCAATTTAAAGATGAAATTTCTTCAATTATTCCAGAAGTTAAATTGCCTTCTATTGAAAGTCATTATTATGTTAAAGGTTCTTGTTATAAAGGTTGGACATATTTATATATTAGATTTAAAATAAATAAAACTGATTATACACAATGGTATAATTTTGGTTATCCTATATTTGTTGATGATATTTATAGACAACAAATATTTAGATATTGTTTTTATCAATATAGAGTTGGAAGAAATGCTGCTGAATTAGATTTATATAATGTAGATGATGTAGATGGTCATAGTTCAGTTCCTATAGATGGATTTGGTACAGGATGTTATGATGGATTTAGCAATAATTCTGAAATATCTAACACTACTTTTGCTATAAATTTAAATTTTAATAGTTTTAATAATTTTGATCAATATCAATTAGGTTTTGTTTGTGCAAGTAAAGCCTATACTAAAGCTTTTACTACTAATGATATAAACATATCAAATACTAATTATGTATTTAATCCTAAATATTTATCTGAGGGAAGTATTACTGAATTTATTACTGCATATTATAATTATTATAATGTAAAAAATATAATTAATTATAAAAATAGATTATATATATCTAATTATAAAGAACAAACTTTAAATAAAAAATAGATCAATCTATTATAGATAGTGTTTCTATATCATTAAAAGTAAATACTACTAATTTTGCTTTTTCATCTACAAATAAAGATACTGTAAGTACATTAAAACAAATTGTTACTTTAACTGAAAAACGAAAGGATGTTCGATCTGGTCAAGAACAATTAAAAACTCCTAAACAATATTTTTTAGATATAAATAGTATTTCTGATATTACAAATCAAAGTATTCCTTTTAATAAAATATTAAATGTAGATAATTCTATTGATTTAATAGTAAAAATTACTAAAGAAGGCAATACTACTGAAAAAGTTATAGATATAAATTCTATAACTATAAAGAAAGATCCAAGCGATAATTCTACTCTTCCTGGATATTGTAATAAAAATAGGAGAAGAAATTTATGATTCAATAGAATATTGTTTTAAAACTGATGTAGATAGTAATGGAAATCATACAAATTTTAAAATATTTGATGCTACTAATTATATAATTAGTTTTCAAAAAAAATGTATAGATACTATTAGTTCATTTAATGATAGATTAAAAGAGTCTACATTAATTCCTGGAGAAGTGTATAGTTTTTATATTCATTATATAGATAAATATGGACACGCTACTAATGGATATAGAATAAATAATAAAACATATCTTACTACTAATACTGGAGATGGATATTTTATACCAATTAAAATATATTTGCCTGTTAAAAATTTGACAGAAGGGTATATAGCTGTTAATGAAGAATATACTTTAAAAGAATTTAAAAATGTATTAAATCGTAGTGGAAATTTAAATATATATAATATTAATAAATTTAATAATAAATTAATCAGTTCTGGTTCTTCTGCTTCTAAAAGTGATATAAAAAACTATTTATTATCATTATATGGAGATTTATTTGCAGATAATATTACTAAATATGATGATATAAAAATAGCTAATATATTTAATAGCGGAAATGTAAACGGAGCCACTACTGGTAATTTTGGAGTGTATATTAATGAAAACAACGAAAGATTATTTAAAATACCTGAAGAAGAATATTATTCTACTTATGAAGGAATAGTGAATTATAAATACGGATTGCGAGTTACAGTTAAAATACCAGAAGATTATATAGGTTATTTTATTAGTTATGAAAAATTTGAGTCTACTAAAAAAGTAACAGGTTTTCTTACTAATAAAGATGCGAGAGAAATTAGTGCAATCGAATATAATATTGGGCAAGGAGTTACTTTTAAAAATTATGAAAATAATAAAGTAAGCTCTGATATGTATTTATATAGTAGTACATTTGATATTAAAGATAGTTTATCTACTGATTATAATTTTATAAGAATAAAAGCTAAAAGTACTAAATATTGTAAACATAATAATAGTGGAAATATAACTGTTACTACTGAAGGAAATGATGGATTTATCGCAGAAATAAGTAAATCTGATATTCTTTACAGAAACAGTTCTATAAATTATGCTTATGATTTAAATAAATCTTTAATTAATTATACTGCTATACAAGATAAAATATATCCTATTGACAATTATAAATTAGTAGTAGCTGATTCTGTTAAAGATGACAGAGGAGGATTAAGTACCGCTATTAAGTTAAAAAATATAGAACAATTATTTATTTCTGATGATAAATATAGGGTAAATACATATATTGCAAGTCTTTATAATTATCATAATAAATTATATGTAAATAAAGAAAAAACTCTTATTAGAATAGGTAATATAATTTATGGATTTGGTACTATAAATACTGACATAAACGATGGCTTTAACGGAGTATATACTTATGATGGTGTAATTGTATATAATGGAAATGGGATTACATTTAGTTCTGAAAATAATAATTTATATAATGCTCGTGGAAAAGTAAGTAAAAGTATTCCTGATAATTCGGATAAAAATATAGGATTATCTGTACTTGATGAAACTTCAGAAAAAGTTTTTCATTTAAATATTCCATTTTTAAATTATATTCAGTTTCCTGTTATAGATACATATTATTACGAAAGTAAATATTTTAACAATAATCCTCAGAATGTTATATTCTCTATAATAAAACCCGATGAACAAGACGTTGAGAATAAAGGATATTGGCCAGGTTTAATTGTAGAACCAAAAAATTCTATTGATTTATTTAGTAATCCTCAAGGATCTCAAGATGACTTTATTCCTACTGTTTATAACAATTATAGAGATGATATATTAAATATTACTCAATTTGATAAGACTATTAGAAGAAGTAATGTTATTCAAGATGAAAGTGCTGTAAATGCTTGGAGACAATTTCCTACTGAAGGCTATAAAAATATTAATGAGAATAAAGGTATTATTACTAATTTAGTAGGTATTGGTGTTTATTTATTAGCTCACACTGAACATAGTTTATTTATGTTTAATGGTGATGCTACATTACAAACTAAAGACAAAAGTTTACAATTATTACAACCTGATGCTTTTGATACTAATTATGTAGAAGTATTTACTTCTGATTTAGGATTTGGAGGATTACAAGATGATTTAGCTTTTATTGTAGATCAATTTGGTTATATATTTTATAATAATGATTTTACCAGATTTTATAAATTTGATAATGGCCAATTATCTTTAATAGATCAAGATATTTATTTATATTTACAAGATAATAAACCTACTAATGTTAGATTTGGTAATGATAAATTTAATAAACGTTTATTAATTAGTTTAAAGTTATCTAATAATACTACTAAAACTTTAAGTTATAATTATGAATTAGGTAATTTTGTTAGTTTTCACGATTATAATTTTATTCAAGGATATAATACTAAATCTAAATTATATTTAGTAAGCGGGAATAATTTATATAACAACATATATAATTTTACTGATGCTAAAAGTTATGGTACTTATGAAAGTTTAAGTTTTTCTACTACATATCCATCTTCTATAAGTATTATTCTTAATGAAGATTATGATGCTATAAAATTTTTAGAATTTATTAAATATAATGTTCGTAAAGTAAGTAAATCAAATAGTCTTGTTAGTATATCCCCCGTAAAGGAAGGTATGCAGCCTTATGCTGGAGATATATTAGAAATATTTAGTGAATTTACAAATACTGGAGAAATAGATATTAATATAGATACTACTAATAAATTTAATAGATATTCTAAACCTTGGTTTGAATTAGGTAATTGGAATTTTAATTATTTTAGAAATAAAATTTCTACTTATAATGGTAGCGGTTCTGATAAACTTACTCGTATTTATGGAAATTATATAGTTATTAAATTTACATTTGATAATAAAGATAAAGTTTGTATTGAATTTGAAAATTTAAATGGCAGTGTTTCTAAACAAAGAAAATTATGAGAAAAATAGTTAAACGTGATAATAGAAAAAAAGCTTTTCTTGGTGCTTTAATTGGAGGAGTTGCAAGTATTGCTGGTTCGGCTATTGGTGCAGCTAAAAAACGTAAAGCTGAAAGAGAACAATTACGACAACAACAAATTGAGCAAAATCAAAATGATGCTAAAGCTCAAGCTCAAGCCCTTACTGCTGCTATTGCCGATCAAGATTATGTAGATGAATATAATAAAAAAGTTACTTTAAAAATGGGAGGAGATAAAAAATTTAATGATAGAATTAAATCTAATAAAACTAAATCTAATCGTATATTTAAATGCGGTGGTCAAAAGAAAGCTAAAATGGGTTCTTTAATTGGGCAAAATGGAGTTGGTGGAGAAATTGGAGATGCTATGTCTGGAATTGGAGGATTGGCTGATTCTTTATTTGCTCCAAGTTCTGCTCCTAAACAAGTAAAGAAAGCTGATGGATTTAGTACTACTGGCCCTAAAGTTGAAATAAAAACTCCTAATTATATGAATAATACTAATAATAACGATATTAATAATAATATTAATACTGCTACTAATCCTACTACTCAACAACAAAATAATCAATTTGTCGATCGCTCAAATACTTTACGATGCGGGGGCAAAAAACGTATAAAGCATAAATAAAAACTATTTTTAGGCTGTTATATTGATTGAATATTGAAAATAATAAAATATATCTAAATTGAAATACATTAAATTAAACAGCCTAAAATTTATTTATTAACTATAATATTATATGAAGAAATATATTTTAAATCCTAAAGTTGTTCGTGGAGGAAAAGCTATTCCTCTCGGTAATAACTTTTATTATATGCGAGGCAGAAAGCACGAACAAGGAGGTATTGATTTAGGTGCTGATGATAAGAATGGCCTTGAAGTTGAAGGTGGTGAAGTAGTTCACACATCTAAAAACTCTATTAAAGTTTTTAGTGCAGTTCCTATGCTTAATGGTAAAAGTCCTGCTGAAAAAGTAATTAATGGTGAAAATGCCAATAAAGTATTTAAGGAACAAGAAGAATTTAAAGATAGAAATAATTATAATGATGATGGTAGTAAAAAATATCAAGCTGGTGGAAAAAGAAGATATATTGGAGGTAATACTAATGAAGCAAGACAAAAATATTTTGATACAGATAAAGAATTTACTGATAGCGTAAAAGTAATTGCTAAAAGATATAATATTAATCCTAATCTATTAGCAAGTAGAATGGCTAAAGAAGGGTCAATAGATAAAGCTATCAATTATTATAATAATACTAATGGAGAATTTGATAGAAGAGAAGTTCATGGAATAGATTGGGGATTAGACGATACTGGTAATAATTTAAATGAAGGAATTATTACTTTAGAGCCTTATTTAAATTATTATGATGAAGAATTTTTTAATGAAAAAGATAGAAAAGTTAATTCAGTATATTCTCCTGATTGGAATTTTGGTATTTCTGCAACTGCTGCTGAATTAAAATATAGAAGAGATGAAATGAAAAAAAGATTTCCTAATTTATCTGATGAACAATTAGATGCTGCTGCATCTGCTGCATTTAATAGAGGTATGTATGGAGCAACTAAATATATAAAACAAGGTAGAGATTTAAATGAATATTCGCCTTTTATAAATATTAAAAAAATGGGTGGACAAGTTAAAAAAAATATATTTGTAGAACTTAATGTTGGAGGTAAAAAGAAGTTAGTGCCTGCATCTTCCTTTACGGGGGAAAGACAAAAAGCTCTAATGGGAATTAATGAAGATATTGATTATATTAATACTCCTAAATATAAAGGTATAATAGAAGAAGCAAGCATAACTAATCCTCGATTATCTCCTAATAATGTATATAAACAATTAACTAATGCCGCTGGTACAGATGATGCTTTAAAAATTAAAAAATTAAATAATATTCCAAATAATATTAATAATAAATTTAGTCCTGCTGCTGGGCATTTTAATGAAATTACTCTTGGAGATATTATAGGAGGAGTAACTAATACTATTGGATCTATTACTAATTATAATAGCAATAGGCGTACATTAAATAATATGAAATATAGTTCTGCACCTCTTCCTATTCAAGCAAAAAAACTTAAAACTCGATTTAATATTAATCCTCAATTAGATAAAATTAGAGAATATCTAAAAGCTACTAATAGAGATATTGATGCAAATACAGCAAGTTCTCGTGTGGCTCTCGCCCGTAAAGGAATAGCTCGCACTAATGCTTTATTACAAACTAATAATCTTTATGCTACTAAAGAAAATGCTGAAACCCAATTATTAAATCAAGATAATATGAATCAACAAAATGTTGCAGCTCGTAATGTTGAAATGTATAATAGGTGGAGAGAAGGTAAAAGTAATTTTGATAATATGTTATTAGAAAAACATGCTGAAAATACTTCTGATTTAATTAGAGGTTTAACTACAACAGTACAAGATATTATTGGTGGAATTGAACAAAGAAAAAATATTAATAATACTTTATCTACAATTGCTGCTGCAAATCCTAATGTAACTGCTGAAATATTAAAAGATTTAGGTGTAGATTTTAGTTATTTGATTAGAAATGGTAAAAGGATTAAAAATAAGAAAAATTAATTTATAATATTATGAAAGGTTTTAATCCTATTATAAGACAACGAGTATCTCCTATTAATTTAGAAACTGTTGCTAATACTTATAGAGAACTTGAACAAGGCCATCAAAAAAGTATGCAACTTGCTTCTCAACTTCAAACTGCAATGGCTCAGCTTCCTCTTAATGAAGCTGAAGATGAATGGAGGCAAAATAAAATTCAACAAATTAGGAATACTCTTGATAATAATTTAAATTATGGAAATGCTGCTGGGGCTTATGATGATTTAGTAAAAGCTCAAGGTGATATTACTTCTGATCCAGGTTTAATAGGTCGTATTAGAGCACAACAAGATTATACTGCATATTTAAATAATATTAATGAGCGACAAGATTTATCTGAATATCATAAAAATTATTATAGAGCAAATACTAAATATAGATATAATGATATTTATAATGATAAAGGACAAGTAATTGGAGGTACTAAATGGGAACCTAATGAAAGACCTGTGTCAAGTATAGATATGAATAAAATATATAATGAAGCTCTTAAATATGTTTCTCCTGATGCTGGAGGATATGAAAATACTACTTTTATAGATATTTCTACAGGTAAAGTATCTAATACTTATACAGAAAATAGTACTATGGCAAGATATAATTCAATAACTGGAAAATATGAGATTCTTCCTCCAGAAAAAATTAGAGCTGCTGTAGATGCTGCAATTAAAGCAAATCCTGCAATTAGAGCAAGTTTAGAACAGGATTATAAAATTGATAAATGGTATCATAGTCAAAATCCTAATATTGCAAATGATGTAATTGATCCAAAAGGATATACTAAATCTTTTGATCAATATGTAAATGATAAAATAGATCCATTTATTAGAGCTAAACAATATAGACGAATATATACTTCTACCGCTTATAATGATTCTATGATAAATAAAATCGCTAAAGCTAAAGTAACAGCTAAAGCAAATAATAGTGGAAATAATCAACAAATAAATAATTTTTTAGCTAATACTATTGTTGAAAAGGGCCCAAGAGCTCAAGTTAAAATCGACCCCGGATTAGAAGTTTTAACTGGAGTTAGAACTATTGGAAGTACTTATACTGAAAAATTAAATGAAAAATATCCTAATGTAAATATTCCTGAATTTAATTTATATACTACTCCAGATGCTTTAAGTACTTGGGCAAAAAATAATAATATTTCTGGTGAAGTAGCCATAGATGTTATGAGAGAATTTGATAATTTTAAAAGAGCTACTTTACCATATAGAGCTACTATTAATAATGTTATTGGAGATGTAAATGACCCAAATAAAATAAGTGCTTTTAATTTTATATCGCAAGTAAATAGTGGAATTATTGATGATATATCACCAGATGATACTGATACTATGAAAGAATGGAAACAAAGTTTTGCTAATATTACTGATAGATTATTCGGAGATAATTCTGCCGGCATAGCTATAACATTAAAAAATCAAAGAGATTTAGATACTTTTAAACGAAATATTGGAGATTTATGGGATACTTATGAAATTAAACAATATAATACTGAAAATGGAGATATAAGATTAGTTCTTTCTTCAGATCATAAAGATGGAACTTATAAATTTGTTCAAGCTGCAAAAGCTACAAATTTAGATAGTAGAGTTTTTGGAGGAGGATTAAGAAGAGAAAAATATACTTCAATTAGACGAGTAGACGAAAATGGAAATATTGTCCCTCTTGAAGTTCATTTTAATAATCCAAATAGAGAATTACTTATATCTCAAGCTGATTATCTTTATACTGATATAATAAAACAAGCTAATAAATTACAAGAAGATATTCTTCCAGTTGGTGATGAAGTTGTTGTTGATACTTCAGTTTCTTCTCATACAAATCCTGAACATTATATGAGAGATCAATTATATCAAACTATTAGTAATCCTGCTGATGCTAAACTTTGAAAAAGATCGTAGAGATGATATTGTAAAAAGATATACTAATATATTTAAAGCTAATCCTCAACTTATGATTTCAGGTGATTATTTAGTAGTTGATAAAAATGGAACATTAAGAGATATGACTTCTGACGAAATAGAAGATGCTCGTATTAAAATTCCAACTTATAAGGATAGTAATATAAAGCATCAATTAACATATGTTCCTACTATGGGATGGAAAATTAAAACTACTGTTACAGATGACAGTAATGTTAAAGAATATATATTAAAAGAGGGTTTAGATGATCCATCTATTGATGCTGTTAATAATAGTATAAGCACTCAAGCAAAATTATTATTAGATAATGTTACATATGCTTATCAAGCGTTTTCTTATGATACTCCATATAGTACAGATATTGTTGTTAAAGATAAACATACCGGTAAATTTATATTACAAGATGAAGATTTAAGAACTATAAAAGAAGATATTTCTCTTCAAGATGTTGAAAAACTTGCTTTGTGGAGTGTTGTAGAAAATAAAGTACGCAACGGTGAATATACAGAAAATGATAAAGAAGCAATAGGGCAAGCTTATTATAATTCTCTTATAATTAAAGGTTTTGATCCAGAAACAGCAATGATATTTACTAATGAGTATATAGAAAAATTATGAAACTTACACGTGAAGAAATGAATAGAATAATGAAAGGAGAGGGTAATAAACCTTCTCCTTTTTCTGGTTTCGGAAATACTGATAATAAACCTTCTCCTTTTCAAGATCCTTATGGTTTTTCAGCTGTTAATAAACAAATTGAGAATCTCCCTCGATTTTCTGTTAGTAAAGAAGATTATGAAAATTTTGCTGATTATGATGTTTATTTAAATGCTTATACTACAAGAGAAGAAGCTGAAAAACAAAGAGCTAAAAATCAAAGTTGGATTGAACAAACAGGTCGCGCTGTTACACAAGCTGTTGCAAACGAATTTATTCTTGGAACGCTTTCTGGATTTTCTAATATGTATGATTCTGTTTATAATCTTATAGTTAATGACGGTTATAATGATTATACTAATGCTGTAAGTACGGCACTTGAAAAAGCTCAAGATTCTATTAGAGAACGCTTTGCTATATATCAAGAAAATCCAGGAAAATCATTTGATATTGGAGATTTTGGATGGTGGGCTAATAATGCTATTACTGTTGCATCTACACTATCTATGCTTATTCCATCTACGGGTATCATGAAAGGAATTAAAGCTCTTGGAAAAATAGGTAAAGGAGCCAAAACTGTTGAAAAATTATATAATAAAGGAATTTATGGTATAAGTAAAATTGCAGAAAAAAGTCATTTAACGTCTAATCCTGCAAGAACTGCTAAAAGTATTAATACTGTTTTAGATCTTGGTGCAACAGCTGTATTAAGTAGAACTATGGAAAATTATATGGAAGCTCGTGAAGTTTATAAAGATATTTATGATACTTCCATAGAAAGATTACAAAATTTTAATGATATACAAAGAGAAGAATTTTTTAAAAATAATCCTGAATTTGTTGGTTTAAGTAATGATGAAATAGCTAAAAATTGCAAGCGATTCTGCTGGAGAAACATTTTTTAATGACTATGCTATGGTATTAATGGATTTTGTTCAATTTAAAGCTATTAGTAGTCTATGGAAAGGAGCTTTTAAACTTAAACCCACAGCTAAATTAAAATATATAAATAAACAAGCTGCTAATAAATTAAATGCCGATGCAGCTAATATAGATATTGAACAACAATCTTTAATTAAAAGATTATTACAAGGCAATTCTACTTTTCTTGCAGAAAATTTATCTGAAAGTTTTGAAGAAGGTTATCAAGGTGTTCAAACTGAAAAAGGAAAAGAAGTTGCAGAACTTATATTTGATCCTACTTATAGACCAAGAGATTTAAGTTCTTATTTATCTGATCCTAAAATATGGGAGCAAGCTGTTTGGGGTTATCTTGGAGGAGTAGGTTTTCAAGCTGCTGGTAGAGGTTTAGGAAATCTTCAAAATAAAATTCAGGGAAAAATTAATAAAAAACGCATGTCCCCTGAAGATTATAATCGTAGTCAATTAACTTTTGAAAAGATTAGAGAAGCTGAAATTCTTGGTCGTAGGGCTAAAATTAATGATTATCTCGAACAATTATCTTTACTCGATGAAGGAAAAAATCCATTTAAACCTATTATGGAAAATGGAACTATTTCTGATTATGAAAATATAACTCAAGATGAAGTTGATATTGTATATGATAGATTAGCTAATGAATTTGTAATAGATATGGTATTAAATGCAGCTGATGCAGGAAATATTGAATTATTACAAGAATATATTACTAATCCAGAATTTAATAAATTTTTTGATGCAGCTAATATAAATATTGCTAAAAATAAAACTAATTTTACTCAAGAATTAGTTAATAAAATGAATAATACTATTGAATTATATCAAAATGAAATATATAAGGGAATTCATTCTATTGATGGAGATAACGATCAAATAATTAGAAATATTGCAAGAGAAAATGTTAAAAAATATTTTAATTTAGATTTAATTAATCAAGCTATTAATAGAATAGATACAGATATTACTAAATTAGATCCTAATGGAGAATTTAATAGATATGAAGCTATTGATGAATATCAATTTGGAATACAACAATTAGTTGAAATTAATAAACGTATTGATGATATATATAAACTTAAAGATACTGATGATATTGTAAAGAATCAATTAATAAAAGAATTAAAAGAAAAGAAACAAAATATTGTTGATAGATTAAATAAAAATACTATTGTTGCAGAATTAAAAACTAAAGACTCTGGAAATATTATTATAAATGCTGATGAAAATTGGTTATTAAATAATGTAGATAATGATTATTATAATAACGATTTTTCAAATGTGCCTGACGCTATTTCTAAATTTATAGGAAATAAAACAGTTTTATTGTATCAAACTGATGATATTCGTAATTCTATTCCTACTACTAAACAACAATTACAAGATAGATATAATCAAATTAATAGAGTAGTAGATCAAACTGTTTCTAAAGCACTCAATGATGCTTTTACTAATATAGGACATTATATAGAAACTTCAGTCGATCCAACTAAAGCGTTTAATAATGTTCTTGCTAAAAAAGTTCCAGAATTAGAAAAAGATATTGAAATTTTAAATCTTGGAGCAAGTAATGATCTTGAATATTATTATTTACTCAAAGAAGTAAGAGATGAAGCTATTAACAAAATAGAATCTATAAAAAATAATAATAATGACAATGAAACTGTTAATAAAGAACGAGAAGAAATATTAGAAAAACATCCTATTCCAACTGAAAAAGAAATTATTGATAATAATAATGAAACTACTAAAATTATTAATGATGTACAAAAAGCCACAGGTGAGCCTTCCTCTACGGGGGAACAGGTAAAAGCTCCAACCAAAAGTACTAATCCTATTATTCCTGATTTAATTGAAGATAGAACAGTAGTAGGTTTTGAGGAAGAACAAAATCCAGCTGAAGCATTAGCTTTACAAGATGCTATTAGAATTAGAGAAGCTATAAGTACTCCAAGTAATGATGAATTAGGAGAAACTGATGTTACATCAAGTGCTTCTTTGTTTGCTCTTCAGATGTATAGAAATAATAAAGATTTATATAAAGGACTTGATGGAGAAAATTTTAATAACGATAACGCTAAAACTCTTCTTTCTCAAATAGAAGATAAACTTGAGTTAGAAGGTTATAATAAAGATCTTATTAAAAGTGGAGCTATTAAAGGTTTAAAAATAGCTATAAAACACATTAATAATAGATTACATGCTAAAGGACTTCCTAATCTTGCAGCTCAAATAATTGATAACATTGATGTTACTAAAAACGCTATTAGTCCAGCTATTCCTACATCTAAACTTAATGATACTATTGATAAATTTTTAGATGAATATATAAAATCTGTAAATATTAAGCCAAATAAAAATGGTAGCACTCTTATAGATATTGTTCAATTATTTGATTATTTAATTAATAATAAAGATATTGGTTATGAACAAGCAAAATTAATTTATATTAATATGTATGATTATATAATTAATCATACTTCTAATAAAGAATATAATAAATATATATTTAAAAATGTTAGATTAGTTAAAGATAATAATATTACTGATAAATCTTTCACTAATGCTTTAGAAAGAGCTAATTGTTTTCTTCAGCAAGTTCAATATGCTAAACGAGAATATGAAGTAGTTAATAATAGATTAAGAACTGCTGTTGCTAATAAAGTTAGAACTGATAGTAAAGCAAGAGAAATATATTATAATCTTAAACCTGGAGATAAATTAGATATTGAACGTAACGGTAAATTATTGTTCTTTAAAAAGGATGGCGTTGAAATTGGATATTCTATTATTCCTACTACAAGTTCTGACGGTAATACTGTATATATGCCTAAAGAAAAAGGGTTTAGATATAATATTACTAAAAATGGTAGTACTTATAGTAGTAGTTATTTTGATGAATTGTTTATTAAATTAATAGAACAATCTGAAGATGTTCAAGATTTACTTACAGTTTTAAATGTATATGAATCTAATATTGAAGTTGGCGCTATAATTAATGAAAGTCTTTCTGAACAAGAAACAGATGATATTTATAACTCTATTTCTGAACAATCTAAAAAGCCTTTTGAATTTGTTAATAGTAAAGGTACTCCTGTAAGTAATATAGATGGAGCTAAAATTATTGTAAATCATCCTATAATTAAAAAATTAATAGATGATGGATATATAGGAGTTGATACTTATAAAGTTGTTGATGCTGCTAAAATTATTGCTAATGAAATATTATCTGTTCTTAATTATGATGGAATAAATATTAGTCCTGAATTAAAGATTAGAAGTTATAGAAGATGGTTATCTTCTATGTATGCTAATTTACAACAAACTAAAGATATTGCAGATAATGGATTAAATTATAAAATAACTGTAGAAGATACTGTTACAGGAGTTCCTATTACTTCTCAGCAATCTTTGCCTATTAATTCTCCTGCTTTAAAATTTACTTATGAGAATAATCCTGTAATAGCTGTTATGAATAGTGGTACTGTTAATATTGAAGGATCTAAAACTACTTATCCATCAAGAGGTATGACTATAAAAACTATGGGATTATTAATTCAAGATAATGATGGAAGTCCAGCTTATGCTTTATTTACTGAAGAAAATAAAGTAGATAAGTCTAATCAAATATATAATGATCTTAAAGAAGAACTTAAAAATATTATTAAAGAAAGATTATCTGGAGGTAATTTTGATGAATTTACAGATAAATTAGCTTCTTTATTTGGAGGAAATAATAGAGGATTTAATAATTTATTTAAAGGCTATAGCGTAGCTTCTATTGGAGATATTACGGCTTTAGCTTTTAAAGGAAGAAAAGATAATTACACATTAGTTGCTTATAGATATAAAAAAGATAGTAATGAAGAGAGTACTGCTATTAGATATTATAAGAACGGGAATAGTTCTTCTCCTGGTAAGATTATATCTAAAGTGGAGGGAAATGAAAGAATTATTGATGATATTGTTGAGGAAATATTAAGTAACACTCAATATTTTAAAAGTTTTGTTGCTATAAGAAATCAAGATGTTATTAATGGTAAAATTAATAAATATCTTTCTAAAAGAAATGGTAAGTTAGTTCTTACTCTTAATGGAAAAGAATTTGTTTATAATAATTTTACTGAATTTATACTTAAAAATAATGCGTTTAATACTAATCAAGATGTTGATAAATTTGGTCATTATTTTGAAGTAAATAAAAAAGGATTTTTTATTGAAGCTCAAAAGAGCACGCCCGTAAAGGAAGAACAGCAAGATAGATTATTTACTCCTGATGATATTTTTGATGGCGATAGTTCTAAAACTGTTTATTCTGGAAGATCTATTGCAGAAAAAGTAGAAATTGATGAAAGTATTATTAATATTGCAGAAGATTTAGATTTGCTCCCAAAAGAAGTTAGATATAGTAAAAGAAATACTAAAGCTAAAGCACAAACTAATAAAAATAGTATTCTTTTATTTAAACATTTTGTTACTGCTGTAAATAAAGATAAATATGAAGCTATGCGTATTCTTATTCACGAAAGACTTCATCAAATTCTTAATGAACAAGTTGGAAATCGTAAACAAGAATATGTTAATGAAATATTAGATATTTATAATGAAGCCAAATTAGCTATTAAATCTAATCCTGATAAATATGGTCATTTAATTTCAGCTTTTGATACAATTTTAAATCCTGATACTTATTTTAATTATCTTGATAAATCTGCTCAAGAATATTGGAATAGTAGAAGTAAAGAAGAAAGAGATTCTTTATTTGCAGAAGAATTTCTTGTTGAAAGTCTTACTCAGCGTTCTCTTATTGATGCTTTAAATGAAATTAAAAGTACTTCTGATAAAGCTATTATTGATAAACAAACTCCAAAAACTCTTTGGCAGCGTATTATAGATGCTTTAATAAAAATATTTGGTATAAAATTTGATAATATAGAAAATAATACTATATTAGCACGTGAATATAATTTATTTGGAAATTTATTTAATGACACTATTGCTGAAATTCAAACTGTTGAACAACAAAAAGACACTACTATTGAAACTAAAGAAGAATCTGCTGATATTATAACTAAAAATCAATTAGAAGATATTGAAACTGATACTTTTAGTGAATTTGAAGATGATGTTTTTGCTGTTACTGATAAACTTATTGAAAGTAATGAAAATATAACGGCATCGGTAAATGAATATTTGAATAATTATAATGAGCAAGATAAGCCGTTAATGGCTCGTTTTGTTAAAAATGGCTGGATGAAAATAGTTTGCTGATGATCTGTATATAAATAAATTTTAATTATAGGAAACGGGCTAAAAACGGCTCGTTTCCTATAATAATTTTCTGAACATATAAGGTTAAAATCTTAATGTTTATTCTGGTGAAACTAATAAACTTAAAATTATGCCGTGTACAATTAAAGGACTTAATTTAAATCCTAAAGAACTTGCTATCGTAGAAGGTGTAGCAAATGGTAATGACAAGAAAGCTGCTATTATAGCTGCTTATTTGAAAGAAGATGCTAATTTTATTGAATTTGCATCAAAAGATTCTAAATGGAGAGGTAGTATTGAAAATACTCCTCATAATACTTGTGTACGATTACTTAATGAATATTATAAAAAACAACATCCAAGTGTTGTTAATTTTCGTCGTAGTCGTATAGGTACAGAATTAAACGGTTTTAGTTCTGTTCATGCTAAATATATAGCTTATCGGCATACTGCTGGTATAATATCTGCTTTATATTACGATTTAGCAAAAAATAAAGATGTTAATCGTAAAGATAGGGCAGATATTTTGCGTAGATGTAGTACTACTATTCGTTCTAAATTTGTTACAGAATATATTAATCCTTTGATTAATTCTGATGAATTTAAGAATAATTCTACAGGTAAAAAATATATTGAAAAAATTAATGATCTTCGTAGAAAAGCTAATCAATATAAGGCTATTAAAGATAAAGAAAATTTTGAAAATACTATTAAAGAATTATATACTATTTATGGCAATATTGCAGCTAAATATGGAGATATTAAAACTAAAAATTATGGAAATCTTGTAAATAAATTACTTGAAAATAAAGAAGCTTTTTATGAAGAAGTAATTAATAATAGTAGTATTACATTTTTAACTAAAACATTTAAGGATGTATCTGATATTATTAATGCAGAAAAAGCTAATAATGAAGAAGATATTAATTTTGTTGATGAAGAAAATGATGGTATTGATGAAATGATGAAATCTCATATTGAAGATTTAACTTCAAGAGGTAGTTATTTAAATACTGTTTCTCAAAGACTTAAATTATATTTTGAAACTATTCCTAATTTAGAAAGTGCTGAGTCTAAAACTTTAGATCTTAATAATGAATTAGGAGTAGAAACTCCTATTGGATATAATAAAGCTATATCTGCAATATATAGTTTTTGCACTTTTACTTCTCCTAAATCTTTAATTGAAGAAATTAAAAATGTTGCTAACAATATTTCTCATTATGCGGGTTTAATTAAACTTGCTGAAGATATGGAGAACGATATAGTATTTAGAAATTATGTATTTGGGCAATTAGCTAATCCTAAAGTTAATAAAACTATTATTAGTATTTCTGAATCTGGTATTGAATTTAGTAATAGTAATGCAACTGCTGATCCTATTACTGCTATATTTTATCAATATTATAATGCTATAAAAGGTACTATTCGTACTAATTATCCTGCTCAAGATTTAGAAAATATTCAAGAATTATATGATTATATTAATTTAGCTAAAAAAGAAGAAACTGGAAGTAATGCTCAAAATGATATTTTATTAAATCTTCATAATAAGTTTTTAAATATTTATCTTAAATATTTTCCTAATGCAGAAGTTTCTGCTATAGATAAATATATTAATGATGGAAATAAAATAGATAATTATACAAAATTTATTAGTATATTTGATGGTTTCTTAAATGAAGCTAAAAAATCTAAAGATAAATATGAACAAGAAATTTTAAGAAATAATAAAAATTTAGCTGATTATTATAGAAAAAAATATGCTATTGAAGCTGGAATAGGTTTTGATGAAGAACGACCGGTTTTTAAGATAGATGACACTATATTTGGCGATGCGTTTATTAATTCATTATATAGTATAAGTAATTCATTAGTTAAATATAGTGTTGTAAAAGTTGATTTGAATAGTAGAAACGCTGATGGAAATTTAGGCGCAGATTTTATTGGAAATAGTTGGATTACTAATTTATTTAAACAAATCAATTTTTCTACTGAAGAAGATCTTAATGCTGGTCTTAATAAATTAAGAGAATTTGTTTCATTAAGTGATCAATATAAATATAATCCTATACTTTTTGATCAATATGATGAACGAGGTAGAAAAATTAGTAGGGGATTATTTGATATTAATGAACAAGGAGAAACGTTTGTTAATACTTATGCAAGACAATTATTAGATTATACATTATTTAATGGTATTAAAGATTATGTAACTGATAAGTCTGCATTATATTCTACAATGTCTAAAACAGACTATCTTATAAGCCAACTTATTTCTTATACTACTGATGATAAAATTGCTGATATTAATAAAGGATGGTATTTTATGAGAACTCCATCTGACGCTCCAAAGAATTTTATTATAAAAGCTCCTAAACATAGTATTTCTGGTTTATTTAATGAAAAATCTGTTAATAAAAAACATCCTATTTTTAGAATATTTTATAATTATGTTCTTGGAGAATTAGAACAAGGTTTTAAACAACTTACTAAAGTTGGCACTATTGATAATAATGGTATATTTACTCCTAAAGATAATACAGATGGTTTGTTTGAATATTATCATTATAGAGGAAGTATTATTAAAAATAGAAAATTAACCGGTAATGTTTTTCAATTTAATAGATTATTCCCTGTAAATGGATTTAATCCAGCTGAAATATTAAGTAATGAAGAAGCTGGAGTGCCTTTCCTTTACGGGGGAAAATTCATGAATACTATTTATTCTCCTGATGGCGCTAATGGTTATACTTTAAATCTGGATGATGGTTCTAAACAAACTATTGAAAATATTGTTGAAGAATGGCTTATTAATTATAGTAAAGAAATAGAAAAAAGAATTAGTCAATATACAGAAGCTATTGGAGATAGATATAATATAGATCAAATAAAAGAATTTGCTATAAATTATACTATTAACACAATAGCTTTTGATAACATATTTGAAGGTGATAGTAAATTTTATAAAAGTTATCAAGATTTTCTTAAACGAGCTAAAGAAGTTCAAGCTCAAGGAAAAGCATATACTGGATATGATCTTTTAGATGATTATAATGGTGGATTAAAAACAATAGATCAATTGTCCATCCCCCGTAAAGGAATAAGCACTGATAATATTACTATTCCTATTAGAAATGGATTTAAAGCTATTACGATTAATAATACTGTTAGAGGCTCTAATAGATATGTAGCTATTAAAAAAGAACTTATTAACATATTTGAAAAAGAATATGGAAATAAAGAATTAACTGATAAAGAAAAAAAGAATATTGAAGATAGAGCTGAATTTATAGCACGAGGATATAAAGAAGGTATTATTACTAATGATGCTCAATCTTATATAACATTTGAAGAATTTATTAGACGTAGAGTTGCTGACGGCACTTATTATGAATATGCCGATTTAATTACTCAATTATTAGATCCAAATATAGATGTAAAAGATATTGATTTGGATAGAATTAATGCTAAAATTCAAGTACAGAAAAACTTTTATTTTGATCATGCTTATGATGCTACTACTGAAACTTATTATCCTCGACAAATTAAAAATGCCGAATTTGTATTAATTCCTAAACTTTTACCTAAAGATAGTAGTTTGTATCAATTATATGAATTAATGACTGAATATGGTATTGATCAAGTAAATACTAAAGAAACTGATAAAGCTGCTAAAAAAGATGTATTAACATTTTGGGATAATGAGGGTAATGTAACAGAGGATAATTTAACAGTTTTTAAAGATAAACTTAATGAAGGCAATGTAATAGGAACATATTATTATAGATATTTATATAAACAACAAGATGTTCCTCAACATATGGTAGATGCAAGTAATAAAGTTGCAGTTCAATTATTTAAAAAGATTATAGATAATACTACTGAAGAAACTGCTGGATATGTTAATACTTTATTTAAAGCATATTGTAAAAATATTAAAGATAGTTTTAATGAATTACTTAATAATTTAGACTTGAAAGTTGATAAAAATAGAAATATTGTAAATAAGAATAATTCTGGAGATTTAATTGATTTTAATTCATTTTTATAAAAGAGCACAAGAAGAAGCTAAACGATTAAATTTAGATAGTAATTTTTTAGATTATATAACACCTGATCCTGTTACGCATATTCCACGTATGCCTAATTTTATGAATTATGCCTCTATTAAATTACAAAGTATCGCTCAATCTATATTTAATAATTCTATTACAAAACAAAAATTACCTGGATGGCATGCTGCGCAAATTACTAATGTTGGATTTAGTAAAAAATTAGAATATCATCCTACTGTATATAATGAAGTAGAAAATCCTTATAAAAATGTTAAAATAGAATTAACTTATACTCCAGATACAGCTGATGCAAATGGAATGGGTGCTGTATTTATAGGTCGTGATGAAAACGGTAATGCTATTGGAGAATTTTATATAGATGCTTATTATGATTTTAATACTAAATCTGCTAAATCTTGGAGAAAAAAAGATTTAGATGAAAATAAAGTTTCTCTTGCTTCTATTGGACAGGCAGTTACTATTGACGAAGAATTTAGAGGCAAAGGTTATGGTAAAGCGTTTTATTATCAAATAGCTGTTGAATTAGGAAAACAAGGTAAAACTTTAGTAAGCGCAAGTAATTCAAGTAGAACAGAAGATGCTAATAGAGTTTGGAAATCTTTAGTAAAAGACGGTTATGCTAAAAAAGTTAACGATCATTATGAATTTATAAATAATAAAATACTTTCTGTTAAACAAGAAGCTTATATAGAAGTTATGCTTCCTCGTTGGAGTAAATTACTTCCTAAAAATCTTACTAAAGAGCAATTAGATCATATAAGTAAAGAAGGACTTGATTTACATTTAGGCTATCGTATGCCTACTGAGGGCAAACAATCTATTGCTATACTTAAAGTAGTTGGGTTTCTTGATGATTCTCAAGGTTCTACTATTGTTGTTCCAGACGAATGGGTTCCACAAACAGGTTCTGATTTTGATGTAGATAGTGTTTATGGCATTTGTTATGAAATGTATTTTGAACCAGAGGATGCTTTAATTCATAAAATAGAATATAATGATGGTAATACCGATGAAGATATTAAATATAGATATAAAATTTATAAGGCTATAAAAAATCCTAATATTAGTTTAAAACGATTTAAAAAGTTAAGTATTGAAAATCAAAATACTCGTGAAGCAAGAAATAATTTAATTTTAGATTGTATTATTAATATTTTTAAATCTCAAAGCGCTAAAGAAGAAAATTATTCTCAAAGTAATTTTAGAGCTTTAGAAGATGCTAAAAATAATATTGATAAACTTCATGAACATTATGAAGAACTTATAGAAAGTTCAGATGCTGTTATTAATCGTTCTACATATAATTTATTTGACCAATTAGATTCTATGGAGAACGCTATGTCTGGTGCTCGCCTTAAAGCCGCATCTGTAAATAGAGATACATTTGTAAGTATATGTAATTATGCTAAAACTAAATTATCTAAAAATCATATTATTACTATAAAATATCCTAATAATGAAATTTATAATTTTGATGAAATTAAAAAAGCTTGGCCTAATGCTAAATTAAGTGAAGATAATAAATATATAATTGTTGAACACGATAGTATAGGAAATACTGTTAATAATAAAAATATTGTAGGTCAATTACTTACAACATACGGTTCTCAAACTACTGCACATATTCTTGATGCTATTAAATCTGGTACTGTATATAATGAAAATGAATATACATTTGGTGTATTTAAAACTTTGTTAGATATAGGTTCTGATTATATTACCGCTATTGCATTTTTACAGCAACCTGCTGTAACAGAAATTGTTAATGCTTATTTTAAAACTAATTCTATATTTACTAATATAGGAAATAAAAGTCCTATAAAAGTTGCTATTACAGAACTTGCTAAAAAATATAATATAAAAGTAGATGGTAAAGAGATTGCTGATTTTACTTCTACTAATGATATACTTGGTGAATTAACTAAATTATATGGAAAAGAATTTAAAAATAGATTTGGTATTGATTTAAATATTGATTATTTACATTTAACAAATAATGTAAACGTAAATTTAAGCCAAGAAGATTTATTAAATAGATTTTCTGTAAAAGATGATTTTCTATTTGATTTATATATTATTATTCAATTTAATAAATTAAAAATTACTTCTAATAATATTGAAAAAATTCTTCAAGTTACTAAACCAGATAAATTTGGAGCAAAACAAACTATTAGAAGTACTCGTCGTATACTACAAGATGCTAAAAAATATACTTCCAATAGAGATTTAGTAGGTTCTACTTTATATGTAAAAGATAAAACTTTTGTTGATGCTTTATATCCTAATATTATTGATGAAAATATAAATATTGAAAATAGTGTTTATCCATATTTAGCTGCATTTATGCAATATGCGACTATTCCATCTATTAAAATAAATAGTCAATTATTTACTATGGAACGTGAAGACGTTGCACAAATAATTGATAATATTGAACAAAAATTAAATGTTAAATTAAATGATGAACAATATATTGATTTAATTCAATATATGGTTTCTTATCTTTATAAACTTACTCCAATTCTTACTACTCCAATTACACTTAATAAGATGGGTAAGTTTATAACTGATACTAAATATGGAGAAGAGTTAGCTAATGAAAATATTGATTATTGGAAAAGCGAAGAAGCAAGAATAAATGGTTTTACTTATTATGAAACTACTAAATTTGATACAGTAGATATAAATAATCCTACTCAAGAAGAAATAAATAATTTTGCTAAACTTACTCCTGTTCAAAAAAGTTTTATATATTAAAGAACATTTTTCAGAAGATCCTGGAATATTTAAATATATTGATGTAAATACTTATAATCAACGTAATGTTAGAGAAAAAGGATATACAGGACAAAGTTTATATTTTCACGATAATATAGAAAATATTGAAGATATTCTTATTCAATCTAAATTAGATTCTTTTAATAAACATCCATATATTAAATTAGCAATGCTTGATATAGTTAAATATGCTTTTATAGTAGATGGATTTAGATTTAAAAGAAATTCTATTACAAAACTTGTTGTTAATGAATTTTTATTAAAGCCTATTCAATATAATGGTACTAATATTGTTCCTACTATAATAGATAATTTTGCTACTTTATTTAATGTTAATGATTTTGATTCTAAAGGCACTGATATTTATAATATGACTGAACGATTTGTTAGAAGTCATAGTGGTATTATTAAAAATGTATTTTTAAGCAAAAAAGATAATAGATTTAATAAATTCTTTAAATCTGATAATATTGTTCAAATTCCTTATACTAAAGATGGAATAAGTTTTATTGAATATACAGGAATTGGTAAATGGGTTGAAGAAGATACTACAGGTGAGTCTTCCTTTACGGGGGATATACAACCAGGATTTATTTCTTCTGATAGTCTTTCTTATATTCGTATAACTCGTAATATTAATAAAAAATCTGTTACTACTTTATATAAAGTAATAATTAAAGATAAAGGATTATATTTAGCACCTCTTAATTTATTAGATAGTAATGAAACTAATGAATATAGTATAAATCCTAATCATAATAAATTTAAAAGATTAGAATATTATCTTGGAATTATTGATGCTACTGCTTCTACTGAATCTGATATAAATATAATTATTTCTCAAGAAGATGGACCTGCAAGTGCTGAAAATAAAGCTAAATATACTATTAAAAGATTTATTCAACCTAAAATAAATGATGTATTAAATAATAGAAATTATTTTACTGAAAACTTAAGTAGTACTGATCCTAATGGATTTATTAATAAACTTATAAATAAATTTAAAGAAAATCCAGATAAAGCATTAATAGCTGATAATAACAAAATTATTAATTTTGCTTTACCTAATATTGATAGTGTTACTATACAAACTATTAATGGAGAAGATTATTATATTAAAAAAGTTAAACCAAGTAATAATTTAAAATTATATTTTAAAACTAAACAAGATAAATATTATAATAAACTTAATGAACAAGAAAAAAATATAGCTGATACTGTTGGTCGATATTCATTAATAGTTCCAAATATTTATGAAGTTTCTCAATACTTTTCCCCCGTAGAGGAAAACATCGAGGATATAGCTCCATTTGCTATTACTGATATTATAGGCGATAGTTATGAAACTATTGATTCTTCTAAATTAACTACTGTTGAAGAAATATCTCTTAAAATTATTAATGACATTAATCGGCAAGGTATTAATGGTAATGAAGTTGCAGAAAAAGTTGCTGAATTATTAAAAGAAAGTGATATTGATAGATATTCCGCTGTTTCTATAAAAAATCATACAAGAGAAATATATTCTCGTGCTGCTGGATTTTATAAAACAGTTTCTAATATGCTTAACAAAGAAATTAATAATTTTATTCAAGATGAAAATGGTGAATGGTTATCAATTGATAACCCTAAAGTTATTGATATTATAAAAAATAAACCTGGAGAATTAGATAGATATGTTAGAACACTTCTCAACGCTCGTTCTTTTGGCACTTCTTTAAGTGGATTATTTGAATTTGATATTGCAAGTGTAGATAAAGTTATTTCAGATCAAATTCAATCTATTAGAAATTCTATTAATAATATTCGTAATAATCCTAAAATTGTTTCAGCAATGAAACTTATTATGGATAATTATTTTGGAAAAGAAGTTTCTACTAATCCTTTAATTCGTAATAATATAATTAGTATTCGTACTCAATATTCTGATGCTGATATTTTTGATAGTTTATTTAGTTCTGTTTCTGAATTAAGTAATAGTGAAGTTCAAGTTATTGTTAAATTTATTGGAGGTATTATTAATGGCGCTAATTTAGTAGATGCTCCTAAAGCTCGTCAAGAATTTTTAAGAAAGTATGATGAAATAATGAAAATGCCTGGTAAATTTGTATGGGGCGATATTGTTAAGAATGGTAAATTTATTACTCCTTATACTCAGAAATTTATTACTGACAGAGATCAATTAAGAGATGCTGTTAGAGAAGCTAAAGACAAATATGGTAGATTTAGTATAGAATACTATAAAGCACGTCTTAATAGAGATAAATGGTATGCTGATAACGTTAATATGGAGGTTGTTCCAGAATATTATATTGCTAAAAATAAATTAGATGAAAGTATTTTAAAAACTGCTCCAGAATTATTTGTTAGATATAAAGAAATAATGACTACTATTTATGAAATGACTCCTGGAGAAGATAGTGAATTAAGTATTGAACAACAACAAGAAAAAATTGCTCTTATTAATGAAATTAATTTTATGACTTCTTCATTAAATAAATATTATAGTCCTAAATCTGATGAAGAAATCGTTAAAGCAAATACGCTAAAAGATTATATTGATAAAATTAAAAAGCTTAATGGTGAATATTTTGAATATTCTCCTATTGCTGGATTTGATGAAGACTTAAAATATTATCTTGATATTATTAAGAAATATGATGAAAATAATCCTAATGAAGTTCTTGAAGAAAAACTTAAAGATGAAAATTATAGAAATGCCTTTAATTGGATTAATTTAAATGCTCGTAAAACTATTAATAAAGAACTTAAAGATAAAATTGATTGGGCATTTAAACAATTTAAAGACAATGCTGATAGACAAAGTGAAATTGCTACTATTCTTGATAGTCATCCTGAATATAAAGATAAATTAGGAATTATTGATGGTAGAAAGTTTACTAAAGAACAAAAGCAAATTATTAAAGATGCTGCTCTTAAAAAATATGGTTATGATTATGAGTCTTCTTTAAGTAATGAAACTCTTATAAAAGAAATTCCAGCTAATCTTCCTATATTAAGTTCAAGATTTTATACTGAAATTAGAAGTAATGATGAAGGAAAACGTAGTCCTGAAAGAATTGAAACTATTAGTAAGATAAATGATATTTTACAACACGCTGTTGATAGAAACGGAGAAATAAGTACTAAATTATTATTTAATCTTCCTAAAGAACGTATAGAAGAATTAGCTAATTTATATGATGTTCTTCGAGATATTAGAAAAAATAGACCCGACGATGATTCTCTTGCTGAAAGATTTAAAGATAGAGTAAATTTTAGAGTAAATAGAAAAGCCTTTAATAGAGAACTTTCATATGCTTTACTTAATCTTAAAGGTACTGCTAATTATGATTTATGGGAACGTATATTTTGTGCTATTGGTAAAAATGGAGAAGTTATTATTAAAAATAAGAAAATTGTTCCTAATAGCGATTTATTTGGATATTATGAGCCTAAAAGTCAAGACTATATAGATCATAATAAAACTCTTGCTAAAAAGATTATATCTGACAATGTAGATTATATTACTACTGAATATTATGAAAGAAGTAGAAATGAAGCTATAGCTAATAATAATTTTGAAGAATGGTTTGAAGAAAATCATGTATTTAATCCTTATACTCGAAAATATGAACCTCTTCGTATTTGGACTACTTTAGATGTTAAAAATAATCTTGATAAATATGATCCAAAATATTATGATGCTATTGGTTCTAATAGAACAAGATATGTAAAAGAAGAATATAAGAATAAAAATTATAAACCTTATAGTGTTAATTATAATGGTTCTGAAAAATATAATAATAAAGTAAATCTTTCTTCTAAAGAAGTAGCTATGATTGAATTACTTCAGTCTACTTTAAATGAATATGCTACCACTAATCCTATGAAAAGATTTATTGATAGAGGGTATCTTCCCCGTAGAAGGAAAGATGATATAACTACTCAGAGTCTTGCTAAAGATCTTATTGGTTTAACTGGATATACTATTAATACTCCATCTGAAAGAAGATATGAAGATGATGTTGATTATGCTCACGATAGAGAAGTAGATTTTCCTATGCTTCAATTATTAAAAGCTAAAGGCTATAAAAAACGTATTATTCCTCGTACTAAATTATCTACTGAAAGTCAAGAAAGTTATAATGAATATCTTGCAGATATTAAAAAACAAAATAAAGAAATTGATGAAAATAATGAAAAATTAGATAATGCTATATTAGATGATAATTGGAAAGAAGTATTTCAAGAGTATATTACTAAAGCTATTGATTATAATGCTCGTCAAAGAGCTAAATATTATATTTATTTATTATTAGATGAGCTTAAATCTAATGATGCTTATAAGACTTCTTATTTTAGTGGTAAACTAAAAAGAGATAATGCTAATTCTACTGATATTGAAACTAAATATCAAACTGAAAAACAAACTCGCACTATTGAATTAATTAATAATTTTTATAATCGTGTTGTTCTTGGTGAATTTAAAAAAGGCAGTAAATTAGATAGATATGCTAATTTAATGCAAAATATTACTTCTGCGAAGTATATGATATTTAATGTTACAGGAGGTATAGGTAACGTATTGACAGGATGGACTAATATTGCTGGAGAAGTATTTGCGAAAGAATTTTTTGATAATAGTACTTGGAATAAAGCTCAAGCAAGATATTTTGGAGCTTTACCTGCTATTATTGCTAATTTATATTCTCCTAAAGCATTAAATCTTACTGATGGTATTATTAAATTGTTAAGAGTTGTAGATATTGATAACATGCTTGAACTTAAAGGTGTTGAAAGTGCTACTGATAGAATTAGAAAAATTCGTGATAGTCTTTATGTATTACAAAGCTCTGGCGAACATTATATGCAAAATACTGTAATGCTTGCTATGCTTGAAAGTCACAGAGTTATTAAAGATAATAATGGAAATTGGTATATTGGTAGTTTTGCTAATTTTACTCGTGATTTAGAAATTCAAACTATGTGCGATCTTGTTAAAGACGATCCTGAATTGCTTGCTTCTTATAGATTATTTATTGATAATATTCGTTCTGATGCTAATGAAGCAAAAAGTTATGCTGAATTTAGTAAAGATATAAATACTGAATTTATTAAAGCTCATTGTAGCAAAAGTTTTGCTAATGAATATATAAAAAATCGTGACGCTAATCTTAAATCCGCTAAAAAAGAATTTGAAAGGTTTGATACTCTTGCAAGTCAATTTGAATTAGTTGATGGTGTAGCAAGAATTAAACCTGATAGTGTTATTACTAAAGATATGTTTGGTAGATTTAGAGATAAAGTTATTAATGTTAATAATAAAATTCACGGTATTTATGATAAAATTGGTGCTGCAAAAATAGAAGCTGAATGGTATGGAGGATTGTTAATGCAATATAAGAAACATTTATATCCTGGTATTCTTAAACGCTGGAGAATTAGAGGTTATTATAATGAAATGCGTGAAAGTATTGAAAGAGGCTCTTATATTGATCTTATTAGTTTTCTTGCTCATGAATTTAAAGATGATGTTAAAAACGCTAAAGCTAAAGGGGGCACTACTACTGATATAGTTCTTCATAGTATTCAAAATATATTTAAATCTTTTATTGATACTTTTATTAATTTTAGATTTAATTATAAAATGCTTCCTGATTGGCAACAGCATAATCTTCGTAGAATTTTAGGAGATAGTATTGCTATTGCTTCTGCAATATTAATGGCTATTGTTCTTCATTTAGCTACTGATGACGACGATGAAGAAGTTATTAATAGTACGTGGTATAATTTAATATTATATCAAGCTGATAGATGGGCTACTGAAAGTAGAGCTTATACTCCTTGGGGGTTTGTTGCTGAAGCCAAAACTCTTTATAGCAGTCCAATTGCTGCATTATCTGGTCCTAAAGATTTATTTAAAGCTATGAGTCTTATTATTGACGCTATGATTGATCCTGAATTTGATCCAGTTTATGATAGAGGTCTTTATAAAGGACAAAATAAATTTACTATTTTACTTGAAAGAAATATTCTTTTATTACGTGGTATTAGAAGACTTCAAAATATTGATAAAAATAATCAATTTTATCGTTTAAGCGATAATAATCTTCCTATGGATATTGCAACTAATGTTGCTAATTGGATTGAAGATTAGTGGAACCTAATTGTTAAAAAAAAGAGAGTTAATACAGTTTTTAATACTGTTATTAACTCTCTTTTTGTTTATAGTAATGTTTATTTATGCTTGAACAATACTGAATAAATGATCGATATTTACGAATAAACAGTATTTATAAGCTATTATATCAATTATATATTAAAAGTAAATAGTTTATATATCTTTATAAAATAGTTTGCCAAATCAAATGATTTTCAATTATTTTCTATAATATTATATTTCGTACTATTAATAATTTTATAATAAATATTAGAGAAAGTAAAAGCATCCTTTCTTGATCCTTCCTTTACGGGGGAAAAGTAAAAGCTGGTACTATCATTAATGACAATACCAGCTTTAATTATGTATAATTATTTATTAATAATATTATCTATTTCTTTTTGTATTTGAATAAAAGGAATAGTACCTAAAAATGTAATAGATTTTTTATAATTATCATCGTATATTATAGTAGCAGGAAAATCAGTTATATTATTTTCTTTTAATATATTTCTATCAATAAAATCTTTATTACAAATATTAATATTTATATTTTTATTATCGTCATAAGTTTTTTTAATAGATAAAATAATATCAGTCATTATTTCACAACCAATACAATCAGATTGTGTTATTAATAAAACTTGTATCATATTATCGTCCAGTACTACCGTGTCCTCCAGCTCCTCGTTTAGTTTCTTCAGGATTAAGTTTTCCTTCTACAAATTCAATTTTATAATAAGGAAAACAAAACATTTGACCAATACGTTCTCCTACTTTATATGGAGGATTATTATGAATCTTAAATTTATTTATAATTTCTAAAAATCTATTAGAAATTCCAATAGTATCAGAATAAGCATTAATAAAATTTATAATACTATTAATAGCGTTACGAATATTTTTAGATGTACGATCTTTAAAACAAAATAAATATTCTCCTCTATAACCGTAATCTCCAGTTGCAGGAGTATTAGCTAAATAACAATCTGTTTTACGATTAGAAGAACGAGGTCTAAATTCAAGATACCAACCTTTAGGCGGTTCAAATCTAAAATTAGTACCATAAACCCAACAATCATTTTTTTCATCGTATTCACAACTTGTAGCGTAGATATCAGCTCCAGCATCATCAGGATTTGCATAAATAGGAAGAATATTATCTATTGGAGATTTCTTTTCTTCTTCTCTGTAAGCATTTACAATTTTAATTGTAGTTTCATTTACTTTAGGATCTACAATTTCATAAGTTACTTTAACTGAATTTTGAGAATTTTGTTCCATAATTATTCTTTAAATAATTCTTCTTTTAATTTGTTATCTAAAACTGTATAATAATCATCTGTTAATTTAATAATCCAATCATCAATATCTATTATAATATTAACATAAACTAAAATTGCATTATTTTGAATATAACAATATTTACAAAAATTTAATATATCTAAAACATTTTCTCCATTATATTGAATAGCTTCATAAAAGAAATGTTTAATTACTAAAGTTTTAATATTTTTCATATATTACGCAGCTATAGCTAATTTTATTGCTGAGTCAAAAGCGTTAATAATTTTACGAGATTTATCTCCATAAAGGATACTATCCATACGATTAATACCTTCACTATTATCAATATTAGAATAATATCCAGTAATACTATTTACAGCCCCCCATAAAGTACCAACAAATTCTTTTTGTCCAGGGCCTTCATAATAATAATTAAAAGTTTTATTTAAAATATTAACTTTACGCATAGAAACGCCACTTGCGTCAATAGCTCTCCAATTTTTATTAACTAATGCTTCAAATGTATATCCAGAATCAATAACATCTTGATATTCTTTATCTGTTAATATATTACTACAAAGCCATTCTATATAATTATTATCGGAAATAGATTTATTTGCAAGAATACTATAACATTCATTTATATGTTCGCTCTTTTGTTTACAAATGCCAAGTATTTCTTTTGCAATATTTATTTTAGAATGAACACTTTTAGTATGTCTAAAAGTTATAAAATTAGAACTTGTGGCAATAGCAGCAGTTAATGTATTTTCACAAACAATTCTAATAGGAGTAAACAATATTTTAACACCAGAACTTCCATCATGAGAATTAGTAAATACTAAATAATTATCTACTGGATCTCCATTAACTAATATAGTATCTGGTAATTTAGCACTTACAAATATACGTTCTCCATTTCCAAAAATTCCAGCTGTTTGCCAAATTGCTTTATCAACTCCAATAGCATCGTCAAAGAAATTAAAAGCTTCAATATTTTGAACAGGTGTATATTTTCCTTTAACTATACCTAAAGGAATATTTAAATCTTTACGATAAGTAGCATAACTATTTTCAAAAGTTCTATATACTTCTCCCCCGTAAAGGAAAGCATCCGCATTTAGATCTTCATTAATATGAGCTGGCATTTTACCCACAATATTACATTTACCAACTTCCCAATTAAGTCTTGCTTTTTTAATAACATCTGCGGCAGTTTCACAATCTGAAACATCTACAACTCCTTTATAATTAAAAGGAAGTCCTTTAACATTGAAACTCATAATATAAAAATAATAATAATAACATTATGAAATTAAATCCAAACATTACTAAAAATTTAATAATAGGAGCGGCTGTAGTTTTTTAATTTTATTATAATTATTCAAAATACTTTTAACTTGTTTATTTTTATTAGTATATTTATCTTCAATATAATTTATAGCCATAGTAATTCCTACGCTTTTTCCAAAATAATAACCAAATAATAATGACACTATTATAATAGTTATTATTAAAATTATTGTAACAGTTGTTATCATAACTTTTTAAATTTACGAATATCTATATGCTTATATTTATCATCTATATTAATAGAAACATTATAAAATTCTTTAAGAACTTTTAGTTTAGGAGAACGAGAATCAACTGTATATATATCAATATCATCATGATTAGTAATTCTCGAACAATTAATAATTACAGGATCTCTTGGATAAAAATTATTATGTTTAATATAACATTTATTAATATATTCTCCAGCAATTACTCCTCCTCTTGTAATATAAATACGTTTATTAAATAATTCTTCTTTTCGAGGAATATAAAGTTCTTTATTATCAATAAGATTATATACTGTATCTACAATAATTTTATATGCTCTATTATAATACCATTTATTATTTTCATCTTTATTAATATAAATACATGTATTATATTCATTATTTAAATCAATAGGTGTTACTGGATAATTATTTATAAGTCTACTAATTTTATTTAATATATCATTATAATTTATATTATAAATATTATTATTTAATTTTAATATAATATCAAATACAGTATCAATATAATCTTTTCCATAATCTTTTTCTAATTTATTTAATTCCGTTTTAAGAAAAATTATAAAATTAGAATCATTATTATTTATTTCATACATAATACTTTGTTCTTTTCAATATTACCAATAGTAATGTTATTATTTGTATTTTGATCTTTAACTATATATTTTACAGTATTTTTATCTATATCCATATCTATTCCAGTAGAATAATCTAATCCATAATATGCTTGTAATAAATAATTATTACTTTCAATTAAATTCTTTAATGAAACAGTAAATTTAAAAATAATATTTACACAAATAAAATCATAAATAGTAAATGGAGCAAAAGCTTCTCCTCTTTCTGCAATACATTTAGCATTAATAGCATCAATTAAACCTTGAATATCAATATCATCTCCTGTAATTAATAAATCATTTTTATATAATTCTCTACAATATTCAATAAATTCATATCTTAAAATATCTAATCTTTCTTTATTTTCAATAACAGATTCAGTAGATTTTGTAAACAATTTACAATCTTCTAATTCAATAATTTTATTTCCAGATTTACCATCAGTGCCAAAATTAATAACAGCATTTTTCATAGTATTTCGTAAAACTTCAATTCTATTAGTACGAGTTTTCTTTAATTCTTGAAGTCTTTTAATTTCATTACTAATACCTTCATTATAATTTTTATAAACTTGAATAGCTTTATTATAATCAGAAAGTTTTTGTTTAAGATTTTCTTGATTAATGTTAAGTTGTTCTAATTGTTCTTCAGTAATTTCACCAGCATTTTCTTCTATTTCAATAAATATTCTATTTATATTTTCTTGAATTTTATAAATATTATCTTCCATATAAATTTGTATTAATTACTATTTTAGCTTTTAAATCTTCGCATTTTTTACATTTAAGAACAAATACTGTTCCTATTATATTTCCTCTTGTATCTACATAAGGATCTTCCTTATAAACTTCGTATTCACATCCTCCATATAATAAACATTTCCAATTCATAATGCAATTTCATTTTCGTTAATATTAATAATTTTTATATCTTGTATATTTATATTTTTAATAATAGACTTAATTTCTTTTACTTTTAAATTAACAATAAAATAAACAGAAAATTTAGTAGCTAAATTTATATCTGAGTTAAATTCTATTTCAGATTCTTTATATATTTCTCCACAATAATATTGTTCAATATTATCTATTATTGCTTTAATTATATACATATTAATCTCTAAATTTATATCCTAAATAAATAAGTTGATCACGAATTAAACCAGCTATAATTTTAGCATTAGGATGTGGTTTTCCAGTAGTTCCATAATAACGAAGATCTATAATATGCCTCCATTCTTTTACAGTATATGTATAAATTACCTCAGTAGCAGTACATAAAGGAAGAAATTCTCTTGCGTCTTCAGGACCCCATCCTCTATTTATTCTATTAAGATAATTACTTTCATATTCAGACATTCTATTAATAAATGCTAATTGATCGGCAATTTCTAAATTATCATAATAGTAAGGTTTACAAATAGAAATTTGATTATTAAATTTATCTTTACTATAATTACAATATCTTGTACTTCTTTCAGCAATATTGTTAGGACTAACTCTATTTAATTCTCTTGATGTACTAATTTGAGTAGTAACTTTAAAAGTAAATCTTTTATATTCTTTAAGATCGTCAGGAAGATCTTTTATAATATGTTTAGCTATTTCATTATATTTAGCAATATTATTTCTTTTAAATTCTAAATAAGATTGTCCATTCATTACAACATATAAATCCTCATTATCAATAATTTCTATATTTGTTGCAAAATAAAAATAATTATCTACTATATGTCTATTCCAATAATCTTTATCATATTTACAATAAATAGTAGCATGACGAAACATAGATAAATGATTATTTGCTATTAAAACATTCTTACAAAATTGCTCATCATTTATATTAGAATTATTATTAGAAGCATAACAAACTCTGGCACAATTGGCAACATGAGAATAAAAATTATCTTCTTAATAATTCTACTTTGGGTTCTATTAAAATCATAATTAATTCTTTTTACTATTCCGCCCGTAAAGGAAGGATGTCAATTATTATTTTTACTTTCTATTATTTCTCGTTTTTCCCTATATACAGTATTAATAATATTAAATATATTATAAAATAGATTAAATTTAGTACCGTTATTATCTATAATATAATCTTCTTTAATATTATCTATACACTCTGAAATATGTTTATCATTATCATTATTTTCAGTATTTCTATTTATTTTAATAATTATACCACCTAATTTCTTTATCATTTCAGTTTCATCCCTAAATCTAACATCAGGAATAATACATAATCTATATTTAGTAGCTTTAGTACTTATAGTATTAGCAATTAATTTTGTCCATAAACTATTATCAATTAATTGTTTTCCTATATCAGTTCCAATATATTGTAGTAAAGTTCTAATTTTAATACACATATTATTATTTAGCATCCAATATGAAAGAGGAAGTTTAATTAATTCATCATAAGTAACTATTAAGTATTTTTTATTTTTAGCTTCTTCTTCATTTATAAAAGCATTTGTAATAGTACATTTTCCAGAAGTATATGCAGCTAATTTAATATATTTATTATCCTTATAATTTCTATCATAAAAATATTTAATATTAATATTAAATAGTTTAGATATAAATTCTTTAAAGGATCAGCAAAATGAACAATAGTTTTTAATTCTTTTTCTTTATTAATTACATCATACAATACCCAATCTTTATAATTTGCCCCTCTAATATTTTTTTTAATAATATAATCAATAATAGAGGCAGTTAAATCTTTACCTGAACCTTTTTGTCCAGATAAACCTATAATTAGTCTACTTTTAATATCCATAGATACAAATATATAAATAATATATGACTTTATCTAATATTTTCTAAAAAAATATTATATAATTTGAAGTTAAAATAAGCTGTTTAAGCGTATATATTTTTAATTCGTATAAATAATATATTAGATTTATATATTTTGCTGTAAAATAGCTTAAAATAGCTTATTTTGGCCATTTATTATATATAAATATCCTCGCTAATCAAAAAAATAGTGCTGAACATATAGTCCAGCACTTACAATACCTCAAATAGAAATACAATAAACGTCATATATATCATAATTATCTATTAATTTCATATTAATATTAAAATTACAATTATAATTAGAATTAAGATAATCTTTTAATTCTCCTCTAACAGGAATTTTTACTCTTCCATATCCATCAACTTGACAAAGCCTACAATTTTCATTAAATTTATGATTAGATAATAAAATATAATATTGTCTACCCAATTTATCAACATTAAGAGCGCATTCAACAAAATATCTATAATTAATATTAGTAGGCATAAATATTAATCCTTTTTTAATATCAAACCAAGCTCTTTTTTTATTAACAACAGGATTAATTATATTATAAGAATATATATTAGTTAGCATATTATTATTCAAGACGAACAGTTTTTACGTGAAAAGGAACACGATAAACTCCACTTCTTTCACCAAAAGTAATATGTAATGTTTTATCTATAAATTTATCTCTAAAAAATAAATATCTTTCTTGCTCTTTTAAAGTACCGTTAATATGTACTTCAAAAGTTTCATCATTTATATCATTTTTACACAAAAATAAAGGAATATTTCTTGAAATTCCTTCAGGATAAATATCGATAATTTTAAATGATCCTTCCATAACATCTTTAAATTTAATCATAGAAAAATTACGTTTACCTATTTGATATTCTTTATCTGGATCACGAAGAATTAAACCTTCAAATCCAAGATCAATAAATAAATTTCTATATTTTACAGCATCGTCTTCATTTTCAATAGTATAATTATTAATATAAATAAATCTTTCTTTATTATTTAAATGATTATTTAAACTTGTAAATTCATAAGTTTTATTTTCAAATACTTGTCCAAGAATATCAAGTCGTCTATATTGAGGGGTATCGTCAATTATAGCATCATAGCACCAATATTGAATAAATTTATTTTCTTTGCATTTAGGATCTTTAACAAAATGATTAATTTCATTAACTTTATAACCAGGAAGATATAGTTCACCATCTAACTCCCAATCTTCATCAATCATTTTATTAAGAAATTCATTAGGAATAACAGTTAATAAATAATCTTCAAGATTAGAAAGACTATTCCAATAAGTTCCTTCACGAGATTGAAATCTTAAAGTAATGGGTTTAAACATATCGGTATTATTTCGTTTAGCACTAATAATACAACGAAGTCCATTAATTTTATATTGTCCTATTCTAATAGGAGTTTTATTAAATATTTTATTATTAGTATTATTAAATGTTTTAGCTAACATTGGAAGTAATGTTCCATCAGCAGTAGTTCTATCATAAGGTAAATAAGTTTCAAGATAGGTTAGGAGTGCATCTTCCTTTACGGGCGTGCTCCAATTATCATCTTTTATTTCATCAAGAAATTTATATCCTTGTTTTCTTTTTTGTTTATATCTTGATTCAACTTCATCTTTAGGATTACGAGCAACGTGTATTTCTTCTACTTGAATAGCTTTACCTACTATTCCATGAGAAACAATAATAATATTTTGAGTAGGAGAACAACTGGCTTTCGCTTCCCAAAAACAAGGACGGCCTAAATTATTTCTACGATACAAAGGCTTATATTCGTTCATATATTAATATTCTTCTTTATTTGTAAAATCAAAATACATTTCAGATAAATTCCTACCAGTATATTTTTTAGGTTTATCTAAAGCATTAGGATTTTTATTAACTTTATATTTTTTAGTTTTAATATCTTGTATAAGAAAAGTATCTTCTCCAGTAATAAGATCTTTAGTTTTATAAGTAATAATTTTTCTTTTAGATTTTTTAGATTTAGTAATAGGAGGAATATAAGGATTATTAATTTCAAATTTTATATTTTTAGTATGAACATCAATAAGTTTATTTATATATTCTTTATATTCATCATTATTTTCAGTATAATTTAAAGTTTCTAATATATAAAAATAAGCATTAATATTTCTTGCATACATAGGATAATTAGTCATCATAGGACGACCGCAACTAAACTCTTTAGTACAATCAAGATCGTTTAATAAAGAATTAAATATATCTTGAGGAATTTTAGTTTTAATACGATTATCTAAATCTCTATAATCTAAATAATTTAAAGTATAATCAGGAAAAGAATATTCTTTTTCATCTATGATTATTGTCATAAATAACTTTTAGTAGTTTTATACACTATAACTCTTTTAGGTTTTCCTATTAAACAATAATTATACATAAACCATTTAACAGGATCGACTTCAATAGTCATTTTATAAACATTATTTATTGGAGTAGCTATTCCAGATTTATAATCGAATGTGCTATATACAATATTACTTACTATTTCCGGAAACATTAAATTTTTATTCTTTATAAGTTTAACATCATTTTTATTATTAAAATCTATTTCTCCATATAAAATAATTTTATCTCTTTCTATAAATTGAGTTCCTGTATTAAATCTTAATCCTTTATCAATATTTTTTTCATCAGTTTCAGTTATTTCTTTCATAACAGCTAAATCGCATATTTTTTCAAAATGGCATAATATCGTTTGTTTCCTTATTCCTAATAGATTGATTTCTTGTAACATAATCATTAATTTTGTTATAAGTTTCTATAATAAATTCTTTACATTTATTAAAACCATAAATACTTCTTAATTCAAAGAAATCTTTGGCATTATATATTTTAGGGATATAAATTGGCAACATACCAAATTCATCTCTCAAATATATTGCCTCTAAATATCCAGATTTGTCATTATCCATTAAACATATTAATCGCTTACTATCTTTAATAGCAAGTTTATTGTACAACCAATAATATTCAGCAGTACTTAATTTATAATTTTCAGCAGGAATATTAATAGTTCCAATTTTTGCTTTTACTCCATCCCCCGTAAAGGAAGACATCGCCCACAGCATTTTACTTAAAGCTACCCTATCTTTAGTAGATTTAGTAATTACTATGTAATCATAATCATCTCTTTCAAGATTATAAATACCTTCTAAATGATTATAATTAGTAATAAATTTAGTATAATGTTTATCTCTTTTAGGAAAATACAATTTAACATCATGTATTCCTTTATTATCTCTACCTGTTATATAAGCATAACAAGGATCTTTTTTATCATAAATATATTTTGGTTGAGGATTAGTTTTTCTATTTATATAATATTGATCTACGGCGTATATAAAATTAATATTTAACCAATTTAAATCTACTCCTCCTTTTTCCCAATATTCAATATCATATTTATTCCATTCTCTAACTACAAATTCTATAATAGGTTTACTTTTTTTAATATTATCTCTTCCTATAGAAAGATCTTTTAATACATTTTCATCTTTTTCGTTTCCATAAATAATATTTCCAAAAGTAAATGCAATATGTTTTAATACAGATATAAAATCCTTTTTATTAGTAATATCAATAGATCTATTATATGTATATGAAATTACATAGGCAGCTATATCAAAACAATCTCCCCATATAAATCCTGCAAAATCTTTAAATTTAAGTTTTCCCCTATTATCATATCTAAATCCACAAGTAGGATGACGATCATATCTTAAAGGAGAAATAATTAGTTCTCCAGTATCAATACAATGTTTAATATCTTCTTCACTTAAACCTAAATATGCAGAAAATATACTTATTTGACTTATTTTAGAAAGAATAAAATTTTTATCTAATTTAGCATTATTTATATTTCTTTTCATACTATAAATAAAGGGAAGGTATTAATAAATACCTTCCCCCAATATGAAATTAAATATACTGTCGTTGTTTATTATTTTAGAAAGGAAGCCCGTCTGCGGGAGCACCAAAATCAATAGGACTTTCAGGCATAACCATACCAGGAGCAGATTGAGTAATAGGTACACCAGGCATACCAGGAGTAGAACCTACATTAGGCATAGTAGGAGTTTTAGCTATTTCTTGCAAAATAATACTTTCCTTACTTACATCTACACGAAGAGTAGGAAGTGCGTTAGCTTTATAAATTTCAATAATACCTTCTCCTACAAATCCAGGAACAGCTAAATCTCCTGCGTTTCTTCCACTATTAATAGCTTTCCAAGCTCCTTTTTGTTTAATGCAACAAAGAAGTTTAAGCCAAATAGTAATAAATTCATTTGCGGATTTCTTATAAACAGGAATACCATTATCTACACGATCGTTTCGCATAATTGCTACAAAATTAGTAAATAATGTTTTCCATCCAGCAATAACTTCTTCTACAGGAACAGAAATATATTCTCCATTCTCATCAAAATCTTCAAATGGTAAAGTAAGAGCATTTTCTTCCTCTTCAGTCATTTCACGGCCTTTAAGAATAAATACATCCATATAATGTTTCATCATTTGAAGAATAGAATTAACTTTCCATTCATCTTTACCACCAGGAATAGTATCTACATTAGACTCCGCAAGCATTAATTGTTGAGTAATATAACGACGCTCACTAATGTTTTTATGATTACTTGCAAATGTAATTTGAATTTTAGGAATAGTCATTCCTGTAAAAGAGGGAAGACCTACAGAATCTTCTCCAATAGTAGCTTCCGTAACTTTAATATCTTCAATATGAGCTAAAAACAGTCCATTTTGAGGATTTGCATCTCGCTGCGAAAATTTAATACGCGCAGCTCCTCGAACTTCATTTGTAATACCACGACGGGCTTTTTTAATTACTTTAGATTCAGCACTTTGATCAGTAGTGCTTTTTCCATCTTTTTCTTGTACCATAAATTTGCAAATTTAATTGTTTAATAAATGAATATAAAAATGGCTAAAACACCATTAAATATTAATAGTATTTTAGCCATCATTTAATTAATATATGAAACGGAATTACTCTTCGTTAGCTGTACCAATACGAGCGGGAGCTTTATCGGTATATTCGCCCATCATAACAACATTTACCTTAACATCCTCATAACCGTCGAATACGAAAATCTGTTCAACAGTCGTTACATCAGCATCAAAGATACGATTAATTTTATTTGCGTTATCGCCAAGATCATACTTGAGTTGATTCCATACATTAGTATCAGTAAACGTAAGATTAACACCAGCACCGGTTACTTCGCTCGGACTTGCTACTTTCGAACCACGATATTTAGGAATTTCACGGCCCTTAACAAAAGGACAAAGAATATTTATCTTTTCCTCAATAGTTGCATCCTCACGAGAAAGAGCAGCTTTAAGCTCATCATTATCTTGAGCCATAGCAGCTTCCAGCATCTCTTCGAAATTCTCCTTTACAAACTTCATACGCTCATCTTTAGTAAGACGCTCGTTAGTAGTACGAACATTGCCTTTGGCATCTTTTTCTACAATACCCTTTGCTATACCCCACTTATCAAATTCCTTGTGAATAGCAATAGCTGCCTCCGGAGAATCAAAATCAATACCATTCTCATCACAGAATTCAACAAGTGTTTCGTTACGCTCAACAATAGCCTGATCAATACCAGGAATATTATTAATAAACATAATATAATCACCATGCTGAACATTCAAGATCTTACTTACAGGAGGAGTAATACGGAAACCACCGGGAGTAGAAACTGCAATAACCTGCGGATCATAATTAACATTACGCTGACCTGCATTAACAGCCGAGAAACCAAACTTTACATTTACGCTTTTCATAATAATTTTGTTTTAAAAAATGTTAATAAAAATTAATTTGTTTATAATGTTTTAGAGGAATATTAACTACATTTTAGTAGTTGCAGATAAATCCTCTACTTCTGCCAATTCTATATTACCTAATTCTTTACCACTTATAATCTTTAATTCAGTAGTTTCCATACAACCCATAATAACATCAGATGCTATATCACGAGCGCCATAAGTAAAAGCTCTATGACTAATTAATATTTTAGGATATTTAGCATAAGTATCTTTTTCAAATAATTTAGCTGTTTGAGCTTCTGAATAAGTAAATTCTCCAATAGCTGTTACAGTATTTCCATTTATAATTCTTGTAAATTCATATTTAGTAATATAATCTACAGGTTGATTGGCTATTCTATAAATAGGAATTTTTCCAGATTTAATAATACTATCTGCGTGCTGTCTATTAACAGCAACTTCAAACTTATTTGTCAAATTATAGCTTTTATAAATATTGCCTGAAAAATCACTATACCAACTAACAGGATATATATATACTGTTTCATTAGTAATTCCGTTCTTTTCATCGGCAATACGTTTCTCATTAGCTTCTTTTACAGATTTACATCTTTCAACAAAATCTGGAAGTTTCCCATCAATATAAACATTAATACCGTCTGTATATTCATACAGAGGTGAATAATTATTAATACAACGCCAAGTAACACCTGCCCTCGATAATAATGCTTTAATAACGTGAATATCAACTCCAGTTTTACCATTAATAACGTGAATATGTTCAATAGCTGTACTAAAAGGCATATTAAGATCTTTAGCTCTCATAAGAATAGCTAAACCATCATTTACACTTTTAATACCACCTTTATCACTTCTCATAATCTTATCTAAAAATGCAGTAGCGGCAGCTAACTGTTCATTATCGAAAAGATTAATTGAAGAAAGACTATTACCATTAAAATTATCACGAACGGCAACTGAATGTTGAACTCCAGATTTGTTATTAGTAATAACAGGCGTATCATTATTACTAATACTTTCTTTTGTTCATTTATTCCGTCCATATATCAAAGAACCGTATTAGTTTTACATCACAATTATAATATATATATTTATAACTACCAAATCTATTAGCAAAAAAAAATAAATAAAATTTTATAAAATTATATCTCCGCTTTCTTCATCATATAAAATTTCCTTTTTCTGTTTCATTAATTACTTTATATATCGGAGTTTCTTTTGTTGCAGCAATAGATTTAGCTTCAATAGTAGAATTACAATAAATAGTATATACAAGGTTAGGTGTAGTATTAAATTCTATTTCTTTAAATTTATTTCTAATATCAATAACACTATCACAAAGAGGAGAAGTAATTATCAATCCGAAGCAAGTTAAATTTAGCTTATTTAATGATGCGTTTTTAGTTGATAATACAGTTAGTCGGTTATCATTATAATATCTTAAATTTGAGCTGGAAATAGCTTGTGAACACACTATTTTCGGTTTACCTTTATCCTTACCTGATTTAATCAATATGGCCACACCATTATCATCAACAGCAATAGCACTTTCAATATTATCGTGATAATCTCCACATTTAATATTATTATTATTTAAATATTTAGTAATTTCTGCTGCAAATTCACCACGTTTAGATATAATAACAAATTGTTTATCAGGATGTCTATTAATAATATCTAATATTACAGGTAATTTATTTTTATTATCAGTAACTAAATCTCTACGATTCTTCATTATTTCATAAATAGTACAAACTCTTTCTAATAACGCATTAGGATTATAAATTTCATCTATTTGTTTATTAAAAGGAATAGACATATCTAAATTTTCAGACCATCCATTAGATTTAGCAATATTATATCTAACTTCGGCAGCAGATAAATTTAATTTATAATCTCCACATTTAATTCTTTTAATATTTTCAATATTACCTATTACATTCATAGAATTATTAATAAACGCAGTTTGTTTATCATATTCTTTTTTATCATTATCATCTAATTCAATTGCTATGCGATGTTCCTCTACGGGGGAAAATCTTTTAGCTTTAACTGCATCTTCTTTACTTATACTTGTAATTATAATAGGTAATGTATTATTTAATAAATTAGTATTATTAAAATCAATAATAGTTTTAGTCATTATAGAAAGAATAAATTTAGTACATTGTTTTAAATAATCAATTCTACTATCATAATTATTAATTCCTATAAGTATAATTAAATCATAATTATAATTATATCCTTTCTTTATATAATCAAAACTTAAAATTTTAATAGTATCTTTATCAATATTATTTTTATAAAAAATATCAACAATAGATTGTCTTGTATTAAAACAATCTGTCACAATAAATATTTTTGAATCTTTATTTTTAGCAAGAACTTTATTAATTATATTTATAGCTAATTCAGAATAACTAAAAGGTTTAAGACAATATACACTTCCAATACCTTTTTGACTTTTCCATTTATTAGCTACTTCTTCATAATAGTTATTTAATACATTCATATTTAATCGTCAAATAAAGTGTTAAAAGCTCCACTATATTTTTTAATTAAAACTTTTCCACTTTTAGTTTTTTTAATATTATTTCCTTTTAACGCAGGGCTAATTCCTAATTTAATAGGATTAATAATCTTAAATGCTTCATCATAATAATACTGATAATTAATATCTCTTAAAGAAATATCTTTATCATCTAAACTATTAAGAATAGTAGTTTTAAATCCTGCACAAAGTTTTCCTCTTGATTTTTCAGTATTATGTACTTTTTCTATTATAGAACCATTATTAGATACATAAAATCTACAATTTCTTTGACTTTCTTTATAAACAGTATTCCCATTTTTATCTATAATAGTTTCTTCTACATGAAATTGTCTTCCTATATTTTGAGTTTTACAAAAATCTAAAATATTTGTAGCTTTATATAATGTTTCAGTAATAGGAGTATTATTAATAAAATATTCTACAACAGCTTTAGCTACAATAGGCATATCATATCCTTTTTTCAAATCAATAGCATATTGTAAAGGATGCAACGCACCTTTATATGTAAGTTTACCATTGGTTTCTTGACAAAAATAATTATTTATATCTCTACAAGCATAAATTTTATAATATTCACTATCAGCACTTAATCTTGTATCTTTTTGCCACTGTTCAGTAATAGCTTTAAATGTTTCGACTTTATTTTCAAAAAAAAAGTTTGACAACTATACCATCAGTATTCGCAGATACTATTTCTATCCCATTCAACTCCAATTCTTCACATAGCATCATAATCATTAACTGACCATTAATAGTAACTTTAAGAACAGCAAGTCTATCGCAAAGATCACCATAAGCAAAGCCTAATTTTCCATAAATACTATTAATAACAATCTTTAATGCTTCTGCAAGAATATTTTTAGGAATACCGTCTATAATATCTTGTTTACTATGTTTAGCTTCAATGCGAGTATCTCTTAACCATCTAATAAGTTTACTAAAAATATGAATATTAAGATGTTCAGGACCAATTTCATATTCAGCCATAATAGAAGGATAAAATGAAGAGATATCATAATGAACATACACAAAATTACTATTATTAATATTTTCATTATTTCTCTTTACCGTTTCCCCCGTAAAGGAAGATGCACCATCCCAGGTACTTATTAATACTCTCGGAACATCTTGACTATGTAATCCTCCTGTTGCAATAGAATAAGTTAAATTATTTATAGTAATTTCAAACCAAGCATTATTAATATCACTTTTTAAATATTTAAAATTAGAATATTTAGGAGCAACATCTTTTAATGCTTTTTTACCAATAGAAAAAATAACAATTTGTTTCATTTCTTCAAGCATTTCTTGAAGAGCTGGAGTTTTAAATTTAATAGAATTAAATATAACTTTTTTAAAAGATAGTGCACTTCTTTCAGTAATTTTACCTTTCCATTGAGAAGGATGAAGTCCACTAAATTCAGAATAGAATTTACTAAATAAAATATCAGCCATTTTACTACGGCTGGCACTCAAAACATTTACTTTATAAGAATATGATATAGTATATCTTAATCTAATTTCATCAATATATAATCTAACTATTTCGCATCCAATAAAACAATCATTTTTATTATAATACATCATAGGAGGAATATATTCATTAATAATATAACGATCCCATTCATTAATAAGATCGTTTAATTGAGTAATAGACATTCCTCTATATCTATCTTCTTTATAATAATAATTTACATCTTTTTTACAAATAGGAGGAAGAGTAAATTCTAATAATTCATACCATTGAATATTAATAGAAGTCTGTTTAAGACTTTTAGGAACAGGTTTTTTATCACCATTTTTATCAATAATACTATTTGCTTTGTTTAAAGCAAAAATAGTCATTATATCAACACCTGTAAAAGGTAATTTATATTTTCTTAAAGACTCAATATAAAAATCTTTTTTAGCTAATTCTTCATTATTTTGTAAAGATATTATTTTTTGCGAAGTTTCATATAGCATTCTAATAAGTTCTTTAGTAGTATTATATTGATCAAAGTGCATTAATAATGCAGCAATCATTAAATCATCATATTTAGAACTATTATAGCCATATAAATGAGTAATAATATCTACTTCATTATTATCAATTATTTCTTTATGATAACGCATATTATTTATAGCCGAAACCATAGATAATAATTGATTATCATCATTATCTGTAATATAATATTGTTCAACTTACTTGATTGAGTAATTCCTTTTATTTCTTTTACAGTATATTTTTGAACTAAAGGAATAGGAGTTTTTACTTCTTTATCTTTTTTAACTTCTATTTTACAAGCATCTTTCATTATATTAAGATAAGAAGTAATATCAACAATAGTAATAGAAAAGAAGTTTTTTAAGACTTCAATATCATAAAATTTAGTAATAATCATATAAAAGAATTTATAGCATTAGCAAATAATACTTTAAAATTATTATATCTTCCTTTTTGATTATTATTAAATATTATTTTAATTTGATGATATGGAAGATTAGCAATATAATCATTATTATTAATATATAAACATAATATATTTCTAAATATAAATTTTTCAGTTTCATATTTAAGAAAATATTTACAATATGGAATAGATTGTAAATAAGTATTATAATTTTTATCAATAGTACATTTTACTTTCGCTGTAATATAAACATTCTCAAATATATTTAATCCTGTAATTTCAGTATATTCTTTAGATAATATATTTATAATTTCTTTTATATTATTAAAAGTAGGTAATATAAATAAATTTCCCGAAGATGGATTGCCAAAACCAAATTTTACGTGTTCTCCTGTATGAAAAATTCTATTAGGACAGTTAATACAAATATTATTTTTATCAATAGGTATAGAAGTATAATTATTATGAAATAACTCTATATCTTTATTTATTTTTCTAATTCCCATAGCATAATATAAGATTTTTTCTTGCTCTTGAACAAGCAACATATAATCTTCTTAATAATTCGTCTTGATTTGCATAAGGAGTACCATTAGAATCAAATACCATATTATTTACATCAACAAAAACAGTATCATAAGTAGAACCTTGCATAACCTTATAACTTTCATTATAAGCCTGACTATATCTTAAATTATTCTTTTTATAATATATCCTTTATAATTATATGGACAATTACATTTTATATATTTATATATATTACTCCAAATTTGTTTATTAAAAAATTCATTTATCTCAAAAGCATAATTACATTTACATACAAGTTCATTTTTATAATATATTCCAATATTTCTCTTAATAGCCATAGGATTATTAGCACCTTTTCTAATAAAACTTAAATGATCAGCAAATCCAATAGGTTTCTTTTTACCTTTAAGTTTTTTAGATATTTTCTTACCAATAGCTATTTTTTCATCAATAGATTTATATTTATGAGTATTACCTCCAATTCCTCCATCTGTTTCATTTAATAAATTTGGATTTAATTCTTTATATTTTTTAATATAAATTTTTTCAAATCCATCAGGATCATTAAAAGGTTTTTCAGTATCACATATTTTTAAAAGTGTAATTTCTGCTTTTATAGGTAATAAATCATTAAGAAAATGAAATAATTTATTCCAATTTCTTTTTCCACGTTTAACTTCATTAAGTTTCCAATATTTAGTTTTAATATAATAATCTAAATTACTTGGAGTTTGTCCTATATAAACAATTTCTTTTGTAATTGGATTTATAATTCCATAAATATTTACTTTCATATTTGTATAAATTTTATATTCCAAAACAAGTATAATATTATGAATTATAACATCCAAATAATATTATGAATAATTTTCCCCCTTTTCCCAATAATAGTTATAATATTATTATTAGTACTCCTTTCGGATAGTCGATGAACCTTACTATTATTATGTTTCACAACATAATGAGTAGTCTTGGCTGCTGATTGTCATATAATAATAGTTTTTCAAGCATTCACACTTGAATTTTCATTCTATGTTGTAGCACTATTATCTTCACGATGTTCCAGCAATTAAAGGGATTTTACAAGAGCCAAGTTACTAACTCTTATGGCTACTAATAGCAAATCCATAATCTATATCTCTATAATAAATAATTTTACCAGATTTATTTATTACATTAGTTGCTAATAAATATTTTTTCTTAAAATTATAATATTCTTTCCATCTTGTTCCTCTTGTAGAAGTAGACGCAGATTTAGCAGCATTAATAAGTTCAGTTATTACTTTATCATATTTTTGAATAGTAAACTTATCTCTATGATCTATTATAAATAATGGTTTAGTTATATTTCCTCCATGTATCATTTGGAATTTAACAAGAAATCCTTTAAAGCCATATTTATCATCTACATAATTAGTAATATCTTTAATAATATATTCTTCACTATTATTAATAATTATACTTAAATATTCATCAACAATAGTTTCATATGACATTATTAAATCATTTTTAGTAATTATAGCTTTGTCATTATCTTTAATTATAGTATGACGAATATAATTATTCCAACTACTTACACATTTATTTGTATAAGCTACAATTCTATACATATCAATATTTTTAGTATATTCTTCATCAAGAAAGATTTATCTACTAATTCTTTAAATTTATTTACACCACAAACAAAAAAGCCTTCATTTACATCATTATAAAAATATTTATTTCTGTTTTTAGAAATAAATTCTAAAAATCTATAAGTTTTATTTTTAATATCTTCTCGAAGAATGCTTAATATATATCTTATAGGATTATCATTTCCTTGTCTTACAATTTCATTAAGATAATTTGTTTTATAACATTGTGTAAAAGCATAACTTTGCTTTTCTCCAACAGGAGGAAGTTGAAAACTATCTCCTTGAAATATAATTTTAATATTTAATTTTTTACATGTATTAATAATATATTTTACTAATTTAGCTGGAAGCATACTTGCTTCATCAACAATAAGTAATTTAATATTATCTAATTTAGGACCAGCAATAGGATTAAATTGTGGTCGTTCTGGATCAAAATCTTCTAATTTTAAATCAAGTCTAAGACCAAATGTACTCTGTATAGTTTCAACATTTCTAATATTTCCAATAGAATTACTTAATACACGACAAGCTTTATGAGTAGGAGCTGTACATTTAATTACACTATGACTATACTTACAATTTTCAATAATATATTTAGTAACAAAAGTTTTTCCAGTACCTCCTGGGCCACACAATCCTCTAATAAAATCTTTATCAGACCAAGTAGCTGCAATAAATGAAATTAATTCATCTATTGCAGCACTTTGATCATCTGTAAATGTTACGGATTGTTTATTTTCATTTTCATTTCTATAAAAATCCATTTATTTATTTTTATTTCTATTTCTTTCTATTTCTTCATAATTAGTTTTCCAATAATTAAACGCAATTTTACTTTCTTCATTATCATATTCTATAATAACTTTTTTGATATTGAACAAAGTAGTTCCATAAGGATTAAGAAGTAAATTACCATATACTATACAACCTGGAGCAAATGGTAAATAATTCTTATTTGTATAATTTAGCCTTTCATTTTTATTTCTAACAATACATAATCTTTTAGAGTCTTTATTTAATTTAAGAGAAAATATTTTATCTTAGCAGTATTATAACAATCTTTAAGAATAGGAACAACAGTATTATTAATATTTACAAATAACATTCCTGTAATTGCTATATGAACAACTCCATATATATCTCTTTTAATAATTGTGTATTGTTTTGCTTTTTTATGGTTAGTGTTAGTTTGTTTTTTAGTAACACTAAAATCAAAATAAGGCATAATAGTTTAATTATTGTTTCTTAAATATACTTTTAATAGAATTTACAAAACTATTTTTATTATCTCGTTTAGCAAGTTTTTTATTAATAGTATATTCAGAATTAGTAGGAGCAACTCTTGTTGCATTTCCTTTACGGGCGTGATACTGATGATAATTTACAAGATAATCTATCTTTCCAAAAGTATGAATACCTGTACCTTTAGAATAAGTAATAGATTTATTTACAGTATCAACTGTAACAAAAGGATTTTTAGATAACATCCTTACAACTCCATTTTCATCATAATGACGATTAGCCATAATTTTACAATGTTTAATTTGGTTAATAAAATTAGTTAATTAATTGTTTTCTTGTTCTATTTTATTTACAAGATCAATCATAAGTTTTATGAAAGTTATTCTATCTTCTATACCTTGTTTATTAATAGTAAACCAAGCATAATTTAAAGTATCATAAGTATTGCTAAATAGATTGGCATATTTTTTAATATTATTTCTATTAAATTCTGGAAGTATTTCAGCGTATTTATAGTTATCATTAACATAATCAAATATTCTGCTCAAAGTATTATTGCCTATACTATAGCTACGACATATATAACTTTCTAAAGCAGTACATATAAAAGTTTCTTCTTTAGATTCAATTAATTCTAATAATTTAATATATATTTCTTTTCTTATAATAGAAGGAATAACCTTTCTATTTAATATACAATTTCTAACATATTGTTTAACGTAAGTATTCATAATATAAATAATTATAATTAATTCTTTTTAGCATATCCCCCGTAAAGGAAGATCCACCATATTATTCTTTTACCTTCTTTTTACTACATTAATTATTAATAATTTCTTTATTAACAATATCTATCATAAATTTAACAAAAGTAATTCTATCTTGCATAGTATAAAACCAAGAAATACCGCTATACTTAATTGAATAAAATAAAAGAGAGAAAGATATTAATCTTTCTCTCTTAATCATGTTTAGTTAAACTCATCTTTAAGTTTAGCTAATACTTCTTCAAGACAAATGAGTAAATCTTCTCCAGTTGTATCAAATTTCTCATCGAAATCAAATACAGGAATAGGAGAAAAATAATTCTCATTTTCAGCTTTAGTAAGAATAAAACTACTATCAATTTCATCCATACCAAAACCATTTACAATAGTACATGGTTTTATAGAATAAGATTGACCAATTTTAATAATACTTAAAGCTACGCTTTTAGAAGTTTTAAGGTTTAAAGGAAGTAACATGATTTTAAAGTTTTTGGTTAAACATTTAAAGTGAACCTTAATATATGTAATTGTACTCGGAGCGGGAATCGAACCCGCACGGCCATTGCTGGCCACAGGATTTTAAGTCCGGCGTGTCTACCTATTCCACCATCCGAGCTAATAATTAATAATAAGATTAAAATTAAAAAGTACTATTACTCTAAAAATAATATTAAAGAAAGAAGTGGCAAATAATCTTATGACATATCGAATAACGGAAGATGTAATATTATTTTTATTAGAATGAGTAATAGTACTTGTGGGCCTTGTAGGGCTTGAACCTACAACCTAATGATTATGAGTCATTTGCTCTAACCTTTGAGCTAAAGGCCCAATATTATATTAATTAATACCAAAAATAGTTTTATAACTATTAAGAATATCTAATTCTTCACATAATTTATTATATTTTTCAGTAGTATTAGTTAATACTTCTATATCTATAGCATTTTGTTGTAATAGTTCTATAATATGTATTTCAGCAGCACAGATACTCATTTTGATATTAGAAATTCTTCTTAATAAAGCAAGTTGATCACTTTCTTTATATTCTACATTTTTATTAGCAAATGATTCTTTTAATCTATCAAGTAATTCTTTCGTAGAATTTTCAATAAATTTATTAGTTTTCATAATAATATAAATTTAATAATTAATATTAGTTGAACTATCTGGACTCGAACCAGAAATCCAAGAACCAAAATCTTGTGTGTTACCATTACACCATAGTTCAATAAAATAACTATTTCAAATAACTATAATATAATTAGTACAATTGCCTATCGAAACATAACTACTCATAGCTATTTAAAATAGTTAAATTAGAGCTTTTTTGATTTTCCCCCGTAGAGGAAAGTTCACGGACTATTACTTTACTTGCTTTTGAATTTTTCCAATTCTAAAAGCTGCAAATGCAGCTACAATACCAAGTGCTACATTAACAATAACTACCCAAATAGGCATAGTTTTAATATCAATAATAGCAACGATTACAATAGCTGCAATCATAATAACTGACCACCAAAACTTATTCATAATATTATTTATTAATTAATAATCATATTTAATAGCAGATTCTTTGTCTTCATCACCTTTAATAGTTTCAGGTTCAAAAGCAAGATCATCAAAATCATTATTTAATAATTCACTATTAATAATTATTTCATTTTCTTCTATATTAGACATAATATATTATTCAATATTAAAATCTGCATTTTCTTCTTTAAGAAAATTAATAATAACTTCTTTAGAATTTGCAGCAAAAGAGGTAAACGAACCAATTAAAGCTGTAATAAAGAACCTTTCAGTATAACGATAATCACGAGAAAGACCATTACTTTTAACAGTAAATTTATCCCAAAGGAAATTTACATAATTACCTTTGCCTTTAGCTTGTTCTTCTGCTGAAATTTTACTAATTTCTCCTTTCTGACAAAGATAATTAATAATAGCAATTGCAGTATATCGACGAATTTGAGCATTGTTTTTAACAATAAGAGCAAGCTCTGTGACGTGATTAGGAATATTCTTAATAGTTCTTCCCTTACTATTTGTAGGAGTATTCTCTTGTTCAGTAGCTACAGTATTTTCATTAACAGTATTAACTTCTTGTGCTACTTCTTGTGCTACTTCTTTAATTTTAACAGCTTTTTTAATAGTTTTATTTTCCATAGTAGTAAAATATTTAAAATTGTTTGTTTATTCATAAGAATACCTAAATATAAATCTATTATTTAATATATGCAAACATATAATAATTTTTTTTCTTCATATACTAATAATAGTATTCTTATTTGAATATAAAAATTGATTAAAATTTGGTAACTTAATTATATAAATAAAGAGAATAGTTTAGCTATAATAATATAACTAAAACTACTCTCTTTATAAATATATTATTCAAGCATCTTATCCATAAGACGAGAAGCACCAATTTGACCAGCTTTACCAAGTTTGAATTTGATAATGTTATTAATAATAACAGCGTGGTCGAAAGTAACAGGATCTACATTATCGCGAGTAGAAAATACATTCTTATATTCTTCACCCTCTTTAACTTCCTTTTGAATAATATCAATAGTAGCACCATTGAAAATAATAGGAAGAGCTTTAGGATGTTCAATAAGATAATTAGCCATCCACGATAATTCTTCATCTTCTTTCATAGCTCCAGCAATAGCGTAAGTAGAGCTAAAAATAACATTAGTAAGACCTTCTTTATAAGTAAGGCCATTATCTTCACTTACAAATCCTTTAATCTTACTTGAAAGAGTAAATGATACCATATCATAATTATCTTTTTCAGTAAAATTAATATTTTTTACTTTAAGGCCAATGATTTTCTTTGCTCCAGAAGCAAGAAGAGTCTTAATAGCTTCTTGATAAGTACTTTGTTGAACTTCAGGCTGAACAGCACTATCCTGTTCTGCACCTTGTAATACTTTAGTTTCCATAATAATTTTATAAAATTAGTTGGTTAATCTCCTATTAAAGCTGGAGAAATAGCTTATAGTTATTTTATTATTTTTGAATATGTTTTTAATTTTCTTGAAAATAGTGGCCATTTTAATAGTTTATATAGTTGAACTTCTTCTTTTGTATATCCGATAGATAATAATAATTTTATATACCCTTGTGCAGTATTTCTGCAAGTCCATATGGATAGTTCTCTATTATTATATTTTTCAGCAATAATTAAATATTTAGATAATATCATAATATTAATAAAGGTAATAAAAATAGTTTTATTTTAGATATAATTACATATAATATTAATTGAATAATTATTAGTTATAGCAATATTGATAATAATATTAATAATATTTGTATATTTAATGTTAAGTTAAAAGTTCAATTATTGAATTTTAAAGTTTAGATTGAGAATACAATAGAGAATTTATTAAATTATTTGATTTAGAAGTTAAAATATTGAATTTTTGGATGATTTTGGGGCTTGATAAGCTTGAGATGCTATTGATTTTAGAAGAGGAGAATAATGGAGAAAAGAAGATGGAGAGGGGTCTGTCCCCCCACTAATACTTTCCAACTCCTTTATCCTCCTCCTAATCCTACTATTTTTCCTATTAAAATTATTTAATAGTCTTCATTGAAGCTCTAACTTTCCTTTATCCTACTCAAAATCCTATTGCTAATCCTCCTCCTATTATTTAATAATTTTAATTATTACTCTTCAGCTTTATTTTATTCCTCAAATAGCTATATAAATAGCTACTCAAAATCCTACTAAAGATAATCTCCCATAGCAAAAAGTTATTATAAAGTACTTATAATCACAATTCTATTGTTCTTGTTACATACAACTTTCCTTTATATCCTCTTGATTTTAGTTCTTCTATTAATTCTCTTGGAGTGAATTTAGCTAACTCACTATTAGTAGAACCTGTTGTTTTTTTAAATAATTTTGTTTTTTTTATTTTTTCACTTACACATTTTTTACAAGTTGCGATACCATTTGTAGCAAATGGTGATTTTTTAAATTCGGATAAAGGTAATTCTTGTCCGCATACTTTACATACTTTTGTTTCCATATTTTCCAATATTTATTATGATAATTATTTTGAGGTTGTTTTAATCTTCAAAAATAGATTTAGTTAATACTATTATTCCATAAAATATTATTGAATATAATACTATTAAAGCGATAGCTTTTAGTATAATTAATAACATAATTATTTCTTATTAACGGTCTTAAAGATTATCTCTATAATTATAAATATAATAATAGTTATTAAAATGATTATCATTTTTCTTTCTTTATTTGAATATATCCGATTACTGCTAAAATAATTAGAATAGTTATTGCTATTACTTGCCCTAATTCTACAAAAAGGAAATATTCTGTTAATACTCGTTCATTTATCATAAATAATAAAAGGAATAAAATTAATATAAATAAAAGTAGGCTTAATTGGAAATATGATATTTCCCAGCCAAGTTTCATTTTGACTATTATAAGAGGTTGTTAAATAAAAATAGTGCTTGTAGGATTTCTCCCACAAGCACTATAATATCAAATACTGCCAAGCATAATACAATTGATAATACGATTACCAATGCTCTCAGCATTTGCGGTAATTACTATATCTGTGATATTAGTAGTATAACCATCAAATTTGTGAATACAAACTTCTCCATCGGTAGTAGTATATTCCTCGCCAGGATGAAATTCAGTTCGTTCGAGTGTAACATCAGCATCAGTAAGATATGCTTGCAATTGTGCAGCATTTATACCAATACGTTTGCCAGTTCCACGCAAATTCTTTTCCATAAGATAAGCATGGATAATACCAAGATTTGGTATACAACGAATAGCCTGTGCAATTAAAGCACTTGAAAGAATGTCAATATAATTGACAGTAGTCTTGAATACTTGCGCGTCAGCGTCTATTTTATAACCAGGAATAAACTTATCAAGAATGATACGATAACGAATGTCATCAATATGGCTATAAATACCAATACGCTGGAACTTTACTTTATAAGTTTCCATAATTGTAATACGTGCTCCTTTAGCACGAGCTTCATTATTATTCACAGTAACTTCGCTACGATTACTGCGATCGGCATAGCCATTATGCCAAAATTCATTTTGACAAGTATAAGAGGTTTTGTAATAAAAAGAAAGGGAAGAATATTACTTCTTCCCAAATATCCTTGCAAGTCTTGTACCAAGATAAACTAAATTAATTGTAAGTATAGCTGCTGCTATAACACCAATTATAGCTTGTTCATATTCACTATTGAATATAAACTTAGCTCCGCTGTTAATAATAGCAATAAGACTAACTATACTAACTATTATAGCATTAATAAAATTTAAGATACCTACTTTCATAACAATATTAAGATTAGTTATTTGTATTCCAAGATTTGTTCTGATAATTATAAGAGGTTGAGTAGTTTTAATTATATCTTGAATATTATTATTTTTAATAACTATATTTATAATACTTGAAATAATATATTTTCTAATATCATTGACGGGGGGACTTCAAGACCGATAATAGTAGCCGGGGGATCATTAGAAATAGTCCCTTTCTCACATCTATATATTATATTTAACAACCTAATACTTTTACTATAATTACTTTCTTTATCAATAAAACAACTATTTTCCATTTTTATTCTAATCTCAACATTATCATAATTATCATAATTATCATAATTATTATTTTTATTAATAATATATTTAACTATATCATTATTTATTTTATTATTATTAAAATAATTCTCTTTTCTTCACTTATACAATATAAATTATACATTACAAGTATTTTCTCTTTCTACATAATACTCTATATTATATTTAATAATTCAACATTTAACTTCACTTCGATCATTATAAATAGTTTCATCTTCACATCTATCTAATATAAATCCTATACTATTATCTTTATAGACATAATATTTATAATACGTATTATTATTCTTATCTCTCCATAATTATTATTCTTATCTCTCCATAATTATTATTTTTACCATCATATTCCACATTATTAAAAATAATTTTATTCTCATTATTGTATTATACTTTATACATTACAATTAACTTGTATATTATTTTTCATTTATATATTATTATCTTCATTTGCATAATATTTATAATATTCATCAATATTTTTATCTACTTTTAACAACTACATCTATTCTTATTTTATCACTATTTTTATTATTAGAAATAGCTCCTTTCTCTCATTTATATATTATATTAAATACTTTATTCATATCACATTTATGTTTAATTCCATTATTAGTATAATATTTTCTATTATCATCTCTATTATCTTTTTTTATTTTATCTCATTATATTTATCTTTATCATTATTTCTATTATTTTTAATCCAAGTTAAACCTAATTAATAATTACTTATTATTTATCCTAACATCTATAATAGTAGTATTAGGAGAACTTCCTTTATTCTCTTTAACAAAAGTATTAAAATATTCAATATATTTTAAATAACTATTTCGTTCAGAATCTTTTCCTATACTATTAATATATTCTTTACGAATAGCTTTAATTTCTTTATATTTAGTTTCTGAAACTATATATAATTTGTTATTTATATCTACAATTTTCATAAGTACTAAAATTATATTACGTTAAAATAATATTATAGAATTTTAAAAAATTATTATAGAACATTCTATTAATAACTTTAATAGTTATACTATAATTATCTCAATAATTTTGTTCATTAAATTTAATTCCATATTCTCCTTCATTAATCTCTTTAATAGATAAATCAGCAACAGCTGGCTTATTATAATGGATAACTCTATCAATAATCTGTTTAATAGCACCTTTACTTTCTTCTCGAAGTAAATATTTTTCTACTTCTTCTTTTATAAAAGTATAATCTCTATCTGTAATTTTATAAAGCATATCGTTAATTTCAATGACGCGCATATCTTCAAATTTTACTATGATTAAAATTAATACTAATTTTATATGGTTTAACAATAAGATAATTAGGATTTTCTCTTTGCATTTCCTTTACGGGGGAACGGTAAAAGCTCTAATAAATTCATAAATAGCTATTTCATTAGGTTTAACTGGATTAAAATTATAAGCAACAGCTGGATTATCAGCTGAAAATATATTAAAAGAATTAATAAGATCTCTTCCGTGAGCCTTCCTTTACGGGCGTGATAGTGAAAATAAGTAACAAAATCTATAAGATTTTTATATATAATATCTCGATTATCATCTAAATTTTTATCCAGAAATTCAACTGGAAGAATGATATAATTAATTCTCTTCACTTTATCCCCCGTAAAGGAAACAGCAAGAGCGATTCTTTTTACCTTATTTTGCATCATAAATAACAGCTGGAAATTCAACTGGAGGAATTTCAATAGTAAAAATAATAAGAAAATCAATAGCATCTCTGCTATGCTTTCCTTTACGGGGGAAAAGCAAAAGCATTAATTGAATTTCTTATATCATTATCAATAAGTTTAGCTGGAGGTTTAGCAATAATAAAATCTGGATTAAGAGCTGGAGTTCCAGCTCAAGTTTCAGCATTAATAAAATCATAAGTAAAAATAATAAGAAAATAAGTAATAAAAATAGTAAGAAAATCAATAGTAAAAATATTTTTGTAATTTTCCGTGTAAATATCCAACGTTTAGATTATTTATATATATATATATATATATATATATATAAATATATATATATATAATAATATAAAATAAAAACAAAATAACAGGGCATTTTGAAAATAACAGGGCATTTTGAGTATTAATATATATATATTAATAATATATATTTATATATATTATTAATATATATATATTAATACTCAAAATGCGTATAAGTAATAGATATAATATATATAAAATAATATATATATAATATATATATACATTATATATTAGATATTTATATATTAATAATATATAAATACTTCTTACGCGCGAGCGCGCGCACGTGCGGTACATTGACGCGTAGCGCGCGCGAAATAAAGCTAAATTTTTCAGCACAAAAATCGTTAGCACGATCTTTAGTTTTTGCGTTAGAAGCGCTTCTAACAGCTTTTTCATAACATTTGATAATTTAAGAAAAATATTCGATATTTCAAAAAAAATACTTACTTTTGAGATATAATCTAAAAGTTATTAATAATATGGTTTGTGAAACTTTTAATGGAAAGATTATTAACGAAAATACATTTGATGTTATAAATAATAATGAAAGTTGTTTTATTCATAAATCTAATGATAAAAATAAAGCTGACATTATTATAAAACTTATAAAAGTTGAAGATTTATCTAAAGGAGAATGTATTGTTTTAAAATATATTATAGAATCTAAAATTAAATTATACGAAGAATATAATAAATTATCATATAGTTTTGATGCTAATAGTGATTTTTATATTGATATAAAACAATCTACCGGTTATGGTTATATTAATGCTAAAGATTCTTTAAATAGTCTTTATAAGAAAAATATTATTATTAAACAATTTATTCCAGATTCTGATAATTTATTTAAAAATAGATATTCTTTAAATTCTCAATATTGTCCTGAAAATATTATTACAAATAAATGTAAAGCCATTGTTATAAATTTATAACTATATAATATCATTAATGCTGACGATGAAAAATAAATTTGGATAGTAAGAATTTTATGATTATAATTAGTGAACAATCTAATTTTAATTATAATTTTATTATGAACAAATTTATTAATTATCTTAAAGCTGGCGATAGCGAAGACACAACTATTAACAAATCTAAAAATTAAATTATTATGATTAAACTTGAAAGTAATCTTAAAAAGTATTCTTTACTTATTCCAACAAGTATTAATGAATTTACTCCAGAAATATTAAATTCAATGACAAGTAATATAAATCTTGCTCCTAATTATGCAATAATTGCTATTATTTATAAAACTAAATTATTTGAATTTAGTGCGGCAATTGATAAAAAATATCCTACCGAAGTTGGAGTTATACCTATTATTGCTAAAATATCTAATGAAGATGCAAATAAAGTAAATACTAAAGTAGGATATAAAGTAAATATAGTTAGGTCTTTAATTGAAAGAGGAGAGCATATTAATCTTCCTAATAATGCAATTAGTATTGATAAGGTTCGTTTATTTATTAAAAATGATCCTCAATTAAGTAAAGATATTATGACTGGAGAATATTTTAAACAAGATGGTAAAACTATATTAGAAAGCAAGAATAATTCTCCTTATTGTTATTTCCCTGAATTTAAAATTATTCCTGTTTGTGATATACACGCTTCTTATGATATTACAACTCCTATTAATGAAGTGTTTGTAGAACAAAATAAAGTTAATTAAAATATTATGAGAATTAGATATTGTTGCAATTCTTCCTTTACGGGCGTGAATGTAATAATATCTAATTCTATTAATTATAATTAATATGGCAGATATTAATGTTGCTAATGACACTGAAGTTTTTAGTGATGATTATCCTATAATATATAAAACAGAAGATGATATTATTAGAGAATTAAATTTTAAAAATCCTGAAGATGAAGCTATAACAAGAGCTATTGTAGAAAGTCTTGAAAGAAATATTGCAAAACATTTACAATTAGGCAAAGCTGTAGCTATTCCTTATGTTGGAGTATTAAGAAAAAATCCTCTTCATAAGGCTATGCGAAAACATACTAAAGAAATGAAATTTGCAAGGCGAACAATGGTTAAAGAAGATTATGCTGAATATTGTTATAGAATATATAAATTAGAAAAAGAAAATATTAGATTAAAAGCAAGTACTAAACAAGCTATTACAACTATTAGAAGAAATAATAGTAAAAAATATTTTTCTTTACTAAATACTTATGGAAAAGGATATGCTGATGCTTATATATTTAGTATTTTTGCTTGTAAACCTATTGATTTTGATCCAGACGTTCAAGAACAATTTGATGAAATTTATAAGACAAACAAATGACCGGACTTATTATAGAAAATCTTATTTCTGTTGATGATACAGGAATACCTAAAGCTCCAAAAATAAATCAAATTATCGATAAAGATGTTTTTCTATTATATTCAAGAGATACATCTAAAGATAAAAAGAAATATTTACAGGAGTGTGGAGTTATATATTATCTTGCTGATCCAAGAAGTCCTGCAAAGCAACAAGGGCTTAATGATTCAGAAGCTCTAAAAGAAGCTATTATTCAATATGATCTTCCTAAAGATTATATACCTGATGTATTAGTTTCTAAACTTATTAAAAGATATTATGATAATGCCGTAGGACCTGCTGGCATTGCTATTGAAAATTTATTAAGAGCATTACATACTACAAGTGTGGTAGCTAATAAATGCAATGAATTACTAAGTAACAAACTTGCTGCTGGAGTTACTGATCAAGATATTCCAGCTATAATAGCAACTATTAATAATTTAAGTTCTCAAATAAAAGAAATACCTAATCTTCAAAAAGCTCTTAATACAGCAAAAGATAATCTTAGATATGAAGAAGAACAAAAAATTGCTCGTGGAGGTATTTCGGTATTAAGTAGTATGAAAGCTGATTAAAATATAATTATTATGGATTTTAAGATACCAGATGAATTTAATTTAGGAGGGTCTAACATTAAAGTTAATGTTGTAGATCGTTGTGACAATAATGCTTTAGGAACTTGTTTACTTGCAGAAGGATGTATAAATATTGCTGATACATTTAATAAAGATAATAAACAAAATAATAATGTTAAAGTAAATACATTTTTTCATGAATTAACTCATGCTATATTAGATACTATGGGTGAAGTAGAATTATCTGGAAATGAAAAATTTGTTTGTTGTTTTTCATCTTTTTTAACTGAAGCTATTAATAGTTTTAAATATAATAATAAATAATATAGTTATGTTACAATTAAGAGATACCAGATATAATGATATTAGACTTATATTTAAAGAAGCTAATCATTCTTATACCGATACATTAGGAAATTCTTATAAATCTGTTACTACTCTTTTACATGAGTATCAACCGAGTTTTAATAAGTCTTATTGGCTTAAAAAGAAAGCTAAAGAACTTGGTATCTCTGAAAGTAAACTTGCCAAACAATGGGATTCTATTAGAGATGAGGCTTGTGATAGAGGAACAAAAACTCATAATAATTTAGAAGACGGTATTAAATCTGCTTCTAAATTTAAAGATGCTATAAGATACATTTTGCCTAAAGAAGGAGAAATGATTACAGTTGCAGATTTACCTAATATTAATTTAAATGTTAAAGAATTAGATATTGATGAATTTATAGATGTTACTGAAAATAAATATTCAGAAATTTATAATGTATTTAATTATTATAAAAATAATGGATATAAAATTTATTCTGAGATTGGAGCTTTTCTTATAGATTATTTGGTAAGTGGTACAATTGACGTTCTTTGTTTAAGAGATGATCAATTTGTTATTGGTGATTGGAAAACAAATAGAGGTGGACTTAAATTTGAATCTGGATATTATAAAAAAGATAAAACTCAAAAACCTCATCAAGAAACTGATATATGGGTAGGCACTAATGATAGATTATTACCTCCTGTAGGAGGACTTCCTAATTGTAATGGAAGTATTTATAATCTTCAACTTTCTCTTTATGCTTTAATGGTTCAGTGTATTTTAGGTTTACCTTGTGCCGGTTTATGGCTTGCTCATATAGATAGTGATTTTGTTCTTAATGAATATGGTATGCCTAAGAAATATCCAGATGGAATTTTTAAAGTTAAAACTAATCCAAAAGAAAAAGTTACTTTGCATAAAATGATGTATCGTTTTAATGAAGTTAAATCTATTTTAGAAGATAGACGAAAAAACCTTAAAGCGAAAGAAATTAATACTCAATTTAATTTAAATTTATAAAATGATAAAAAATATAATTTTATTATTATTTATAGTTCCTATTATAAATATATCTTGTAATAATACTGTTCCTATTGAAAAAATAGTATATGTACCTGTTAAAGATACTATAAATGAACAAGAAAATATAGCTAAAATAATTAGATTAGAATATGAATTATCTTTATATAAAGATAGTTTAAATTATATTAGAGATAGTCTTGGACAAGATTTATTTATAGCTAATTATAAACTTGCTAAAATTAAAGAATATAATAGATTAGCTGGTAATGGAAATAATATTAAATTTTTAAGAGGTTGGATTAATAGAACTCTCAATGAATAATATGAGTAAAATTTAAAATAATAAACATTAAAGATAATGGATATAAGACTATTCGTCTTATATCTAAAAGATTTAAAGTAAAATATTATGATCCTCCTGTTAGTGATACTATTATAGAATTTTGTATTCAAATTAAGTTTCCTTATATGATTTTCTTTAATAAATTTAGAACAATCAAAATATATACTTATTCTAAAAATACAGATAATTATTGTAAAGTAGTTAATAAAGCTGTTAATTATTTTAATAAAATTTGTAAAGATGGCTGATTATAAAAAAGCAATAGAAAAAGCCCTTAAAAATGAGGGTGGATATGTTTGATCCTGATGATGCAGGAGGAGAAACATTTGCAGGAATAGCAAGACGTTATCATAAAATTTGGAAAGGTTGGAAAATTATTGATAATTATAAGAAAGAATTTAATCTTCCTAAAGATAAAAAACAATTTAATGATAAATGTTTTTCTGATAAAAAATTAATGGCGCTTGTTCATTCTTTTTATAAAGATAATTTTTGGGATCCTTTTAAATTAGATTTAATTCCTTCTTTTGATATATCTTTTTTAATATTTGATACTGCTATTAATATGGGTCTTGTTAAAGCTATTAAATTTGCACAACAAGCTGTTGGTTTAAAAGAAACTGGAAAATATGATGATGAGTTATTTAATCGTTTAGTTAAATATGGAAAAAAATAATAATATGTTGAATATAATAGCTGTTATTATAATAGCTATTATATTTTTTATAATAGGATATGTAGTTAAACAAAAAGAAATAAATAATGATAAATATATAATTAATAAACCAGATACTGTATATAATTAGGATAGTAATAGATAGCCTTGAATATAATATAATTAAAAAGGATAGTATAATTTATAATATTAAAGAAAATGTTAAAGAAGAAATTAATTTTGCTATTAATGCTGACGATAGCACTACTGTTATGTTGTTTCAAAAGCTGGTGTCAGAATAAAGTTAGTGAACTTTCCTTTACGGGAAATCCAATTAGCTCCTGATAGTACTTGTATTGTTCCAATTAAACTTATAAAACAAGCTAATATTAAGCTTATAGAACGAAATTCTTTTACGAAAGTTATGCAAGAACAAGAAGATATTATTAAACTGCAAAAACTTGAACTAAAAGAATATTCTGTTATTGTTGGAGATATGCAAAATAGAATTGTGTCTTATAATACTATTAATAATAATTTAAATAAACAGATTGAACAATATAAAAAAAGAAATAAAATACTTATTGGAACAAGTTGTGGAGTTATTGCTGTTGCAGCACTAATATTAATTATAAAATAGTATGGTAGATAATTTAGATGCTAAAGATTATCCATTTCTTAAGTTTATAGAAGAGGATAAATCTAAATATAAAACTGCTACTGAAGCTGGATATGTCGATCCTGATAATTTGTTTCTTATAGGTGATAGTGGTGGATTTTTAATGAATATTGATTTAAAATATAAGTTTGTCAATACTGAGCTATTTTATGAAGTTGGAAATTATTATAGAAGATATAAACGATATTGTGAATATAAAGTAGATAGTATTCCTCATAGACAATTTAGAAAAAGAGAAGAATATAGACGAACTAAAGGTTTTAGCGCTCCTTGTTTATTATGTCCAGATGGTACTATTAAAGAAGTTAGAATAACAGGTTCTCATTATAATTTTCTTAATTATACTCGAATGGAGCAACTTGACGAAAGTACTATTAAACGAGGTAATACTAATACTGCTAAAAAAGTTTATGATTTTCCTAAATTTATTGATAGCCAATTTTGGATGTTTCACTGTATGGAGTTTGCAGAAAATAATGGTTTTCATTTAATTATTGATAAAACTCGTCGTGGTGGATTTTCATATATGATGGCTGCTGATAGCGCTAATAGAGTAAATGCTCAATCAAGAAAAGTTGCTATTCACGTAGCTATTGATAATAAATATCTTATTCAAACAGGAGGTTTAACAGATTTTTCTGTTAATGATCTTAAATTTTATGAAGAAAAAACTCCTTTTGTTAGAGGTATATATTCTCCTGTTAAACAAGATTTTCGTCTTGGCTATAAATTACCAAGTGGTATAGAGGCTGATGATTCTTGGAAAAGTTCTTTGATTTCTGTTAGTGCTTTAAATAATCCTGATTGTGCTATTGGTAAAGATGCTGTCTGTATCAAAGTTGAAGAGTTATCTACAATGGATAACTTTGATGAATTTATGAATGTTACTGAACCAGCTATGCGAACTGGTGCATATACTACTGGTATTCTTATGGCTTGGGGTACTGCTACTTCTGGAAATATGCAAGTTGAAGAGAATTTTTATAATCCTCGTGCTTATAATTTTATGCCTTTTGAGAATGTTTGGGACAGAGATAGTAGAAATGAAATTTGTGGATTCTTTAAACCTTATTGTTGGGGGCTACAAGGTGAAATATCTGGTATTTATGGAGTAGATAAGGATGGTAATAGTAATTTAAATATAGGACTTGCTATTGCTAAAAAAGAACGAATAAAAAAGAAAAATGATTCTAAAACTTATGCAGAATATATTAATTATTTAGGACAGTACGCTAATTATCCTGCTGAAAGTTTTAGTAGCGCAGCTGAAAATATCTTTACTTCTGAAGAATTAACTGCTTGGGAAGAAAGACTTAGAACTGATAAAGATTTTGATTTTTATATTGATGGAATGCTTGAATTAGACGATACTGGTAGAATACAATTTAAAAGTAATGAACGATTAAGTAAAGAAGGCAAAAAAGTTTATGATTATATTATTGGAGTTCCTCGTAGGGCTAATGAAGATCCTCATGGATGTATTAGACGATGGTTTCCTCCAGAATATGATGAAAACTATACTGAATACGGTTTACGAAAAGAAATTCCTGTAGGACGATATAGTATTTCTTATGACCCTGTAGGTATAGATAAAGATAAGAAAGAAATTACTAATAAACACTCTCATAATAGTATTAAAGTTTGGATGAATCCTTGTATTAAAAATGGATTTAAACAAAAACTTGTTGCATCTTATTATGGTCGTCCAGATTCTCTTGAAGAAGCTGATAGAATTTGTTATTATTTAGCTGTTTATTATAATTGTATTGGAACTACTTGTGTCGAGGTAAACCGAGGAGAAACAGTTAAAAACTTTAGAGATTGGAGAGCTACAAAATATTTAGCTAAAGAACCTTTGTTTGTTTGGGATAATACTATTAAAGGAAAAATTTCTACTACTTATGGATATAACATTGGAGGTGGCAATCAACGAAAATTAGACGCTTTACGATTACTTAAAGAATTTTTATATGATGAAATAGGTAAAGATGAAAATGGCAATCCTATTAGAAATTTTCATAGAATATATGATTATCAAACAATACTTGAATTAAAGAAATGGAGCGCACTTGGAAACTTTGATAGAGTGTCTGAAATGATTATTAGAGGAATAGAATATAAAGCTATGGATATAGCTGCTAAAGATGAAATGGCTCATAGAAAGAAAATAACAACAGAAACAGATGATGATAATAAATCATTCTTTCATAGAGAATGGTATTAATATAAAATTTATATAATTAATAATATGGCAGTAATTGATTATTTTTATGCTAATAATTTTCCTTCTCAACGAGTTTCTAATGCTGAAAAGGAAAAACCTGAATGGTATGCTCAATGTTGTGACTATGTAATAGCTATGGGACAATCTTGTGCAGATAAAGATAATTTAGAAAAAAAATATCTTATATTGAATGGAGAAGTTCCTGATGAATTTTATAGAAAAATACTTAATCCATATAATGCTAATAAAGAAAAATATACTCGATTTCCAGCAACTCTTCGCAATTATGATATTATGAAAGGAATAATTCGAAGATATGTTTCTGAATATATTAAAAATCCTCATGATTTTATTGTAGGTGCTAATAATCCAGATGTTGTAATGGCTAAGGATGCGGCTGTAAGAAAAGAAATTCTTTCTATTTTAGAAGCTCAATTAGCGGCAAGAATTACTCAAAGCTATCAACAATATATTAATGAAGGTAATGATCCTAAACAATTTAACCCTCAAGAAAGTATAGATATTGAAAAATTTACTGAGGATTTTAAAAATAATTATATTGATGATATATCTGTTCAAGGACAAGAATTATTAAATGTTATAGATGATATTACTGAGTCTACATTAATTTATGCTAAAGCCTATTTTGATTTTGTATCATTTGGAGAATGTTATACATATACTGATATAATAGGAAATAAACTTGTAAAAAAAATTATTTCTCCAATAGATGCTTTTCCTGTTCCTAATAATAGTATGTTTGTTGAAGATTATGATATGTTTGCTGAACGTATGAAAATGACATATCAACAAATAATAGATACTTTTGATGAATATTTAGATGATAAAGATAAAAAGTTTTTAGAAACATATTATGCTCAACATAGTTCTACTGACGCATCATATATTACTTATGCGGACTATTATTCTTATTATCCTGATATATGTAATAAATTTACTGAAACAGAACGTAGTCTCTATAACAAATCTCCATATTTAGTTAGAGATACTAATTCTAATTTATATGATGTTTGGCATGTTGTATGGAGAGGAGAAATTAGAAGAGGCGTTTTAACATATATAGATAATGGTATCATAGCTCAACGAGTCGTTGATGATAATTATACAATTAATCCAGAAATAGGAGATATTTCTATTGAATATTTCTATGAGCCTCAAGTATATGAGTCTGTTCGTATAGGTACTCGTAATACAGCAATCTATCCTTATAAAGCTCGTGCTATTGCATATAATCGTAAAGGTAAACTTCCTTATAATGGTTTATGTGAATTATTACCAGGATTTGGTAAGTTTTCTATTGTAGAGATTGTTAGCCCTTATCAAGTATTTAAAAATATAGTTGCATATCATAGAGAAATGGCTTTAGCAAAGAATAAACTTGCTGTTCTTGTTATAGCTAAATCTTTATTAGGAGAAAATCCCGATGAAACTATTTATAGAATGGCTGCTGATGGAGTTTTATATATTGACGATGAAGAAGATACTAATATGCTAAAGTCACAACAAATACGTATGGTGACTGCTGATATTAGTGCTTATATTAATCAACTTACTCAATTGATGATTGAAATAGATAATGCTGCTAAGGACCAAGTTGATATGACTCCTCAACGATATGGCCAAATAGCTAATAGTGCAGGTAAAGGAGTAACTGATGAAGCTATTATGAGAGGATCTATGGGTTCTGTTATAATAGAATTTATATTTGATTGTATGCGAGAAAGAGATTATGCTCGTGATTTAGATTTTAGTAAACTTGCTTGGATTGATGGATTAGATACATCTTATAGAGATAAAGATAAAAATCTTAAATATATTAGTTTAGACGTTGATTCTCATATTTATGCAGATTATATTATTAAAGCAAAAAATAGTGTACAAGAAAAAGAAAAGTTAGATCAAATAAAACAATTTGCTTTTAGTGCTGCTCAAAATGGAAATATGGATATGGCTATTGCTGCTATTGCTGGAGATAATGTTGCAAGTATTAAAAAGTTAATAATGAAATTTCAAGAATTACAACAACAATACGAACAGTCTATGCAACAATTAGAACAACAAACTAAACAAATGGAGGCTGAATTTGAAATTCAAAAGATTGCTGCAAAAGGAGAAGAAGATCGTAAAACTGTTGAACTTGAAAAATATCTTGACCAGCAAATCGAACTTATTAAAGCTGATGCTAATATGATTAGTTTCGATAATGGAGTTTCTAATCAAGATAAACAAGCTGGTATGGAGCGTCTTGAACAAGCAAGAGCTAATGTTGAAAGAGATAAAAATCAAATAGCGAGAGAAAAGAATATTTTAGATTTTCAAAGTAAAGCGGCAGATAGAGCTGTTAAACTTAAAGATATTGAAACTAAGTTAGCTATTGCTAAAGAAAATAAAAATAAATATGATAATCCTAAAACTAAAAAATAAATAGTGTTTATAGATATATTTGATAGTCCGGCATATATTGTCGGACTATTTTTGTATAAATATAAGCTATTTTAAGCTTAAATTTGGCGTTAAATGAGAATATGATGTAGAATATTCGAACGCGAAATCTCTCCTTTACGGGGGAAATGATAAAAGCCACTTAAAATAGCTTTATAATTTTTTATATGCTGGAGCGAATAATATTTTTAATTATTTTCATCTAATTATTGGATATAACAAATTTATTGCTTATAATCGGTTATAATAATTCACTTAAAACTAATTATATGAATGATTTTGGTTATGGTGTTACAAATAATGCTGATAATGCAGATGTAACAAAAGATAATAACGGCAATGCTGTTGATTTATCTAAAAGTAACGGTTTAAGTTCTCCTGATGATAATGATTCTACTACTGATTTAGATAAAAATAAAAATAATGATAATAATGATGTAGATAATAATATTGATAATAATAACAATGATAATAATGACAATGATAATGATGATAAATCTAAATCTGAATTTGTTATTGAACCTGGTACTGTTTTAGATATTGATGATAAAAAATATACAATAGACGATAACGGTAACATTGTTGATGAAAATGGAAATATTTTTAAAGAAGCTAAAGATGTAAAAGATTTTATTGACTCTTTTACAGTAAATGATGATAATTCAGAAAATGAAATTTCAATAGATAATATTCGTAAACTTTTCGATGTAGAAGTTGTAGATGAAAATGATAAACCTATTGAATTTGAAAATACACCTAATGGTATTAAATCTTATATAGATGCAGTAATTAATAATAGAGAGGAAGAAATTGCTGAAAACGCAATTAATACTCTTTATGATAAAATTCCTATTCTTAGAGATTTAGTTCCATATTATATAGCAAATGGAAATTCGTTAGATGGATTTTTAGAAATTAAAGATAGAAGTAATATAGTTTTAAAAGATGATGATGAAGCACAACAAGAAGAAATAATTAAAATGTCCTGGAGTGAGCAAAATCGTAAGGGAGATGTAGATAGTTATATTAATTATCTTAAATCAACTGGAACTCTTGCTGATGTTGCTAAAGAAGAACTTGAAGCTCTTAAAGAAAAAGATGAAGAAAAACGTAAAGCTATTGCTGAACAAGCTGAACAAGCTGAACGTGACGCTATTGAACAAGAAGAAAAATATTGGAAAGGAGTTAAAGAAGTAATTGATAGTCGTAATATTGCTGGATATAAAATTCCAGATACTATTATTATTAATAAAGATGGAAAGAAAATTTCTGTTACTCCTGATGATTTCTTTAAGTATATTTACCAAATAGATAAAAATGGTAAATCTCGTTATCAATATGATTTAGAAAATGAAACTCCTGAAGCAAGACGCAATGATAGTATTCTTCGTGCTTATTTAAAATTTGTTGGTGGAAGTTATTCTAACCTTGTAGATATGGCTATTAATGATAAAGAAGTTAAAAAACTTAAACTTATAGCTAAAACAAGAAACACTACTGGAATTAAAATAACTAAACCTAATTCCGATAAAAATAAAGGAAAAATTGATTTTGGTTATTAACAATTAATTATTATTTGTATTATGTATTCAATGCGAGTTCTTTCGAGAGGTAATTATGATGATCGCGGATACTCTAATGAAGAGAGTATTGCTAATCTTCAATTACAAAAACCTGTCGAAATAAATTCTTTCCTTACCTATAATTATGGTATGGACGATGATCGTTTTCCGCTTCTGTTTATGACTGAGGGTCAAGGCAGTGTTGGTACAGTAGATATTGAAACTGTTCAATGGACTTGGAAGACTATGGGTCGTATGAAATTTGATGATTTTATTACTCATTTTTCTGGTGGTAATAAACCTGGTCTTGGCGGTGCTCCTGTAGAAATTCATACTTCTACTCATTGGTTTATTGAACAACATACTCTTATTGGTCCTGATGGAAAAACTCAAGTTCGTATTCAACGAGATTTAGGTGAAAGCGCTTATGGTTATGGTTATATAATTAAACTTATGTCACCTAACCCTGACGCGTTTATTGATCCTGCTTTACTTGCTAAAGGTAAGTATTGGTCAATGGGTGCTCCTCTTATTTCTGAGTCATATTCTAAAGGAAACCGTAGTAATGTTATGGGTCCTGGTCGTATGACTTCTCAGCTTGAGTTCTATCGTAAGTCTAAGGAAGTTGCTGGTAATATTAGCAATGCAGTTACCGAATATGAATTTAAAGATGGTGCTGGTAAGGCTTCTAAATTATGGATTAGTGAAGAGATGCGCCAATTTAATATTGAGCGTCGTGTTTATAATGAAGAGCGTCTTTGGATGGCAGAATATAACCGTTTACCTAATGGAGAAATAACTCTTAAGGATGACGATAACGGTAAACCTATTCCTACTACTGCTGGTATGTTAGAGATTTGTCGTGAGTCTAACTATGATACTTATGGCGAATATCTTACTTTAAGCAAAATTAAGCGTACTATTGGCGATGTTCTTGATCGTGATACTGATACAGGCGAAATGAACATTGTTCTTATGGGCGGTAAAGGCTTCATTGAAGATTTTGATGAAGCTATGCGATTAGATGCTAAAGAGAATGGTTTTGTTACTCCTCTTGGTGATAAGATGATTGATGGTTCTGACGCAGGCTTAACGTATGGTAAATATTTCCGTCGTTATAAGACTGTTGATGGTCATACTATTACAGTTAAGCATTGTGCGTTCTTTGATAAGAGTACTATTGCAGAAGCTGCTAAGAAAAATGGCGAAATTCATCCTCGTACCGGTTATCCTATTACTTCGCATCAAGCTTGCTTTATTGACTTCTCTATTTACGATGGAACTCAAAATGTTCGAGTTGTTCGTCAAAAAGGTCAAATTCATAAGGCTAAAGTATTTAAGGGTCTTACGGATATTCCTGCATCTTGGGGTGTACCTGAAACCAATTACATTTCGACTGAAATTGATATGAGTCGTTATGAGGTTAAGCACTCTCAAGGTCTTCAAGTAAATAACTCTTCGAAGATGTTCTTGTTAAAGTGTGTACTTTAATTTAAATTAATGAATATTTAATTATGGAAAATAATACAAGTAATAACAGTGCTAAATTAAACTTTGGATTATCTGATAGATCTAAAGGAAGCTCTGATAATAAAGTTACTGCTTTTGGCGGTTTCCCCGTAAAGGAAAGTGTGGATGAAAAACCTGAACCTATTCCTGGTAGTGTTGAAGAAAAGGATATTAATGTAAAAAATAGAGAATATATAGATAAACGTAGTGTTACTATTGCATTAGTTAAAAATTATTCTTTATTTAGACGAGCTAATGATAAATCTTTAACTAAACGTAGAGATTTTATTGGAAGTTCAGTTACAAGTTCTCGTACATTATCTTCTAATAAGGGTGAAGTTGAAGCCTATTTTCCTGATTTAATAGGTCTTTCTCCTAATAACGAAAATTTTATTACTCGTGTTAAACAGTATTTAAATAATATTCAAATTTCAGTTAATGAACTTGGCAAAAAATTTGATATTAGTTTTCGTTATGATAGATACATAGATTTTAGAGCTATTCAAGATAAAGAAAAACTAATTGAAGAGAAATATCGTCAAACTGATAAATCTAATCTTGGAGAACTTAAGAAAGCTCTTGCTGCTAAAATAGCCGCAATTAATGATCTTGAGAGTTCTAAATATCAATTTGGTCGTCCTGTTAATATTGAAGATTATTTAATGTATCGTCATTGTCTTTTATATAAAGATATTGCTAAAGATACAGCTTTAATTAATAGTGATCCGAGTATTCGTTTTTATTTTAAAGACGACCAAAAGGAAGCTGATTTGCAACGTAAACTTCGTTTGGAGAATAATAAAGCAAAAGCTAATTTTGTTAGTATGATTGCTGATGATGAATTATTTGATGCTATTTATGCTCAATACTGTGTTAATGTAGGTAAACCTGTTATATTATCTTCTCTTGAAGATCGTATGATAAAAGAGAATGAATTAGATAAATTCTCTTCTGATGAGCCTATTAAATTTAATAAGATGTTTAATGATGCTGATATTAAGATTAAAGCTATTATTGAAATTTTGATTGAGCGTGGTGAATTTGTAAGAAGTCAGTATAATCAAAATATTATTACTCCAGAAGGAGAATTTATAGGTGCTAATGTTAAAGAAGCTGTTGCTTGGTTTAAAAATCCTGCAAACGCTGATGTAGTTAATGCCTATAAAAATAAATTAAAAAACGTATAATTTATGACAGTAGTAGAAATGCACGTAATGTTTAGAGAATTAGCTCAACAAATGGGTATGCAAACAGTACGGGCAATTCTATCCGAAGATATTGACACTTGTCTTAACATTGCAGTAAATAATTATATTAAAAAAGTCATTGCTGATAATGTTAAGATGAGTGGTAATAATAAAATTTATATTGATAATGCTAAAATAGGTCAAATAAATGTTTTACGTACATTAATTGATAAGTTAGAAATATCCAATATTACTATTAATAAAGAAGAAAATAAATTTACTGCTGAAATAAATAATAATAATGTTTTTCTATTTACGAGTTCTTATATATATTATAATGACATATTTGGTGGATTTTCTGCAAGAATAGTAGATAATGATTATTTATATTCTACATTACATGATTTTTGTAATAGAGCTACATTTGATTATCCTATTATAGTATTTACAGATAATTCTGATTCTAAAACTAATACTATTATAATAGATATATATACTGAAGATAACTCTAAAGATATTAATACTCATAAAAAGCCTTCAAAGGTTGTATTAAATATTATTAAGAAACCTAATATTATAACTTATATAAATGACACTTCTTCTTCGAATATCAATTGTGATTTACCTGAATATACACATATTGATATTGTAAAAGCTGCGGCGGAGTTATATTTAAGAAGTGTTGTTAGTACTTCTAATTAATTATATAAATAAATATGAGAAATTTTCTTCTTGCTGGTAATGTTGCAGCTATTGCTGCATCTACTGCAATAGATAAAGCACCGGCTGGAGCACTTGGATTTTATTATATGAATAACGGTGTTCCTACTGTTGATGCTACTGGCAAATTAATTACAGGTTATGGACAAATAGTTATGGGTAGAGCAAGTAAAGATGGAGGTCCTATAATTATTCCTTTTTATAATAAAGATTTTAGTTATAGTAAATCTACTTATTCGGCTGCTAAAACTTTTACTGCAAAATTTACTGTTCCTGAGCCTGTTATAATGTGTGATCATACTGTTATTTTTACAAAGAAAGGTATTCAATTTAATGAACGTAGTAATTGGACTGCTTCTATTCATGTATTTAAAGATACTGAAACTGCTGAACAAGTTGCTGCTAAAATAGCAAATTATGTTAATAATAATACTGCTACTTTAGGCTTAACTGCTGCTGTATCTACAGCAACCGTAACAGTTACCGCTACTGAGCCTGCCGTTGATTATGAAATTACTATGGCAGATGCTTTAAGTGGTACTACTGTAACTTATACAACTCGTGGAGAAATTGGAATTGCTGATGCAGAAGCAATTAAGAAGATGGCTAATATGGCTGCTGCCGACGCAGGATTTGAATATACTTATATGGACGATGTTCATTATTTATATCCTAATTATCCTCTTAATCCTAATACTGGAACAAATACTACGGATGCAGGCTATACAGTTTATACTTTACGATTTGCTGTTCCACGTGATGTTAAAACTCGTGATGAATTAGTTCATCAAATTGTACAAATTGCTATTCCTACCGGGGCAGCTCAAATAGCTACTATGGATATTATTCTTGCTGGTATTAAATCTGTTGCATAATATAGACGCTTTTGTATTAATTTTAAATATTAATAAATATTAATCGAAGAGAAGCTGTTGATATTATTTTAATTAATAATATTAGCAACTTCTCCTTTTTTTATTTAACATTATATGGATTTATTTGAAACAGCTATTTCACAAGGTATTGCTCCAGCAATAGTAGTAGCTATTTATCTTATAGTTATTAAAATTATTGATACTAAAAAAGAAAAAAATGCTATTAAAATAACTAATGAATTATTAGAAGCAATTTCTAAAATAAGTAATTTTTTAGATAATGTAATAAATAATATTATAGATAAAGATAAAGATAAATGTAAAAACGCTATTAAAAATTCTTTTGAAAGTGCAAGAATGCACATTACTGAATATATAGTAAATGTTATTGCTAAAAATAATATAAATGATAATAAAGATAATATAGTAGATAATATTAAAACAATTATAAACGCTGAATTTTATAATACTTATAATACATTATCTATGTATACTATCAATGGAATTAATGTAGCTACTATATTAAAAGAACAATGGAAAAATGATTTAATAGATAATACTATAAAATTAGTTTATAATAGTAAATTAGATAAAGAAACAAAAATATTTAGTTATGTTAGTAAATTATCTATTTCTTTTGAAAATTATATTATTTATATAAACAATAAAGTATTCAAATGAATATAATTAATAATACAGATAAATTAAGTGAGGAAATTATTACTAATTTAACTGACTTATGTATTAATAATATTAATCAATTACAAATTGGTTATATTCCTACTGAAAAATCTAATTGTGTTATTAACTGTTTAAATATAGTTAGAAACGCAATATCTATAAATAAAATATTAACAACTGAACAACAACAAAATATTATTAATATTTATCATAAATTAATGTATGTCGGAAACTAATTTCTCACAAGTTTTTACTAATTCTGAAGAACTTGTTGAAGCTAATCCTGATTTTGTATATATGGTTATTCCTGCAAAGTATGTTTGTACATATCATAAATTATTAGTTATGCTTGCTGATGTAGGTATAGAGATGTTAAATGATTGTACCGCTAATTGTAAAGGAAATAATAAAAATATTATTACTTGTTGGAATATGTTTCAAACAGCTTGTGCTGCATATCAAATTAATAAAACTAAAGAAGCTGATACTATAATAAAATATATAAATGCTCAAATAAAATTAATATATAATGGTACTGAAAAAGAAACTATTGTAGGAAATATAACATTACCTATTAGCGAAGATGGAATATTGAAAGCTATTATTAGTTGTGGAGGAGAAACTCCTAAATTTGAAGTTGATGAAGAAACAGGACAATTATTACAAGCTAATACAAGTAGTAATAATTATGATGAAGTTTATGCTTTAGGAGAAGATGATTATAATAATAAATAGATTGCCGTTGCTCTTCCTTTACGGGGGATAAGGTAAAGAGAATTATGAAAACAATAGATTTAATTATTAAACAATTAGGTAAAGTAAGACTTACTTGCAATGGTAAACATGATGTAAGTAAGTCTTATGATGATTTGTGTTTGGTTCATAATGGTAAATTAGCAAGTTATATATCTCGAAAGAAAGTTCCTGCTGGTATAGAATTAACTAATGAAGAATATTGGCAACCTGTTGCAGATTTAAATGGAGATGTTAAAGAAGACTATGAAGGTTTTAAAGCTGAAGTTTTACAATTAATAAGTAATATAAATTCTAAAGTTGCAACAGGTAGAATAGTAGTAAATACTATTGATGAATTAAAGGCTCTTGAATTTGGAGAAATATTAGTTGGTGCTGAAATATACGTAATTGAAGAAGATACTTCTTATATAATAGATTCTATAAATGCTTTTGATAGTACTAAAACTTATCATGAATATATAAAAGATGCTATTGATTCTGAACCTATATCTACTGATTATGCGAGACTTCCTAATATAGTAGCAGATAGAGCTATTTGTGATGAAGATGGAAGAAATATAAAAGAAACTTATGTTACTAAAGAATATTTATTTAATTTATTAGGTAAATAATATATGGATAATAATAAAGATGCTGTTTATATACAGCAATTAAGAAAATATTGTAAAGATAATAAAAAATGGAATGAGATATTTCCTGTTACTTTTATTCAAGCTATATATAATGCCGCAAATGGAAATAGATTAGATACTTTGTTAGCAATGTATAATTCTATTTTTGTTGAATATAAAGGTAGTTTTGCTACTACTGTTGCGGCAATAGATAATATAGTTAGAAAAAAAGGTCTTATAATTACATATTTTGATGAAAATAATTTATCCTGGACTCGTAGATATAAACTTCATGATACTTCAGATATTAATTTTCAAAATGAAGATAATTGGGAAGGTTATAATTTTGATATTTTAGTAGATGAAATTTATAAAGCTATTAAATATATATTTACAAATATAGATAAATTTCCAGATTTAAAAAATGTATTAATTCAACAAATTACTGAAGTTACAGAAAATATATTTAATAATATTGAAGATTATACTAATTTATATAATATATTTAAAGAATTAATAAAAGAAAATATTAATAATGTATTTAATAATATAAATGATTATACTAATCTTAAAAATTTAATTAATACAAATATATATAATCGAGTAGATTATATATTTAATAATATAGATGATTTTAAAGTTTTATTAAATAAAATTAATGTAGCTATTTTAAATAGAGTAGATTATATATTTAATAATATAAATAATTACCCTGAATTAAAACAATTAATTATTAATAGTTTACAAGCTAAACAATTATTTACTATTGAATTTAGTGTTAATGGAGATACATTGGATATTATAAATAAAGATGAATTAAATTCTTATATAGAAAATAATAATGTTAATAATAATGCTTTATTTACATTTATAGGTAAATTTTTTGATTCTTCTAATAATAAATTATTATATAATTTAGTTTTTACAGCGTTTGTTAATACAAATAGTAATTATTTAAATTTAGATAATTGTTACGGCGAAACATTAATTATAAATAATGGAAAATTATATAAATGTAAAATTAATTTTAATATAGATACTGAAACTGAAATGAGTAATCCTAATTGGATTACTTATGCAAGAAAATATGACGATATTCCTACTTTTGAATTTAATTATATTTCTACAAATATTTATAGTATAGCCGATATAGATGATTATAATAAATATGTAAATTCTTTTAAATATAATACTTTAGTTAGATTTATATTTAATGAAAGTAGTACTGTAATTACTGAATATATTGGATATATTAGTAAAGTAGGTTCTACTTTAAGAATATTAATTTATCTACAAGAAAGTAATGATTTTGTTTATGATACTATTATATCTGGTATTATTGAAAATAATGAATTACGCATTAGTAGATTAACTAATGGTGATATATTAACGTATTTATATAATGCTAATAGTTCAGGCGGTGTAGTTTTATTAGATGATGATACTTTGATTCCTTCTCGATTTTTACCTTCTTATGTAGATGATGTATTAAATACTGTTATGTCTGGATTAGTTTTAAAACCTACTTCAGGTAATCAATTTGAAACTAATCAAAGATATTCTTCTTCTGATACTTTAATTCAATTAATAAATAAATTTATACAAAATAGTGGATATAATGATTTTAGAATTGTTCATTCTCCAACTACTATAAATTTTGTATTTGGAACTACTATTAATAATTCAAATCCTATTGTAAATGTATTATCATTTACGAGTAATTTACTTGTAAGAGCTCCTGTATTAAGAATTTATTCTAAATCAATTGATTTTAGTGAAGTAGCTACATTAACTTATACAGAATTAGATAATACTATTAAAGATGGTAGTTGGCAATCATTTGAATTAGATTTATCTAATATAGGTTCTGGTGGTTCTGGCTATACGTTACCTATTGCTTCTGCAACTACTTTAGGAGGTATTAAAATACCTGCAAATGGACAAATGACTATTGATAAGAATGGAAATTTATATCCTAATGTCGCAACTTCTACTAGTGCAGGAATTGTTAGACCCGGTATTAGAAGTGGATTATTTATGCATGATTCTTCTATTAGTGTTACTTTAGGAAGAAGAGATATAAATTTAGGAATTCTTACTCCTGGAAGCACTATTAATGGAGGACGCTATTATATATATGATGATATAGTTGTAGGAAATGCAAGTCCTAAATTTAAGTTAAACAATAATATTAATAGTTGGGAAGATCCTTTAGCTATTATTATTGTTAATAGAAAAAATGTTGGAGGAGTTTATTTTGAGGGCACTAATATAAATATGCTAACGGCTACTAATGATTGTACTAAAATTGGTGCTATTTTTATAAGATATTTTCAAAATGGTAATGAAAATGGATATTTTGTATGGGCGGTTCCTAAAGTAATACAATAAAAATAAATAGTTATTTTAAGCTATTATAGATTAAAAATTTATAGTTTAATATATTTATATGTTCTATATAAAATTTAATTTATAATAGCTTAAAATAGCTTTAAAAACTATAATATTATTTTAATTATGTCTGGAAAACAGTTATATTCTAAAACTAATAGTAATTATGAAGAAATTACTCCTTTAACTTATATTCAAAATGTTATTGATAAGAATAGTAAAAATTCTTTAGATAAAATATTAAAAATTTATAATCATATTTATATTGAATTTGAAAATAATAATACTATTACAAGAAATAAAGTTCCTAAAGAATTAAGACGTTGTGGATTAACAATAACATATTATGATAATATTAATAATAAATTAATTACTGAAAGATTTAATAGAAATGATAATGTAGCAAGTAGTAATACAGCTTGGTTATTAAATAAACATTGGGATACTCTTTTATATGATAGTGATATATTCGAAAAAGGAATTAAAGTTCATATTCCTGATTCTTCTATAACTATTAATATGTTAAGCGATTCTCTTAAACAATTATTTGAAAATAAGAAAGGAGTTATTATTAATTATCCTGATGAAGAAGATTTAACTATTCAAAAATCCACTTTTAATTATAATACTTCTGTATTACAATTTAAAGATAGAAATGTTGATCCTATTAATTTTATTAGTGAAGGAATTAAAGTTATACGTCGTAGATTTTCCCCCGTAAAGGAAAACATAGCGGAAGCTAATGGAGTGTATACTTTTTATGATTTTATTAATATTGATGGTTGTCAAGATAATTCTGTATTATATATTGATAATGATATACTTACTTTAGCTAATGATGATATTATAGTATATGATGTATATAATCATAGATTTTGTGCAAGATCTTATAAAACAATAGATAATGTACAAAAAACTGTATATTATGTAATGGAAATCTTCTACTGACGAATATGGAGATAGTATAGATTATAATAATTATAATAAAATAGATAATAAATTTTATCCTTTATTAAATAATATTTATATATGTAGTTCTGATCATAAAAAAAATATTATTTTACTAATGAATATAATATTGAAGAAGTAGTAAATGAAATATATACAAGTTATAAAAATATTATTACCAAAAAGATTTTGATAAACAAAGTACTAAATATATTATTAAATATGATTTTGATTTAAATGGTAAAACTATAAATATTCCAGAAGATTGTACTTTAGTATTTAATGGCGGTAAATTAAAGAATGGAATAATAAAATTAAATAAAACTTTTATTGAAGGCGCTATTAAGGATATTAATGAATATTTACCAGAAAATACAAGTCCTAATTTTGGAGATGGTCAAATAATATATAATTATAAAGAATTACATATATGTAAAGTACAAGAAGATGGTACTTCTGTAATGTTTACTATTCAAACTAAATAATAAATATAATAAAATTATAAAATTATGATTAATGAAGATAGAATGTTAAAAACATTAACATTTGTTAATGTTCATAAACACATAAAAGCTTTATTTATAATGATTATAAAATGGCTTGGAATTATTGATGATACATTAGAAAAAAAAGCCGATTTAATTGGTGGAAAAGTTCCTGCTGAACAACTTCCATCTTATGTAGATGATGTTATTGATATTGCTGCTTTTGTTACTAAAACAGAATTAGTTAATAATATAGGAGAAGCTAATTATACTAATAAAAATT
>VOFI01004336.1_pt1 | contig 88914 bp, 74 predicted proteins | sample 5384131 | NCBI WGS metagenome assembly VOFI01 (sample SAMN12384728, study PRJNA508395) | human gut metagenome | isolation source: healthy gut H | host: Homo sapiens
TTAGCAAACTGGTGGTTTCAGCCACTCACCCAACTCTCCGGTCGCCGTTCCGGGCCTTTATCCTGAAACGGGTGTGCAAATATAGAATCTTTTTGACGAAATACAAAGAAATGCAGTCAAAATTTCATTTTTCCATCGCACCGGATTCGCCTTCGCGTTGATAATCTGCGCCCTGCCCCATTGCCGCACCAAGACGGCGTGCAACCGTGAGCCGACCGGTCCCAAGGTCTGCATGCGCCGGACACGCAGGGCCGGCACCCGTTCGTTCTATTGCGCCGGGACATGCACCGCGCCCCTGTTACGGACCGCAGCGGCCGTATTTTTATTTCGCTATAAGATAAAACATTGAACCTGACCGGAAAAAGTTCATCCATTTCTGGCAGATCATTTGCACGCATATGCTACGACGGCGCCTTTTCAGGGTGCCATTCTTTTCAAGGTGAAACCGGGTCGCAACACCTTTACCCGGTCGCTTTCGGGACAATAAAAGATGAGAAAATGAATAAGGTTTATTTCATGCTGGCACTCCTGCTGGCGTCGGTAAATACATCCCATGCTCAGAAATGGGCTGTAAAGAGCAACCTGCTCTACGATGCCACGGCTACGATCAACTTGGGCGTCGAAGCGGCGCTCGGCCGCCGCGTGACGCTGGACGTATCGGGCAATTACAACCCGTGGAAATTCGGCGACGCCCGGTGGAAACACTGGCTCGTACAACCCGAAGTGCGCTACTGGCTCTGCGAGAGTTTCAACGGCCATTTCTTCGGACTTCACGCCCACTACGCCGAATACAATGCCGGAGGAATCGATTTCAGCACCGCCTTCCGCCACAACCGTTATCAGGGGCACCTCTACGGCGCGGGATTGTCCTACGGGTATCAGTGGCTGATCGGGAAACGCTGGAATCTCGAAGCCACGGTCGGCGTCGGGTATGCCCGTCTATGGGACCGGAAATATCCGATCGCCGAATGCGGCGAGGTGATCCGCACCCGGTCGCGCAACTATTTCGGACCGACAAAAATCGGCCTGACACTCATCTTCATCATCAAATAAAGCAGCAAGATATGAAACGCCATACGCTACACCGCATAACCGGCCTGCTGGCCGCATGTCTGATCACTGCCGCAGCGGCTTACGGCCGCGAAGGCAATCCCGCCGCTTACAGAGACGGCGACCGGCTCTGCATAAAGCTGCCGATCGCCGCCGGCATGGACCTCCCGGCCAACGGACAATTGACCGTCACGCCGGTCGTCACCGACGGCGAACACCGCATGCAACTGGCTCCCGTCGTTTTCACGGGACGCATCCGGGAGAAAGTCAACGAACGCCGGGAGCGGCTTTACGGCACGCCGGCCGCCTCCGAGAATGTTTTCAGCAACACGGTCATCCGGTACGGCCGGAAAAACACGTCGGGGAATGCGGTTCTCTTCGAAGGCGAGATACCCTACCAGCCGTGGATGGCGGGCGGGCGCGTCGTCCTTTACCGCGATCTGGAGGGGTGCGCCGGGCGCAGGACCGCCCTGCCGCCGCTGATCGCCGCAGAAATCGCGGCTCCCGTACAACCTCGGCTGTCGTTCCTCGTCCCCGCGGACGCGCCCAAACGGCGCAGCGAACGGATCACCGCCGTCGTGCATTTCCCGCAGGGCCGTTCGGTACTGCTGCGCGGATTCGCCGACAACGGCCGCCAGCTGGCGCGCATTGACAGCCTTACGGCCTGCCTGACGGGGAACGACACGCTCCGGGTCGAGAACATCTACCTGAAAGGATATGCCTCACCCGAAGATACATACGCATTCAACACCCGTCTTTCAGCAAACCGGGTACGGTCGATCCGCAATTACCTGCAGGAGAACTTCGGACTGGAAGAGGCCGAGTTCACCACCGCGACCGAACCGGAGGACTGGGACAGCCTGCGGCGCTGGGTCGTCCTCTCCGACCTGCCCGCAAGAGACGAGGTGCTGGCCGTAATCGACACGGTCGCGGATCCCGACGCCCGCGACGCCGGCATCTGGAAAACGGACGGCGGCAAAACTTATCTCATGCTGCTGCACGAAGTTTATCCGCAGCTGCGGCGCGTGGATTACCGCATCGGATATACGCTGCCCCCGTTCACCGTGGAGCAGTGCCGCGAACTGATCGGCTCGCACCCCGAATGGCTGAGCCTCGGCGAAATGTGCCGGCTGGCCGAAAGCTACGGCGTCGATTCGCCCGAAAGGGCCTATGTCTGCGCGGTCGCACTGGAGTTTTACCCCGACGATCCCTGCGCCTGCAGCAACATGGCGGCGCTGGCCCTGCGACGCGGCGATGTCCAGACGGCCCGCCAATGTCTGGCCCGCTGCGACGGAGCTTCCTGCGCATGGAACAACCTCGGCATTCTGTGCCTGATCGACGGCGATACGCAGAAGGCGCAGCATTGCTTCTCGCTCGCCGCGGAGCAAGGTTCGGACGATGCGGCATACAATCTGGCCCATTTCGCAGAACTGAGCTGCGATTGGTAACACCCGGTTTCGGATTCCAAATCACCTAAAAAAATAAGACATGAAAAAAATTTACAATCTGTTCGTATTTGCGGCTTTCGCCGTTGCCGCCGCATGCTCCGACGAGGGAGAAAAAACGGGAGTTACCGATCCGGCGGCCGGCAACCTGCAATTCGTCACCCGAACGCCGCAGGCGGCGTCGGGGCGCGGCCCGGTTTACGACACCGGCGGATTCCGCATTCTGGCGTTCAGAAACACCGGCTCGGACTATGTCTACATGCAGGACGTCCCGCTCGGCGCGATGAGCTTCGACGGTTCGGCGCTCTCCGGCACGGTACAGTTTCCCGCCGGCGACTACAAGTTCCTGCCCTCCTACGGACTGGCGGCGCCGGGCAACTACACGTGGCCGGCCCTCACGGACGCCGTGCTTTCCGACGCGCTCTGCGTAACACATACCCAAGAGAGTTTTCCTGCGGCCTTCATGCTCAACGCACCGCTCGATGCGGTTCCGTCCTGCACCGTATCGCTCGACGGCCCGAAACAAACCGTGAGCGCCACGCTCCGCCGCGCCGTTTCGCGCGTGGACGTACTCTTCATCCGGGCGGAGAAGGACGCGGCGACAGGCGTCTATACCGAAAAACCGGGCGACGACATCTTCGGCCCCGAAAAACTGGCCGGGGTGAAGCTCTCGTACACCGGGGCCAACAGCCGGCTGGGCCTTTCGGGCGAGAAGGCCGAGGGGCTTTTCGACGTGTCGCACACCATTGCCGTTCCTGCGGACGCGGTAACGACGGGTACGGGCGTCTCGACGGTCGTCGGAGCAGACAAATACGATTTCGAGAACGTACAGCCCGCCGACATCATCTCCGGTTCGGCGCACCTGAAAGGCACATACCTGATCCCCAACCCCGACAATACGCCCGCCACCGGATTCTCGATGCTGCTCACCTCAGGCAAGGGATCGACGCGCACCATAGCCCTGACGGACAAAATTCCGGTCGAGCGCAACAAAGCGACATTGATCCGGATCTACGTACTGGGCGACAATGTCTTTACCACGGGTGTCGATTTCGACGTCGAGGTCGATACGGTCTGGGACGGATCGAACTTCGTGGACGGAGAGATAGACTGACGAAAACAGACTCACCATGAAACACTGCAAACTAACGGCGCTCATTCTGGCGGCAGCCGTCTGCGCTGCCTGTTCGGAGCCGGAGAGGGCGGACGGAGGTCCGAATCCGCAAACGACGCGCGTCACGCTGCGGCGAGAAGGAGCCGCGGACGTTGCGGTCTATGCCTTCCGCCGGCAGGGCGACCGGTTCCTCTTCGACACGCTCTTCCGCGAAGGATGGACCTCCGACGGCAGGATGTCGGTGCGCATGCCGAACGGGCAGTACAAATTCCTCTTCGCAAGCGGAGCGGCCGACCGGCTCGTCCTCGCACCCGAACCGCTCACACGGCAGACGGCATGGGAGGAGGTGCACTTCGCCCTGCGCGAGAATGCGGAGGCACCCGGCACCTGCTGTCCGGCCGACGAGCTGTTCCTGCAATACCCGGCTTCGGACGCCGACGCGATCCATACGGTCGGCGGTGCGGACCTGACCGTCGCGGCAACGCTCCGGCGCGCCGTCTGCCGGATCGAAGTCTCGGTCAAGCGCGGATACCATGACGGCACGCAGTACGTGGAGGTTCCCTATGCGGAACCGCAATCGGTACTCGGCGAGATCGACCGCATCGAACTTTCGGCCGGAGCCGCGGGACTGCGGGTAACCCCGGCCGGAAGCAGCGGGACGGCCACCGTGGCGGCGACACTCGCGGCGGCGGATTATGCGGAGCTGACCGACGGCGGATTCATCCGGCTCGAAGGGCCTTTCATCATTCCGCCCGCCGACGGCGGAGAGGTAGGTCTCGACATTTCGGTCGTTCCCGCCGCGGGGGCCGCCCTGCAACCGGCGCGACTGCATCTGACGGGCCGGGCGGAACGCAACAAACGGCTCGACGTCACGCTCTGGATCACCTCCGGATATCCCGCCGTCGGGGTCGAAATAAAAACCGCCCCGATCGAACGGGAACAGGACGGAGATACGGGCATTTGGGAATAAAAAACAATCGTGATGAAAAGAAATATCCTATACAGAATCTGCGGAACGCTGTTTTCGCTCTCGGCGCTGGCGGCCTGCGGGCTGGAACCACAGGAGGAGTGTCTCCCCTGCAACGGCAAACTCCGCTACACCGAAGTGCATATGGAAGGCGCGCCTTCGGCAGCGGGATTCGCAACCCCGCTCTACGTTTTCCGCCGGGCGGCGGGAACGCAGGACGGATACCTCTTCGACCGCAGTTACACTTCGGTCGCCGACGGGGAAACGCTCAGGCTACCGCTCACCGAGCTGAGAAGTTCCGACTACCGTTTTCTGATGATCGCCCAGCCCGACGGCGGGGAGTGGCTCACGCTGAACACGGCGGCCGGCACCACGCTCGTCACCGGAGCGGCTTGGGAAGACCTGCGGCTGGAATGCGCTGCCGGTGCAGCGGCGCCGGACGGGTACGGCGGCTTTACCGACCTGAGCGGCGAAGCCATTCTGCGCGACGGAAGCATCCGTCTCACGCTGACGCGTATCGCCGGACAGGTGCTTTTCGACATCTTCCGTACGGGCGGCTCGCTGTCACAGCCCGAAAGCATCGTTTCGCCCGACACGGAGTCGGTGATCGACCGGGTATCCCGGATCGAAATCACCTATGAGAATCCGACGACGGCGCTGCGTTTCGACGAAAACGGGACGCTGGTTCCTGCGGCATATGCCGCGGAACCGCTGACACGAAGCATCGAGCCTCAAGCAACCGACTTCAGGGTCGCGCTTCCCCAAGCGGACAGAGGACTCGGCGTATACGATGCCGGTCTGCGCGGCAGTCTGCGCATGGAAGGGGCATTCCTGCTGCCGTCCGACTCGCACCTCCGCATCAAACTGCTCTTCACCTACTACGACACGACGCCCGTCTGCGGCAACGGCCACGCGGACGCCCACACCCCGGCATGTTTCCAGCAGCGTCAGGTAACGCTCGCCCTTCCGGCGGCCGAGGCCGGCACGGGACTTCCGGTGGCTGCGGACTGCTACACGGTCAACCGGGTGGGACTGCGCTGCGACCGGATCATCGACGTTCCGGTCGGAGGAGGTGTCGAAACGAATTTCGACTGGCTGTAAAACGGAAAATCGTACGGTTATGAAAAAATTTCCATTCTTGATGATATGTGCGGCGCTGCTGACGGGCGGGTGTTCGGACACCGCCCCCACAGGAGGACCGTCGGCGGACGAAGAGTCACGTGTCGAAGTCGGCTTCCGGCTGGAAGCCCCCGACACGGACACATCGCTCGAACCCATGACGCGGGCCTCCTCCTACAAGGAGTGGTTCGGCAACGCCTGCCGCCTGCTGATCCTGAAAAAGACCGGAGCACGCTGGATCGTGGATGCGACGCAAACCGTTCTGCTGGATGCCGATTCGGGTCCGTGGGCCGAACTGAAACTCGCGGACGCCCTGCCGCCGTGCTCGTTCGGCTGCGAACTGCGGCCCGGCGATTACCGGATCGTTGCCGCGATCAACTGGCAGTCGTGCGACTGGAATACGGAGCTTGTCCCCGGAAAAGTGGTCGCCGACGACGCCGACGATGCGCTGCTCACGCCGCCGCTGATTACCTATCCGATTTCGACACACTGGATGAACAGCGGCTACCGGCAGCTGACCCGCGAGGTTTTCATTGCCGTCGCCGACTTCACGGTGCCCAAAAGCGGCGATCTCCACTCGGCCGGCATGCCGGCAGTGACGCTGCGGGCCGAGCGGCGCGTGGCGAAATTCCGCGTCCTGCTCAAGGACAAGCCTTCGCCCGTCAACGCATTCACGTTCGAAACGACGGCCCATACCGTTCAGGCGCTCTTCACGTCGCAAACGAAGCCCTTTGCCGAAGGAATCGATGCGCTCGGAAATATGTACTACGGCGCTTCCGGAATATACGAGCTGCCGTGGTGCATGTCGACGATGGGAGATTTCCACACATCGGGAGCGGGCAGATATCAAATGTGTCAGACCAATTCGACGGTCTTTTCGCCCTTCCTTTTCGCCGGACCGGAAGCCGGAGAGATCCCGGTGAAGATAACGGACATCCGGATTTCGGGCAAAAGCGGCGGATTCAGCTACAAAACGGATGAAGTCTACACCCGCAGTCTGGCCTGCAGCACGATCGCCGGCATCGTTTTCGAAGCCACCGACATCTACGACGACTCCTCGTCGCAGCTCCTGATCGACGTGGTCGAGGCTGCGGACGACGCAGGCACCCCCGAAAACGCGGTAACGCTCTTCGATCCGTTCTACGAGTGGAACGCCATGTCCTATTAAAAACACGAAGCCATGAAAAATTTATCCTGCATACCGTTCGCATTTTCGTGCCTGCTGCTGTCGGCATCGTGCATCGAGGAGAAGCTCGACGCCTGCCCGCCCCAAGGCGGAAACGTTGCGGTGACACTTCGGGTCGAAAGATTCCAGACCCGGCCGCCCTATCGTCCGTCGGACTTGGAGCCGGAATTCGCCGAACGCATCCATTCGCTCGACTACCTGCTCTATACCGAAGGGAGGCTGATCGGACAGGGCCGGGCGGACGACATACGGGCCGCCGACGGAAACAGCTACCTCTTCCGTCTCGACACGCTTCCGTTCGGAAACTACCGGCTGGCGTTCGCCGCCAACGCCGCACCGCGCATGATGGCCGGAACCACCGATGCACCGGAGCTGCGTTACATCGTCTATCAGGGGAAAAAGGGCGCCGACGACCATTTCCGGGCGGATCTCCCCTTCGAGGTGACATGCCCCTGCCGCAACGAGTTCGAAGCCGTGCTTCGGCGCGTATACGGCGTGACACGTTTCCGCTTCGAAAACCTGCCTGCGGAGATCGCATCCGTGGAGGTTTCGCTCGACAACGTAGGCGAGCGCATGCCGCTCTGCGACGATCCCGACCGCCCGTGCGAGGTAGCCAGACGCATTCCCGTGACCGACATGGGCACACGCGCCGACGGCACATATACGCTCGGAACGTTCTGCACCCTGCCAGGCATGAAGACCGCGTGGCGGCTGAAGCTCTACAGCGACGACGGCCCATCGCCCGTTTACGACCGGATGGTAACGGATACGCTGAACATCGAATGCAACCAGCTGACCGAACTTACGGCGCGTTTCAAGGAGGGCGGTCTTCGGGAAGAGATCGAATTTTCGGTCGATGTCGACACGACGTGGGACGGCTCGAACGAAGGCGGCGGGGAAGTTGTGCTGAAATAACCTTCCGACACAATACCGCTACACTGTTTCATTATATATTAAAAGACCGTAATACTCCAAGCCGTCGCCGCCGAAATTGATTGCCGGCCGCTTAGTGCAAAACATACCCTCCGCATCAAGATGCGGAGGGTATGTCTACCGTTGCCGGAGTTTAGAAAACAAACTTCTCCAGTTTCATTTCGCCCAACTGATGCAGACGCGGCACCAGCGTCGTGAAATGCGACGCCTGTTCGTGTGCGGCCAGCGCCTTGGCGTCGCTCCACGTCTCGCAGATCATCAGCACGTCCTGACGCGTCGCGCTCTCGAAAATATCGTACGCTATGCAGCCTTCGTCCTTGAGCGAAGCGGTCACCAGTTCTTTTGCCACGGAGAGTATTTCCGCACGGTTGGATTCGGTCGTGCGGATAAAAACATTCAGTCTTATCATGATCGTATCTATTTAGGTCTGTTAGTTAGCTTTCACGGCTTCGACGGCCTTGTCGTAATCGGGTTCCTCGGTAATCTCCGGCACCAGCTCGGTGTACACTACCCTGCCCGCCTTGTCGATCACCACGACGGCACGCGCCAGCAGGCCGGCCAGCGGTCCGTCGGCCATCAGCACGCCGTAAGCCCCGTCGAATCCCGATGCCCGGAAATCCGATGCGGGCACGACATTCTCGATGCCCTCGGTCGTGCAGAAACGGGCATGCGCGAAAGGCAGGTCCTTCGACACGGCCACAACGACGGTATCGGGCAGCGAAGCGGCCAGCTTGTTGAATTTGCGCACCGAAGTCGCGCATACGCTCGTATCGAGACTTGGGAAGATGTTCAGCACGACGCGCTTGCCTTTGAGGTCGCTCAGACGCAGGGGCGAAAGATCGCTCTTAACCAGTTCGAAAGCGGGAGCTTCGGCGCCCGCCGTTATGAATTCGCCGGCGACACGCACGGGCGAACCTTTGAATTTTGTCTCTGACATGACAGTTTACTTTAACGGTTATATTATTAAACGTCCCCGGCCGGGGTTTATTGTTTTTCGGCCGGGCGGCCGGGAGTCCTCCGAATCAGTCCGATCCTCCCGTCCGCTCCAGCAAATTTAATTCCTTTCCGGCAGGATTCCAAAGTCTGTTTCATATTCTTTTCAGGTTTACTTTCCAACTTTGCAGCAAATTAACCGGGACGCGCATATTTTTTGTATTTTTGCGGGGAACCGGACGAACGGAAAAAACAGACAAGACCGAAATGAAAAAAACACTCCTCCTGCTCCTGCTGACCAGTTGCTGCTCGATCGCCGCGGCACAGGAGCGCTCGCCGCTCAGGCGCACCGAAGTCATTACCGCCGATTCGCTCGACAACGACGCCGAACTGCGGGAACGCCTGCGCAACATGCCCAACCTCGAAGTGGGCAAGGGCATCACGTTCCGCCCCAAAAGCAACTGGTTCTCGCTGACCATGCGCTTCCGCATGCAGAACATGGTGGGACTGTCGTTCGACAAGGATTTTACGCTCACCAAAACCGACGCGCAAGTAAAACGCCTGCGGCTGCGTTTCGACGGACACATCTACTCCCCGAAACTGGTTTACTCCATACAACTGGGCTTCACCTCGTACGATACCGAACCGCTGCCCAACGGCAACATGAACATCGTCCGCGACGCCATCGTCTACTATGTGCCCAGCCCCAAATGGAACATCGGATTCGGCCAGACCAAGATCAAGGCCAACCGGGCGCGCACCAACTCGTCGAGCGCCCTGCAGTTCATCGACCGGAGCATCGTCAACAGCGAATTCAATCTCGACCGCGGCTTCGGATTCTTCGGCGAATACAACATGCGTCAGGGCGAGGGGTTCAACCTCTCGGCCAAAGGCTCCGTAACGCTGGGCGAAGGCCGCAACTGGGGCAGTTCGGCGATCGGAGGAGTGGCCTACACGGGACGTCTGGAACTCTATCCGCTGGGACGGTTCAAATCGAAAGGCGACGTGCTCGAAGGCGACTTCGAAGGCGAAGAACGGGTCAAGATACTGCTGGCGGGAGCCTATTCCTACAACCACAAGGCGTCGCGCCTGAAGGGCCAGCGCGGCGCCGTCATGCCCGACGACGCGACCCGCAATCTGGGTTCCTACTTCGCCGACTTCATCCTCAAATACCGGGGATTCGCATTCTATACCGACTTCATGGGCCGCAGCTGCGACGAACCGCTGTTCGATCCCCGGAGCAACGCCTTCGTGTACAACGGTCAGGGTCTCAACGTGCAGACCAGCTACCTCTTCGACAAGAAATGGGAGATCGCCCTGCGCAACTCGACGCTCTTCCCCGAAAGCGAGGTGCAGCCTTTCGCCGGTTACAAACGCTGGAACCAGACGACTTTCGGCGTTACCCGCTACATCATCGGACACAGCCTGAAAGTGCAGGCCGACATGTCCTACAACCACCGCAGCGAGTCGATCGACCCCAATTACAACCGCTGGGAGATCCGGTTCCAGCTGGAACTAGGACTCTGATACGAAATACCCACTTTCAAATGGAATGCACCCCAAAGCGAGATAACTTTGGGGTGCATTTCAATAGAACCGTATGCTTTTACAGGATTTTGAGCGCGATCCGGGCGCAGGCTTCGGCATCGGCCAGAGCGTGGTGATGGTTCGCCAAGTCGAAACCGCAGGCGGCCGAGACGGTGTGCAGCTGATGATTGGGCAGCTGCGTGCCGAACGTCCGCCGCGAAGCCCGGCAGGTACAGTAGAACCGATAGCCGGGATAAGGCATGCCGTAAAGTTCGAAGACGGCGCGCAGGCACCCTTCGTCGAAGGGCGAATTGTGGGCCACGAGCGGCAGGCCCTCAATGCGCGGGGCGATCTGTTTCCACACCGTTTCGAAATCGGGCGCTTCGGCCGTATCGTCATAGGTCAGGCCGTGGATGGCCGTGGTGAAGCGGCTGTAAAAATTGGGTCGCGGGCGGATCAGGCTGTAAAACGAATCGGTCACCTCGCCGCCGCGTACGACCACCACGCCCACCGAGCAGACGCTCGTGCGCTTGCCGTTGGCCGTTTCGAAATCTATCGCTGCAAAATCTTTCATATCGCTTTCCGGGACTTGTCGCCGCCGCAAATATAGGCATTTTCCGCGGCGGCCGCACCCTGCAAACGCAAAAAAATCCCGTTCATTGCGAACGGGAGGGGTGAAGTTTTCAGGATCGGTCAATAGATTCGCCGTCGGCGGGAATCCGGAGAGCGGTTTTCTTTCGACACCGCAAAACTACGCTCCCCCTGTTTCGCCGTTGCGACGCCCCGATGACAATACGAAGAGAGGAACGTTTCAAATATGTTACAACGCTCCGGCGGCCAGCGCCGGGAACCGCCGGCATATCGCCCGCCTGACAATCAGAACGCCCGCAACCATACCGTCGCGGCGGGCTTGGTCTGGAAAAATTTTAGCTGGCCGAATATCGTCCGATTATATCCGATTATAATTATACTATCTTTGTATTCCTGAATACCAAAACAACACTACCTATTATGAAACACCTACCCCTGCTTCTGCTGCTCGGTGGCCTGCTTTCCGCATCGGCAGCCCGCTCCGCAGACCCCGTCCGCTACGTGGACGCCGCGACGCTGACCGTCATCGGCAAGGCGCTTCCCACCGAACAGCCCTACAACCGCATCGACACCACCCGCTTCCGGGTGCCCGCAAAGACCCCCGGCTACTGCTACCACCCGACGGGACTGGCCGTCGTGTTCCGCACCGACAGCCGCACGATCCGCGCCCGCTGGGAGACGTCGGGCAAAAATCCGAGCGACAACATGGCCGCCGTCGCACAAAAAGGGCTGGACCTCTACATCCGCAACAACGGAGAGTGGGTCTTCGCCGGAGTCGGCAGACCGAAGATCAACGGCAAGAACGACCGCCACGACGCCGCAATAATCAGCAATATGGCGGAGGGCGAAAAGGAGTGCCTGCTCTATCTGCCGCTTTACGACCAGCTGAAGAAGCTCGAAATCGGCGTCGATGAAAAGAGCGTCATCACCCCGATGGAAAATCCGTTCCGCCACAAGATCGTCGTCCACGGTTCGAGCATTACGCACGGAATCGCGGCCGGACGCGCAGGCATGGCCTATTCGTCTCGTCTCGGACGCGACACGGGACTTTACTGCATCAATCTGGGTTTCAGCGGACAGTGCACCATGCAGCCCGAATTCGCATCGTATCTGTCCCGCGTCGAAGCCGACGCCTTCGTCTTCGACTGTTTCTCGAATCCCAGCGCCGAGGTCATCAACGAACGTTTCGACGCTTTCGTCGATACCATCCGCCGCACGCATCCCACCACGCCGCTGATTTTCCTGCAAACCATCCGGCGCGAAACCCGCAACTTCAGCACCCGGATCGAGAAATTCGAACGCGAGAAGCAGGCCGCCGCCGAAGCGCAGGTCCGCGACCGCATGAAGACCGACAAAAACATCTATTTCGTCGATCCGGGCGATCTGCTGGGCAGCGACCATATCGCCACGGCCGACGGAACGCATCCGACCGATCTCGGATTTACCTACATGCTCGACCGTATCGAGCCGCAGATCCGCAAGATACTCGGCAAATACGGCATACGCTAACCGCCCCGCCGCAGGGCGAAAGCAGCGCCGCCGGAGTGAGGACTCCGGCGGCGCTGCCGTTTTATAGGGAAAAATCCGCTCTCCCGTTACGTATCGGGCACGTCTGAAGTGTTCTGTCAATAGTGCGGTGCTGCCGCATGCACCCGCTTAAACAGATAAACCAAAACTACCGACTTCAGCCAATGAATTTCCTTACCCGTTTTTACCGCATCTCTTCACCGGTTCCCCGCCGGCAGCTCGATCCCGCACAAGAGCAGAAACTATACAAACGGCTCCGGCTGCAGGCATTCATCGCCGCAACGCTCGGATACAGTCTCTATTACGTGTGCAGGACGTCGCTCAACGTCATGAAAAAGCCTATCCTCGACAGCGGCACGCTCGACGCCACGCAGATCGGGGTGATCAGCTCGGCCCTCCTGTTCGCATACGCCGTCGGGAAGTTCGTGAACGGATTCATCGCAGACTACTGCAACATCAAGCGTTTCATGGCCACAGGACTGATCGTATCGGCCGTGGCGAACATGCTCATGGGAGCGCTCGGCGTCGCACACTCGGTGATTCCGACAGCCGTCATCTTCATTTCATTCGCCGTGATGTGGGGTCTGAACGGTTGGGCGCAGTCCATGGGTGCGCCGCCCGCAATCATCTCCCTCTCGCGCTGGTATCCGCTCAAGGAGCGGGGAACCTATTACGGATTTTTCTCGGCAAGCCACAACCTCGGCGAGTTCTTCTCCTTCATCTTCGTGGGGAGCATCGTTTCGATAGCCGGCTGGCAGGCCGGATTCTTCGGGTCTGCGATTGCAGGCGCCATCGGAGCCGTCATCGTGCTGCTGATGCTCCACGACACGCCCGAATCGAAGGGACTGCCGCCCGTGGAGACGCTGGCGCACGAAGAGCCGGCAACCGGGCAGGAGTTATCCGTAAAAGAGATTCAGAAGCAGGTATTGCGGACGCCTGCGGTGTGGATTCTCGCGGCCGCGAGCGCATTCATGTACATATCCCGCTATGCCATCAACGGGTGGGGCGTGTTGTTCCTGCAGGAGGCGAAAGGCTTCTCCGATGCACAAGCCATATCCATCGTATCGATAAACGCCCTGCTGGGAATCATCGGAACCGTATTGTCCGGATGGTTTTCCGACAAGCTGTTCAAGGGGGACCGGCATATGCCCGCCCTGATATTCGGCGTACTGAATTCCGTGGCGCTGATTCTGTTCATATACGGCGGCGACGCATTATGGGTGAACGTCCTCAGCATGGTGCTGTTCGGCATTGCGATCGGCGTGCTGATCTGTTTCCTCGGCGGGCTGATGGCCGTAGACATCGTGCCGCGGAAGGCGACGGGTGCCGCGCTGGGAGTGGTAGGCGTGGCCAGCTACATCGCGGCGGGACTGCAGGACGTGGCGAGCGGATGGCTCATAGACGCAAACATTACGGTGGCGGAGAACGGCGAGAAGATATACGACTTCTCGCAGGCGGCGATCTTCTGGATCGCGGCATCCGTGATTTCGTTCCTCCTCCCGCTCCTCAACAGAAAGAAAAAGCAGGCCGCATAGCAATTCCGAATAACCGGAACCTATAGACAGACCGAAAAACGGCCCAAACACGGCCCAACAGACAAGCCGCCCGGTTCATTCGAGAACCGGGCGGCTTTATCGTCAGGGCATTTCACCTCCGATCAGGGTATTCACCCTTCACAGGCCCCTACTCCCACTCGATCGTTGCGGGCGGTTTCGAGGAGATGTCGTAGACTACGCGGTTCACCCCCTTGACCTTGTTGATGATGTCGTTCGACACATTGGCGAGAAACTCGTAGGGCAGGTGCACCCAGTCGGCGGTCATACCGTCCGTCGAAGTCACGGCGCGCAGCGCGACGCAGCTTTCGTAGGTGCGCTCGTCGCCCATGACGCCCACGCTCTTCACGGGCAGCAGAATCGCGCCCGCCTGCCACACCTTGTCGTAAAGACCCGCATCGCGCATGGCTTCGATATAAATCCTGTCCACGTTCTGCAGGATTTCGACCTTTTCGGGCGTAATATCGCCCAGAATCCGGATCGCAAGACCGGGTCCGGGGAAGGGATGACGGCCGATCAGCTGCTCGGAAATACCGAGCGAACGTCCCACGCGGCGCACTTCGTCCTTGAAGAGCAGGCGCAGCGGCTCGACGATCCGCAGGTTCATCTTCTCAGGCAGGCCGCCGACGTTGTGGTGCGACTTGATCGTAGCCGAGGGACCGTTCACCGACACCGATTCGATCACGTCGGGATAGATCGTCCCCTGCGCCAGCCAGCGCACGTCCTTGATCTGGACAGCCTCTTCGTTGAACACTTCGACGAAATCGCGGCCGATGATCTTGCGTTTGGTTTCGGGATCGCTGACGCCCGCCAGATCGCCGAGGAACTTCGCGCCGGCTTTGACGCCCTTGACGTTCAGGCCCATGTTCTTGTAGGATTCGAGCACGTCCTCGAACTCGTTCTTGCGCAGCAGGCCCGAATCCACGAAAATACAATAGAGGTTCTTGCCGATGGCCTTGTGCAGCAGCACGGCCGCCACCGAGGAATCGACGCCGCCCGAAAGTCCGAGCACGACCTTGTCGTCGCCCAGCTTTTCGCGCAGTTCGCGCACGGTGGCTTCCACGAAACTCTCCGATGTCCACTCCTGCTTGCAGCCGCAGATGCCTGCGACGAAGTTTTTCAGCAGCTGCGTGCCGTCGGTCGAATGGTACACTTCGGGGTGGAACTGGATGCCCCACGTCTGCTCGCCCTCGACATGGAACGCCGCGACGCGTACGTCTTCCGTGCTGGCGACGATCTTATAGTTCGCCGGAACCGACGTGATCGTATCGCCGTGCGACATCCATACCTGCGTGGTTTTGGGCAGGCCGCGCATCAGCGCGTCGTCAGCATCGCCCACCGTGAGCATGGCGCGGCCATATTCGCGGCTGGGGGCGGGCTGCACCTCGCCGCCGAAGGCCGAAGCGAGGAACTGCGCGCCGTAACAGACGCCCAGCAGGGGCAGTTTGCCCTTAATGGCCGAAAGATCGGGTGTCGGAGCGTTCTCGTCCCGTACGGAGAAGGGGCTGCCCGACAGAATCACACCCCGCACCGAAGCGTCGAGCGCCGGAATCTTGTTGAAGGGGTGGATTTCGCAATAGACGCTCAACTCGCGCACACGCCGCGCGATGAGCTGCGTGTACTGCGAACCGAAGTCGAGAATCAGGATTTTTTCCATAATATAACGTAAGTCCGACGAATCTGGGTTCATCAATTTCGGAAGGTTTACAAGCCATGAAACTCGTCGGACTCACGTTACGGCGTCTCAGACGCCGGTTTCATGCTTAAAATCCCTCTTGATCTCCCTTTGTCAAGGAAGACTTCGAATCCTTATAATTGTTTCTTTACCGGACGGTTGTAGCTTCCCGAAAGACGCATTTCCGCGGCGAAAGCCTCCGGCCCCACTTCGCGGATACGTTCGACGCATCCCCGGCGATCGGAACGGAAAACGACCTGAAAGACCTTGGCGATAAAGTTGTCGAACTTCTTGCAGGTCTGAGGCGGCATCAGCGTACATTCGGCGCAGCTCTGCCAGCCGTGTTCGATGCAGCATGCCCGCACCTTGCACCACGACGCCTTTTCGTTCGGGCGACACCCCGGACAGCTTCCTTTGCCGAATTTGCGGCAGTTTCCACAAAAAAGCCCGCAGGCCGCGATTTCGGGATTCATAACTAACGTTCGCTGCTGTAGTTGGGCGCTTCGCTGGTAATGGCCACATCGTGCGGATGGCTCTCGTGCATACCCGAAGAGGTGATGCGGACGAAGCGCGCGCGCTGCAGGGTCTCGATGTCCTTCGCGCCGCAGTAGAACATGCCGGCGCGAACGCCGCCGACCAACTGATAGACCGTCTCGCTCAGCGTTCCCTTGAACGGCACACGGGCCGCAATGCCTTCGGGAACGAGTTTGCTGAAGTTGTTTTCGCACCCTTTCTGGAAATAACGGTCGGCCGATCCGGCCTTCATGGCGTCGATCGACCCCATGCCGCGGTAGGATTTGAATTTACGGCCGTTGTAGATGATCGTTTCGCCCGGAGCCTCCTCCGTGCCGGCGAACATCGAGCCGATCATCACGCAGTCGCCGCCTGCAGCCAGTGCCTTCACCAGATCGCCCGAATAGCGCAGACCGCCGTCGGCGATGACGGGCACGCCGGTTCCGGCCGCCGCCGAAGCCGCGTCGAAGATCGCGGAAAGCTGGGGAACGCCCACGCCCGCGATGATGCGCGTCGTGCAGATCGAACCCGGCCCGATGCCGACCTTCACGCCGTCGGCCCCGTTTTCGATCAGGAACCGGGCGGCTTCGGCCGTAGCTACGTTGCCTGCGATCACCTCCAGCGAAGGATAAACCTCCTTGATCTCCCGCAGCTTGCGCACCATGGCGATCGAATGCCCGTGCGCGGAGTCGAGCACCACGGCATCGACGTCTTCGGCGACCAGCGCCTTGACACGCTCCAGCGCATCGGGCGTAATGCCCACGCCGGCGGCCACGCGCAGGCGGCCCTTGGCGTCCTTGCAGGCATTGGGATGGTCCTGCACCTTGGTAATGTCCTTATAAGTAATAAGCCCCACCAGATGGCCCTTGTCGTCCACCACGGGGAGCTTTTCGATCTTGCTGTTGAGCAGCACCTCCGACGCGTGCGACAATTCGGTGCTATGGGTCGTAATCAGCCGGTCGCCCGGAGTCATCACCTCTTCGATGCGGCGCATCATGTCGCGCTGGAACCGCAGGTCGCGGTTGGTGACGATGCCGATCAGGATGTTGTTGCCGTCCACGACCGGGATGCCGCCGATCTTGTTCTCACGCATCAGGTTCAGGGCGTCGCCGACGGTATTCTCCTTGGAGATGGTCACCGGATCGTAGATCATGCCGTTCTCGGCGCGTTTCACCCGGCGGACCTGCGCGGCCTGCTCGGCGATCGACATATTCTTGTGAATCACGCCGATTCCGCCTTCACGGGCCAGCGCGATAGCCAGCGGCGCTTCCGTAACGGTGTCCATGGCGGCGGACACAATGGGGATGTTGAGTTTGATATTTCGCGAGAAACGGGTCTGAATATTGACCTCTCGCGGCAACACTTCCGAATAGGCGGGTACGAGCAGCACATCGTCAAAGGTAAGTCCTTCGGGCTGAACCCTTTCATTGATAAAAGACATAATGAACGTGGATTTTTGTTGCATGCAAAAGTAATCATTTTTTTTGAAACAGCCTAAATTCCGGGCCTTCCCTTCGATTTTTTTATCAACAATTTATGATAAACGCAACAGCCTGCCGTATCTCAACGCGATACGGACCGCAGGCATCGCCACCGCCTTTGCGGTCGGACTGCGGGCAACAGCCCGGCGATCCGCCGCTGCAAAAAAAACGGGACGCCGTTCCGCGCCCCGCAATTCACTTTAAAATATCTCCTAATACTGCTCCTTCTCGCTGGGGAAGTCGCACTCCTTCACATCCTTGATATATTGCTGTACAGCCCCCGTCATCAACTCGTGCAGGTCGGCGTAGCGGCGCAGGAAACGGGGCGAAAATCCCTTGTTGATGCCCAGCATGTCGTGAATTACCAGCACCTGACCGTCGCAGGCACCGCCGGCGCCGATGCCGATCGTCGGGGTGGGAATTTCACCCGTCACACGGGCGGCCAGCGCGGCGGGAATCTTTTCGAGCACGATGCCGAAACAGCCCGCTTCGCTCAGCAGATGGGCGTCGCGCACCAGCTTCTCGGCCTCGGCCTCCTCCTTCGCACGTACATTGTAGGTGCCGAACTTGTGGATCGACTGCGGCGTAAGTCCGAGGTGTCCCATCACCGGAATACCGGCCGAGAGGATGCGGTTGACCGATTCGAGAATCTCCTCGCCGCCCTCGATCTTCACGGCGTCGGCTTCGGTCTCCTTCATGATGCGGATGGCCGAATCGAGCGCCACCTTCGAATTGCCCTGATAGGTGCCGAACGGCAGATCGACGACCACCAGCGCGCGATTGACGGCGCGCACGACCGAGCAGGCGTGATAGATCATCATATCGAGGGTGATGGGAAGCGTCGTTTCATAACCGGCCATCACATTGGCCGCCGAATCGCCGACAAGAATCACGTCGATACCCGCGGCATCGACGATCTTCGCCATCGAATAGTCGTACGAGGTCAGCATGGCGATCTTTTCGCCGCGCTGTTTCATCTCCGTCAGCCGGTAGGTCGTAACGGCCCTGACAGTACTTTCTACAGACATAGTTTACTGCGAATCCGATGGAGCATTCTACATTTCACTCGTTCGCAAGGTTCCGACATGGAATCCATCGGATTCGTATTACGGCGCAAAACGCCTATTCCATATCGACAATCCCTCCCGAACCTCCCTTTGCAAAGGAAGACTTACTGTTATCTCCTGTAAATCGGGGCAAATATAGCGCAAGCCGGGCGCAATGCCAAATTTATTTGAACCCGGCCGTCCGCCGGCCATTCTCCCGGCCCGGTCAGCGTCCCGGCCCGATCAGCGTCCCGGCCCGATCCGGCAGAAAAAACTCCACAAAACGACGCCGCCCGAAACTGCGACGTTGATCGAATGTTTGGTCCCGGCCTGCGGGATTTCGATCGCGCCGTCGCACCGGTCCACGGCCGACTGCCCCACGCCCATCACTTCGTTGCCGAAGACCAGCGCATACTTCACGCCGGGCGCGGCGCGGAAGGCATCGAGCATCACGGCGCCCTCGACCTGCTCGACGGCCAGCACCTCGTAGCCCTCGGCGTGCAGGCGGTCGATACACGCTTCGGTGGTCTCGTAATAGCTCCACGGCACGGTCAGCTCGGCCCCCAGCGCCGTTTTATGAATGTCGCGGTTGGGCGGCACGGCCGTAATCCCGCACAGGGCGATATGCTCCACGGCGAAAGCGTCCCCCGTGCGGAAGAACGCCCCCACGTTCTGCAGCGAACGGACGTTGTCGAGCACGACCGTAACGGGCATTTTCGCCATCGCGGCGAACTCTCCGGCCGTGGGACGCCCCAGCTCCTCGTTGGTGATTTTTCGCATAACGTGTTCAAATAAATGATTTCGGGGTCAAAAGTAGTCAAATAAAAAATATTTTACCTATTTTTGGGGTCCTAATCAACACAACACTATGTCTCTGAAAAAAGTCTTGACATTCGCGCTCGCCCTCTTCATTACGGGGGGGGGTCTCCAAGCGCAGAAGCTGATCGTCGGCGCCGACTTCACGACCCGCTTCGACAACCGGGAGTACGCCAACAACGATTTCAACGAATCGCAGACGCTCTTCAGCGCCCGGCTCACACCCCGGATCGGCGTGGAATGGATGGACAAAAACCGGCTGATCGTCGGCGTGGACCTCTTGCAGAACTTCGGCGACGACACCAAATTCCTGAGCAAGGCGCGCCCCTTGGCCTACTACCAGTTCAACAGCAGGAACGTGCAGGCCAACGCCGGAATCTTCGACCGCAAAGAGCTGCTGGGCGACTACTCGCTGGCTTTCTTCGGGGATTCGACGGCGTTCTACCACAACCGCCTTTCGGGTTTTCTGGGACACTACAAATCCACGGAACGCAGGAACACCTATGTGGAAATGGCCATCGACTGGGAGGGCATGTACTCCGAGGAGTCGCGCGAAATGTTCCGCATCATCTCGGCGGGCCGCTACACGCTCGACAAGGGGTTCTACTTCGGCTACGCCTTCTCGATGTTCCATTTCGCCGGAAAGATCGGCAACGAGAACGTGACGGACAACCTGCTGGTCAATCCCTATGCGGGCTGGGAGTTCAACGCCTACTTCGACTTCGACATCAAGGCGGGCTTTCTGTTCGCACCCCAGCGGGCGCGCAGCATCGAGTCGGGATGGAAAAAGCAGAAGGGCGCCCAGATCGACTTCGTCATGACCAAATGGGGCGTGAAACTCGAAAACAACCTCTATCTGGGTGAAAACCTCCAGCCGTTCCGGTACGCCTATGTCGGCGAACCGCTCTATGCCGGCGAACAGTTCTACTCGACCACCGACCATATCTACAACCGCACGTGGATCGGTTATGACCGCCGGTTCTTCAAGGGAACGATGGGCGTCGAGGCGGGCATGGTCTTCCATTACGACGGCTCAGGCATGGGCACGCAGCAGATGGTCAAGCTCTCGGTAGACATCCAGAAGCTGTTCAACATCGGCCCCAAGGCTAAAAAATAAAAATACAACAAGCGAAACATATGGCAAGCGAAACAAACGAAACACGGGAGAAGTCGCTGAACTTCCTCGAAGAGATCATCGAAGAGTCGATCGCCAAGGGCGAAACGCGCGTACAGACCCGTTTCCCACCCGAACCGAACGGCTACCTGCATATCGGACACGCCAAGAGCATCTGCATCAACTTCGGACTGGCGAAGAAATACGGCGGCAAGTGTAACCTGCGCTTCGACGACACGAACCCCGTCAAGGAGGACGTCGAATACGTCGATTCGATCAAGCGCGACATCCACTGGCTCGGCTTCGACTGGGCCGTAGAGCGCTATGCGTCGGACTATTTCGACCAGCTCTACGATTGGGCCGTGGTCCTCATCAAGAAGGGGCTGGCCTACGTGGACGACCAGACGCAGGAGCAGATCCGCGAAAACCGCGGCACGGTATCCGTTCCGGGTACGCCGTCACCGTGGCGCGACCGCTCCGTCGAGGAGAACCTCGACCTGTTCGAGCGCATGAAGAAAGGCGAATTCGCCGACGGCGAAAAGGTCCTGCGCGCCAAGATCGACATGGCCCACCCCAACATGCTGTTCCGCGACCCGATCATGTACCGCATCATCCACGCCGAGCATCACCGCACGGGCGACAAGTGGTGCATCTACCCGATGTACGACTACGCCCACGGCCAGAGCGACTCGATCGAGCAGATCACCCACTCGATCTGCACGCTCGAATTCGACGTACACCGTCCGCTCTACGACTGGTTCATCCAAGCGCTGGAGATCTTCCCCTCGCATCAGTACGAATTCGCCCGTCTGAACCTCACCTATACGATGATGTCCAAGCGCAAACTGCTCAAATTAGTGCAGGAAGGCGCCGTGATGGGCTGGGACGACCCCCCGCATGCCGACCATCTGCGCCCTGCGCCGCAAGGGTTACACCCCGGCTTCGGTGCGCAACTTCGCTGAAATGGTAGGCGTTGCCAAACGCGACAACGTCATCGACCTCGGCAAGCTGGAATACTGCGTCCGCGAAGACCTGAACAAGGTCGCCCAGCGTCGCATGGCCGTACTCAACCCGCTGAAAGTGGTCATCACCAACTACGACGAGAACAAGACGGAACTCTTCACGGCGATCAACAATCCTGAGGACGAAACGGCCGGAACGCGTCAGGTTCCCTTCTCGAAGGTGATCTACATCGAACGCGACGATTTCATGGAGGAGCCTCCCAAGAAGTTCTTCCGTCTCTCGCCGGGCGGCGAAGTGCGTCTGCGCTACTCGTACCTCATCAAATGCGAGGAGGTGGTTAAGGATGCCGAAGGCAACGTCACCGAACTGCGCTGCACCTACGACCCGATGTCGGGCCAAGGCTCGTCGAGCGACGGCCGCCGCGTAAAAGGCGTCATCCACTGGGTGTCGGCCAAAGACGCTGTCGAAGCCGAAATCCGCCTGTTCAACCCGCTCTTCACCAAGGAGAACCCCGACGACGTCGAGGAGGGGCAGACTTGGGAGGACAATCTCAACCCCGAATCGATGGTCCGAATCAAAGGCTATCTCGAACCGTCGCTGCGCGACGTTCCGGTCGGTCAGGCCGTTCAGTTCGAGCGCGTGGGCTACTTCTGCCCCGACACCGACTCGACGCCCGAACACCTCGTGTTCAACCGCACGGTGACGCTCAAGGATTCATGGGCGAAGATCAATAAGTAAAGGCGATCGGCTGAAAATCGAGTTGCGATACCGAACGGGGACACGCTCCCCGCGAAAAGCGGCCCGCTGAGCGGGCCGCTTTTTCGTACGACGGACCAACCACGCCTGCCGGGCGGTTGGTTCATTGCATCCGGACCGGTTTTCAGTCCGGACCGGCTTCTATTTCAGCGGAATATAAATCTCCGTTTTCAGCTTTTCCGCCGGCACCCGGTCGGGATTATTGCGGTAGCGTTCGAAACCGGGGCTGTCACGCAGTTCGCAGCCGCTTCGGGGCAGCCACTCCCGAAAGATTTTGTGATAGGCGCCGCCCAATCCGGCATAAGGACCCGTATGGACGAACATCGCATAGCGGCCTCCGGCGATCGTCTTGACGCCCACGGGGCCGACGGCCACCGGGCCTTTGGGAATCGTCAGGCATACGTCGCACCGCAGGTCGCCGGATTTCGAAATGTCGGGATCGTTGTGGTAAACGACGATGGACTCGATCCCCGCCGAGAAGAGTTTCTGCTCTTTGACGTATTGCCAGAGCCGGGCGAAACAGTCGCCGTAATCGACTTCGCCGTAATCCCCCTGAGCGCGGAGATAGGCCACGGTCTTTTCGGGAATTTCCAGCATTTTGGGTTTCGACAACCGGATTCCGGCGTCGGAGTGCATGCGTGTTGTCATGGACGGAAGGTTTTTAACGGTTCGGTACTCTTTTGGCGAGATGCCGAAAAACCGTCCGAAAGCCTTGGTCAGCGACGACGGAGCGTCGTACCCCACGCGGTAGGCGATCTCTGCGACCGTAAGATCGGAGTAAAGTAGCAGGCGTGCCGCCGTCTCGATGCGGGTGCGGGCGATGAACTCCCCCGGCGGCTCGCCCAGAAAGGCCGAAACGATGCGGTGGAAATGGCAGGGCGAAAACGACGACACCTCAGCCAGCGTACGCAGGTCGAGCGTTTCGTCCAGATGGGTCCGGATGTATTCGACGACGGTGTTGATCCGCCGCTGATAATCGGCTGTCGTGACTGGTTTGTTCTTCATCTCGGCGACAAAGGTATTCTCCGCCGGGGAAACGGACTTTTCCGATTTTGCGAATTTGCCTTACATCATCCGCCCGAAAGTCCTCCGGCCTAAAAGGTAACGCAGCACCACCGAGCCCCGGTAAATCTTCTCTTCCGCGGACCCTTTGCGGTTCTGCCGGATGGTCTTCCGCTTGCGGGACAGATCGCGGTGCCACCGCAGGAAGTCGCGGTAGGCGCGGAACACCGCCCGGAAATTGTCGCTCCGCCCCTGCACCAGATAGGACAAGGCCGCCAGCAAGTCGAGCGCAGGACGCACGACGGCAACCGTGACCCGCTGCACGGACGAAGAGCACTTGTAGAGCATCGCCAGATTATTGCGGTGGTTGTAGAAGACTTTGGTCGGCGAATCGGTCGTGAGCGTACCGCCGCCGAGGTGGTAGACCCTGCTTTGCGGCACGACCCGCACCCGGTAACCGGCCAGCTGCATGCGCCAGCAGAGGTCGATCTCCTCCATGTGGGCGAAAAAGTCGGCGTCGAAGCCGCCCAGCGCATGGAACACATCGGCCCGGCAGCAGAATGCGGCGCCGCTGACCCAGAAAACGTCGCGGGCGTCGTCGTACTGGCCCTCGTCGGTCTCGACCTGTCTGAGGATGCGCCCCCGGCAGAACGGATAGCCGAGAAAGTCGATAAATCCGCCCGAAGCACCTGCATATTCGAATTTCGTGCGGTCGGTCCATGAGATCAGTTTCGGAGAGACGACGGCTACGTCGGGTTCGCGTTCCAGCACGTCGAGGATCGGAGCGAGCCACCCTTCGGGCGTCTCTATGTCGGAATTGAGCAGCAGGTAATAGTCCGCCTCGACCTGCTTCAAAGCCCGGTTATACCCTCCGGCAAACCCGTAATTGGCTTCGAGACGCAACACCCCGACGGAAGGAAATTCCGTCGCCAGCACCCTCAGCGAATCGTCCGTCGAGCCGTTGTCGGCGACCATGACCTCCACGCCGGCTGGGGCCGCAGCGACGACACTGGGCAGAAAACGGCGCAGGTGTTCCGCGCCGTTCCAGTTGAGTATGACTATCTTAGCGACCGGCATTTGTACGTTTGTGTTTCCAGCGGCGGTGCGACCACATCCAGAGTTCCGGGTGTTCGCGGATCATCGCTTCCAGCTTCCTAACGTAACGCTCCGTAATTTCGTATTCGGCGACCTGCTCTTCACCGTCGTAAATCGGCTCGAACGACATCTGGTAGCGGCCCCGCCGCAGACGGTCCATCCTGACGAAATAGACCGGCAGTTTGCAGCGCAGCGCCAGCTTCTCCCCGCCGTCGAAAAAAATCGTATCCTGATTGAGGAAGCGGAACCAGTGGCTGTCGGGACGGCGCGGCGGATTCTGGTCGGCGATAAGCCCCATGACGAGGTTTTTGCCGTCCACGCCGCATTCCCGGTTGCGCAGGTAGAAGCGCAGCGAATCCTTCATGGCCACGGTCATCGAATTTTCATAGTTGCGCAAACGCTGGTAAAGCCGCTCCATGACCTTGCTGCGCAGGGGATGATACACCGCCACCAACATCTGCGAGCGTTCGTAAAGCCCCCAGTAGGAACAATACTCCCAACAGCCGAAATGGGCCGTCATAGCGATCCAGTCGCGGCCGTGCACGGCCTTGTAATGTTCGTCGAATCCCTTCACCGTCAGTACCGTGCGGGCCTTTTCTTCGCCCATATGGGCCATATTGACCGTATCGACGAATATCTCGGCCAGCGTCCGGTAGAAATTGCGGCGGATGACGGCCAGCTCCCCGACGCTCTTTTCCGGGAACGAATTGCGCAGGTTTTCGTTCACGACCTTCATGCGGTAACGCAGGCAGTAGTAGAGTATGAAAAAGAGCAGGTTCTCGACGACGTAATATTTGAACCAGTACGGCAGCACGGCAAAGAAACGGGCGCCGAGCCACAAAGACTCCAGCCATACCTTCTGCGCAAAATTCAGCTCAGCTCGTTTCATCCGGCAAGGCGTTAGGGTTCGACAAAAAGTTTCACGTTATCCACCTTGGTGCGTATCCTCAGCCAGCTGGCCAGCGTCGTCCGGTCGATCGAATCGGCGGGCGCCTTGGGCGTAACGACACATACGAGGGTCGTATCGAGCGGCGTACCCGCGACATCGAACGTAATGCCCTTCATCAGCGATATGGCCTTGATATTCTCCATCATGACGCCCACTTCGCGCGAAATGTCGTCCACTTCGACGTTCGTAACCCGGTAGCGTTTCAGCTGAGCCGTCATTTCGCCGATGCGCCGGTTCTTCTCCTCCAGCAGTTCGAGGTAGCTCTGCTGCAGCGACGTCACGTTTATCTCGTCGGTCTTGTTGGCCTGACGCACCACCAGTTCGGCCTTCTCCAGTCCGAAGTTGCGCATCTGCGCACGGGCATTCTCGATAATTTCGTCGCCGATGGGTTCTCCCACCAGCAGCAACTCGATCTGCGACGGGTCTTTGCCGTGCGCATAATGCTTGTTGCACTCGATCACGCGCGTATGCGGAAACCTGAAGACCTGCGCGACGTATTTGTCGGCCACGGCTTCGAACAGCGAGACGCGGACCATATGGAAACCGATGACGACGCTCGGAATGAAAGTCACGAGCGTAATAACCATCATCAGCCGCTTGACGTTGCGTTCGCGCACCTTGTCGATGAAGGCGTTCTTCTCGTACTTCAGGAAACGGACCATGAGGTAAGTCGCCAGCGCGATGAAGACCGAGTTGATGAAAAAGAGGTAGAACGCCCCGACGAAGAATTTTATCTGCCCCGTCGCCAGACCGAAGCCCGCCGTGCAGAGGGGCGGTATCAGCGCCGTGGCGATCGCCACACCGGGGATAACGGTCGAGGTGCGGTCCTGCCGCGTCTGCGCCACGATACCGGCCAGACCGCCGAACAGGGCGATCAGCACGTCGTAGGTCGTCGGCACCGTGCGGGCCAGCAGCTCGCTGCTGTTCGACGAGAGGGGCGACACGAGGAAATAGACCGTCGAGGTGATAATCGCCACGATGAACATCAGCGCATAGTTGCGCAGCGCCTTTTTGAGCAGCTCGAAATCGTTGATGCCCAGCGAAAGGCCGATGCCCATAATAGGGCCCATGATCGGCGAAATGAGCATGGCGCCGATAATTACGGCCGCCGAATTGACGTTCAGGCCGAGCGACGCGATCATCGTCGCAAAAATCAGCACCCAAAGGTTCACCCCGCGGAACACCACGCCCTTGCTGATGGCCGCCACGACCTCGTCGCGCTGCGCCTTGTCTTCGTCGAGGCTGAAGTGCCCCCGCAGGAATTCACGCATCTCCCCCACCCAGAGCGAGAAAGAGCGTTTTACATTATGCGTATCGTTCGTATTTTCCATTTCAACATGCACTATCTTTCATTTATTCCTCTTCGTCCGCCGCCGTCTCCCGCTTCGGTTTGGGTTTTCCGGCCAGCACGATCACGAACTCCCCCTTGGGGTCCGTAGTGCGGAAGTGTTCCAGCACCTCGGCGACCGTACCGCGAACGGTCTGTTCGAATTTCTTGGTCAGCTCGCGCGACACCGAAACCCTGCGTTCCAGCCCGAACACCTCGGCGAACTGTTCGAGACACTTCACCACGCGGTAGGGAGACTCGTAGAATATCATCGTGCGCTCCTCCGCGGCAAGCGACTGCAACTGTTTGGCCCGACCCTTCTTCTGGGGCAGGAAACCCTCGAAACAGAACCGGTCGCACGGAAATCCGCTCTGCACCAGCGCCGGAATCAGCGCCGTGGCTCCGGGCAGGGTCTCGACCTCGATCTCCGCTTCGACGCAGGTCCGCACCAGCAGAAAACCGGGATCGGAGATGCCGGGCGTACCCGCATCCGACACCAGCGCCGCATTGCGTCCGGCCGCGATCGACTCGGCGACCATCTTCACCGTGGCGTGTTCGTTGAATTTATGATGGGAATAGAGTTTCTTCTCGATGCCGAGATGTTTCAGCAGAAACGAGGTCGTCCGCGTATCCTCGGCGAGTATGAAATCCACGTCGCGCAGGACATTGACCGCACGCAGCGTAATGTCGTCGAGATTGCCGATCGGGGTGGGAACGATATAAAGCTTTGCCATGCAGCTATGCGAATTTACGTTCCAGCAGTTCCATCAGGAATTTGGCCCCGTCGGAATTGGCGTTCCAAGCATAATTTTCGGCGATATAAATCATGCACTCGTCGAAATCGTCGAAACCGTTGAGCGTTCCGATCGCCGCTTCGTAGGCCGTTGCATCGCCGCCGAACAGGTCGCGGATCATCAGGAACTTGTCGTTGATACCGATGGCGCGGCGCAGGTCGGTAACGTGTTCGCTGCGACGCAGCTCGGACGCCACGTCACGCGGAGGCGCGATCGTGTCGGCCAGTGTCTGCACATTGTGGTTGATCACCTCGCCCAATACGGCGCCGGAGGTATTTTTCGCTTCGAGCGTGATCTCTTCGAAATCAGGCTCGTCGTCATCCCCGGCATTGTCGGGCGCAGTGGTTTCGGCCGCTTTCGGCTGCGGAGCGGCAACCGGAGTCCGCGATGCAAAGGCGTCCGATCCGGGTGCAGAGGTTGTCGCGGAGCCGAGAGAGCTTGTCGCAGAGCCGACAGAAGTTGTCGCGGATGCAGCGGGTTCCGTCACGGGCGTCGTAAATGGAGTTGCAGAAAGGGCGGACCCGGCAGTTGCGTCGGCGGAAACGGAGACTCCGGCGGCGGCAGTTCCTGCCGATGCAGAGTCGGACGCTGCGGAACCGGATGACGCGGAACCGGCCACCGCCGGTTGTGCGAACGACGCTTCGGCCGCAGGCTTCCCTCCCGCAACAGGTTTCGCGGTAGGCTCAGGGGCCGGAACGGATGCGGGTTTCGGGGCAGGCGCCGCAGGCTCCGTATTATATAGCGACATGATGACGCGCTGTTTATGGCGGTGACGGACAGTCTCCTCTTCCAGTTCGAACAGTGTCGGAGCTATGGGTTGAGTTCCCGGCGCGGAATGCGCTTCGGCTTTGGCAGGAGCTTCCTGCGCCGGAGTCTGTTCCGCATCGACGGACGGCGCAGGTGCGGCGGCTGATTCGGCGGCAGGCTCTGCAACCGACTCGGAATGCGACCCGAAGACGGACTCGGCAGCGGATTCTGAGACGGGGTCGGCTGGAAACTCGACGACGGACTCCGCAACGGACTCGACAACCGACTCGGCAGCGGGTTCTGAGACGGACTCCGCAACGGATTCGGAAAGCGACTCTGCGAAAGATTCGGTCGCGGATTCGACGACGGGTTCAGCAATGAATTCGGGCTTTTCGGACGCTCCCTCCGATTCTCGGACAGTTTCCGCCAGCGGCACTGACTGCTCGGCGGCAGGTTCCGCGGCATTTCCGGCAACGGGTTCTGCCGGAGCCGTCTCCTCAATGGAAAACTCGGATTCAGGCTCAGAAGCGACCGGTCCGGATTCGGTCACGGGTTCAGCGGCAGAGATTTCCGGTTCTGAAATCGGGTTCGTCCCGCCGTCGGAATCGGACTGCGCAACAAATGCTTCGGCAGAATCGGCAACAACTTCAGGTTCGGCAGCCAGTTCTTCGGCAGGTTCGGAATGCCCTGCGAAATTTACGCCCGGTTCGACGGCCTGTTCGGACCCGAACTCAGGCTTCGATTCCGGCACCGTCTCCGGTTCCGGCTCGGAAACAGATTCCGGCTCGGAAACGGATTCCGACTCGGAGACCGCACCAGCTTCGGCGACTGACTCCGACTCAAAGGACGCCCCCACCTCGGCAAAAGATTCGGACTCAAAAGCCGCACCCGCTTCGCCAACAGCGTCCCGTTTGGCGGCAGCATCCGGTTCGAAGGCTGAAGCCGGTTCGGCCTGCGCCTCAACCGCGAACGGGGCGAGCGGAAGTATTTCGCCGAGGTCGATGCTGACCGGAATTTCGGTCGGAGCAGGCTCCGCCGCGGCCTCTTCCGCCGCATCTTCGCGGACAGCCGCAAAGTCCGCATCCGCGCCGAAACGCACGGCATCGTATAGCTTCCGCAGTTTTTCGAGCACCAGATCTCGTTCGAGGGCCGTGGTCTCCTGCCGGGTGTTCCAATTGTCTATGATTTCAGAGAGCTTCTGCAATTCGCTCCGCACGTATTTCAAATCCATGATCCGTACACTTTTTGCCCTCAAAGATAGGAAAAATTTATGAACTGCCCAGCGGAATCGCCCATATAATATCGCAGCCCCTCCCCGTTGCCGCCGGGAAACGGAAAAGGGGACGGCATACGCATCGTCCCCCTATTCCGTCTGCGGAAAACATGTCACTTCCCGAAGATATGTTTCGCATAATTATATCCGCAGGCGTCGTAAATCTTCGCCAGCCGGCGTACGCGGCGCAGGTAGTCGCCGTAATCCTTCCGGTCGAGACTCCACCCCACTTCGGCCAGCGCGCTCAGGCGCGGCAGGAGCATGTATTCGGCATGGGGCCACGTGGCGATGTACTCGGTCCAGAGGTTGGCCTGCACGCCCAGTATACAGCGCTGTTCGTCAGCCGTCAGCATCTCGTAAGGATCGAGCGAATAGACCTTCTCCACAGGCAGATAACCGCCGATGGCGAGCGGTTCTCCGGCCGTATCGCGCGTCTGGTAATAGTCCAGATAGCAGTGCGTCGTCGGAGCCATGATGGCGTGGTTGCCCATCTTCGCAGCCTTGATGCCGCCTTCGGCGCCCCGCCACGACATGATCGTGGCCGTCGGCGTCACTTCGCCCTCCAGTATCTCGTCCCAACCGATCAGCCTGCGTCCGTGGGCGTTGAGGAATTTCTCGACGCGGGCCGTGGCATAGTTCTGCAACCGGCGCGGCCGCTTCAGCCGCTCGGCCTTCATGCGCGCTTTGCAATGCGGGCATTTCTTCCACATCACCGTCGGGCACTCGTCACCGCCGATATGGATATACTCCGAGGGAAACAGCTCCAACACCTCTTCGAGCACCCCCTCGATGAATTCGAACGTCGTCTCCTTGCCGATGCAGAAAACCCGGTCGTCGATGTCCCACGTCTGGCGCACTTCGTACTGCTCGCCCGTACAGCCCAGCCACGGATAGGAGGCCAGCGCCCCGACGGCATGCCCCGGAAATTCGATTTCGGGAATCACCGTGATGAAACGCTCCGCAGCGTAATTCACCACGTCGCGGATCTCATCCTGCGTATAGTAACCGCCGTAAGGCGTTTCGTCGAATTTGCAGTTCTCGTCGTACGTGCCGCCCGGATCGCGGCCGATCAGCGTACGGCTGCGTACGGAACCTATTTCGGTGAGTTTCGGATATTTCCTGATTTCGATGCGCCACCCCTGATCGTCGGTCAGATGCCAGTGGAAGACGTTGAGTTTGTGCAGGGCCATGATGTCGAGCGCCTCCTTCACCTCATCGACCGTGAAGAAGTGACGGCCGACATCGAGCATCATGCCCCGGTAACCCAGACACGGTTTGTCCTCGATCGTGACGACGGGCAGTTCGACGGCCCGCACGTCGTCGGCTTCGTACGCTGCCGCCGGAAGCAGCTGGCGCAGCGTCTGCACGGCATAGAACGCCCCCTGCGCTCCTCCGGCGACGATATCGATCCGGCAGGGAGTTACGAAAAGGCGGTAGGCCTCCGCAGGCATCGTCTCGTCGCGGGTGACGTTCACCGCATGGTCCGCGGCCTTGTCGGCATGCCTTACCCGCGGGCCGCGGCCGAACAGCGGCATCAGCACCTCGTTCAGCGCGGCAGTCACGCCGGCCAGACGCTCGTCGTCGAACAGCAGGACCACCTCGGCGTCGGAGGTCAGGCGGAAGGTGCCCTGCCCCTCCACGATATGCTCCGGGAGCGGCACGACGGCCACTTCGCCGTCGGTCGGAATCACCCTGCCGCAACTGCAACAGCCGCACAATACGGCGAACAATGCCAAAACAGGTAAAAGTCTCTTCATATCGGATCGTTTTCGTGGGTTTCGGTGCAACTTACCCGGTAAATATAACGAAAAAACGGATTTCGCCAAAGCACCGCGTCATTTATTCGCAGGCCGAAGCTCCCAGCAGTCCTACGTGGTCGATATTCGAACAGCAGATATGCAGTCCCTCGACGGTCTTGGCATAGGGGAACCGTTTCAGCTGTTCGTACATCGCTTCACGGAAAAAGCCGAACGCATGGGCGATGCTGCCGCCGAAGACGATCGCTTCGGGGTCGTACGTATAAAGCACCAGCATCACCAGCTGGCCGACATGCCCCCCGAACTCGCGCCAGAGCGCCAACGCTTCGGGATCGCCCGCCGCGGCGCGCTCGTAAGCCTCCTTGCCCGTCGTGCCGCGGTCCACGAAGAAGCGGCTGCTGCAATAGTATTCGTAATCCCGGTCCAGATACGGGATGCTTCCGATCTCCCCCGCCCCGGTATCCCGGCCGCAGTAGAGTTTCCCGCCGATCACGACTCCCGCGCCGACGCCCGTGCCTAGCGCCACACACACCACGTCGCTGAATGCGCTCGCCTCGCCGAAGCGGCAGACGCCCAGCGCAAAACAGTTGCAGTCGTTGTTGACATGCACCGGCACGCTGAAACGCTTTTCGAGCAGGTCTTTGAGGTAAACCTCGCGCCACGAAGGGATGCCCACCACATTATATACGATTCCCCGCGCGGCGTCCACCACCGACGGCACGCCGATACCGATCCGCGACACCTCAGGTCGCATAAGCTCCCCGATAAGCGATGCGATATGATCCACCACCTCCCCTTCGGGACGGTCGGCTTTGCAGGGTTCGGAAAGCAGCCGCACGATATGTCCGTCTTTCACAAGGCCGGCGCGCACGTTCGTGCCGCCCAAATCCACGCCTATTCTCATCTCTTGTCTGTTAATTGCTGTTCTTGACTTTGCTGATCCTGCCGTCGCGGAACTCCACGTGATCGACGATCCGTCCGTCGCGCTCGTGAATCCACGTCTCGAAGCCCCGTTCGCCTTCGGTCAGCACCAGCAGACGCACGCCGGGGCGCAAGTTGTTGTAGGTCGTATCGTCGCCCGAAAAACGTCCGTATCCGAGCGCTATACCCTTCTCGGCAACGACGTAGTCGATGTCGTGGTCATGCCCCACGAACACCCCCGTCACGTCGCCGCTCTCGACCATTGCCGCGAACATGCCGGGATTCAGCTCGCCCGGACACTCGTCCTCGGCGGCGCGGCCGATATGCGTATTGTCGGGATTGCGCCACGCCGCGACGTATTCGGGCAGGGCGATATGGAAAAAGGCCAGCGCCGGCAACGGTTTCCCGCCGTTGGCCCCGGTATAGGCGGCGCTCCGGTCGCGGTACCAGCGTATCTGATCCTGCGTGAACCAGCCGTAACCGTCGATACCCTCGACAGTCGAATAGTCGTGCGAATCGAGGCAGTAAAGCAACGCCGCAGGCGATTTCTTCCCGGCGATCTCCAGCACCACGTCGGCCAGTTCGCCGTCGGCGTTCAGCGTGTTGAGCGTCCCGGCATACGAAGTGACGATGCGGCCGATTCCGGCGCGCGGAATATCCTGTTCGGCGTCGTGGTTGCCCAGCACCACGCAGAACGGCAGGTTACGCTCCGCAACGGGCGCCAACACGCGCTTCCACCCTTCGGCGGCGGGTTTCCCCGTCACCACGTCGCCCGTGAAGACGACCAGATCGGGCCGCTCCGCATCGAGGATATAACGCATCTGAGCGATCGTCTTCTCCGCCTGCGCCTGCCGGTAGGGATTCCCCAGATCGAGGTGCACGTCGGTGAACTGCGCGATCTTGAATTTCCCCTCCCCGTTGAATTCCAGAGCGGGCCTCTGCGCCTGCGCCGAGCACCACAAGGCAACGGCGCACATAAGTGTCGTTATCTTTTTCATAAGCAGGTTGGGTTGCTCAGTTCAGTTTCACGCTGCCGCTCTTCTCCACGCGGACCGTACGGCTCCGGCCGTCGCCCCACGTCACTGTCAGGTCGAAGGGCACGTTGGTCTCAACGCTCACGGAGGGCATCTCGCCGGCCGAAGCGCGCCGTTTGACCTTCAGCCCCACGACGCCGTCCGGCCCGTAGGGATAGCGTTCGATGCCGTGGGCCTCGGTATGCTCGATGTCCCACACGATGCGGCCTTCGGAGTAATCCGACTTCACGCCGAGGATATACTCGATGAAGACGGCGATGGGCGGAAGTCCGGTCCAGCCCACGAAGTCCTTGCGGGCCATGAATCCGGGTTCGATCTTCTCCGGGGCGTAGTACTCCCAGAAGGTGCCGGTACTCTTCCACACCTCGAAGACTGCGGCGTAATGGTTCGCAGCGATCTCCCGCGCAAGGTCGTGATAGCCCTTACGGTAAAGGCCGTCGATGGTCATGTAATTCGTACCGGGCCATACGCCGCCCTGCCAGTAGCGGCCCAGCGGATTGTATTTCGGATGGTCGGCCGAGAGCGACGGCACGCGGTGCGGACGGTCGAACTCGGTCGTATCGCTCAGATGCGCCACCATGCGGTCGAGCCGCTCCCGATCCAGCGCATCGGCCTGCAAAGCCCAGAATGCGCCGATTCCCTTGGTCGTGCAGAGCGTTCCGTCGCCATAGCGGTCGTACAGGAAAGCCGTCCGCTCGTCCCAGAGATGTTCGTTCACATAGGCGCGCAGCCGCTTCATCTCGTCCTCCATATCCTCGATCTCCTGCCAGCGTTCGATATAAAAACCGATGTTCAGCAGCGATTCGTCTACCAGCATCTGCTGCAGGTTGGTGTCGAGCCAGACCATATGTCCGTGCGAAAAGATCGGGTTGTATTCGGGCTTCACGCGGGGCATGTTGTCCATGCCCGTTCCCCAGCCGCTCGACCAGTAGGTGCCGTCAGGCCACGTGCGGTTGAGCCGCCACCATTTGGCGTAGGCGCACAACGCGGGGAAGACCTTGTGCAGGCGGTCGATATCGCCGAACTGGCGGTAGTACATCAGCTCGACCCACGGCAGCAGGTTCGGGCCGGTCGAAGTCGGATCGTAACGCTCGAAACAGTCGGAGCCGTCGGCCCGGATTTCGCGGCAGATGAAGCCGTCGGGGTGCTGCTTCGCATAGAAGTTGTCCAGCGAACGCTGGAACGGGAAGAAGCGGTAGCCGTAGCGGGCGAACATCATCATGAAGGAGGCGTCCCACATGAAGATATTGCCGTTGTAGGCGATATCCAGATACGGCGAGACGAATCCCGATCCCTCCTGCGGCTGGCGGATGTTGCCCACGGCGATCCGCCAAGCATGCCAGTACATCTCGATCTCCTTGTCGTGGCCCTCCCACACGGGTGCGGGCAAGATCTTGCGGGCTTCGGCGAACGAACGGGGCTTGATGGTTTCGGGCTTGGCGGTCCGGAATTCGTTTTCGGCCACGAAGACCTCCTTTACATAGGTATTCTTGTAAGGCAGCTCGTAAGGACCCGATTTAAGGCCCTGCGCTCCGGCCGCTCCCGCTGTGAAGACCAGCGGCAGAAGCGCCGCGATTTGTTTGCGTAGCGTCATAATATGCGGTTTATTTTATCAGCGATTTGATCCTGCGGGCGATCTCCGTATTCATATACGTACCGCAAAACTTGTCGGCTCCGGGACCGTATGCGAATACGGGAAGCATCGCGGGGGTATGGTCGTCGGAGACATAGACGCCCATCACGCGCCCCGTCCGCTCGTCGCCGTCCACCAGCACCAGTCCGCCCGTCTCGTGGTCGGCGGTGACCACGACGAGCGTCTCGCCGTTTCGGTCGGCGAATTTCAGCGCTTCGGCCACGGCGAGGTCGAAGCTCAGCATCTCGATAATCGAGCCGGGCAGGCAGCGCGAATGGCCGGCATAGTCGATCTTGGCGCCCTCGACCATCAGGAAGAAGCCTTTGCCGCCCCGCTCCTGCAGTTTGGCGATCGAAGCCCTCGTGGCGTCGGCCAGCAAGGTGAGGTTGGCCTGCTCGGCGGCATCGTCCATCGTCTCGTCGATGCAGATCACCTTGCCTTTCCGGGCGGTGATCTCATCAACCGAACGCACGAAGTCATACTGTTTTTCCAGCTCGGAGATCAGGTCCACGCCGTCGCTGCGGCGGGTGAATTCGCGGATGCCGCTGCCGCAGAGCAGGTCCACGCGGCCGTCCATCAGGCAGCGGGTCAGCTCGTCGGCGTTGTCGCGTTCGACCGAATGTCCGTAAAAGGCCGTCGGCGTAGCGTCGGCGACATTGCCGAGCGTCAGCACGCCCACCGGCATCCCCTTGTCATGGAAAAAGTCGCTCAGCGAAGGATACGGCTCACCTTCGGAACTCATCGAAATATGGCGGTTGTCGTGACGTTCACCCGTCGCCAGCGCACTGCCGCCCGCGGCCGAGTCGGTCGTGAAGGCATCCAGCGCATTATTCTGCTGCAGGCCCATATACTTCATCTGCAGCGTCGAAAGCCCCTTGTTGGCATAAAACGCGGCCACGATCTGCGAAAGGCCCATGCCGTCGCCGATCAGGTAGATCACGTTTTTGACTTTCCCCCTGCCGCCGTCGTTTCGATAGGTCGGCGTGTAAACGTCGATACCCTCGGTGAGCTGCAGTTTATCGTTCTGAAATCCCCTGAAATCGCGCGTGGTCTTGTCCAGACGCTTCGTGCCGGTCACGCCACCGACGGACGTACGGCGCTGGCCGATCTGGAAATTCTTGTTGCCGAAATCGTCGAAGAATCCGGCGCAGACCTCCGGACGGTCGGTGTTGATGTAGTCGATCCCCATGTCGTAGAACGTATAATAGACCGTCGTTCCTTCGGGAGCGCCCCAGAAACGCACGGGCTTGCCCCAGCCGTGGGCGCGGTCGATGATCTTTTCCAGCTTCACGCGCTCGACGGGAATGATCGAGCCTTTGCCGTTCCACTGCGAATAGGTCCTGAAGTTTACGCTTACGAGGGCGATGCGCTCCAGCTGATCCGGGGTGTAATCGGTCTCCCAATTACCGTCGAAACGGACATAGGCGGGATATTTGCCGAAATCCTCAGGCGCGGGAACCCGTCCCGTAACGGCGATACGCACGGCTTCGGGATTCACGGCCGGGTCGAAGACTTCGGGATAACGGCCCAGCAGCGCCGTAACGGCCTGCAGCGTCGGTTCGGTCGCCGATTTGAGTTCGACCATCAGTTGCAGACGTTCGTCCGAATCTTTCCATGCGCGGCCGCCGTTGCGCCCAAAAAGCGTCACGATCGGCTCGACGTAGAGCGACTCGAAAGTCATGTCGGGCGAAAGGTCCTCGACATCGTGCCCCACGAGCAGCCGGCCGTCGTGCAGGAACACGTCGGCTTCGATCGAGTAGACCCCCTGCGCATAAGCCTGCCAGAAGGGAGCGCGGCGGCAATAGTCGTTGTGCGAATGGATCAGCATGGGGCGTTCGGCCGCAGCCGTTACGCAGAAGCACAATGCCGCAGCCAGCAGCCAGCTTTTCAGTATCCTTTTCATTGTCGGAGTCATTTAGCGATTTTGACAACGGCCATCACCGGAGCGTGGTCGGAAACATAGCCGCCGTCGAAGATGTCGGGCAGCACTTCATAGCGGACGGCTTCGATGTCGCCGCTCACGAAGATATAATCCAGCAGGGGACGCTCGGCTTCGGGAATCTGTCCGAAATCGGAGAAGCTCCAGTCAGTTCCCGACCGCTGCGCCGCGATCGCCTTCGCGTCGCGCAGCACGCCGTCCTTCTGCACATGGGCCACCACCGACGATCCGGGTTCCGAGTTGAAGTCGCCCGTCAGGATCACGGGACGTCCTCCGCTCAGGGTTTCGATGCGTTTCATCAGCAGGCTCACGCCCTCGTCGCGCGCCACCTGCCCGACATGGTCGAGATGGGTGTCGATGAAGAAGAGTTCCCGGCCGTCCCTGTCGCGCAGCACGACCCATGTGGCGATTCGCTCGCAGGCGCCGTCCCATCCCAGCGAACCCACCACTTCGGGGGTCTCGCTCAGCCAGAACGTCCCCGAATCAAGCAGCGTGAAGCGGTCCTTCCTGAAGAACACGGCGCAGTATTCGCCCGACTCGGCGCCGTCCAGCCGTCCGACGCCCACTCCTTGATACCCGGTCAGCAGACCGCTCAGATCATTGAACTGGTTGGAAAGCAGCTCCTGCGTGCCCAGCACGTCGACCTCCTGCGCCTTAATCACCCCGGCGATCCGTTCGCGGCGGAAACGCCAGTTGTTCTGCCCGTCTTCGGGATTGTCGTAACGCATGTTGAAGGTCATCACGCTGAGCGAGGTCGCCGAGCCGCAGGCGGTGAACGCAACCGCCGCAAGAAGATAGATCAATCGTTTCATAGCTCCATATTTTTAATCAAAACTAATTCCCCTGAAATCCGTCATGCGCAGGTTCGCTTCGGGTATCGCTTCGAAGCCCTCCGCTCCGGGCGCTTTCCAGCCCCACAAGAGATCCTGCCCCTCGTAATCCTCGAAATAGAGCAGCGTATAGGGATGCAGTCCCGCTTCGAGCGCCACGCGCCCGGTCGCCATGACCGAAGCGTGGGACCCGTCGTTGTCCACCACTTTGCGGTCGCCGATCGTCAGCACGCTGCCGTCGTCACTCTTGGTCATGAACTCCCAGACGCCCCGTTCCGGAATGAGGATCAATCCCGTAAAGACATAGGCGAAGTGGTCCTCCTGCGGAGCTTGGGCGATCGAGGGCGCAGGCATCGTGCCGGACGACACGTATTTTCCCTTCCGAATATCGTTCACACACGAGAAAACGCCTTCGTAATAGCTGTAAGCGACGCCGGGACGCGTGGCGGTCTCTGCGGGCATACCCCGGCGGAACACCGCTTTCTCGGCTTCGAGCGTCAGCGTACGACTAGGCGCAGCGCCGGGTTTGAATCCTTTGGCCTTGAGCGTCAGCGAACGGTCCACCGGCACGGGAGCGGCGTAGAGCGCCGACGTTTCGGTGGGTTCCGAGCCGTCGAGCGTATAGCGGATTTCCGCTCCGGAGGTCGTCGTCGCCAGAGCGACGGCGAGCGGCTCGGTGAACAGGCTCACGTTCTGCGTGGTATAGGGAATCGAAACCACCTCGCCGCGGGTCAGCGAATGGGGCGCGGCCGCATCGTCCGTCCCGCGTTCGTAATCGGGGCGCGGCCGGAGCGCATAGTGCAGCTCGCCGCCCTGCATCAGCTCGTCGTAGGTGATGTAGTTCCGGTCGATCGGCTTCCCGTCGAGCGTCACCGAAGCGATATAGACGCTGCGGCGCGGATTGTCGGCCGTAAGGGTCAGCGTACGGCCGTTGGCCAGCCGCACGACGGCTTTCGGGAACTGGGGCGCGGTCAGCGCGAATTCGTTCGAGCCGGGACATACGGGATAGAAGCCCAGACTGGAGAAGACGTACCATGCCGACATCTGGCCGCAGTCCTCGTTGCCGATGATGCCTTCGGGCGTCGGGGCGTACATCTCGTGCAGCAGGCGGCGCGTCAGCTCCTGCGTCTTCCACGGCTGTCCCACATAATTATAAAGGTAAGCCATATGGTGGCTCGGCTCGTTGCCGTGGGCGTACTGCCCCATCAGCCCCGTCACGTCGCTCACGTCGAGCTGCATTTCGTCCGATTCGAGCGTAAAGAGCCGGTCCATTTCACGGATGAACGCCTCGCGGCTGCCGAAAAGCTGGATCAAGCCGTTCACGTCGTGCGGCACGAAGAAGCGGTAGTGCCACGGCGTGGCCTCGGTATAGTCGCGGCCCGTAGCGAACTCTTCGAACGGCGCGGACCAGTTGCCGTCGGACTGACGGCCGCGGAAAAAGCAGATCGAGCCGTCGAAAACATTCACATAGTTGAGCGCCCGCCGCGCGTATTCCCCGAACACGTCGTCGCGGCCCATAGCCTGCGCCATGCGGGCGATCGCCCAGTCGTCGTAGGCGTATTCCAGCGTACAGGAGACCGATTCGCGCTTGATATTGGAGGGAATATACCCCTGCGCCGTATAATAGTCCGAACCTTTCTTATTGATGTTCGACGAACGGATCATCGCCTCCAGCGCCTTGTCGGCATCATAGCCGCGAATTCCCTTCAGGTAGGCGTCGGCGATGACCGACACGGCATGGTAGCCGATCATCGTGCCCGTCTCGCCCGAAGCCAGCGGCCAGATCGGAAGTTCGCCCGTTGAATCGTACATGTCGAGCATGCTGCGGATCATGTCGTTCACCAGCGCGGTATCGACCAGCGTCTGGAGCGGATTCCACGCCCGGAAAGTATCCCACAGCGAGAACGTCGAGTAGTAGGACTCCCCTTCGGGCATCCGCGCGACGGTCTGGTCATGGCGGCGGTACTCGCCGTTCACGTCGCTCATCAGGTTGGGCGTCAGTTTCGTATGGTACTGCGCCGTATAGAAGTTGGTCATCTCGTCGCGCGAGCCGCCTTCGACGACGATGTCGCCCAGCGCTTTGCGCCACTGCCCGACGGCGCGGGCATGCACGGCGTCGAAATCCAGTTCGGGAACCTCCGCAAGCGAATTCATACGGGCGTTTTCGACACTGACGGACGACAATCCCACGGCGATCGTGAGCGTCCGCACGTCGGGCGCGAAGGTCAGCACGGCCTGCTTGTCCCCCAACAGCTGCACGTCGGCGAACGGCTCCGAGAAGCGGGCCGCGAAGAATACATACTGATCGGGCACCCACCCCTGCGTGCGGCGCATGCCGACCAGCTCGTAGGGAGCCGTCCGGCGGAGTTCGCACAGGTCGATCTTCTCCTCGGTGACCGTATGCAGCAGATCGACGATCACCCGCCGGGGACCTTTGCCCGCAAAGGTATAGCGGTGTACGCCCGTACGGGGCGCGGCGGTCAGTTCGACCCCGACATTCACGTCGGGCAGCGTCACGGCGTAGTAGCCGCACGAAGCCCGCTCGTCGTCATGCGAAAAGAAATAGGGCTGCAAGACGCACTCGCCGTCGTGGATCACGATTTCGCGCGTGGTCGGATGGAACAGAATGTCCGCAAGGTCGGCGCATCCCGTACCGCTCAGGTGCGTATGCGAAAAGCCGTCGATCGTCGTGTCGCTGTAATGGTAGCCGGCGCAGGCGTCCCAGTTGCCGGCGCGGGTGTCGGGACTCAGCTGCACCATGCCGAAAGGCGTGGTCGCGCCCGGATAGGTATGCCCGTGGAATCCGGTGCCGATGAACGGGTTCACATAATCGACGGGATCGGCGGACCGCGGCGAACAGCCAAGGGCCGCGAGGGCCAGCAGCAGAAGGGTAAGTTTTTTGGTCATAACAGTAGTCGGTAGTGCGAACCGTCCGGAAAATACAAATCAAAGGTACGGATTCCGGAGCGATATTGCAACTCCGCGCCCTTCTCTCTTCGTCTGTCCGAAGCCGGTCGCAGTTTAGGTCATACAAATATAGAGAAGCGATTGCACCCTGCCGTGGCTATTTGCGCTTTTACTTCCTCAAATCGCGCAGAACCGTCATTTCCCGCCCGGCGCCCCCGAAACGCCCCGATCCGCCGCCGAAAAATCGCAGAAACCGCCCGGATTTCCGAAAAAAAAGCTACCTTTACCGTCGAACGGACACTACCCGAACGATGGCACGCGTAATTTTCCTGACCGACTTTTCCGAAGCGTACGCACGAGAACTGCTCCTCGGCATGGCGCGCTATGCGCACGACACGGCGCAGGCATGGAGCCTGTGCCGCCTGCCGCTGTCGATACGCGACAAATTCGGCATCGAAGCCGTCGTGGAGTGGGCCGTGCGCATGAAGGCCGACGCCGTGATCGGCCAGTTCTACAACACCGACAACGTCGAACTGTTCCGCAAAAACGGGATCATAGCCATCGCACAGGACTTCAAGAAACGCTTCACCACCATCCCCAACATCACCGGACCGCACTATTCGGCGGGCAGGATGGCCGCCGAGTATTTTCTGCAAAAGGGCTTCCGCAACTTCGCCTTCTACGGCACGCGGGGCATCGACTTCTCGGACGAACGCTGTCAGGGCTTCCGCGAGACGATCGAGGCGGCGAATCCCGAATTCACCTTTTCGTCGCTGCGCAGCAGCGCCCAGAACGATTTGTGGTACTACGACTCGACGCAGCTCATCACGTGGCTGCAGTCGCTGCCCAAGCCGGTGGCGATCATGGCGTGCGACGACAACCAAGCATATCATATCACCGAGGCGTGCCTGCAGATCGAGGGGGGAAATTCCCGCATCCCGAACGACATCGCCATTCTGGGCGTGGACAACGACGAGACGATCTGCAAGCTCTCCACCCCCAACCTTTCGTCGCTCAATCAGGGCGTCGAGCAGGGCGGCTACGACGTGGCGCGCCTGCTCGACCGGCTGATCCGTAACCCCGAAGCGGAGTGGGAGGACGTCATGGTGATGCCGACCCACATCGTCACGCGGCAATCGACCGACATCTACGCCAACAACGATCCGCACATCGCCGAAGTGCTGCGCTACATCCATGAGAACATCAGCCAGAAAATCACGGTCAACGAACTCGTGAAGCTGGTCCCCCTGTCGCGCCGCCTGCTCGAAACCCGTTTCAAGAAGAGCATGGGCACCTCCATCTACGACTATATCATACAGGTCCGCATCGAAAAGATGATGCAGCTGCTCTGCGAAGGCCAGAGCGTCTCCGAAGCGGCCGCCGAGCTGGGGTTCTCCGACATCAAGAACGTCTCGCGCACCTTCCGCCAGCTCAAGGGCATCACCCCCTCGGAATACCGCGAACAGTTCGCGCCCAAAAGACGGTGATCCGCCCGGCGGGCCGTTCCCAATATCCGGGCGCCCGAATTCCCAATACCTCCCCTCCTGTCTTTTCCGCCGGTTTCATTAATTATACGGCCAACTGTCATACCCGCCAACCGCCCCGCAAATCCATGCACAAAAAAAAGCAGCGGCCCCTCAAAGGCCGCCGCTTAGTTCTGTTCGACCGTCCTGCGGTCAGAGCGTCACACCGCCCCGCAGGCGGATATCCTCGCACGACGATCCCACGAAGATGTTGAAGTCGCCCGGCTCGGTCACGAACCCGTGCGAGAAGATGTCGTAGAAGCGGAAGGCTTCGTCGGTCAGCATCACTTCGACGCGCTTTTGTTCGCCTTTCTTCAGGAAGATTTTCTCATAACCTTTCAACTCCTTGGCAGGACGCGGCACGCTGGCTTCGACGTCGCCCACATAGACCTGTGCCACCTCGGCGGCGTCCATACCGCCCGTGTTCCTCACGGCGAACGACACGACCACCCCGCCGTCGCGCTTCTCGGCCTTCAGGTCCGAATACTCGAACGTCGAATAGCTCAGTCCGTAACCGAAGGGATAGAGCGGCTTCACCCCGCTGCGCTCGTAACCGCGGTAGCCGACAAACACGCCTTCATTATAAGTAACGCGCTTCTGCAGGGTGTTCTTGCGGTGGGTGCGCGCCACATTCTCGTAATAGCTGCCCAGCGTCGGATTGTCCTCGGCGCGGCGCTCGACGGAGATCGGCAGGCGGCCGCTGGGCGAGATCCGCCCCGTTACGATCTCGGCGATCGCCTGACCGCCCTGCTGTCCGGGATACCACGCCATCAGAATCGCTTTAGCCTTATCGTCGAACGTCGAGAAATCGACACCGCCGCCGCTGTTGACGACCACGATCAGATTTTCGTTGAGCGCCGCGAGCCGGGCGATCTCTTCGGACTGCCCTTCGGGCAGCGCAAAGGTCCGATCGGAATTCTCCTTTTCGTTGGTGTTGTCGAATCCGGCGCAGTAGATCACGGCGTCGGCCCGGATGATCCGGGCATCCTCGGCGCGGGGATCGGCGGTCATATAGCCGAACGACACCTCGGCGGACGAAGCGTTGTCGAAATATTCCAACCGCAGCGCGTATTTCCGGCCGGCCTTCATTTCGACGCTCCCCTTGCGGGTCGTCGCGCTGTGGTTGCCCCAGTCGGCGAGCACCTCTTCGCCGTCCACGAAGAGCCGGTAACCGTCGTCGCCGCGCATGACAAACGAAGCCGTGCAGTCGGATTCGGGAACGAACACGCCGGTCCAGCGGATCGAGAAGCCGTCGGCGGGAAGCCCTTCGGCCGGCGCCTTATCCTTCCAGTTGAAGCCGATTTTCGTATCGACGCGCGTCAGCGCGGGAGTTCCCTCGAAATGCTTGTTGGCGAAGTACTCGCCCCTGAGTCCCGGCGTTTTGCAGTCGGCCGAGGTGTAGACCATGCCCTGAGCGGCCATATCGCTCGCCGAAGGGAGATTGCCCAAAACCGTCACCTTGTATTTCTTGCCCATCATCTGCATGCCCTCGCCGACCGAAACCGTCGAGAAGGGATGCACGAAACCGCTGCCGCCGCCCGTCGGGATATTGCCCGAATTGGGTCCCAGCACCACGATATCGCGCTGTTTGGTCAGCGGCAGGAAAGCCCCGTCGTTCTTGAGCAGCACCACACCCCCGCGCGCCACGTCGAGCGCCGCAGCGTCCGAGAAGGGATTGCATTCGGGAATAGCGGGGTCGAGCTGTTGGCGGTCCAAAAATCCGAACGCGATGAGCGTCTGGAGGATATGCTGACATTTCAGGTCGATCGTACGTTCCGACACCACGCCCGATTCGATGAGCGGACGCAGGTTGCGGGCGTTCATAAACCGGGCGCTCGGCATCTCCAGATCGAGTCCCCGGTTGGCGGCGCCCTCGGCCGAATAGGTGGCGTTCCAGTCGGACATGAAGATTCCTTCGAAGCCCCACATCCCGCGCAGAATATCGACCGCAAGCTGCTCGTTCTCGGTCGCATGCTGGCCGTTGACGAGGTTGTAACTCGACATCACGGCGCCCACGCCGGCCTGCTCGACCGCCTTGCGGAAGGCCGGGAGATAAATTTCATGGAGCGTACGCTCGTCGATATCGGAACTCACCTGATGACGGTCCCACTCCTGATTGTTGCCCGCAAAGTGTTTGATCGTCGCCATAACTCCTTCGGACTGCATGCCCTCGATATACTGCACGGCGGTCTCCGACGCCAGATAGGGGTCCTCGCCGAAGTACTCGAAGTTACGGCCGCACAGGGGCGAACGGTAGATATTGACGCCGGGTCCCAGCATGATATGCACGCCGCGGGCGCGGGCGTCCTGCCCCAGACCGCGTCCCATATCGCGCACCAGCGCCCGGTCCCAAGTCGCCGCGGCGGCCACGCCGCAGGGGAACATCGTACTGCGGGTATTGTTGCGTACGCCCTGCGGACCGTCGGCCATCCGGATTTCGGGAATGCCCAGACGCGGAACGGCCCTGATATAGAATTCGTTGTAACCGCCGATATAATCGATTTTTTCATCGAGAGTCATCTGTCCGACCAGTTCGGCGGCGCGCTCTTTGGCCTGCGGCGGGATAGGCTGCGCGGCGGCGGACGACACGAATGCGAACGCCAGCACGGCAACAAGAGTTTTTTTCATCGGGTTGAAGTTTTAATGGTTTATGCAAAGAAAATAAAAATATTCCGAAAAGCATCGGATCGGAAACAAAAACTTCCGAACCGAAACCTCCGTCCGGCCGCACCGCTCACCATAATTACACGCCCGCACCACCGGAAACCCCGAACCGGAGCAATATTTTTCATCATCGGAGAGCGAGCCAATACATATATGAAAAGAAATTAGTATCTTTGCGCTTCGGCCCGCAGGAGAGTTCCCGCCGGATGCTGCCGGGCAGCATCGCCGACGTCCGCGCAGGACGCGCAGCGGATGCTGAACGCACGCAAACCTCCGTCCGCACACGCTTAATGCGCAGGACACGCAGCAACCGTCGCCCGCACCGTCTGCGGTGCAGGATGCGCGGAAGATGCCGGACACGCGACAACCGCCGTCCGTACGGAACGCTCCGGGCCGCAGACAACCGATTCGAAACAAACAAGATAATTCAATGGCTTTACAGTGTGGCATCGTGGGTCTTCCGAACGTCGGCAAATCGACCCTTTTCAACTGCCTGTCCAACGCGAAGGCGCAGGCGGCGAACTTTCCCTTTTGCACCATCGAACCCAACGTGGGCGTAATCACCGTCCCCGACCGGCGGCTCGTCCGGCTGGCCGAGATCGACAAACCCAAGCGGGTGATTCCGACCACCATCGAAATCGTCGATATCGCCGGACTGGTCAAAGGCGCGTCGAAAGGCGAAGGACTGGGCAACAAGTTCCTCGCCAACATCCGCAACACGCACGCCATCATCCACGTACTGCGCTGCTTCGACAACGGCAACATCACCCATGTGGACGGCTCGATCGACCCCGTGCGCGACAAGGGCATCATCGACACCGAGCTGCAGCTCAAGGACCTCGAAACGATCGAGAACCGGCTGGGCAAGACCCAGAAGCAGGCGGCCGTGGGCGGCGACAAGAACGCCAAACGTCAGGTCGAACTGCTGCTGCAATACAAATCGGTGCTGGAACAGGGCCGCAGCGCCCGCACGGTCGAACTGGAGAAGGAGGACCGCAAACTGGTCGCCGACCTCAACCTGCTGACCGACAAACCGGTGCTGTACGTCTGCAACGTCGATGAAAAGAGCGCCGCTACGGGCAACGCCTACACCGAGGCGGTCCGTGCGGCCATCGCCGACGAAAAAGCCGAAATGCTCATCGTCGCCGCCGCCACCGAAGCCGACATCGCCGAGCTGGAGAGCTACGAGGAGCGGCAGATGTTCCTCGAAGACCTCGGCCTCGAAGAGTCGGGCGTCGAGCGCCTGATCAAATCGGCCTACAAACTGCTCAACCTCGAAACGTTCTTCACCACCGGCGCCGACGAGTCGCGCGCATGGACCTACGTCCGCGGCATGAAGGCCCCGCAGACAGCCGGCGTCATCCACACCGATTTCGAGAAGGGATTCATCCGCGCCGAAGTGATCAAATACGACGACTACGTGACGCTGGGGTCGGAAAAAGCCTGCCGCGACGCGGGCAAGATCGGCGTCGAAGGCAAGGAGTACGTCGTGCAGGACGGCGACATCATGCACTTCCTGTTCAACGTCTGACCCGAAGAGAGACCAAACACGGAACAATATATAAACAGCATATCATTATGTCCAGACCCGTAAGAGTGCGCTTTGCACCCAGCCCCACGGGGCCGCTCCACATCGGCGGCGTCCGCACGGCCCTCTACAACTACCTTTTCGCCCGTCAGCACGGCGGTGCGATGATTCTTCGCATCGAGGACACCGACTCGCAGCGTTTCGTGCCGGGCGCCGAAGAGTATATCCTCGAATCGCTCAAATGGTGCGGCATCGAGATCGACGAAGGCGTCGGCGCGGGAGGTCCCCACGCCCCTACCGCCAGAGCGAACGCCGCGAAATCTACCTCAAATACGCCCTCCAGCTCGTCGATGCAGGCTGGGCCTACTACGCTTTCGACACCGCCGAAGAGCTGGACGCCCTGCGCCGCGAAGCCGAGGAGCGCGGCGAAGCGTTCGCCTACAATTATGCCGTGCGCGAAAAGCTGGCCACGTCGCTGGCGCTGCCGGCCGACGAAGTGAAGGCCCGCATCGAACGCGGCGACCAGTGGGTGATCCGCTTCCGGATGCCCGAAAACCAGACCGTCGAAATGGACGACCTGATCCGCGGCCATGTGGAGGTGAACACCTCGACGCTCGACGACAAGGTGCTCTACAAATCGGCCGACGCACTGCCCACCTACCACCTCGCCAACATCGTGGACGACTATCTGATGGAAGTCTCGCACGTCATCCGCGGCGAGGAGTGGCTGCCTTCGCTGCCGCTGCACTACCTGCTCTACCGGGCCTTCGGCTGGCAGGAGCGTCAGCCCCGCTTCGCCCACCTGCCCCTGCTCCTCAAACCCACGGGCGGCGGCAAACTCTCGAAGCGCGACGGCGACAAGATGGGCTTCCCCCGTATTCCCGCTCTTCTGGACCTCCCCGACGGGCGAAACGGCCCGCGGCTACCGCGAGGACGGCTATTTCCCCGAAGCGTTCATCAACATGCTGGCGCTGCTCGGCTGGAACCCCGGCACCGAGCAGGAGATCTTCTCGATGCAGGAGCTGATCGACAGCTTCTCGCTGGAGCGCGTCTCGAAATCGGGCGCACGCTTCCAGCCCGACAAAGCCAAATGGTTCAACGCCCAATACATGCACCACAAGAGCGACGCCGAGCTGGCTGCGCTGTTCCAGCCCATCCTGCGCGACCACGGCATCGAAGTCGCAGACGAGGTCGCAGGCCGGGCCGCAGGCATCATGAAGGAGCGCGCCACGTTCATCACCGACCTCTGGGACCTCACGTCGTTCTTCTTCACGGCGCCGGCCGAATACGAGGAGAAGCAGGCCCGGAAGTACTGGAAGGGCCAAAACCCCGAAATCCTGCGCGAGCTGCGCGGCGTACTGGCCTCGATCGACGACTTCTCGAAAGAGAACACCGAACAAATCGTCCACGGCTGGATCGAAGAGAAGGGATACGGCATGGGACAGGTGATGAACACGCTGCGGCTGGCGCTCGTAGGCGCGGGCAAAGGTCCCGGCATGTACGACGTCACGGCGTTCATCGGCCGCGAAGAGACCCTGCGCCGCATCGACCATATCCTCGCAACCTTAAAACCCGCAGAATAATGGTACAGATCGAACAACACGTATGGGGCATGACGCCGGAGGGCGAAGCCATCATCCTCTACACGATGCGCAACGATAAGGGCGCCGAAGTGAAAATCTCGAATTTCGGGGCCGCCATCGTCTCCGTCACGATGCCCGACCGTGAGGGCCGCATGGCCGACGTGGTGCTGGGCTACAAGCATCCCGAAGGCTACTTCTTCGACGGAGCCGCGTCGGGCAAGAGCGTGGGCCGCTGCGCCAACCGCATCGCTTTCGGCCGCATGACCGTCGAGGGAAAGGAGTACGCGCTCGAAGTGAACAACGGCCCCAACCACCTGCACGGCGGCACGAAGAACTTCGCCAACCGCATCTGGGAGAGCCGTGTGGAGACCAACCGCGTGGTCATGTCGCTCCTTTCGGAGGACGGCGACCAGAATTACCCCGGCGAACTGAACGTCGAGGCCGCGTTCGATTTCGATGACGAAAACTCGCTCGAAATAACCTATCTGGCCCGGACGGACAAAACGACGGTGGTGAACCTCACCAACCACGTCTATTTCAACCTTGCGGGCGAAGGCAGCGGGTCGGTCCTCGACCACCAGCTGCGCCTGAACAGCTCGCAGGTGCTCGAAATGAACGACAAGCAGATTCCCACAGGCCGGCTGCTCGACGCAGCGGGCACGCCGCAGGACTTCCGCGAATTCCGTCCGTTCCGCCCCGGCATCGACTCGGAGTTCAACCACATCCGCGATTTCAAGGGATACGACCACCCGTTCGTCATCGACGGCTGGAAGCCCAACATTCTGGGCGAGGTCGGCTGTCTGCGCGAACAGACTTCGGGCCGCTGCGTGACGGTGCTTTCGTCGCAGCCCAGCGTGATGATCTACACCGGCAACTGGCTCGCGGGCGGATGCCCCGAAACCAAGTCGGGCGGCCGTTACAACGACTACGACGGCGTGGCAATCGAGTGTCAGAACTACCCCGACGCCGTCAACCACCCCGAATTCCCGTCGCCGCTGCTCAGACCCGGCGAAACCTACTGCCAGAAGATCGTATTCCGGTTCGGGACTTTCGCATAGGCGGCGGAGAACCGCGCGCAACCAAAACAAACTCCCGGCACCGGCCGGATACGGGCAGATACGCTGCTCAGCAATAACGCATTAACGCGGGCATACGCCCGCGTTAATGCGTTATCCGCGTTATTTATGATCCGCCGTGCAGCCGGAAATGACTTAGCGTAAAAAAGCGACTATTGTCCGACGCCCGTAATCGGACGCTCACCGGGCCGAGGGGCGCATACGCGCCGAACAGTTAGCGTAAAAATGGCCGTAAGTTTGTTTTTCATCCGCCGAATGGATAATTTTACGTCTGCAACCTAAAACCAGCCCCATGTCCATCCAGATGAACCAATCGCTGTCGGTAGACTGCGCCGTGTTCGGTTTCAACGGCAAGTCGCTCAAAGTGCTGCTGATCGAGCGGCGCTACTATGCCCCCGACACCCGTCTCGACAAGCTCAAACTGCCGGGCGCCATGATTCTCGACAACGAGACGCTGCCGCAGGCCGCCTACCGTGTGCTCGAAGAGGCCACCGGACTGCGGGACGTATACCTCAAACAGATGGATATATTCTCCGATCCCAACCGGGTGAGCGGTGAGGAGCTGGAGTGGATCAACCGCTATCACGGCATACGGACCGAACGCGTGGTGACGGTGGGATATTACGCGCTGGTGAAGCTCGACACCCGTACCGTCGCCTACACCACGGCCAAGGGCGCACAATGGGTCGATGTCGATTCGATCCAGCGGCTGGCGATGGACCACAAGCAGATACTTTCGGCGGCGCTGGCGGTTCTCTGCCGCGAGATGCTGCAATCGCCCGTGGCTTTCGAACTGCTGCCACGCAAATTCACCATCCGCGCGCTCCAGAACCTCTACAGCGCAGTGCTGGGCATCGAAATCGACAACCGCAACTTCCGCAAGAAGATACTCGCGTCGGGGTTTCTGACCCCGACCGCAGAACGGGAACAGGGCGTAGCCCACAAGCCGGCGCAATATTATACCTTTAATAAAAACGCCTACAAAAAGGCGCTCAAGGCGAAGCTGAAGCTGGGATTCATCAACAACTGGAGGTATTGATCCATAACAACAGATAACATATGAAAAGTTTAGGCATAGACATAGGCTCCTCGTCGGTCAAGGTATCGCTGCTGGACATCGCGTCGGGCGAGTGCGCGGCCTCGTCCGCCAACCCCGCGACCGAAATGCCCATCGGATCGCCGCAGAGCGGCTGGGCCGAGCAGGACCCCGAAATGTGGTGGCATTACGTCTGCGAAGGCATTCGAACCATTGCGGCGCAGGGCTTCGCGATGAGCGACGTGGTGTCGGTGGGCATCACCTACCAGATGCACGGACTGGTCTGTCTCGACAAGCAGGGCCGTCCGCTGCGCCCCTCGATCATCTGGTGCGACTCGCGCGCCGTGGAGATCGGAGCCGAAGCGCTGGAAGGCATCGGGCGGGAGTTCTGTCTCGCGCATACGCTCAACTCACCGGGCAACTTCACTGCGTCGAAACTGGCGTGGGTCAGGCGCAACGAACCCGGCGTATTCGCGCAGATATACAAATTCATGCTCCCCGGCGACTACATCGCCTACCGCCTTTCGGGACGCATGTCCACCTCCGTCAGCGGCCTTTCGGAGCAGATACTCTGGGACTTCGAAGAGGAGCGGCGGGCCGACTTCGTGGCCGGATGGTACGGCATTCCGCAGGAGATGATCCCCGAAGCCCGCGTCTCGATCGGCACGGAGGCCCGCACGGACGAAGCGGCCGAACGGCTGCTGGGCATCCCCGCAGGTACCCCGATCTCCTACCGCGCCGGGGACCAGCCCAACAACGCCTTTTCACTCAACGTCATGGAGGCGGGCGAAGTCGCCGCAACAGGCGGCACGAGCGGCGTGGTATACGGCGTCACGGACAAACGCCAAGCCGACCCGCAGTCGCGCGTGAACACCTTCGTCCACGTCAATCACACGGCCAGCAATCCCCGTTACGGCATTCTGCTCTGCATCAACGGCACGGGCATCATGAACTCGTGGATACGCCGCAACGTCACGCAGGAGACGCTCGACTATGCGGAGATGAACCGGCAGGCCGCAAGCGTCCCGGCAGGTTCCGAAGGGCTGTCGGTCGTACCCTTCGGCAACGGAGCCGAACGGATGCTCTGCAACCGCTGCCCCAGAGCCGGAATCATCGGACTCGATCTCAACCGCCACACCACGGCCCACATCCTGCGTGCGACGCAGGAGGGCATCGCCTACTCCTTCCGCTACGGCATCGACATCATGCGCGGGCTGGGAGTGCGCCCCGACGTCATCCGCGCAGGCGCAGCAAACTTGTTCCTCTCGCCGCTTTTCCGGCAGACGCTCTCGACGCTCACGGGCGCCCGCATCGAACTGTTCAATACCGACGGCGCGCTGGGCGCAGCCCGCGGCGCGGCGCTGGGCGCCGGCTACTACAAGACGCGCGGCGAAGCGTTCGCCGCGTTGCGCAGGCTGGAGGTCGTGGAACCCGCCGAAGCTGACAGAGAGACGCTGGAAGAAGGTTACCGGGCATGGGTCCGGGAAGTAGAGAAAAGAATGGAATAACAACCTGAAAATCATTCAATATCATGGCATCAAAACAGTATTTCCCCACCGTGGGACAGATCGAATTCGAAGGCCTGGAGTCGAAGAACCCGATGGCTTTCCGTTACTACGACCCCGAAAAAATCGTGAAAGGCCGCAAGATGAAGGATTGGTTCCGTTTCTCGATGGCGTGGTGGCACACCCTCTGCGCCGAAGGCGGCGACCAGTTCGGCGGCGGCACCAAAACCTTCCCGTGGAACGAGTCCGCATGCCCGATCGAGCGCGCGAAAGCCAAGATGGACGCGGGTTTCGAATTCATGCGGAAGATCGGCATCGAGTACTATTGTTTCCACGACGTAGACCTCGTGGACGAAGCCGCGACGCCCGAAGAGTACGAAAAGAACCTCCGCCAGATCGTAGCCTACGCCAAGCAGAAGCAGGACGAAACCGGCATCAAACTGCTATGGGGCACGGCCAACGTCTTCGGCCACGCCCGCTACATGAACGGCGCCGCGACCAACCCCGACTTCGACGCCGCGGCCCGCGCCATGCTGCAGATCAAGAACGCCATCGACGCCACGATCTTTCTGGGCGGCGAGAACTACGTCTTCTGGGGCGGACGCGAAGGCTACATGTCGCTGCTCAATACCGACATGAAGCGCGAAAAGGAGCACATGGCCACCATGCTGCGCATGGCCCGCGACTACGCCCGTTCGAAGGGGTTCAAGGGCAACTTCCTGATCGAGCCCAAACCGATGGAGCCGATGAAGCACCAGTACGACGCCGACACGGAGACCGTCATCGGGTTCCTGCGGGCGCACGGGCTGGACAAGGATTTCAAGGTCAATATCGAGGTCAATCACGCCACGCTTGCCGGACACACCTTCGAGCACGAGTTGCAGTGCGCCGTCGATGCCGGGATGCTCGGCTCGATCGACGCCAACCGCGGCGACTACCAGAACGGCTGGGACACCGACCAGTTCCCGATCGACCTCTACGAAATGGTGCAAGCGATGATGGTCATCGTCCGCGGCGGCGGCCTGCAGGGCGGCGGCACGAACTTCGACGCCAAGACGCGCCGCAATTCGACCGACCCCGAAGACATCTTCATCGCCCACATCGCCGCGATGGACGTCATGGCCCGCGCGTTGCTCATCGCCGCCGACATTCTCGACAACTCGCCCTACGAAAAGATGCTCGCCGAACGTTACGCCTCCTACGACTCAGGCGAAGGCCGGCTCTTCGAAGAGGGCAAGCTCACGCTGGAGCAGGTCGCCGACTACGCCCGCCGGCACGAACCCGTCCAGCGCAGCGGCAAACAGGAGCTGTTCGAAGCGATCGTGAACATGTATATCTGACCTTATGACTAAAACCCAAGAAACCGGGAGCCGCGCCTATCTGCTTTCGATCGTGCTGGTGGCCATCATCGGCGGCCTGCTGTTCGGTTACGACACGGCCGTGGTGTCGGGAGCCGAGCAGGCCCTAGACCAGTTCTTCCGCAGTGCGGCGGACTTCACCTACACGCCGTGGATGCACGGCTTCACCGCATCGAGCGCGCTGGTGGGCTGCATCGTCGGCGGTGCGCTGTCGGGCCTGCTGGCCTCGCGTCTGGGACGCAAACGCACGCTCGTCGCGGCGGCCGTGCTGTTCTTCGTCTCGGCCGTCGGCTCGTGGCGGCCCGAAAGCGGCATCCTGCCCTACGGCGAGGCGTCGCTGCCGCTGCTGGCGTCGTTCAACATCTACCGCATTCTGGGCGGTATCGGCGTGGGACTTGCCTCGGCCGTGTGTCCGATGTACATTGCCGAAATCTCGCCCGCGAAGATCCGCGGCACGCTCGTCTCGTGCAACCAGTTCGCCATCATCTTCGGCATGCTGGTCGTCTACTTCGTGAACTATCTGATCCGCAACCAGCTGGGCGACACGGGCGAAGCCATTCAGGCCGCCAGGGTCTCCGTCGGCTGGCGCAGGATGTTCCTCAGCGAAGCGTTCCCCGCGGCGACCTTCCTGCTGCTGATCCTCTTCGTGCCCGAAACCCCGCGTTACCTGACCCTCACCGGACGCGATCAGAAGGCATTGCAGGTGCTCACGCGCATCAACGGCGCGGCCGAGGCCCGCACGATTCACACCGAAATCCGCCGGACGGTACACGCCAAGACCGAGCGGCTCTTCGCCTACGGCGCAGCGGTGATCCTGATCGGCATCCTGCTCTCGTTTTTCCAGCAGGCCATCGGCATCAACGTCGTGCTCTACTACGCCCCGCGCATCTTCGCCGGAATGGGCGCGTCGGGCGACGCTTCGATGCTCCAGACCGTGGTGATGGGCGTGGTCAATATCCTCTTTACGGTCGTGGCGATCTTCACCGTGGACCGCGTGGGCCGCAAACCGCTGCTCATCGTCGGTTCGGCGGGTATGATGATCGGCATGGCCGCTCTTGCGGCGCTTTCGTTCACCGGGTCGATCGGCATTGCGGCACTGGTCTTCATCATCATCTACACCGCATCGTTCATGATGTCGTGGGGCCCGATCTGCTGGGTGCTGATCTCCGAAATCTTCCCCAACACGATCCGCTCGCAGGCCGTGGCCGTAGCCGTGGCGGCGCAGTGGATCTCGAATTTCCTCGTCTCGGCGACCTTCCCCTCGCTGAGCGCATGGAGCGTCGGCGGCACCTACTGCATCTATGCTCTGATGTCGCTCGCCTCGGCTCTCTTCGTCTGGAAATGGGTACCCGAAACCAAGGGCAAAACCCTCGAAGAGATGTCGAAACTCTGGCGGAAAAACGGCGACTGAGCCGCGGCAAAAACAGACATTGCCGGCGAACCGGAAGACCGGGCCGGGCGGATTCGTAAATAAAAATTGTCAGCAGTAACGCAGCAACACGGGTATATGTCCCGCGTTACTGCGTTACCCGCTTTACGGAACCGCCGAACCGCCGCCGGGTCGGGTCGGATCGCTATTTTTACAAATTCTTCGCATACCGCTCCCGATTTCCCGAATCTTTTTATTACCTTTGCCGTCGATATTTCGAAGGGGTGCCTTACTATCAGGCTGAGATTATACCCATTGAACCGGATACGGGTAATGCCGAAACCGGGATGCATAATCTTTCAACGCATACCCCTTTTCAGTTCATTAACTTTTAAAAGTTCAGACATGAAAAGGTTTCTACTTCCCATCGCGGCCGTCGCGCTCTGCGTCGCCGCAAACACGGCGAGCGCCGAGAATCCGGCAAACGCCGTAATTACCGCTGCGGCCGAAACTCCGGCTGCCGTCTCCCTCACCGCAGGCGTAACGAACGCCGCAACCGCCGCAGACGCGACACGATCCGCGGCGTTTGTCACGGCAGCTGCCGTTCCCCCTGCAAAGACAAGCGAAGCGATCACGGCAGCCGCCGGGCCGGCCCGGCCCGAAGACTCCGTGCGCATGTACCGCCTGCAGGAGATCGAGGTGACCGCCACGCGCGCATCGGGCAGCACGCCGGTCGCCTATACCGACCTTTCGCACGAGGTGATCGCCCGCAACAGCTACGGATTCGACATTCCGTCGGTGCTGGCGCTGACTCCCTCGATGATCGCCACCAACGAAACCGGCATCGGCATCGGCGGCACGTCGATGCGCCTGCGCGGAACCGACGCCACGCGGCTCAACGTCACCATCAACGGCGTCTCGATGAACAACCCCGACTCGCACTCGATGTACTGGTACGACACGCCCGACCTCATCTCGTCGGTCGGCACGATGCAGATCCAGCGCGGCGCGGGCATCTCGACCAACGGCACGGGCGCCTTCGGCGGCGCGGTCAATATGTCCACGGCCCCGCTCGAAACCGAGTTCGGCGGCGACGTCTCGCTCTCGTACGGATCGTACAACACCAACAAACAGGCCGTGCACGTCTCGTCGGGGCTGATGGGCGGCCATTGGACGGTGGACGCACGCCTGACGCGCCTCTCCTCGGACGGCTACATCCGCCGCGGAGGGACCTCCCTCACCTCCTACATGTTCCAAGGCGGCTATTACAACGGCAACACGATGCTCAAGCTGGTTTCGTTCGGCGGCAAGGCCAAGACCAACCTCAGCTACAACGGCGCCACGCGCGACGAGATGCGTCTCAACGGCCGCCGTTACAACAGCAGCGGCATGTACTCCACCTCGGACGCCTACTCCCACCGCATCTGGAACAGCGAGGACGGCGAGTGGCAGCAGGTGAACTTCTACGACGACGAGACCGACAACTACCTGCAGATCAACAACCAGCTGATCCTCAGCCAGCGCTTGGGCGACCGATGGACGCTGAGCGCCACGGCCTTCTACACCTACGGTTACGGCTACTACAAGCAGTATAAGGACAACGCCAAACTCTTCGAATACCTCTTCCCCGACCATTTGGCCTACCAGACCGACGACCAAGGCAATTTCGTGACGGACGGCGACGGCGAACGAATCGCCGTACGCAGGGACCTGATCCGCGAAAAACTCATGCGCAACCATCTGGGCGGCGTGAACGCCGCGGCGGCCTACGCTGCGGAGAACCTCGATCTCGCCTTCGGCGGCTCGTGGAGCTACTACAGCTGTCCCCATTGGGGCGAGCTGGACTGGATGCAGGAGACCGATCCCGCCGACTACCGCAGCAAACGCTGGTACGACAACGACGTGGACAAGCAGGACGCCAACCTCTTCGCACGCGCCAACTGGACCGTAGCCCGCGGACTTAACCTCTTCGCCGACATGCAGTACCGCTACGTTCACTACAAGGCATGGGGCGTGAACGACAACTACGACGAAGCGAGCGGGGGCATGCAGCCCATCGACGTGGACGAGACATACCACTTCTTCAACCCCCGCGCCGGCGTCAGCTACACGCCCGGCAAACGCCACAACTTCTATTTCTCGTTCGCCGTGGCGCAGAAGGAGCCGACGCGCAGCGACTTCACGGACCGCTACATGTTCTCCGGCGACGACTCGTACCCCTCCTCCGAGAAGCTCTACGACTACGAACTGGGCTACACCTACACCTCACCCCGTTTCAGTGCGGGCGTGAACCTCTACTACATGAAGTACAAGGACCAGCTGGTGCATACGGGCATGGTCAACGACAGTTCCGACGCGCTGAACGTCAACGTGCCCGACAGCTACCGCCGCGGCATCGAGCTGACGGCTTCGTGGCGCGTGACCGGATGGTTCACCGCCGGCGCCAACGCCACCTTCAGCCAGAACAGGATCGAGAACTATGTGGACGCACTCTCGAACAGCCCCACCTACGGGCAGAATCTGGGCGAGCGGACCATCTCCTACTCGCCGTCGGCCATGGGATCGCTGTTTCTGGACTTCCATTACCGGGGCTTCGAAGCCGTGCTGCACACGCAGGCCGTAGGCAAACAGTATTTTACCAACGACGAGAACGAGACGCTCTCGCTCGGCCGCTACTGCGTCACCAACCTCAATCTGGGCTACACGTTCCGCACCCGCGCCGCCCGAAGCGTGCGGCTGGGTCTGCAGGTCAACAACCTCTTCAACGCCGAGTACGAAAGCAACGGCTACGGCTATTCGTACATGGACACGTGGAGCGACCCGACGCCCCGGCGCATCGACATGGCCTACTACTTCGCGCAGGCGCCCCTGAACGTGCTGGCCAACGTCACGGTAAAGTTCTGACGGGCAAATTCCGCCCCCCCCCGGAACCCGATCCGGAGGGACGCAACGCAGATAAAACGATGGATTGGAAACTTATCCTGCAGATCGCCGGCGTGGTGCTGGGGCTGCTCTATCTCTGGCTCGAATACCGCGCCGACATCCGGCTGTGGATCGTGGGACTCGTCATGCCGCTGGTCCACGGCGCGCTCTACTACAAGGCGGGGTTGTACGCCGACTGTTCGATGCAGGTCTACTACGTACTGGCAGGACTCTACGGCTGGCTCGTATGGCGCAACGCCCCGCGCAAAAAGCCCAAGACGGCCCGGAACGCGGCAGCGGCAGGACCGACCGATCAAACGGCCCGGAGCGCAGAACCCGCAGCGGCCCGAACAGCCCGGAACACAACGGCGGGACATAGCGACCAAACGGCCTGCAATGCAGGACCCGAAGCGGCCCAAACAGCCCGGAGCGCAGAACCCGCCGCCGTCCGGATCGGGCATACGCCCCTGCGCTATGCAGCAGGACTGATCGCAGTCTACGCCGCGGCGCACGCCGGAATCTATTTCCTGCTCTCCCGGTTCACCAACAGCACCGTGCCCTTCTGGGACGCGATGACCACGGCGGCGAGCATCGTGGCGATGTGGATGCTCTCGCGCAAATACATCGAACAGTGGCTCGTCTGGCTGGCCGTCGATCTGATAACGATCGGGCTGTATCTCTACAAGGGAATCCCCCTCACCGCGGGACTCTACGCCCTCTACTCGGCGCTGGCCGTGGCCGGATACCTGCGCTGGCGCAAGCTCGCGGCACAAGAAACGACCGGCGCCGCAAAGTAACGCAGGCGAAGAATCACTACGGCGCAAACCACCGCCGACGCTGAGCAACACAACGCGAGTGAGACACAGCAGAGCTGCACAACGCGGAACGGCGCCGGCACTGGGCCGCCGAAACTCGGCGACCATTACGAATAACGCAGTAACGCAGGGTACGCCCCACGTTACTGCGTTATTGCATCCGGTTCTTGTTCGCTGAGAAAGACGACACTCCGGCACATCGGAGTCCCTGCCCGGCAAAGAGCGAAGCCTGCCCCGAAAATCTTCTCCGCGTCCCTATTCCGGCAACCCATGCTCCCCGACATAGGCGAGGATCTCCTCGCGCAGCGCCTTGGGCGTCACGCTGCACCGCAGCACCAGCAGGTAGGAGTTGCGAATCTGCTCGCGGATAAAGCCGTCGGGCAGGTCGCCCGTGGTGCGGACGGCGTTCCAGTGGCGTTTGTTGAAGTGCCACGCCGCACTCACCTCGTCGTACTGCTCGCGCAGCAGCACGGCTTCGGCCGGATCGCATTTCACGGCGACCCATTCGAATTCGGCCATGTCGGCGCAGGCGAACATCTTGCCCCCGACCTTGTAGACAAGGGTCGTTTCGTCGAAGGGCGTAGTCTCTTCGGCCATCGGCAGCGACAGACAGTAGTCGCGGAAAGTCAGTACATCCATAATCGATCGTTTTTTCGTTCCGGTCCGGCACAATTCCGTCGCAGCGGTGCATTCCCACGGCCGGCCGGAATTACTCGCAGCCCAAAGATATATAATTTTTGGCACACGTATTGCGTCCTGCTCCCAAGTAAAATCAAAATCAAGGAAACGATGAAAAAAATTCTCCTCTGTATCTGCCTGCTGTCGACATTCGCAGCGGGTCTGGTCGGCTGCTCGCAGCAGCGGCAATGGAATCACGAACAGCGCAAGGCGATGCGCGAAGCCCTGCGCAGCTACCGTCAGATGGTCTATCTCGACGACCTTTCGGACGATGAATTCGTGCTCTTTACCGACGAGGTGGCCGGTGATCTGGAAGGGGCCTACCCCGTCTATACGACCTTCGTCGAAATGCCGGGCGTGACCGACACGGTCGACATGGTCGTCGTCACGACCATCGTGGACGAGCTGAACGCCGACGCGCACAACATGCGCCATATCTATCCGTACAACTATCTGGTGGCGCAGGGCGTGCTTCCCGCCGGGCTGGACCACCAGCAGCAGAAGGCTTTCTACAACTGCTTCGCAGGCAAGGTGAACGCTGCCTACAGCACCATGTCGCAGTTCTTCAACGCCATACTGGCCGACACGACCGACATGTCGCAGATTCGTCAGATGGAAGCCGGATGCGCCAACGACCTCTTCGACTGGGTGATTACCGAAGTGGAGGTGACCGAGACCGCCGACTGACAGAACCGGGACCCACGTAACCGGGACAACCGGAATCGCACGGCAAACGACGCGCAGCCGCACGGTCCGCGCACAAAAAAGGCAGGCTTTTGCAAAAGCCTGCCTTTTTTGTTTCAGATTCTCATCGGTTCACATACCCGTCAAAAAACAGCAGCGACGAATTCACAGCATTATTCAATAGGAAGATTGTGCTGTTTCAAAAACGAGAGTTTATCCCAATACCCTCTCTGAAAGACGATTTTATCGTTTTTCACATGAAAAAATCCACATCCGCGAAGTCCGAGCTGATCTTTCCATTCCATTATCGCCCATTCTCCATCTTCAAAAATATTCTCTACGATACAAACCATTTCAGCCGTTGCAAATTCATTTGCAAACATTTCATGGATCGCCGTTTTACCTACCACCGGTTTATTCGCAACCTGATGGTTTACCGCATCTTCGGCATACAGCTCCGTAAGACGAACCGCATCGGCGGCATTAAAGCGGTCTATCCACTTTTCCAAAACTTCTTTAGGCGTCATAATCATGCTTGATTTATAGTTCGGATTTACCTTCCAAGCGGCTTCCGAGTGTTATACATCGTTTTTAAAGAGACTAACGTATTATTTTCCGCTTCTTCCCGGAAACGCCGCCCGACACGACCGCTTGCCGCACGCCGTTTTCCGGCGCAGATTCCGGCCGAGGCCGCTACTTTCCCTCGCACGGACACTCGCCGCGCTCCTGCCGGTCGTAGAACTCCCGGCCCACGACGATACGGACCGCCTTGTGGAGAATCGAGAATTCGAGCGGCGTCTCGCCCAGCAGCTCACCGTCCACCTCGACCGAAATTTCGGGCGACGACTCGATGCGGATACAGCTCCCCCTCTCCTGCAGGATATGCCGGATGCGGTAGATGCCGCCGTTGAACAGGTAGTGGAAGCGGAACAGCAGATGCCAGAAATGCACGGGACGCACCAGCGACACGTCGAGCATACCGTCGTCGGCCACAGCGTCGGGCAGCTGCTGCATGCCGCCGACGTTGTACTTACAGATGCCGATGGCGATGCTGAACAGCAGGTTGTTGTAGACCAGCCGGTCGTCGACCCACACCTTCACGCCCGTCGACTTGTAGCGGAAGAAGTTCTTGACCAGACACCACGTGGAGCGCCAGCGGCTTTTGCGGCCCTTTTTCTTGAGGTGCGAAAGCTTGCGCACCATCCGCGCGTCGAAACCCGCGCCCGCCACGTTGGCCATATAGCGGCTCTGGCGGTAGTGCGACTCCTCGTACGACACCACGCCCACGTCCTGCAGGAACGAGTAGCCCTCGCCGATGGCCTTCACGGCATCCTGATAGCGGTTCGAAATACCGAACGTGCGGACCCAGTCGTTGCCCGTTCCCACGGCGATCACCGCCAGCAGCACCTCGTCGGGACAGACCTCCTGCTGGATGAAAAGTCCGTTCACCACCTCGTGCAGCGTGCCGTCGCCGCCCACGACGATGATATTGCGGTAACCCTCCTTGACGGCCGACACGGTAAGTTCCGTGGCGTGGAACTTATGCTCCGTGAAGACCGGTTCGCAGACGATATGAGCGTCGCGCAGGAGCTTCGATATCTGCGGAAAATGGTCAAGCCCGCGGCCGCCTCCGGCCACGGGATTGACAATGACGAACCATTTGACCTTGTCGGCTTCCAAAGCGCACTACTTTTTGGGAATATTGCGCAGCGTATCGACCATGAAGTCGTAGAACTTGCCCACCGACGCGATCTCCACCTTCTCGTCGGGCGAGTGGGGATAGCAGATCGTGGGTCCGAACGAAATCATGTCCATCTTGGGATATTTGCTGCCGATGATGCCGCATTCGAGTCCGGCGTGGATCGCCGTCACGGCGGGTTCACGACCGTACAGCGCCTTGTAGGAGGCGGTCATGGCCTTGAGGATCGGCGACTCCATGTTCGGATTCCAGCCGTCGTAGCTGCCCGTGAGCTGTACCTTGGCCCCGGCCAGAGAGAATACCGCGGCGATCGCTCCGCCCAGCGCGGCCTTCTCCGAGTTCACCGAGCTGCGCAGCAGGCACTGCAGTTTGACGCTCTTGCCGTCGGAGACCACGCGCGCGAGGTTGCTCGAAGTCTGCACCAGTCCGGGCATCGACACCGACATGCGCTGCACGCCGTCGGGACATCCCACAACGGCTTTGGTCAGCTGGGCGGCCACGTCGGCGGCGATCCGCTCCTTCGGGGCTTCGCACTCCTTCAGTTTGATCGACACGGCGTCCTCGATGCCGGCATATTCGGCCTTAATGACCTTTTCATAGGCTTTCAGCTCCTTGGCGAAAGCTTCGTACTCCTTGGTTTTGACCATCACGACCGCCTCGGCTTCGCGGGGAATGGCGTTGCGCAGGCCGCCGCCGTCCACCGAACAGAGCACCAGATCGCGCGACGCCGACGCGGCGTTCAGGAAACGGAACAGCACCTTGTTGGCGTTGGCGCGCTGGCAGACGATCTGAATGCCCGAATGGCCGCCCTTGAGTCCCTTGACTGTGATCCGGGCCGCGGTGTAGTTGCGCGCGGGCGTCGGCTCGGCGGCATATTTGAAGACGATGTTCGCGTCCAACCCTCCGGCGCAGCCCACGTACAGCTCGCCCTCGGTCTCCGAGTCGAGATTCAGCAGGATGTCACCGTGCAGCAGCCCCTTTTTCAGCCCGAACGCACCGTCCATCCCCGTCTCCTCGGTGGCTGTGAAGAGCGCTTCGAGAGGACCGTGTTCCAGCGTATCGTCCTCCAGCACGGCCAGAATAGCCGCCGCGCCGATACCGTTGTCCGCACCGAGCGTCGTGCCGTCGGCCGTCACCCACTCGCCGTCGACATAGGCGTCGATCGCATCTTTCGTGAAGTCGAACTTCTTGTCGTTGTTCTTCTGGGGCACCATGTCGAGGTGGGCCTGCAGGACCACGCCCTTGCGGTCCTCCATGCCTTTCGAGGCGGGTTTGCGGACATAGACGTTATGTGCGGCGTCCTCCTTGCATTCGAGTCCTTTCTCCCGTGCGAAATCCATGACGTATTTGCGGATCTTCTCCTCGTGCGACGAGGGGCGCGGAATGCGTACGATCTGAGCGAAATGCTTCCAGACCAGCGCCGGCTTCAGGGCCGCGAGATTGCGTGTGTCGTTCATAAAAGTAGGTTTTAATGATATGTTATCGTTTTGCGTATTCTTTCATTCTCGTTCAGCCCTGCCGTCGTTGCCGCCGCCTTTGGCGTCGTTTGCAGGTCTGCTTCTCCCCTAGCCTGCCGCTTCGGCGACGCGCCGTAATTTCCTCCCCGGAGGGGACTTTCGCAGACGGCCGGAAGGCCCGTCCCGGAGCGGCCCCGTCCTTACTTTTCAGCTTTGGACAGGTCCGTCCCGCACTTGTCGAACGCCTCGACGATATGCTTCACCAACGGGTGGCGCACGATATCGCGCACGTCGAATTCGACGATGCCGATGCCCTCCACCTCGCGCAGAATCTCCATCGTGCGCACCAGCCCGCTGTCGCTTGCGCGGCAGGTCGATCTGCGTCACGTCGCCCGTGACGATGAACTTGGCGTTGCGGCCCATGCGCGTCAGGAACATCTTGATCTGCGAGAGCGTCGTGTTCTGCGCCTCGTCCAGAATGACGAAGGCGTTGTCGAGCGTGCGGCCGCGCATGTAGGCCAGCGGCGCGATCTGCACCGTGCCCTCCTCCAGATACTTCGCCAGCTTGGCAGGCGGAATCATGTCGTTCAGCGCATCGTACAGCGGCTGCAGGTAGGGGTCCAGCTTCTCCTTCATGTCGCCGGGCAGGAAACCCAGCTTCTCGCCCGCTTCGACCGCCGGGCGCGTGAGGATGATGCGCCGCACCTGCTTCTCCTTCAGGGCGCGCACGGCCAGCGCAATGGCCGTATAGGTCTTGCCCGACCCGGCGGGTCCCACGGCGAAGAGCAGATCGTTCCTGTCATAAAGTTTCACCAGCCTGAGCTGGTTGACCGTGCGGGCGCGGACGATGTTGCCGTTGTTGCCGTAGACGATCACGTCCTTGTCCACCGGAGCCTCCTGCGCAGCGATGCCACCCGCGAAGCACTGGTCGATGACCTGCGACGAGATGTGTCCGTATTTGAGATAATAGGCCACCAGCCCCTCCATGCGTTCCTCGAAACGCCGCGTCTCGGCTTCGGAACCGAGGACTTTGAGCGAAGAGCCCCGCGCGACGATCCTGAGCTGGGGGTGAAGCGATTTCAGCTGGTCGAGGTAGACATTCCGGGGCCCGTACAGCTCGCGGGGGTCTGCGCCCTCGATGAGTATCTCTTTTCCGACTGCGTCTGTCATAGGCTAAAAAAGGTATCCGAAGTTAAGCGCCACGTTATACGTGCGGAGTTTGTCGAGCTTGCCGCCGTCGGGAAGCACCACGTCCTTCTTGCTTTTGAACTGGCCGTTGTAGCGCAGGTCCACCAGCAGATGGCCCAGCAGCTTGACTCCCGCGCCCACCGTGTAGGACATCGTGGGACGCACGCGGCCGAAATCGAGCAGGTCGCCGCCCGACTTCTGCTTGCAGTCGTTCATCACCGTAAAGACGGGACCGGCATAGATCCGCACGGGACGCAGCAGGCGGAACGACAACAGCACCGGCACGTCGATCGAATTGGACTTGAGGTTGATCTCCTTCTGCCCTTCGGGGCGGATGCGGAGTCCCTGACGCACATAGAGTATCTGCGGTTCGACGGCGAAAGCCCCCAGATTGACCGCCGTGGTGATACCGGCCTGCCAGCCCAGTTTGTTCTTGACGTCGGTGCCCGACATGTTGGTCGTATAGTCGGGGATGTTGATGCCGCCCAATACGCCCCATTCGATCCGGGCGCGGGGCCGCTGCGCCGCGGCAGAGAGCGCGCAAACGACCAGCAAAGAGGTTACTACGATCTTACGAATCATCGTTTTCAGTTTTTATTGCTTTATTTTCAGTTTGAAGCTCGCCCAGAGCATGTAGCCCACGCACAGGGCGACGAACAGCATGCCCCAGTGCGCATCGCCGCTCCAACGGACAATGGCCCCGCAGACGGGTCCCGAAACGGCTCCCGCCGAGATGGCCAGAATCATCAGTCCCGCCACTTCGTTGGCCTTTTCGGGCACGGCCTTGGTCGCCACGGCGTAGAACGTCGCGAAAACGCAGGCCATGGCGAATCCCGTCAGCCCCACGGCGGCGTAGACCGCCGTTTCGCCGCGCACCAGCAGCAGCACGGCGCAGAGCGCCAAAGCCCCCGCCATGTTCCAGCGCAGGTATTTCACGTCCGACACCCGCACCAGCACCCACGCCCCGACGAGCGTGCCGACGATGCGGCAGGCGTAGAAGCCCGTGGTGGTGAGTATCGAATCGGGGTTGTCGATCAGCCGCACCGAGAGGAATCCGATCCCCACGTCGCCCGCGATGAAACACGCCACGCCCAGCGTGCAGAGCAGCACCGTCGGGTTTCCCAGCAGCCGGAAGCAGTCGGCCATGCCCGCGGCGCGGTCGCTGCGCGGCGGTTCGGCTACCGAAGTCGCCTGCAGCCAGATGCCGCCCAGCACCGTAAGGCCCGCATAGATCGGCAGCAGCAGACGCCACGATCCGGTGAGCGCCACGAGTGCGGTGACGATCGGCGCCAGCAGCAGGAGCGAGGTGTTGCGGAAGATCTGGCCCACGGTGAGGTAGCTGGTCATCCGCTCGCCCGGTACGATGGTGGCCAGCAGGGGGTTGATCGCCACCTGAATCGCCGTATTGCCCACGCCCAGCAGTCCGAAGCCGGCGAAATACCACCCCAGCGCGCACCCTTCGCCCGCAACGTAGGGGACCATCAGACCGACGACCGTAAAGGCGTAGCCGATCAGCGCGGTTGCCTTGCGGCCTATGCGGTTCATCAGCGCGGCCAGCGGCGTGGAGAGCACCAGAAACCACAGGAAAACCATCGTGGGCAGGAAACTCACGGCCGCCTGCCGCGACGCGGGAAACTCCAGTGCGATACGTCCCGTGATCGGGGCCACCATATCGCAGAAACCCATTATGAAGAAGCCCATCAGCACGGGGCCGAGCACTCGTTTATCTACTACCGACACGCATGAGCGACGAAATTTCAGGTATACAATTTTTCAAAGTTACATTTTTTTCCATAAAAACCGATTCCCGGACCGCGATTATTTCACAATTTTTTCTCTTTGCGGCGCCGACGCCGAATCCCGACCGACAAAAAACGTGCGAGAAACGCCGTTCCACTCTCCACGCCTTATGTCCCGCCTTTCCCCGCAAACTCTGCCCCTCGCCATTCACTCACGCAAAAAACAGCCCGCAGGATCGGCCGTTCGGACTCCGCCGCAGCAAAATGCGGCAGGGGCTTGTTTTTAACCGCAGATTTTTATATATTTGTAGGAAAGCCAAATGATCGCATGATGTTTCAATTCGCCCATATAGCACCGATAACACTGCCGCTCGAAGACCCGATCCTGAAGTTTCTGCTGATTCTGATCATCATTCTGGCGGCGCCGCTGCTCCTGAACAAGCTGAAGATCCCCTATCTTTTGGGGCTGATAATCGCCGGCGCGGTTATCGGCCCTCACGGACTCAACCTCGTGCTGCGCGACAGCAGCATCATCCTTTCGGGGACCGCCGGCCTGCTCTACATCATGTTTCTTTCGGGACTGGACATGGATACGTCCGACTTCAAAAAAAGCGGCTGGCGCAGTCTCGTCTTCGGACTCTACACCTTCTGCGTACCGCTCGCGCTCGGCATTCTGGCAGGTTATTATATTATGGGATTCCCGATCTACTCCTCGATCCTGCTTGCCGGACTCTTCGCCTCCCAGACCCTTATAGCCTATCCCATCGTCAGCAAGCTCGGCATCTCGCGCGACAAGGCCGTCACGATCGCCGTCGGCGGCACGGTCATCACCGACACGCTGGCCCTGCTGCTGCTCACGGTGATCGTCGGCATGGCCACAGGCAACGTGGATGAAAGCTTCTGGTGGAGGCTCAGCGCCTCGGTGCTGTTGTGCATCGGCATCATCCTGTTCCTCTTTCCGCTGCTGGCGCACTGGTTCTTCAAACAGTGCAGCGACAACGTATCCCAGTATATCTTCGTGCTGGCGATGGTCTTCCTCGGCGCCTACCTCGCACAGCTCGCCGGGCTGGAGCCGATCATCGGCGCCTTCCTCGCGGGTCTGGCCCTCAACCGCCTCATCCCGCGCACCTCGCCCCTGATGAACCGCATCGAGTTCGTCGGCAACGCCATCTTCATCCCCTTCTTCCTCATAGGCGTGGGCATGCTCATCGACTACCGGGCCTTCTTCCGCGACTGGGAGAGCATCGAAGTCGCTGCCATCATGATCGTCCTGATCACCGCCGCCAAATACATCGCCGCCTATCTCACGCAGAAGACATTCCGTCTCTCACCGGACCAGCGCACCGTGATCTTCGGACTGAGCAGCGCCCATGTCGCGGCGACGCTCGCGGCGGTGATGGTCGGCTACAACGTCATACTGGGACACACGCCCGACGGCGAGCCGATCCGCCTGTTGAGCGAAAGCGTGCTCAACGGCACGATCCTGATGATTCTGGCCACCTGCACGGTCTCGACCTTCGCCACCCAGCGGGGCGCGCACAACATCGCCATGCGCAATGCGCAGGACGACGACGAACAGCCCCAGCAGGAGGACCACATCCTCATTCCGGTCGCCAACGAGCAGACCGTGAGCGAGCTGGTAAGCCTGAGCACGACCCTCAAGAAGGCCAAATCCCGCAACGGACTCTACGCCCTGAACGCCATCGACAACAAGATCGAGGACCCCACGGTCGAAAAGCGGGGCCGCAAAATCCTCGACACGGCCGCCAAAGCCGCCGCCGCGTCGGACAACTACCTGCAGGCGCTGCTCCGCTACGACGTAAACATCGCCAACGCCATCGTCAGCGTGGTCAAGGAGCGCAGCATCACCGACATCGTGATGGGCATGCACCACGACCGCACGCCGGGCGGTTCTGGCATCGGCCGCATGGCCGCCGACGTGCTGGGACAGAGCAATGTCACCACCTATCTCTACCACCCCGCGCAACCCCTGCCGACCATCAAGCGGCATCTGGTGGTCGTACCGGAGAAGGCCGAAAAGGAGGCCGGGTTCCAGATGTGGATTCAGAAACTGCGCAACATCGCCGACAATTCGGGCGCCCGGATCGTGTTCTACGCCCCGGAAAGCACCATGCAGTACCTGCGCCCCACCCGCGGCAAACGCTCGGCCAAGGCCGAATACGTGGTCTCCAACCCGTGGGACGACCTCACGGCGCTCACTTACGAGACCAAACGCGACGACTGCCTGTGGGTCGTGATGAGCCGCCGCGAGCGGGTCTCCTACCACCCCGCCATGAGCAAGGTCCCCGCCTACATGGAGCAATTCTTCGCCGACAACAGCTTCGTGCTGGTCTACCCCGTACAGGCCGGCGACACGGAGAGCAGATATATATAAGTATCCGGACGAGTATTCTCCGTCCTGCAGTTTTTACGGGGAATGTTCCGCAAAAGTCTTGCTCATTTGGTTTTGCGCCCGACCTGCACTATCCGTGCAGCATACAGGCGGCGTACGGACAATGCTCAAATAAATTTGGCATTGCGCCCGACTTGCACTATCTTTGCCCTAAGAAAAAAGAAAAGAATATGAGCCTTGTAGCAATCGTGGGCCGTCCTAACGTCGGCAAAAGCACCCTCTTCAACCGTCTGGTGGGCCAGCGGAAGGCCATCGTCGATGCGACGGCCGGCACCACCCGCGACCGCCACTACGGCAAAACGGACTGGAACGGAAAGGAATTTTCGGTGATCGACACCGGCGGCTACACCGTCAATTCGGAGGATATTTTCGAAGACGAAATCCGCCGTCAGGTATTGCTGGCCATCGACGAGGCCGACGTGATCCTCTTTCTGGTGGAGGTTGCGACCGGCATCACCGACCTCGACCAGCTGATGGCCGATATCCTGCGCCGCACCTCGAAAAAGGTGATCCTCGTCTGCAACAAAGTGGACAACAACGACCAGATCTACTCCTCGCACGAGTTCTACGCCCTCGGTTTGGGCGATCCGTTCTGCATCAGTTCGATGAGCGGCAGCGGTACGGGCGACCTGATGGACGCCATCCTCGCGGCGCTGCCCGCGGAGACCGTCGCCGAAGAGGACGAGGACCTGCCCCATATCACCATCGTCGGCCGTCCCAACGTCGGCAAGTCGTCGATGACCAACGCGCTGCTGGGCGAGGAACGCAACATCGTGACCTCGATCGCCGGCACCACCCGCGACTCGATCCACACCCGCTACAACAAGTTCGGCATGGATTTCTACCTCGTGGACACGGCAGGCATGCGCAAGAAGGGCAAGGCGATGGAGGACCTCGAATTCTACTCGGTGATGCGCTCGATCCGCGCCATCGAGAATTCCGACGTCTGCATCCTGATGCTCGACGCCGAGCAGGGACTCGAATCGCAGGACCTCAACATCCACAACCTGATCGTGCGCAACCGCAAGGGCTGCGTGATCGTGGTCAACAAGTGGGACCTCATAGAGAAAGACAACAACACGATGAAGGAGTGGACGGAGTTCCTGAAAAAGAAACTCGCACCGTTCAACGACATTCCGATCATCTTCACCTCGGTACTCAGCAAACAGCGCATATTCGACGTGCTCCAGACCGCGATCCGGGTCTACCAGTCGCGCAAACGCCGCATCTCGACCTCAGAGCTGAACGATTTCCTGCTGCCGCTGATCGAGAACTATCCGCCCCCCGCGACCAAGGGCAAATACATCAAGATCAAGTACGTGACCCAGCTCCCGACGCCCACGCCGCAGTTCGCGTTTTTCGTAAACCTGCCGCAGTACATCAAGGAGCCTTACCGCCGGTTCCTCGAAAACAACATCCGCGACCACTGGGATTTCGCCGGGGTACCGATGCAGATTTATTTCCGGCAGAAGTAAGACGGCCGCAATACAAGGCTACCGGACCTCTTTCGCACGACGAAATCCGGAAGCGATATTCCCGCCAAGTCCCCCTTTGACAAAGGGGGACTTTTTATACTCCGGAGTACCTGTGCAGGTCCATTCCCGGCGGAAGTAACCCGGCTTCAAACGGGAAGGAAAACAGAAAGACCGGACTCCGACTGAGTCCGGTCTCTATTATCTTGAAGTGTCCGCCGGTCTAATTCGCCAGCGGCGTAGCCCCGCCCTCCTGCGGATTTCCGCCGCGGTTGCGATTGCGGTTGCGGCCGCCGCGATGGCGTTTGCGGTCGCGCGTTCCGCGGTTGCCTTCGCCGCGGCCCGATGCGTGGTCATTATCCGCCGGCGCAGCCTGCGGAGTCCCGGCGCCGTTTTCGGCCGGCGCCGCAGCCGCACGCTCTCTGTCGCCGCGACGATCGCGATTACGATCGCCATCGCCCCTGCTTGAGCGTCCTCCGTCGCCTTTATCGCCGCGTCCACGGCCGCGGCCGGAACCTCCGCGTCCCGATCCCCCGTGGCCGCCCCTGCCGCCGCGGCCGAAACGTCCGCGGTTTTCGTCGGGTGCGTATTTCGGGCCTTCGCCCACGCTTGCGGGCAGTTCGGCTTTGCGGATATCCCGCTCGATAAACTTCTCGATGGCGTGGAATTTTCCCTGTTCCTCCTCGCTGACGAAGGTCACGGCAGCACCGGTCGCCGCGGCACGCGCCGTACGGCCGATGCGGTGGATATAATCTTCGGGGTCGTGCGGCACGTCGTAATTGATGACCAGTCCGATGTCCTCGATGTCAATGCCGCGCGCCACGATGTCGGTGGCCACGAGGATCGAGACCTTGTTGTTCTTGAAGTCGAGCATCACCTCCTCGCGCTGGGCCTGCTCCAGATCGGAGTGCATGGCCGCCACGTTGAGTTTCATGCGTTTGAGCGTATGGGCCAGCTCCTTGACCTTCATCTTCGACGACGAGAAGATGATCGTCTTCGACTCGGTCGGCTCGGCGAACATCTCGCGGATGATGCCCAGCTTCTGGTTCTCATAGCAGACATAGGCCGACTGGTCGATAGCCTCGTTGGGTTTCGAAATGGCGATATTCACCTCGGCGGGATTGCGCAGAATGGTCTTGGCCAGTTCGCGGATCTTCGGGGGCAGCGTCGCCGAGAACATGATCGTCTGCCGCTCCTTGGGCATGTACGAGACGATCTTCATGATGTCCTCGCTGAAACCCATGTCGAGCATGCGGTCGGCTTCGTCGAGAATCAGGCATTCGACATGCGAGAGGTCGATGCCGCTGTTCTGGATATGCGAAATCATGCGGCCGGGAGTGGCGATGACCACGTCCGACCCCATCAGCATACCCCGCTTCTGCACGTCCCAGCCCTTGCCGTCGCCGCCGCCGTAAACGACCGTCGTCGAGATGGGCAGGTAATAGGAAAAGCCCTGAAACTGCTGGTCTATCTGCTGCGCCAGTTCGCGCGTGGGCACGATGATCACCGATTTTATCACATTGTCTTCGTTACCTTCGAGCAGCAGCCGGTTCAACAGCGGCAGCGTGTAGGCCGCCGTCTTGCCCGTTCCCGTCTGCGCGCATCCGATGATGTCGCGGCCTTCGAGAATCACCGGGATCGTGTGTTCCTGCACCGGAGTCATCTCCTGAAAATTCATATCGTAGAGTCCGTCGAGGATCTCATCCTCCAACTCAAGTTCGTCAAATCGCATTTTACGTATCTTAATTTTATCCTTCTGAAATTTCTTCTCCGAAAAGCGTCGCGGGAGTGCAGCCCGTGATGCGGACCCGCACATAGTCGCCGACGCCGTGGCCGCCGCGGTCGAAGACCACGACCTTGTTCTGCGAGGTACGGCCCGAAAGCTGGTTCTCGTCGCGCTTGGACGTTCCCTCGACCAGCACTTCGAATTCGCGCCCCACGTCGCGCAGGTTGCTCGCGCGGCTCAGTTCGTTCTGCAGGGCGATGATTTCGGCCAGCCGCGCCGACTTCACCTCTTCGGGCACGTCGTCGGACAGATGCTTGTGCGCGTAAGTGCCGGGGCGCTCCGAATATTTGAACATATAGGCGAACTCGTAGCCGACCTCGCGCATCAGCGAGAGCGTCGCGGCGTGCTCCTCCTCCGTCTCGCCCGAAAATCCGGCAATCAGGTCGGTCGTAACGGCGCAGTCGGGCAGGTAGCGGCGGATGGCCGCGACCCGGTCGAGGTACCATTCGCGGGTATATTTGCGGTTCATGCGCGCGAGCATCGACGAGGCACCCGACTGGGCGGGCAGATGGATCGCACGGCAGATATTGGGCATTTCGGCCATGACCTCCAGCAGGCGGTCGCTGATGTCCTTGGGATGCGACGTGGCGAAACGCACGCGCAGCAGGGGCGAAATGGAGGCCACGCGGCGCATCAGGCCGGGAAAGTCCACCTCGCCGAAGCGGTAGGAGTTGACGTTCTGCCCCAGCAGCGTCACCTCGCGGTAGCCGTTCCCGAACAGCGTCCGGACCTCCGCGAGAATGGTTTCGGGATCGCGGCTGCGTTCGCGGCCGCGGGTATAGGGCACCACGCAGTATGAGCAGAAGTTGTTGCAGCCGCGCATGATGGCGACGAAGGCGCTTACGCCGTTGCGGTCGAGCCGCACGGGAGCGATCTCGGCATAGGTCTCCTCGGTCGAGAGCAGGACATTGACGCCCTTGCCGCCCGCTTCGGCTTCGCGCACAAGCCGGGGCAGGTCGCGGTAGGCGTCAGGCCCGGCCACGACATCGACGCCGTGCGGTCCTTCGACCAGCTTCTCCTTCAGGCGCTCGGCCATACAGCCGATGACACCCACGACCAGTCCGGGGTTGGCCCGGCGGTAGCGTTTCATCTCGGCCAGACGGCCCCAGATGCGCTGTTCGGCATTGTCGCGGATCGAACAGGTGTTGATCAGGATAACGTCCGCCTCGTCGATCCGCTCGGTATATACGTACCCTTCGCGCTGCATCACGGAGACCACGATCTCGGTGTCGCCGACATTCATCTGGCAGCCGTAGGTTTCGACAAAAAGTTTGCGTCCGGCGCCCGACAGGGGGCGCAATGTATTCGTATCGAGTCTTAATTCCACGTTTTCGTTTCTGTTATTCGGCATGAATCTCGTTCTTGTCGGGGAACTGCTTGAAGCCCTCGCCGAAAGTCTCGTAGGCGTCGGTCACCACCACGAACGCCGAAGGGTCGATCTCCTTGATCTTGTGCTGCACGAGCCGCACCTCCTTGCGGCTGACCACCAAAAAGATCATGTCGCGCAGCGCGTCGGTGTACATGCCTTTCGACTTGATATAAGTGGCGCTGCGGTCAAGGTCTTCGATGATGAAGCGCTTGAGCTGCTCGTGGTGGTCGCTGATGATGAACAGCAGTTTGTCGTACGACGCGCCGTTCAGCAGATAGGCGATCACGCGCGAGGTGATGTAGATCGTGATGAGCGAATAGAGCGTCAACATCCAGCCGTTGGAAGCAGCGTCGCCCGTACCCAGTCCGAAACCGATAACGGCCAGACCCGACAGCACGACGAAACCGTCGGCGAGCAGGATGCCGGTCGAGAACTTGATGCCGGCAAACTTCTGCAGCAGCATCGCCACGATGTCCGTGCCGCCCGTAGTCGCCTGCTGGCGCACGACGACGCCCTGCCCGATACCGATGACCACGGCGCCGATGATACACGTCAGCAGCAGGTTATATTTGATGTAGTCTGAAGGTATTTAATTGACTACAAATAGATTAAAAGAAACTCGCATGAGAATAGGCAACGGATAAGAAATTGGTAAAGTGCTTTGATACACTATATTTCTCATGCTGTCAAACAACTCTTATTTGTTTGCAAATATAATATTATTGCAGGTAATAATCAAAAATAACGAGGTTTATTTTCATTTTTACCTGCTGATATTTGTTCCGGATTATCAGATGCGATATATTTGTAATTAGGATTCGTACCGTGTTCCAAGCGGTTCATAAGTAACGACTTGCGGAGCTTTGGCAACAAGGGGATGCGGCTCCGTTTTATAGAAATGACTTATGCAAACCGACTTATCCATTTACAACAGTCTTCGCCCTTCCTTTATAGAAGGCGTTCACGCCGTGAAGTTCAATGCTTTGTCGGCGGTCATATCGCGTTACCGGGATTATGCCCGCAGTTCCGAACAAATAAAAGCGTACTCGGGAGATTCTCTGCTGATGCGGGACATCGCCTCCTTGCTTGACGAAGCACCCCGTCCCATAACGAGGGAATACCAGGATTTCACCCCGTTCCTGCTTCTTCTGATGCTTTCGGAGGAGTTTCATGTCGTCCATTACGTCGAGCGTCTTGTAACGTGGTATTTCGGCTACTGTTGTGTCGATGAACTGCGGACGGTCTGCACCATTCTGTCCGAGTGTTCCTACCCGCATCACGACACGCTGCGGCTGCGGTTCAAGAATTACCTGCGTGAAGCCCGTAAGACATTGGGTATGCCCGTTGAATGTAACGCTGCTGTCATGCTGAAAATGCTCGACGCCTCTTATGAACATCTCACTCCCGCCGATGTCGGGGAGTTCGAGGAGCTGTTGCACCTGGGGGACGATTACGAGTTCATCTCCCGTGTCAAATCGAATTATCTTGCCTCGGATAACGTCACGGAACTCGCTGGGGTTTGCGGGTATTCTAGCACGATTACCTTCCGCCGGCGTTTCCAGCGGGTTTTCGGCTGCTCGGCCTCCTCGTGGTTGCGTCAGCGCCGTATCGAACGTATCGGGGAGTTGTTGCGGACGACACACTACACGTTGCAGGAAATAGCCTACATGTGCGGTTTCTCCGCCCAATCCCACTTTACGGACTTTTGCAAGCGGAATATGGGGAGCAATCCCACTTCCATCCGTCAGGAAAGCCGGATTTGACATTAAAATCGGCTCCGTGATAAAAAAACGAAGAGAAAGATAAAAATCGTAATCCGCCGGTTTTTCGATTCGCTAACTTTATACGCGAAAGTAACAAGACGGATTATGATTGCATTTATAGAAAAATTAAACAGCGAAGTCCTGCGGAGTATCGAACGTATCGAATCGCGGGATACCGACGTGTTGAAAAAGTCGCTTGAAGCGTCACGTGTCCTGGGAGAAGCGTTCGACCGTTTGAAACAATATATCATCGGCTACCGTTTTCAAAACGATGACGAGGAAATAAAGTTCTTCAAAGAAATCAAACCCCGTCTTTTTTGCCGTCTGATCTATTACCGCAAGCTCTACAATATCGAGATGAACCGTCCGGTAGGAAGTATCGAGGCACAACGGGAGTACCTGGACGCCCATGTTCGGGCCATCAACGCGTACACGCAGAAACGCCTCGACTTTATCCGCTATTTCCGCAGCGGCGCCACACACCTGGACAGCCTCTATTTCCTGCGCGGGCAGACCGACACGGAGCAATACCTGGAAACCTTCTACTATGAACTCGACCCGCAGTTTTCGACAAACGCGGATTTCAAGGTGGCGAAAATCCTGGCCAACGATATGTTGTCGGTTTATCTTATGGGCGAATTGGAATCACTGGAGAGCACGAACCTCCGGAACATGGTTCTGCCATTGTCTGACGTGCGTCCGACATGGCAGGACTCGAAGACGGATCTGACGGAACTTATTTACCTGCTCGACAGTAAAGGCTGTTTCGGCAATGTGCCACTCACGCAACTTGCCAGCTACATTTCCAACGCTTTCAACGTACACCTCGACATGAACCTTTCGAGGACATTCTGCGATATGAAAATCCGAAACAACCCGACACCGTGGCTTGACAAGGCGAAAGAGGCCCTGCTTAAACGTATGCAGACGTGGAAGCGAAACAAGAAAAACGGCAATTCCGAGTAGAATATGAACCGGTAAAGCACTCTATTCCTTATAGAAACACTGATAATCAGCGTTGTATATAACAAAAGAACCGAGGTCGGTTTTCCCCCGTAACTCTCGAAAGGAACTTTCCCGAACGCCCGTATTTGCACCCGTATAAGGAGCCGATACGGGTGTTCCGTTGTAGCCCCGTCCGGATTAGAACACCGTTAAGCGTTGAATCACAGTATTCTATCGCATTTCTGCCCATAAAAATACCGAGTACGGGCCGCGGATTTCGGTAAAAAACACTGCCTTCTTCACCGCATGAACCGTTGAGAATCAGTTCACTGCAAATTATCAAAAAAAGTCGTACCGACCTCGTTTTAAGCTGTCCATATAAGCCCGACCTTTGTAACAGACTAAAAAACAAAGGAGTATGAAAATCATAGTGATCGGTTCGCGAGCCTATAACGAGCTTGTCGGGCGTATAGAGAAAATAGAGGCTGCAATCGCCTCTCTCCCTGAAAAGGGGCGTGCATGGAATAAGGAGTATATAAACGACGAATGGATGGACGGTGAGCAGGTCTGCCGTTACCTGGGTATCAGCGGGCGTACCCTTCAACGCCTCCGCTCGGATCACGTGATCACCTATTCGGCCATCAACCGGAAGCTGTATTATTCCCTCACGGAAATCCGCCGTGTGCTGAAGGAGCGTTCCGTGCGGCGCAAGAACCAACCAAAGGAGTAGGCCATGTTTCTGGACAAGGAATATTTCGACGGATGGATGCAGCGGCTCTCGGAACGGCTGGAACGTATCGAGAAGCTGTGCGCGGGGGACGTGGAGCAACCGCTTTCCATCCTGCCTGACGGGGAGCGTCTTCTGGACAATTACGACCTGTGCCGTATGCTCAATATCAGCAAGCGCACACTCCAGCGTTACCGCACCTCGGGAGAGCTGCCTTACGAGATGATCTATCACAAGACCTTCTACCGGGAATCGGACGTCCTGCGGTTCATCGAGCGTAACTTCAGTAATTTCCGTAAGCTGAAAAAGGATCGTCCTGCCGGTTCCGGTTAGGCCCTGTCCCGAGAGTCCGGCGTCATGGAAAAACGCGGAGATACATGGAATAAGGCACGACAAGGCGGTACAACCGCTCGATATTTGCCGTAAAATCAGTATGTTTGCACTTGGAAGCCTATATAATAATGAAGCAATGAAAGAAACTGATAAAATATATCCTGCCGACAAAGGGGAGGAAGAGCTGCTGCATAACGTGCGCCATATCTTGCAGGAAGCGCGCGCGAAGGTGATACATCATGTCAATTCGACCCTCGTGAGGGCTTACTGGCAGGTAGGGAAATATATAGTGGAGTACGAGCAGCAGGGAACCGGCCGTGCCGGATATGGCAAGGCTGTCATCAACACCCTTTCCAGGCGGCTCGTGGCGGAGTTCGGAAACGGGTTCACGGCCACCAACCTGCGGTACATGAGGCAGTTTTACCAGTGCTACCCGAAATATCACACGCTGTGTGATAAATTGAGTTGGTCGCATTGCCGCACGCTTCTCAAGGTGTCGGGCGATGCCGCCCGTGATTTTTACCTGCACGAGTGCGTCAAGGAAAACTGGAGTGTCCGGCAGCTCGACCGCCAAATCAACACGCTTTTCTATGACCGCCTGCTGGCCAGCCGAGACAAGAAAGCCGTGAAAGAGGAGATTTCCCGTACCGAACCCGGACGTGTCGAACCCAAAGAGATCATCCGCGACCCGTATATCCTGGAGTTTCTCGGTATCCCGCAGGGAGAGCATTTTCTGGAAACCGATCTGGAGCAACTGCTCATCAGCCGCTTGCAGCGCTTGATGCTCGAACTCGGGAAAGGCTTCGCCTTCGTCGCGCGACAGAAGCGTATCTCCTTCGATGACAAGCATTTCTACATCGACCTGGTCTTTTACAATTACCTGGCCCGTTGTTTCGTTTTAATAGACCTTAAATCCGGGGAGCTGACCCATCAGGATTTGGGGCAGATGCAGATGTATGTCAATTACTACACCCGTGAGTTGATGAATCCCGGGGATAACCCTCCGGTGGGTATCGTCCTCTGCGCGGAGAAAAACGACGCGGTCGTCCGTTATACGCTGCCCGAAGATGAAAAGCAGGTCTTCGCCGCCCAGTACATGACCTATCTTCCCACGCAGGAGGAGCTGCAAACACTCTTGCAGGAAGTGTGACGACAACGCTCACGGACATATGAAAAAAGCCGATGGAAATCTGTACTTCCGTCGGCTTTTCGCTTACATCTTGATCCCTTTCTTCGCAGGGCCGTTCTCCGGCGGGCTGCCCACGCCCGCGATCACGATGCGCCCCCCGGAGGCGTCGGCAATCTGCCGCAGCCGGGAAGGAATACGGGCCGCCGTGTTGTCTTCCTTCGGGAGCTCTTCCGCCGTGTCATGCCGTTCCCGGCACACGTCGTTATCCTCCTCCGCCTCCTTTCCCTCGCTCTCCTCTATCGGTTTGAGGCTTTGCTGTATCCTGCGGTCTATTTCCGTCAGGTCAGCTTTTAGGGCCGTCAGTTCGGGTTCCTTGCGCCAGGAACTTTCCACCACTTCCCGCAGGACGGGAATATCTTTCTCCAGTTCCTCGTTCTTTTTCCGGAATTTCTCCAGTGTCGGCTCGATGGTTGCGAGCGCGTGGATGAAGTTCATCGCCGCCAGTCGCGGGTCGGAGGCGATATTCCCGTAGTTGTACTGGTAGAGATAATCCCCTTCACCCCGGACATAAAAACGGTTCTGCACCAGGTCGAGCCCGTCTTTCCCGGTCGTTTCGCTCTGGACGAGCAGTTCGAACCCGTAGAGGCTCCCGATGGGTTCGAGCCTGTCGAGCGTGCGTGCCGTTTCGGCGATACGGTTGAGCTGTTTCCCGATGAGCTTGGGGTCGGAGGTTTCCAGCCCGTTCAGTTTCACGGGATTGCGGTACGAGCCGTCCTCGTTGAACTCGACGCGGGCCTTGAAGTGTTCCAGATCCTTGCCGATACGCCGTATCAGGTCGTTGTTCTTCTCTATCTTTTCCGTGATCTGCTCCAGCTTGTAGCGGCTCGATGATTTGCCGCGCACGAATGCCTGGCGTTCGCTTTCGAGCGTGGCAATCTTCTTCTCCAGGCGGGCTTTGTCCAGCAGGTCTGTATTTCCCGAGAGGACGGCGACATACTCGGAAAAATTCATGCCGCTTCTCGTCGATGGCCCCCTCGTCGATGGTACGGCTTCCCATGTTGTTGGTCTTGAGCTGGCGGATGAACAGTTGCTTGTTGTGCAACAGCCCGAACTTGTAGGCGTCGAGCGACTTCTCGACGGCGTATAATATCACGTCCACCTTGTTGTCGGCATGGAGTTTGGCGATCTCGTTCCCGGTGCGTATTCCCCGCCCGTCGCGCTGTTCCAGGTCGCTGGGACGCCAGGGGCAGTCCAGGTGGTGTATCGCCACGCAGCGTTTCTGCGCGTTCACTCCCGTCCCGAGCATCTCGGTCGATCCGAAGAGTACGCGGATTTTTCCGGTGTTCATACCGGCGATCATCTCCTTGCGCGCTTTTTCCGAGGTCGCCTCCTGGATGAACCGCACCTCGCTTTGGGGTATGCCGTAATCCTCCGCAAGTTTACGCCGTATCTCGGAATAGACGTTACACCCCGCTCCGGGTTTGTAGGTTCCCAGGTCGGAGAATACGAACTGCGTACCTTTGTACGCCTCGAAACGGCGGTAGTAACCGGCAATCATACGGGCGCAGTGGCTCGCCTTGTTGTCCACGTGGTCGCTGTATAGTTCGGGGTCTATCATACGCATATCGAGCGACATCTTGCGGGCGTAGTCTGTGGCAATGAGCATTTTCGCCTTTTCCTCCCCGCTCCGAGAGCGGCAGGCGGCCCAGGAGCGTGGCATCGCCCGATTTGGCGAACTGCACCAGCCGTTCTATGAACTCCGTCTGCTGGGGTGTCGGCGGGATATTGTGCAATATCTCGTTCTTTTGCGGTCGGTCGATCCCTATATCCTCCGCCGAGCGGTAATCTGTAATCTCGGAGTAGAACATGGCCAGTTCGGGAACCTTGATGAAATATCGGAACCGTTCTTTCTGCACGACCTCGTTGGTCACGGAAAACTCGTAGTCGATGGTTTTCTTGGCAAATATGGCCGCCCAGGCATCGAAGGTGCGGATATTCTGACGCTCCAGCTCCTTCGGGCGCAGGTACTTGAAAAGCAGGTACAGTTCCGTGAGCGAGTTGGAGATGGTCGTTCCCGAGAGGAACGTCGCCCCCAGGTCGCGGCCCGTGCGCTGCTGTATGGTACGCAGCGCGAAAAGCATGTTGAGCGCCCGCTGCGACCCCTCGGGATTTCCGAGGCCCGCCACCCGGTCATGCCGGGTCGTGAAAGTCAGGTTCTTGAATTTGTGGCTCTCGTCCACGTAGAGGTGGTCGATACCCATGAGGCGGAAGTCCACGGCGTCGTCCTTGCGTGTTTCCAGCGCGTGCGCCACCTTCTGCAACTTGGCTTCCAGGTTGGCCTTGCGTTTCTGACACCCTTTCATCATGGCGCGGGAAACGTCCCTGCCTTGTGCTTTGAGCACTTCGAGGTTCTCCTCCACGCAGTCCAGCTCGGCCTGCAATATCTCCTGCTGTATCTCCGGAGACTGGGGTATCATGCCGAACTGTTCGTGCGAGAGGATCACGGCGTCCCAGTCGTTGTTGCGTATCTCCCGGAAGATGCGCTCACGCTTCCGGGGCGTGAAATCCTCCTTGCCCGGGTAGAGGACTTTGGCCATCGGGTAAGCGGTGCAGAACGTCCGGGCTATTTCATGGATGTTGGCTTTCAGCCCGATAATCATGGGTTTATTGGCCAGTCCGAGGCGTTTCTTCTCGTAGGCCCCGCAGCACATGATGAGGGTCTTTCCGCCGCCCACCTCGTGGTCGATTATCCCGCCGCCGAGCAGTTTGTCCATCCATATCGCGTCCTTCTGGCTGTCATACAGTTTGTCGATTCCCAGCCCCTTGAGGTCGAGGTCGGGGAATTCCTGGTGCGTCCGTCGTACTTCGGGCGCACGTAACAGTTGAAAGTACGGTTATAGAGGTCTGTCAGGCGGTCTTTGAAGTCGGACGACTGCTCGCGCAGCCATTCGGGGAAAGCACCCCGGATCTCGTCTATCTTGCTGTTGGCGAGCTGTATGGCCTCCCCGTCACGCACTTTGACCTCCCGCCGTTCGCCGTCCACCCATTTGAGGACGGTCTTGGTGATGTCGGGCGAAGTGTTTTGCAGGGCGTGTTTCAAAAGGTGCAGGCCGTTGTACTTACGGGTCTGCGCGCTGACGGCATACTGCTCCGTGATCTTCACGTTCGTCGCTTCCGCCTTCACGCCGTACTCGTCTAGGTTGGAGGCGAAGGTGATCTTCACCTCCGTATCGAAGAGCGAGGAGGCGAAACGCTCGTAAATACCTTTTGGAATCCACCGTTCGCCCAGGTTGAAGTCCAGGTCGTCGAAAGCGATGGGTTTGGGTGTCGCCTCGCGCAGAGCCTCCAGCGATTCCCGGGCCGGGGCGTGGTCGGGATTCTCCCGCAGGAACGCCTCGATCCGTTCGGCTTTCCCGATGACATTGCCGGCGATGAACTTGTCGGCAACCTCGTAGCCGTCCGTTTCCGGGTTGTAATAGATACGTCCTTTCAGTTCCCCGAGTATTCCCTCCACGGTAGTTCCCGTGAGCGATGCCATGTAGCGAGGTTCCACCCGGCCGTACTTGTTCAGGCTGGCCACAAGGGCCTCCGAAGCGTCGTCGGCGTGCGTGATCTCATCGGGATTGAAGGCCACGGGACGCTCGAAGATGTCGGCTTTGCGTGCCTTGCCGTCGATGTAACGCTCCAGCGACAGAATCTCCGTCCCCCGCGCGTCCATCTTGATCAGGTCGAGGTTGCGTTTGTCATTGAGCCGTCCGAAGCGTTCGGTGAAATTGTCGTAAAGCCGGTTGAGCATCTCCCGCAGGGCGGGGTTCGCCGTCAGCGTTTCCGCCTCGTTGTTATAAAGGTGGTAATAGGCATCGCGTATCTCGATATACATGGAGGCTTTCGTCCGTTGTGCAGGCGTGAGTTCCAGCGGGTGGAACATGGGTTGCAGGGATTCAATCCCCGCAGGTAGCCGACCCGGTTTTGTCCGTCCGTGACGAGTGTTCCCTCGCGGAAATAGGGGGCGACCTCCCCCTCGAACGGTCGGGGTTTCATATCCGCCTCCCGTATCTGCGGCATTTCTTTACCGGGTTCTTCCTCCTCTGGATTGTCCGGCGTGTCGAACAGGCCGCCCGTTCTCGGCGTACCGGCGGCTTGTTTTCCGTCTGTCTTTCGGGGCTTCCGTCGGGGGCGTACCGCCTGCCGTTCCCGCTGTTCCGGGGTTTCCTGCTGCCGGGCGCTTTGTCGGCGCAGTTCCGCCCTCCGTTCCGGGGTAAGCGACATCATCATCTCGTAAAAGCCGTTGATCGGCGGGTTGTCCTCCCAGTTCAGGGAGGCATACAAGTCTTCGGGATCACGCTCCGGTGGCGTCGTTTTCGGCATTTCGCTCTTCTGTTCCTCCGGAGAGGAGGCCGGGGCGAATAATGAGGGTTGTCGGGGCGTCTTCCGCTTTGCTCCCCGGCGGCTGTTCCTTTTTTCTTGGATATACCGAGTTCTGCCTGCCGCCGCTCCTCGGCGCTGAAGCCGAACAGATCGTAGAGCGTCAGCAACGGTTCCTGCTGCACGTTTACCGGTTCGGCAGCCGCCGTTTCCACCGTGTCGAAAAGCGACCCGGCGAAGCCCTCCTGCGGTTTCGGTTCCGTTATTCCGCCCACGTGCTGCACGGGAGTATCTGCCATGCCGAAATCTTCGGGTTTCGGCGGGTGCTGCTCCCACAAGCGATTCTCCCGCTCTTTCGACCAGGCCCCGAAGTCGGCCAGATCCTCTCCGGTCGGTTCTCCGGCGGGAGTGGCAGCAGAATCCGGTAACGCTTGTCCGGGTTTGTTTTCGATTCGGGTAATCTCCCCGGTTTCGGTATCGACATGGTAGCCCTGTGCCGCCATTTCGGCGACGACGCGGCGTTTTTCCTCCTCTTCCCGCTGCTGCTGAAGGTTACGGGCATCGGCTATAATCTCCTTGACGATTTCTCCGGCAAGGCGGGGCTCGTGTCTTTCGGCACGCTGGCGTTCCGCCTGACGGGGACGGGACAATTCCCGCTCCGGTGTACCGGGTGTCTGTTCCGGAGCATGTTCCAGGCAATAACTCTCGTTGAAATGCCGGTTGAAATCCTCCGAGAGCATACGCCGCATCTCCCGGTCGATGCCGTCCACGCCCTCCGCGTGGGTGAACTCCATCGCCGGTTTGCCGTAGGGGTCTTTGCCTACTTTGGCCTCGGTATGGATCACCCTGTCGAACGACTGGAAAAGGTTGTTTATCCGGATGCCGTTCGACAGCTTGCGGGATTCGATGAAATCCCGCTGCCGTTCGGACAGTTCCCCCGTGGCGGCTTTCTTTTGCAGGATAACCAGGTCGCTGCCGACCTCCGTCCCTGCGTGTTCTGTAAAGAGGTTGTTCGGCAGCCGGATGGCCGATACGGGCTCGCAGCGGTTCATCAGCCACTCGCGCACGGGGCGTCCCTGCTCGGCGTTCAATACTCCCTGCGAGGTGATGAATGCCACCAGGCCGCCCTCGCGTACCATATCGACGGACTTCATGAAAAAATAGTTGTGCAGCGCCCGTGTGCCTTGCCGCCGCACGGGGTCGGTATGGGTGGAGAAGAACGGGTCGAAGAGCGCCACGTCCCCGAAAGGGATGTTGCTCACGGCCACGTCGTAGTAACCGGCGTATTTGGGTTCGATACGCTCGAATCCCTGTACCCGCACCCGTTTTTCGGGATGCAGGTGCTTCAGGATCAACCCCGTGGCGGGGTCTTTCTCGAAGCAGGTGATCTCCGCGTAGGGGTCGTGGAAATCCACGGCATTGACGAAAACCCCCGTTCCCGCACTGGGGTCAAGAATACGTTTGGACGATCCGCGTGTCCCATATCGCCTCCACGATGGCGTCTGCCACTTTCGGGGGCGTGTAAAAAGCCGTCAGGACGGAGTTCTTGATCCCGTCCATGTAGCGCTTGTATTCCCGTTCGTCGGGAAGTATTCGCCCTGATGACCTCGTGCAACTCGGCCACGAGCGTTGCCATGCCGTCCTTGTCCGGTTTCCCGGTGGGGTTTTCCAGCACTTCCTTGATGGCGCCGAAGCCGCTGTATGCGCCGAGTGTCCTTTCTTCTTCGGGAGTCGGCGCCCGCCGTTCCCTGTCGAGCGTGAAGGCCGTCTTCAGCGCGTCGATATTCTGGCGGAGGTGGGTTTTCTTATTGAATGCCATCTTCGAGAAGTATTTGGACGGTTCCCGTCAGTTCGGTATAGAACAGTTCATAGTCGGGCGTGTCGGCGAAGTCGTCCGTGAGGTCGTACTTCTCCAGCACCCCGCGGCAGAGGGGCAGCAGGCGTAGAGCCGCCTGCCGGGCGGTATCCTCGGGAATCTCCGCCTCGAATTCCCTCCAGAGGATGTTTACCAGCGTGTTGTAGGGTGAAAAGTGCAGTCCGCGGTAGAGTTCCTCGCGGGCAATTTCTTCGGCCTCGATGTGGTTGCAGCCCGAACGGATCGCCTCGCTGTACGCTTGGGCGGCGCTGTCGGCCCGCTCGGCGATGAATTCACTTTCGGCGATGAGTTCCGGGTGGCTGTCCTTGAGGTAGGATAGTAACGAAAGTCCGTAATAGGACAATTCCCCGTGGGGGTATGGTGTTGCTTGTCTGGCATGATAAGAATTTTTAGTGGTCGTTGATAATCGGGGAAGAGAAAGGCGCCCCGGGTTCCCACCCGAAGCGCCGACCACTGAAAAAATCCTTATCAAACAAGCGTATCTCGTTATGACAGGTCTTTTCCAGTGGCAAGGTAACGATTATTTCCGTTTGTTCCTCTTTCCCTGCCTGGGAGTATCGCGCGGCTCGAAAACGAACGAGGTCTTGAACTGGTCATCAAGCGTGAGGGCCGCGTCGAACGTTCCGCCGCCGTTTTTGACGAATCCTCGGATCGTGCCGGTTTTGCCTTTGGTCAGCAGTTCCGCGAGCTGCTTGTCGGTCAGCTCCTTGCGGCCCACGGTTCTCCATACGGTCAGGCCGCAATCGGGATTCTGGCACTTGGCGAGTTTGGGATAGAACACCACGGGCCTGCCGCAACGCGGGCAGGCTGTGTCACTCTCCGCGCCGTCGATTCTTGCTTCCAGCAGTTCTTTGGCGATTTGCGAGGCGAAGACCTCGATACCGCGATGGAACGTCGGGGCGTCCATCTCCCCGGTGGCGATCTTCGAGAGGGCCAGTTCCCAGCCGCCCGTCATGGCGACATCGGCGATCTTCTTGTCCTTGACCACGGCATACACGGCCAGTCCCTTGTCCGTGGGTACAAGCGACTTTTTCTCTCGCCTGACATACTCGCGGGCAAAGAGCGTTTCGATGATGGCGGCACGGGTGGCGGGCGTGCCGATGCCGGCATCCTTCATCGCCTCGCGTTCGGCCTCGTCGGACAGTTCGCGTCCGGCGGTTTCCATCGCCGCCAGCAGGCTCGATTCCGTGTGAAGGGGGCGCGGCCGGGTCTGTTTCTGTTCCGTGACGCATCCCTTGACGGGCAGCTCGTCGCCTTGCACGATGTCGGGAAGGGGGGTCATGTCCTCCTCTTTCTCCTCGACAGGTTCATTCAGGACGGCCCGCCAGCCCGTCTCGACCATGATACTGCCGCGGGCCGTGAAATCATGTCCCGCGCTTTGCAGGGTAAAGGGAAGTGTTTTCTTTCACGCAGGCCCCGGAAAAGGTTTCGAGCATCCGCCCCGCGACCATCTCATAGACGATGCGGTGGTCGGCATCCAGTTCGGAGGGGAGGTTCTCGGTGGGAAGCAGCGCGTGGTGGTCGGCGATCTTTTCGTTGTCCACGCTTCGGCGGGAGAGAGATGCGGTATCCATCAGGCCCGCGTATTCCGCGAAACGGGGATAGCGTGTCATGTTCCCGATGAGTGCCGGAATCTCCTCGGCCACATCTTCCGATATATAGCGTGAGCCGGTACGGGGATAAGTGATGAACTTCTTCTCGTAAAGCGACTGGGCGATGTCGAGCGTTTTTCTGCCGAAAAACCATACCGGCTGTTGGCCTCTTTCTGGAGTGTCGTCAGGTCGTACAAGAGAGGCGGCTGTTCCCTGGTCTCCTTGCGCTCCACGTTCACGACGCGTACCGTTCGGGCGCCGATAACCTCGGCGCGGGCTGCTTCCGCCTTCTCCCTGCCGTCGAATTTCTCCGTGGAGAGGACGGTGAACTCCGTGCCCTCCTTTGCCGTGGAAAGCTTCAGCCGGAAATAGGTGGCGGGCTTGAACGCCTTGTTCTCCAGGTAACGGGAGCAGATGATCGCCAGCGTGGGGGTCTGCACCCGTCCGAGCGACCAGACACCCCGCCCGGCAGCCACAGCAAGCGCTTGCGAGGCGTTGATACCGACGATCCAGTCGGCTTCGCTGCGGGCTTTGGCCGAGAGGTAAAGGTTGTCGTATTCGTTGCCAGGGCGGAGGTGTTGTAACCCCGGATGGCCCGGTCGGTCAGGCTGCTGATCCATAACCGCACGAAAGGGGTACGGCATTCCAGGTAAGAGTAGATGTAGCGGAAGATCAGCTCCCCTTCACGCCCCGCGTCGGTCGCGACGATGATGCGCTCGGCCATGCCGAACAATTCCCGGAGAATACCGAGCTGCTTCACGACACCCGGGTCGGCCTTATACTCTTTACCCTCCCGAACCTGCCGGGGCAGGAGGATGAACGATGATGGCAGGATAGGCAGGTTTTCCCGGCGGAAACCCGCGATGCCATACTGTTGGGGCATTGCCAGCCCGACCAGGTGGCCGAAGGCCCAGGTTACGGCATAGCCGTTTCCCTCTATAAAACCGTCTTTACGGTTCGTGGCTCCCACGATGGCGGCGATCTCACGCGCCACCGAGGGCTTTTCTGCGATAATTACTTGCATGATGATTCGGATTTTTCAGTGGTTGTTTTCTTGTTGTTCTTCTTTCTCTTTTTCCGGACGGGCGATCAGCCGGCGGTCGTAATAGACATGGTTGCCGTTCCCGTCGTAATACAGCCGTCCGTCGTCCGCCTCCTCCGGGGGGCTGCGTTTACCCGGCCGGAGGTACAAGGCGGCCAGCGCCGCGATCAGGAGCGGCATGGCTCCGGCCTGCATGTAGAACCATTTCATACGTTATACCTTGGCACCTTTGGAGTTGCTCTTTTTGCTGCTGCGGTAATTTTTCTTCTGCGCCGGGGTGGCCTCCTGCTGTCCCTGCTTGAGCGGCTCTTTCACACCTTTGACCGCTTCAACGGTCTTGCCCTCGGAATTGACGGCGACCTGGGTACGGCTTTCAATGGCGGGTTTGACCTCCGCTCCCTGCCGTTTCGCACGGTCGGGATTCCAGCGGAAGAAGTCCATCTTGTTACGCTCGAAGTTGGGCTTGACCCAGGCGTTGAACGGCTCACCCTGCCCGTCCTTGACCATGCCCTTGATGTAGAAAGCCTTGACATCCGCCCGCTTGGAGGGATCATTCACCGCTTCCGTCCATTGGTCATAAGCCTCTTTGGGCACGGAGGCTTTGAGGATTGTCCGGTGAATCGTGAGCGTGGGCTGTCGTTCGGAGGCCGTAGTTTCCTGCCGTCCGTTTTTCTCGGCGGCCTTCTGGCGGTAAATCTCCTTGTTCTCCTGGGCGTAGCGGTTGCGATCCAAACCGTCGTAGGTAAAGGAATAGTTACGTTCGGCCGCGTCGATTTGGATATAGGCATCCCGTTTATAACCCGCGCGGGTGGTATATCCTTCGAGCAACACCTTGCCGCCGCCGTAGAAATCCATCTGCTTGCCTTCCGAGAGGTCGGCCTCCTTGATACGGGCACGTTTTTCGAGTAGCGAAACGGGCATGGGTTCCAGAGTGTTCGTCCATTTGTCTATCGACACGTAGCAGGGCGTGAGCTTGCCCGGCTCCAGCTCCAGGTCGATCACTTTCCCGGCATGACGGGTGTTCATCAGGTTCGTTTTCGCCTCCTCATCGAGCAGCACCCCGTGGAAGGGGGCGTCGAGGTCGGGCCGTTCCTGCCAGTAATGCGGCACGACGCGCAGCGAGCCGTCCGCCTGCTCTTCGAGCGACACGCGCCCTTTGGTGGAAACACGCATCCCGTTCTCCAGTTCGGGGTTCATCTCCACCAGCCCGTTGGATTTATGTCCGTAAGACATGGCTTTCAGGTGTGGCTCGATGTCCTCCATGCGGATACCTTTCTTCTCCATATCCGCCAGGTCTATCTTCGTGACGTCCAGCGGCTCGAACTGCCGCTGCTCCTGCGTCTGAAGCCGTTCGGAGGGGTCGATACGGTAATTTTCCAGAATCTCCGGGTCGAAGTCGATGCGGATAAGTTTGTTCAGGGCATTCTCCGTCATGACGAAGATACCCGTGTGGACGGGGTTCTGGGCCTGTTCCATGAACTTTTTGAAGAAGGCTTCGAGGGCTGAATCCTGCGTGTTCACGTTCAGCAGGCTCGCCACGTTCTGATCCGTGGGGTCGGCGGTCTGGATATTGCCGTCCTGATCCACGCCGGTAACGGCTTGTAGTCGTCCGTCGTCGGCATTCTGAACGAGCATGACTTGTTTAGCGTCGTTCTTTACGTTTTCGTCCATAATTACGAGTGTTTTTAGTTAGCACCAATAGCGATGCGGGAACGAAAGTAAGGGGAACCGGCTGAACGTAAAAGAGTTGGAAAGGCTATGGAAGCATCGGGCACAGAAGTGGCCGCTTGTGGCGCAGGGCAGAGGAAATCGGAGAAACGGGTGCCGGGAAGGACGGATTTGGCAGAGGGTATTTTCGTGGCTCCTCACCTTATTTGTCAGGTAGTCGGGATCTATTGTTAAATGTCAATAAAGCGCATGGATAACCCGTGTTTTTTATAAATTTGCGAAAACGGGTTTCAATATCCGACAAAACGTGAGGCATGGAAATATATACCCCAAAAACCAAGATCAAACTTTCTCCGGTGATAAGAAACGGGAAAGAATTTGTCGAAGTGACTTTCGGTAATGACAATGACATCCGCTTGTCGCTGTCGAAGGAAGAAAACGTACTGCTTGTCGGCGGCAGGGCTTATCTGCCGGCAGAAGATTTCGTGCTTGCCGAGTTCTTCGACCGCTATGTAAAAATGGCGTTTATAGACTATTCTGCCATCAAAGGAAACCGCACCCCCGTAAAGAGGAAGACAAACGGCCGCCACTGGCGGAAGGCTATCTGGAAAAACTTCAGCAAGTGCGTTACAGTGACCATACCGTAAGGGTATATACCTCCTATTTCCGCGATTTCCAACAGCATTTCGAGGGGCGTAAGATTGAAACGGTTACCCCCGGCGAGATAAACGACTACCTGCTGTATCTCATCCACGAGAAAACATATCCTCCTGCCAGCAAAACCAGCGTATCAACGCCATCAAGTTCTATTACGAGAAAGTTCTCGGTCAGGCGACAGACCTGCGCTTCTTCTGAAACCCGGCATAACGAATTGTCCATACACCCTCTATTCCGCACGGAATTGCGCATCAGCGAACTGCTGGAACTGAAACCCGGCGAACATCACCGAAGGTATCGTGTCGAAACGGCTGAAGGCAGCGGCCCGGGAAGCGGGAATCACGAAACGACGCCCCGCACCTGCTGCGCCATTCGTTTCGCCACCCACTTGTTGAGCAGGGAACCGACATCAAGATTGTGAAGAGCTTATGGGACA
>VOFI01002855.1_pt1 | contig 88633 bp, 136 predicted proteins | sample 5384131 | NCBI WGS metagenome assembly VOFI01 (sample SAMN12384728, study PRJNA508395) | human gut metagenome | isolation source: healthy gut H | host: Homo sapiens
ACAGGCAGAATGGTGAATCGATACTCAAAGAACCAGAACATACTGCCCAGCATTTTTCCCGCAAGAGGTCCCACCGCCAGCGACAAAATAAAGGCCGCCGCTACAGAAGACATTGCGTAAAACAACCCCTCGTAGATCAGCATGGTTTTGAGCTGCCGGTTCGTCATTCCTACAGCCTGAAGCACAGCAAATTCACGGCGGCGGGAAAGAATACCGGTCATCATGGCGTTGAAGAAATTTAAGAGTCCCACCAGCCCAATGATAGCACAGAGGATACCACCTATCAGAAGGAACATCTGCCGGAACTGAGCAAATTCAGAGCGAGCCGTGGCCTTGCTTTCATACATCAAGGGCGAAAACTCACCGGCAGTGAGCTTCGATAGATATTGCTCTGCTTCGGCCTCGTCAACTTCGTCCGCTGTGTCGAACAGGTAGAGCATCGGAATGGCTGCACCACCGCTGTCCCTCTGTGCGGTGTCCACAGACAAAACTGCGTCATATCCAATACCACTATAACGATAACTCATGGAATTCGGAAGTTCTACCAAGGCGCAGACCGTGTACTCTACATCTCTGGCTCCATACAATTTTGCCTGAAAGTACTCCTCCGGTGTAACTTCGGTGAGTTCCCCGGTGCGGCTGTCGATATATTTCACATCATCCGCATAGGTAGCCGTGATCGTGTCTCCCACCTTGGGGTAGTATTCAGGATTGAGCAGATTACCGTAGTCATCTAAGGAAACCGCAATGGCAATGGCGTTATTGTCCGGCTCCAGCATAGGAGAAATATCTCCGTCGAGTACTTGCAGCTTGTCAAACAGACTGTTATCCAGAGCCTCGATTCTGGTATCTCCCATCACCATATTGCCCCGGTGCTCCAGACGGCTCATATGGCTGTCCAACTGCTCGGCGCTTTCGTACCTTGCATAGTCCTGCCGCAGAGCATCCTCCGTCATCCACAGATAGGCGGGTTTTCGCACAGCATATCCCGTGCCGGAAAGACTGGCCTTTGTGTTTGCTGCGATCTCTCCGATCTGTTCTGGCGTGATGAATTCATCTGCCGGGTTGTAACGGAAATAGTCGGGCGTGCTGACGATAAAATCGGCGCAGGTCATGGAGGATACATACTTCTCCATGCTGAAGCCGCCCACAAAGGCACACAGCGCATTGAACAGTGTCACCGACAGTGCCAGAGACACCACCACCAGCACCGTCTTTTTCTTGTTTCGTCCCAGATTGGCAAAGGCCATCTGATGGAGCTTCGCTCCCCGGATGCTGCGCCGTTTTTTCTTGGTCTGCATCACATCCGTATATTTGGTAGCCTCCACCGGAGAGACCTTGGCTGCCATTTTTCCGGGCTTGGAACAGGACAAAAGCACCGTCAACAAGGCAAACAGCATGGACCCAAGGAAGATCACAGGCGAAGTGCTGATGGTGGTGATGCCTGTATCCAACTGGATGGAGTGCAAGACAACAGGCACCAGAACAGCGCCGATGCCGTAGCCCAGCAGCAGCCCTGCCGGAATGCCGATCAGACAAAGCAGAAGTGCCTGCTGGCGAATGATACGTTTGAGCTGCCGGGGCGTTGTGCCAATGGTTTTCAGAAGTCCGTAAAACCGGATATCCCCTACAACAGAGATCTGAAAAATGTTATAGATGATAAGATACCCCGTGAAAATCACCAGCAGCAAAAAAAGCTGCTATGGCGATCAATCAGCTCTGGATCAAGCTGCGATTCCAGCTGGGATGAGGTATATCCCCAATTGACGCCGATTCGGACGCTGTTGGGATCAGTATAGCTGTCCCATGTGTAACCAAGATCGGTATCCACCTGCTCCATCTGCCCTTGAATGTTTGTGCCGGAGGCCAGCATGACATTCAAATCTGTGCGGAAAGGCTGTAAACCTGTTTTCACTGCCTGCGCTTCGATGTCATCTGCGTAATCACGGCTGATGTTGATGTAATGAACAGGCATTAGTTCATCATAGTCCCAATAGCCCACCAGCGTAAAGGTATCTGTTACAGTAAAGGCGGTTTGATCCTTGTCCGTGATGGAATAGGAAACCGTGACCTCGGCACCCAGCTCCGGCGTTACGCCAAGCAGCTGCAACGCTGCCGTATCCATGGCTACCTCTTTGCCGCTTTCGGGCATCCGTCCGGTAGTAGGGGTTGCATAGCTCCATTTAGTGCAGTTGGCATCCATGTAGCTGATCTCTGCCGGTATTTTGGCAAAGACCCCCTCCGCAGTGATACCGATTACCTTCCGTGCCCCCGCAGCCTTCACCTTTGGGTGGGCAGCGATGCGTTCCGCCTGCTCGGGGGAAACATCCTTAAAGGTGCCATGCGCATAGCCGCCTACCTGCCGAAACTGGTAGGTTTCATAGCTGGCGTTCAACGACAAGACAATGGTGAACATGGACGTAAATAGTAGCGTGGTCAGCGCAATGGCAAAAATGGCGATCAGATTGCGGCGACGGTTCGCATAAAGAGATTTTAAGCTGAGTTTCCGAATACATTTTCTGTTTTTGACATTCATCGTAACCACCTCCCGTTAGTTTTGGGAGACGATCCGACCATCTTCGATACGGATAATGCGGTCTGCCATCTGCGCAATTTCTTCGTTGTGGGTAATCATTACGATTGTCTGGGCGAACTTTTGACTGGTGACTTTCAAAAGGCTGAATACATCCTGGCTGGTTTTGGAATCCAGATTGCCGGTGGGTTCATCTGCCAGAATGATAGCGGGTGCTGCCGCCAGCGCACGGGCAATGGCTACCCGCTGCTGTTGACCGCCTGAGAGCTGATTGGGCAGCGCATCCAGACGATCATCCAGCCCAAGTGTCTGTACAATCTGCTGTACGAAATCCTTATTGACCTTGCCACCGTCCAGCTCAATGGGTAGAACAATATTTTCATACACATTCAGCACCGGAACAAGATTATATGCTTGGAACACAAAGCCGATTTTCCTGCGGCGGAAGATGGTCAAGGCTTCATCCTTCAGGGAGAAAATATCCTGTCCGTCCACCATGACCGTGCCGCTTGTAGGGCGATCCAGCCCGCCCAGCATATGCAGCAGTGTGGATTTGCCGGAGCCGGATGTGCCGACAATTGCAACAAATTCGCCCTTCTTTACACTTAAATCAACTCCATCCAACGCATGAACTGCGTTATTGCCGGAGCCATAAATCTTTTTTCAGGTTTTTGCCTGTAAAACTTCCATAAATGAGTACCTCCATGAAAAAATCTGTATGTATGAAAGGAAATGATCCTTTGATACATACAGATTATCGCATAGGAATCTTTTCCACATTCTTTCCGGCGGAAAATGAAATCTAACAGTTTTGATAGAATTGTTGTTATTTCGGCAGAAATATGGAAAACGTACTTCCTTTTCCCGGAACGGAAGCAACCTTGATATAACCGCCCTCGCCGGATATGATCTGTCGGACAAGATATAAGCCGATGCCGACCCCTTCTTGTTTCTGCACACTATTTGAGCGGTAAAAGCGAGCAAATATCTTCGCTTGCTCACTTTCCGGGATGCCTGAACCGGTATCCGATATATCGATCCTTGCAAACATTTCATAGCTTACGGCAGAAATAGTAATGGTGCCATGCTCTGTATATTTGATGGCATTGTCTACGATATTAGCCAGTGCTTCCGCTGTCCATTTGGAGTCGAATACAGCAAAAGCATCGGTATCTTGCAGTCGCAAAGATAATCCTTTTTCAGAAACCTTGGCGGCATATTGTTCTGCAATACCTTTGAAGCAGTGGCTGCAGCGCTGCTTGCTGCGGGGAGAGTGAAATAATTCCGTTTTCCAGCCGGGACAGCTTTACAAGCGAGTCAATCAAAAATCGCAATTTCTCCGATTGATTGTACAGTGCCTCCATATTTGCCTTCGCCGATACAGGCAGAGTTTCCTCCATCAAAAGCTCGCTGTATAACAGCAGGTTTGAAATCGGCGTTTTCGTCTGGTGGGAAATGTCCGCAATCAAGGATTTGATTTTGTCTTTTTCCTGCGCTACATTTCGATAAGATGCTTCTGCGGCGGAAAGATAGTGCGCAAACTTCGTTTCCAATGCAGACAGCTGGCTTTCATCAAAAGTGGCTTCAGAAAAGGAGCCGGTCATGGCAGCGTCCAGCATCCTTTCGATTTCTTCCATCGTTTTTCTGGCCTTTCTCCGCTCCCATAATACAGCAGCTATCGCCGCCAGAAAACATAGCAGTATGATCACAATGCCGGTTTTATTCATCTTTTGTCACCCAGCTATAACCGATTCCGTAGATGGTTTTAATGTATTTCTGTGCACCAAGCTTATCCCTCAGCCGCTTGATCGTAACAGACAAAGCATTTTCATCCACATATTCTGCGCCATCTGTCCAGATCCGGTCGACAAGGTCTCCACGGGTCATGGTTCGACCACGATTTTCAACAAGCAGACGCAGTAATTTTTGTTCGGTTTTGCTCAATTCCGCTTTTGAATCTCCCACATAAAAGGTCATAGCCTCAAAGTCAAAGTGAAATAGATCCATATGGATCGATACATTTTTATGGTTTGACGCTTGCTTTCGCAGTTGGGTATTCACCCTGCCCGCAAAACCGAAAGAGAAAAGGGCTTGGTAATGTAATCATCTGCGCCCCGCTCCAGTCCGTCTACGATGTCCAGATCAGTGTCATTGGCAGTCAGCAGAATAACAGGAACCGGGCAGGTTTTTCTTGACTTCCCGGAGCAGCTCAAGCCCACTGCCATCTGGCAGATTGATATCCAACAGGATCAGGGATACACTACCGCAAAGCAATTGCTCTCTTGCCGCTTTTAGCTCATGGCAGGATATAATTTGACGGTCATCTGCTTTTAGTGCTTTACTTAAACCTTGATTCAACCCTATATCATCTTCAATAATCAATAATTGTTCCATGTATCTCACTCCCTCGTTATTCAAAGGCCGCCATCATTTCCTTGGGCAATTTTTCGTTCTCACAGTTCAGAAGATAGGCTATTGGCTATTGCTCTGTTTGCAAATTTGTTTGTTTTCGCTGTATCCCAATCAGCAAGCCGGATGATCTATGCTGTGCCGTTTTTTACTTTCTTAATTGTATCATGCTAATGTAAAGAAATCCATATTCTCTAAAAAGTTGTCCTGTTTTTTGAAACAGGGTTGTTACTGTTCACTGGTAACATTCCGCGAGGCGTTTTTGTGAACAAAGTTCACAGAAAACCCGAGAATTGCGGCGCGAAATCATGCGAATGCATGATTTCTGTGCATCGCGAAGCGCGTTACTGTGAACGGAGTGAACAGTAACACAGGGTTAGCCCCTGAACAGCAACAAGGCATTAATAAGAACTGAAAAACATAAAAAACATCTTGATTTTCATGAATACTTATGATATGATATCGCTCAAAGAAAAGGGAGTAGCGGCCATGAAGAGATAAAAGGAAATCCATTTTTTCTGAATGGTGCATAAATGCGTCAGAACGGTAGATGAAACTACCCGCATTATGAGATAATCAGCGAGACTTTTATTTCAGGCATTATAACAGTGCCTGGGATAAAAGTCTTTTTTTCCCTTTTTGAACGCTTTACAACTATTGTTAGTAAGAGAGATGGAGGAGAAAAATGAGTAAGCGAAATGGAAAAATGAAATATCTGGCAATCGGTGCTATTGGGCTTATAGCGGCAGGGGGATTGGCTCTGGATACAACTTACCAGATTCAGGAGCAGGAACAGGCAGTACTCACAACCTTTGAGTGCCAAAGGCAGTGAATGAAACGGGATTACATTTCAAAGTCCCTTTTGTACAGCAGGTGCAGAAGGTAAATACCACGATCCAGGGATTTCCAATAGGATACAGTATGGGGAACAATGCGGTGGTGGAAAATGAAGGAATCATGATCACTTCGGATTATAATTTTATTGATGTGGATTTCTTTGTAGAATATCGGATTTCAGAGCCTGTAAAATATCTTTACACCTCTGAGCAGCCGGAAGAGATTTTAAAAAATATTGCGCAAAGCTGTATTCGAACTGTGATAGCAAGCTATAACATGGATGAGGTTCTGACCACCGGAAAGGGAGAAATCCAGAGCAGGATCAAAGAGATGATTTTAAATCAGATGGAGGAACAGGATCTGGGAATTCAATTGGTCAACATAACAATACAGGATTCCGAGCCGCCTACTGAAGAAGTGCTGAAAGCATTTAAAGAGGTGGAAACTGCGAAACAGGGAAAAGAAACGGCGCTTAACAATGCTAATAAATACAGGAACGAAAAGCTTCCCGGAAGCGCAGGCCCAGGCAGACCAGATTATTCAGGATGCGGAGGCACAAAAACAGGTGAGGATCAATGAGGCAGAAGCTGAGGTGGCAAGATTTAATGCAATGTATGAGGAATATGTGAAGAATCCTGAGACCACAAAAAAATGCGAATGTTCTATGAAACCATGGAAGATGTGTTACCTGGTATGAAGATTGTGATCGACAACGGAAGTGGCGTGGAAAAGATATTGCCGCTGGATTCTTTTTCCGGAGACTGGAAAACAGAAGAAGATACAAGTGAAGAAACTAAGTGAAGTTAAGATAAGTATCTGATAGAAAGGATAAAAAATTATGAAAATGAAAAAAGCGGCACTTATAGCAGGCATTCTCGGAGCAGTAATAATCGGTTCTTCCATAACTATAACCCAACAAAATGAATATAAGCTGATCCGTCAGTTTGGTAAAGTTGACAGAGTGATCTGCGAACCGGGAATCAGCTTTAAAATTCCATTGATAGAAAGAACACAGTCTTTACCAAAGGAAACGTTGTTATATGATCTGGCAGCATCTGATGTAATTACAAAAGATAAGAAAACGATGATCAGCGACAGCTATGTTTTGTGGAGAATTACAGATCCACTTAAATTTGCACAGACTCTGAACTCTTCTTTGGAAAACAGCGAAAGCCGAATTAATACGGCCGTATATAATGCCACAAAAAATGTGATCAGCAGTCTTTCCCAGGACAGAGTGATCACAAGCCGGGACGGAGAATTATCGGATATGGTGATGGAAGCCATTGGAGATAATATGGAACAATATGGAATAGAGCTGATTAAATTTGAAACCAAGCAGCTGGATCTGCCGGATGATAATAAGGAAGCTGTGTATGAGAGAATGATCTCAGAGCGTGATAATATTGCTGCTACATATAAAAGCAGAAGGCGATTCAGAAGCAAAGGTAATCCAGAACAAGACGGATAAGGAAGTGACCATTCAGATTTCAGATGCGAAGAAGCAGGCTGAGATTTTGAAGGCAGAAGGGGAACAGGGAATATATGAAAATTCTTTCCCAGGCTTATGGGGAAGATGAGAGAAGTGAATTTTATTCCTTCGTAAGAAGTCTTGAAGCACTGAAAGCTTCTATGCAAGGAGAAAACAAGACCGTTATTTTGTCATCGGATTCCCCGATTGCTCAGATTTTTGAGGGAAAATAATAAAAAATTCTTGCATCTGCCGGTATTGACGTATATCATAAGGTACATAAGGAGTGACAAAAGATGGCGATAGTGAGAAAACACATATATTTTTCCGGGCAGGTGCAGGGCGTTGGATTTCGTTACCGTGCCAAAAATGCGGCGAGAGCCAATGATCTTACCGGCTGGGTGGACAATCTGTGGGATGGCAGAGTGGAAATGGAAGTCCAGGGAGAGCTTTCCGGAATTGAGCGTATGATTCAGGAAATCGAGATGGGAAGTTTCATCCGGATTGAGAATTATCAGATGGAAGACCTGCCTGTGGATGAAAGGGAGTGGAGCTTTTATTCGAAATAAAAGGGATACCAGGAGCAATGGGAATTTTGCTTCTGGTATTTTTTTATGTAATAGGAATATTACGGAGTAATTTCCTATTACACAAAAAACGCTCCGCGAGCAAATAGCAAAGCGGATATTGAAAAAACAGGATTGACATTCAGAAACATGCCCCTTATAATTAGTTCGTGCACGAACAGTTCGAACCCGAACAGTTCGCACATGAACTATTTTGTATGGAAGTATATGAAAGAAGGGAAAGATGGAGAAAAGAAGAAAACTGGTCCTGATGAGTGCTGCAGGGCGGAACGGCAAATAGGGTATGAGGTTCGTACTCTCAATCAGGTAATTGGGCGTCTGGTGAATTCGTATCAGTCCAAGGTGGATGAAAAAGCCGGAATTAACCGCATGCAGGGGTGGATCATTGGTTATCTGTACCGACATTCAGAAGAGGCTGTTTTCCAGAAAGACCTGGAAGCAGAATTTCAGATGGCGCGTTCTACTGCTTCAGGAATCCTTCAGGCAATGGAGAAGAAAGGGCTTATTACCAGAGAACCTATTCCAAGAGATGCCAGACTGAAGCGTCTGGTGCTTACAGAAAAGGGAATGGAATTTCAGATGGAAATTATGGAGAATTTTGACCGGATCCAGAAAGTATTGAAGTCTGACATTCCCCAGGAAAAACTGGAATGCTTTATGGAAGTTCTGGACATGATCCGGGAAAATGCCCAAAGAGAGTGCTGTCTGCGGGATGAAAACTAACAAAAAAAGAAAGGGGAGAACCTGATGATAAAGACATTACTTGCCCAGGTAAAGGAGTTTAAGAAGGCCTCCTTCCTCACACCGGTATTTATGATACTGGAGGTTGTGGTGGAGACAATGATTCCTCTTGTAATGGCAGATATGATCGACAACGGTGTGGAAACCGGTAATATCAGTTATCTTTACAGAAAGGGTGCCATTATGGCGCTTCTTGCTGTTGCAGGACTTGTTACCGGTATTCTTGGGGGAAAATATGGAGCATACGCATCCTCCGGCTTTGCCCGTAATCTTCGTAAAGCAATGTATACTAACATTCAGACATTTTCATTTTCAAACATTGACAAGTTCAGTACTGCAAGTCTGATCACACGTCTGACTACAGACGTGACCAACCTGCAGAATGCATACCAGATGATCCTGCGTATGTGTACCCGTGCCCCGGCCAGTCTGATCTGTGCCATGGCGATGGCGTTTATGATCAATGCAAGAATTGCCAGCATTTACCTTATTGCCGTTATTTTTCTTGGATGTTTTCTCGTATTTATTATGAAAAAGGCGACGAAGTATTTCCGGGAAGTATTTGAGAAATATGACGATTTAAATGCCAGCGTACAGGAGAATATCAGCGCAGTCCGCGTTGTGAAGGCTTATGTACGTGAAGAATATGAGACCACTAAGTTTCAGAAAGCCTGCAATAAAGTTTACGAAATGTTTGTAAGAGCTGAGAAACTGGTAGTTATGAATATGCCGGTTATGCAGTTTACAGTATATGCATGTATTCTTGGAATCAGCTGGCTGGGTGCGAATATGATCGTTGGCGGCAGTCTGACTACAGGTGAACTGATGAGTCTTCTCACATATTGTATGAATATTCTGATGAGCCTGATGATGCTTTCCATGGTATTCGTTATGATCACGATGAGCGCAGCAAGTGCAGAGCGTGTAACTGAGGTTATCAATGAAACAGCAGATCTTCATGATCCGCAGGATCCGGTTATGGAAGTTGCAGACGGAAGTATTGAATTTGACCATGTGGATTTCAGCTATAAGAAGGACAGTAAGGAGCCGGTGCTGAAGGATATCAATCTTTCTATCCGCGCAGGAGAAACTATTGGTATTATCGGTGGAACCGGAAGTGCGAAAACAAGTCTTGTCAACCTGATCAGCCGTCTGTATGATGTGAGCTCCGGATCAGTGAAAGTTGGCGGCGTGGATGTGCGTGACTACCATATGGATAGTCTGCGTAACCAGGTAGCAGTTGTACTTCAGAAGAATGTGCTGTTTTCCGGTACCATTCTGGAGAATCTGCGCTGGGGAAATAAAGAGGCTTCGGAGAAAGAGTGCCGCAGAGCGTGTCAGCTTTCCTGTGCGGATGACTTCATTGAGAAAATGCCGGACAAATACAATACTTATATTGAGCAGGGCGGAACCAATGTATCCGGCGGACAGAAGCAGCGTCTGTGTATCGCCAGAGCTCTTCTTAAGAAACCCAAAGTACTGATTCTGGATGATTCCACAAGTGCGGTAGATACTGCCACAGATGCACGTATCAGAAGAGCTTTTGCAGAAGAAATTCCGGATACTACCAAGCTGATCATTGCACAGCGTATTTCCAGTATTCAGAGTGCGGACAGGATCATTGTCATGGATGAGGGAAAAATCAGCGGATTTGGAACTCATGAGGAACTAATGAAAACCAATGCCATTTATCAGGAGGTTTATAATTCACAGATAAAGGGTGGCGGAGATTTTGATGAGAATAGAGGAGGTGAGCAGGCATGAGCAATGAAAGACCGATAAAGAAGCCAGGCCGCAGCAGGGGCAGCCTTCCGTTCAGGCCCTATGGTAGAGAATCCGGGCAAGATGCTTGGAAGACTGATGGGGTATATTTTTAAGAACTACAGGATCCATATTATTGTAGTTGTGATCGGCATTGTGGTAAGTGTTCTTGCTAATGTGCAGGGAACCATGTTTATGAAGACTTTGATTGACCAGTATATCATGCCTATGCTTCAATCTGAGACTCCGGATTTCCATCCTCTTGCAATGGCAATTCTTCGTGTAGCCTGTTTTTATGCAATTGGGGTGGCGTGCACATATACGTACAACCGTCTGATGATCTATGTCAGTCAGGGCACCCTACGCAATCTTCGAAATGAGATGTTTGAGCGCATGGAAACACTTCCTGTTAAATATTTTGATACACATGCACATGGAGATATCATGTCCGTGTATACCAATGATATTGATACGTTGCGCCAGATGATCAGCCAGAGTATTCCACAGCTGATCTCCAGTGTGATTACCATTGTCAGTGTATTGGTAAGTATGATTATTTTGAATGTGCCTCTTACCATCGTGACTCTGGTCATGGTTGGAGTGATGCTGGTGGCAAGTAAAAAAATCTTGCAGGACTCAGCGGCAAGTATTTCATGGAGCAGCAGAAGAATCTTGGTATTGTAAATGGTTACATCGAGGAAATGATGGAAGGCCAGAAGGTTGTAAAGGTATTCTGCCATGAGGAAGAAAGCCTTGAGAAGTTTAATGAGCTGAATGACCAGCTGTTTGAGAGCGCGAATAATGCCAATAAATTTGCAAACGTGCTGATGCCTACCTGTGCGCAGATTGGAAATATCAGCTATGTGCTGTGCGCCATTGTTGGCGGTGTGCTTGCCGTAAACGGTGTGGGTGGATTTACTCTTGGCGGCCTGGCAAGTTTTCTCACTTTTAACAAGAGCTTCAGCCAGCCGATCAACCAGGTAAGCCAGCAGTTTAACAGTATTGTTATGGCACTTGCCGGAGCGAAGCGTATCTTCGACCTTCTGGACGAGAAGCCGGAGGTAGATGACGGATATGTGACCCTGGTAAATGTGAAAGAAGAGAATGGTAAGCTGGTTGAGTCCAAGAAACGTACAGGACGCTGGGCGTGGAAGCATTTTCACAAAGCCACCGGCAAAACAGATTATATCGAATTGAAAGGTGATATTGTTCTGGATGGCGTTGACTTCGGATATCGTGATGACAAGATCGTGCTTCACGATGTGAAGATGTATGCGAAGCCAGGACAGAAAATTGCATTTGTCGGCTCCACGGGTGCGGGTAAGACGACGATTACCAATCTTATAAATCGTTTCTATGATATTCAGGATGGTAAGATCCGTTATGATGGCATCAATATAAATAAGATCAAAAAGGGTGATCTGAGACGTTCCATGGGTATCGTTCTTCAGGATACTAATCTGTTTACTGCTACCGTTATGGAGAATATCCGTTATGGAAAACTGGATGCCACAGATGAGGAAGTTATTGCAGCTGCCAGGCTGGCGAATGCGGATGGCTTTATCCGAAGACTGCCGGATGGTTATCATACTATGCTTCGCAATAATGGTGCTAATTTAAGCCAGGGACAGAGACAGCTGCTTGCAATCGCCAGGGCGGCAGTAGCAGATCCGCCGGTTCTGATCCTGGATGAGGCTACCAGCTCTATTGATACCCGTACAGAGAAGCTTGTACAGGATGGTATGGATAAGCTGATGGAAGGCAGAACTACATTTGCAATTGCACATAGGTTATCCACAGTCAGAAACAGTGACTGTATTATGGTTCTGGAGCAGGGACGTGTTATTGAGAGAGGCTCTCATGATGAGTTAATTGCGCAGAAAGGTAAATATTATCAGCTGTATAATGGGTGATATGGGGTAAATAAGTAAGAGGTAACGTTTGGAAGGTTCAAGCGTTACCTCTTACTTTTTGGTTTTGAAGATTTAGAGCGTGTTTGAAAAAAAGGCTTTCTGCAAGAATTTTTCAAACAGGCTCTAGAGCGCGTTATTTTTCACTGGCAGTTTCTTTCTGCGGCAACTGGGCAAGAACGATAGCCCCGAACATTACCACACAACCGATGATTTCCCGGGTGCTTAATTTCTGTCCTAAGATAATCCAGCCGGCGAGGACAGAGATGCAGGATTCCAGACTGAGAATCAGAGAGGCTACGGTTGGGTTCATATTTTTCTGGCCTACAATCTGGAGGGTGTAGGCGACACCGCAGGACATAACGCCGGCATAGAGAGTAGCGCCCCAGGCACCACTGAATGAAGAAAGACTGGGATGCTCCAGAATTATGGCTGGGATAGCGGTGAGAATCCCGCAGACCAGAAATTGGATGCAAGACATTTTTACTCCATCTGTCTTTGGTGAAAAGTAGTCAATGACCAGAATGTGCAGGGAAAACAGGAAAGCACAGATCAGGACCAGAAAGTCTCCCTTCCAATGGAAAAGCCGTCTGTGATGCAAAGCAGATAGAGACCAATCAGTGCCATTACAACCGCAACCCAGATAAAGGGACTGCATTTCTTTTTCAGGAAAATTCAATGATCGGGACGATGACAATGTAGCATGCAGTGAGAAAAACCTGCTTTTCCAACGGAGGTGTACTGGATACCAAACTGTTGGAAGTTGGAAGCAAGACACAGGCAGATACCGCAGATTATGCCGCCGGCAATTAAGGTTTTGTTGCGTGAAAATGGATTTGAACAGCTGGATGCCATTGGCTGTCTGTCGGATTCTGCGAAATCAGCTGAATTGCTCTGTGGATTTATTTTATTGAGCAGTAAAATAACCGGGATCAGCACCAGAGAACCGATAATGTTTCTTGTGGCATTGAAAGTGAGAGGGCCGACAGCCTCGCCTCCCTCACTTTGTGCTACAAAGGCGATTCCCCAGATCGTTGCTGTCAAAAAAAGGATAATCAGTGAATTTTTTAATGGTATTTGTTGTTTTTTCATAATGGATTATCCCCTCGTAAAATTTACAAAAATGCCCTCCTTTAACAGGAGGGGCATCATCGTTTAAATTATCTTTCCATCATGCTGATGGACTCAATTCCGACACTTCCGCCGCGGACAACTTCGATGCGGCCGAATTCTTCTTTGATCAGTTTGACAACTGCATCATTTTTGGTCGCTGTCTGGACGAATTCCAGAAGGAGGCTGTCTTTTCCATAGTCGATGACACGTGCCTTGAAAGTCTCAGCAATCTGGAATAATTCAACTTTGTCCTCAGAAGAGCAGTTAAAAACCTTGATGTAAAGAATCTCTTTCATGCGGACGAACATATTGGTGAAATCAATAACTTTGATGACTTCTACCATTCGGTTCAGCTGTTTCTTGATCTGTTCGAACGTTTCATCGTCGCTTACAGTTCCGATGGTCATTCGGGAAACGGTAGGATCCTCTGTAGTACCAACGGTGAGGCTGTCCAGGTTATAGCTTTTGCCGGAGAAAAGTCCGGAAATCTTGGACAGAACACCTACCTGGTTTTCTACGTAGAGGGAAATCCATCTTTTTTCATGCCTTTATCTGCCATTGGATAAACCTCCTGTTAATTAACAATCCATAATTAAATCTTCCAGTGTTCCGCCAGGCTTTACCATCGGATAAACCATTTCTTCAGGATCAATGATGAACTCGATCAGAGTCGGAACTTTGGTATTTTTCTTTTGCTTCTTCAAAGGCTGCGGCAACCTCATTTTTATTGAAAACCCGGATCCCTTTGGCACCGTAGCTTTCTGCCAGCTTTACAAAATCCGGTGTATATTTCGGGTATTCCTCGCCATTTGTACGGCGGGGAAAGGGCACCGGAGCGAAGATTGGTCATGCTGTAGCGTTTGCCATAGAAAAGCTTCTGCCACTGACGAACCATACCAAGATATTCGTTATTAAATACACAAAGGATCAGTGGAAGCTCTTCCAGAACAGCTGTGGCAAATTCCTGAATATTCATCTGCATTCCACCGTCGCCGGAAATAACAATAACCGGTTTGTCCGGATTACCGATCTTTGCGCCTACACCACCGGGAAAACCGTATCCCATGGTGCCAAGTCCTCCGGACATAACAAGCTGTTTGCCTGGTGTGATCTCAGCATACTGGGAAACCACCGTGACAATGATGGCTTCTTCAAACTGGCAGTTGATCTGGTTAATGATGTCAACCGGACTTAATCTGTCATTTGGACGCATTACAAGAGGATGTTCCTGCTTCCAGCTGTTTATCTCACTGTTCCATTTTTTGCTGGCATAGTCGGAAACGTATTCGGACATTTTTGCAAGGGCATCTTTTGCATCTGCAACGATTGGAATATCTACCTGGATGTTTCTGGAAATAGAGGCCGTGTCAATGTCAATATGGATAATCTGGGCATTAGGGGCAAATTCATGAAGCTTTCCTGTGATTCGGTCGTTAAAACGTGTTCCAATGGAAAAAAGTACGTCACAGTTGCTTACAGCCATATTGGCTGCATAGGCACCGTGCATGCCAAGGTTTCCGATAAAAAGCGGATGGTTGGTAGGGATTGCACCTCGTCCCATAATAGTAGTTACAACCGGAACACCGGTCTTTTCCACTACTTCCTGGAATACCTTATTGGCATGGGAAATATTGATTCCGCCGCCTGCCAGGAAGAGAGGCTTCTTTGCCTTGGAAAGTGTTTTGATCGCACGTTTCAGCTGTCCGATGTGGACACTGGTGTTTGGCTTGTAGCCGCGGATATTTACGCTCTTTGGATATTCTGCACTGCCCAGTTCAGCCATTACATCCTTGGGCAGGTCAATGAGAACCGGTCCAGGGCGTCCGGTACGTGCAATATAGAAGGCTTCCTTGATGATACGTCCAAGATCTTCACGGTTGCGTACAGTGACTCCATACTTGGTAATACTGCGGGTAATTCCTACAATATCAACTTCCTGGAATGCATCGTTTCCAATCAGATGACGTGCTACCTGACCGGTGAAGCACACCAGAGGAACGCTGTCGTAATTGGCTGTAGCAAGGCCTGTGACAAGGTTGGTAGCACCAGGACCGCTTGTTACAAGACATACGCCAACTTTTCCAGTGGTACGTGCGTAAGCATCGGCTGCGTGAACCAGTGCCTGCTCGTGACGTGGAAGGATTACGGTGACATCATCCTGTTTATATAATTCATCGCTGATATCGATGGTACAGGCTCCGGGATAACCGAAAACGTACTCAACATCTTCTTCTTTCAGTGCTTTTACCAGCAGCTTATTGCCTGATATCTGTTTCATTTAGTGAAGATACCTCCTTTTCGCCGGGGAAAAACCCACAATATAATTATAAAAAAATCTTCCACAAGTTGTGACGCACATCTTGCAGAAAGCCTTTTTCAAACACGCTCTAGAGCAAACGATATTTAATCAATATTATAGCGTTAACGTGGAAAAGTGTCAATAAAGTTCACAGAAAACCAGAGAATTGCGGCGCGAAATCATGCAAAGCATGATTCTTTTTTTTGCATCGCGAAGCGTGTTACTGGTCACGGAGGGAACAGTAACACGTTGAATTAAAAGAGGTGGGAAAAAGAAAGGGATAACTGGTCAAAAAAGTGGATTTTGTGGTAAGATATGCAGAACAAAAGTGTACTGAGAAAGAAAGGAGGAGGTTGAAAATAGTGGAACTAAATAAGGAAAATATGAAAAAGATAAGGTGGCTGATCGCTTTTTCAGTGCTTCTGTATCTGGGAGTGCAGAATCTGGATGTGGTGCTGAAGTATGTGAAAATTGTGTGGGGACTTCTTCTGCCATTTGTGTTGGGTGGAGCTATGGCGTTTGTGCTGAATGTACCTATGGCATTTATTGAGCGGCATGTTTTGGAAAAGCAAAGGAAAAAGAAAACAGGAGGGGACGTGCAGCAGCAAAATTTGCAAGACCGGTGAGCCTGATCTTTTCCATTGTTCTGGTGGTGCTGGCGATTCTCGTTGTAGTACTGATTGTGGCACCGGAGCTTGGAAGAACTCTGGTAAATGTTGTGAAAAAGGTGGAAGAAGATATTCCGTTAGTTCAGAAATGGCTGACAGATACCTTCCAGAGTGATTCTGAAATTGTGAAATGGGCATCTACCATAGAAATTGATCCGCAGAAAATTATTGATTCTATTGTGAGCGTTTTGAGAAGTGGGGCGGACAATCTGGTATCCTCCACTATTACCGTGACTATGGGACTGGTGAGTATGGCTATGAATTTTGCAATTGGTTTTGTGTTTTCCTGTTATGTGCTCCTTCAGAAAGAGAAGCTGGGCAGGCAGGTCCTGAAAGCGGCTTATGCGATCTTACCTGTGAAAACAGTGGAATATCTGGGACATGTTTGTACACTGGCAAGTAAGGTGTTTTCAAGCTTTATTACCGGGCAGTGCATAGAGGCGGTGATCCTGGGAAGCATGTTCTTTGTTTCCATGACGATCGGAAGATTTCCATATGCAATGCTGATCGGAGTGCTGATCAGTTTTACGGCGCTGATTCCTGTGTTTGGCGGAATTATTGGATGCTGGGTGGGATTTTTTCCTGATTTTGATGGTAAGTCCTCTGAAAGCTTTGGCATTTCTTATATTGTTCTTGATCCTGCAGCAGATTGAGGGAAATCTGATCTATCCTCACGTAGTTGGAAACTCTGTGGGACTGCCGGCAATCTGGGTACTGGTTGCAGTGACTCTGGGCGGAAATCTTATGGGAATTGTGGGAATGCTGATTTTTATTCCGCTGGTGTCTGTAATTTATACATTGTTTAAGGAATGGGTGTCTGAGAGGCTGGAGCAGAAGAAGGTAAAAAATCAGTTGAGAAAATTTTTAATGAGCGCTGGTTGCTAAATAAAATAAGCGCTGGAAAATAATTGGTTTACATAAAACAAAAAGCTGAAAAAAACATCTCCGGGAGGATTAAGAACTTCCGGAGATATTTTTTGCTTATTTTATGAAGATCAGTCGTTGGTCTGTTTCTGACTTTCTACTTCTGCAAGCTTCATTGCACGAACTTTCAGCGGCAGACCGAACAGAGTGATGAATCCGTCTGCATCATGGTGGTCATACATATCACCGGTTGTGAAGGAAGCAAGTGACTCACTGTAAAGGCTGTACGGAGAGGTTGTACCATTTTTGATGATGTTTCCTTTGTAAAGCTTGAATTTAACTTCACCAGTTACGTACTGCTGCGTGGATTCAACGAAAGCCTGGATTGCCTCACGAAGAGGAGTGAACCATTTTCCTTCGTAAACAACCTGAGCCAACTGGCTGCCAAGTTTCTTCTTGGTTTCCAGAGTTTCACGGTCAAGGATCAGCTCCTCAAGCTGTTCATGTGCTGCCATCAGGATCGTTCCGCCAGGAGTTTCATAAACACCACGGGATTTCATGCCAACAACACGGTTTTCTACGATATCAATGATACCGATTCCGTTTTCGCCGCCAAGACGGTTCAGTTCAGTGATGATCTCGGAAACTTTCATTGCCTTTCCATTTAAGGTCTTTGGAACACCTGCCTCAAATGTCATGGTGATTTCGGTCTCTTTATCCGGAGCTTTCTTAGGTGTTACGCTGAGTACTAACATATCATCATAGTTTGGAGCCTGCGCCGGATCCTCAAGCTCAAGTCCCTCATGGCTGATGTGCCACAGGTTACGGTCACGGCTGTAGCTGTGTTTTTGCATCGAATGGAAGGTTGATACCATGAGCCTGGCAGAACGCGATCTCGTCTTCACGGGACTGCATGGTCCAAACGTCTGTCATACGCCATGGAGCAATGATCTTGATGTCTGGTGCAAGAGCTTTGATTCCAAGCTCAAAACGGATCTGGTCATTTCCTTTACCAGTTGCGCCGTGACAGATTGCAACAGCGTTCTCTTTTCTTGCAATCTCAACCAGTTTCTTAGCAATAGCAGGACGTGCCATGGAAGTACCAAGAAGATATTTATGTTCGTATACAGCACCTGCCTGTACACAAGGCATTACATAATTGTCGCAGAACTCATCAACAATATCTTCGATATATAATTTGGAAGCACCGGACATTTTTGCTCTCTCTTCAAGACCGTCCAGTTCGTTTCCCTGCCCGCAGTTTACACAGCAGCAGACAACGTCATAATCAAATGTTTCTTTCAGCCACGGAATCAATGCTGTGGTATCAAGTCCGCCTGAATATGCAAGTACAACTTTTTCTTTCATAATATTTACCTCTTTTCTTTTTATCCCTCTGAAACAGATAGGGTTATAAAGCATATTAAATTTTGAATAAATATTCATCGCGATAACGGCTCTTACGTTCTGTACGTTATTCACAAAGAATAATATACAACAATACTCATAAATATGCAATAGTAAATTTGAAAAAATTTATAAAAACTTTGCATAAAAATGCATAATATAATAGGTAAATACGCGTTGAAATGCACAAAAAAAGATAGATTGAATGGAAAATAAGGAAAAAATGACTATTGCATAATATGCAAAGAAGATGTATAATTCATTCATCATTGTTTATAAAGCACATGTTACTGTTCACTCCGTTCATAAAACGGACATTGTTGCCAGTGAACAGAGTAACAAGTATGAGTTCTAGAGCCTGTTTGAAAAAAGCATGCTTTTGACACCATAATAATGGAGGACACTAAAATGATAAAAGCTGGAATTATTGGAGCAACCGGTTATGCGGGAAATGAGATTGTGCGTCTCCTTCTTGGACACAAAAATGTGGAAGTAGCATGGTATGGATCCAGAAGTTACATTGATAAAAAATATGCAGGAATTTATCAGAACTTTTTTTAAGCTGGTAGATGCAAAATGTATGGATGATAACATGGAAGCTCTGGCAGATGAGGTTGATGTGATTTTCACTGCAACACCGCAGGGGCTGTGTGCTTCTCTTTGTAAATGAGGGAATCCTTTCCAGAGCGAAAGTAATTGATTTAAGTGCAGACTTCCGTATTAAAGATGTGAAGAAATATGAAAAATGGTACGGAATTGAGCATAAGGCTCCGCAGTTTATTGATGAGGCGGTTTATGGTTTATGTGAGATTAATCGTGAGGACATCAAAAAAGCCTCGTCTGATCGCGAATCCGGGATGCTATCCAACTTGTTCTACACTTTCTATTTACCCATTGTTAAAGGCTGGAATGATTGATCCGAACACGATTATTATTGATGCTAAATCCGGAACGACGGGTGCTGGAAGAGGGGCTAAGGTTGATAATCTTTATTGTGAAGTAAATGAAAATATCAAGGCTTACGGTGTTGCCACACACAGACATACACCAGAGATCGAAGATCAGTTAGGATATGCCTGCGGACAGGAAGTGACCATTAATTTTACCCCGCATCTTGTTCCAATGAACAGAGGCATTCTGGTTACAGCATACGCTTCCCTGACAAAGGATGTGACCTACGAAGAAGTAAAAAGCTGCTTATGATGCATGCTATGAGAATGGGACATGTGTGAGGGTTCTGGATAAGGATGTTTGTCCGCAGACTAAGTGTGTGGAAGGAAGTAATTATGTGGATGTGAACTTTAAGATCGATCCGAGAACCCACAGAATCATCATGATGGGAGCAATTGACAACCTTGTAAAAGGTGCAGCAGGACAGGCAGTTCAGAACATGAACCTGATGTTTGGGTTTGATGAAGCGGAAGGATTATTACAGGTTCCGATGTATCCGTAAAAGTGAAATTGGAGACAGGCTCCGGGCCTGATTTCAGGACTGAGTTACATTGAAAAATAAACATATAATTTGCTTGATCGGGCAAAGGAGGAGTATCAATATGGAAATAATTACAGGTGGTGTTACCGCAGCAAAGGGGTTTAAAGCAGCTGCGGCAGCAGCAGAGATCAAATATAAAGGCCGTACCGATATGGCTATGGTGTTCAGTGAGGTTCCCTGCGTGGCTGCAGGAACTTTCACAACCAATGTGGTAAAAGCTGCTCCTGTAAAATGGGATCAGAATGTGGTCTATAATCACCCATCTGCACAGGCTGTGATCTGCAACAGCGGTATTGCAAATGCATGTACCGGAGCAGAAGGATATGGCTATTGTAAGGCGACTGCTGATGCAGCTTCTGAGATACTTTGGAATCCCTGCAGATAGCGTGCTGGTTGCATCTACAGGCGTGATTGGAATGCAGATTCCGATTGACAGAATTGTAAATGGTGTAAAGGCTATGGCTCGAAGCTTGACGGTTCTTTAGAGGCCGGAACAGAGGCAGCCAAGGCTATCATGACTACAGATACCGTAAAAAAGAGGTTGCTGTACAGATCGAAATTGGTGGAAAAACAGTAACAGTTGGCGGTATGTGCAAGGGATCCGGAATGATCCATCCTAATATGTGTACCATGCTTGGATTTGTCACAACAGATGCTGCAATTTCCAAGGAAATGCTTCAAAAAGCACTAAGTGCAAATATTAAAGATACCTTTAATATGGTTTCTGTAGATGGCGATACTTCCACAAATGACACTGTTCTGCTCCTTGCAAACGGCATGGCAGGCAACCCTGAGATCACAGAAGAGGGTGCTGATTTTGATAAATTTATGGAGGCTTTGAATTATATTAATACCTGTTTATCAAAGAAAATTGCAGGTGACGGAGAGGGCGCGACTGCACTTTTGAAGTGAAAATTGTGGGCGCTAAGACAAAAGAAGATGCAGTTACGCTTAGCAAATCCGTAGTAACTTTTCTCTTACAAAGGCTGCAATTTATGGTCACGATGCAAACTGGGGACGGATTTTGTGCGCTATGGGATACTCTGGAGTGCAGTTTGATCCGGAAAAAAGTTGACCTGTATTTTGAGAGCCGCGCAGGAAAATTAAAGATTATTGAGAACGGTGTTTCAACAGGATATGATGAAGCAGAGGCAACCAGAATCCTGTCTGAGGATGAGGTAACAGCTATTGCAGATGTGAAGATGGGTGACGCAAAAGCAACTGCATGGGGCTGTGATCTTACTTATGATTATGTGAAAATTAATGCAGATTATCGTTCTTGATATTAAAGCTTGAGAGTGTGTAAATTAGATGCCAGAGGAAGACTGAAAGGCATGCAGTTGTAGGACTTTTTGTTACATAAAGATATAGGAAAGAAAGGTTAAGAGAAAAAATGGTAAATCAGAAATATCTTGATAAGGCAGAGGTGCTGATCGAGGCGCTGCCTTTATATTCAGCGTTTTAACAGAAAAATCGTAGTGATCAAGTATGGCGGAAGTGCTATGCTGGATGAAAAATTGAAGGCGAATGTAATTAAGGATGCAGTTCTCCTGAAACTGGTTGGATTTAAGCCAATTATCGTACATGGTGGCGGCAAGGAAATCAGCAAATGGGTTGGAAAAAGTAGGCATGGAGGCTAAGTTTATCAATGGTCTTCGGGTAACAGATTCCCAGACAATGGAAATAGCAGAAATGGTCCTTGCCAAAGTAAACAAAGAACTTGTTTCCCATGTGGAATCCCTTGGCGTACAGGCTGTTGGTATCAGTGGAAAAGACGGTGGATTGCTGAAATGTAAGAAGAAATATTCCAATGGAGAGGATATTGGATTTGTAGGGGATATTACAGAAGTAAACCCGAAAATTCTTTATGATCTGCTGGAAAAAGATTTTCTTCCGATTGTTTTTCCAATCGGATTTGATGATAATTATGACAGCTATAACATTAATGCAGATGATGCAGCCTGCGCAATTGCAGAGGCTGTACATGCAGAGAAGCTTGCATTTCTTTCTGATATTGAGGGAGTTTATAGGGATAAAGATGATCCGTCATCTCTGATTTCTGAGCTTCATATTCAGGATGCCAGAAAACTGATCGAGGATGGATATGTTGGCGGCGGAATGATTCCGAAGCTGAATAACTGTATTGAAGCAATTGAGCATGGTGTTAACCGGGTTCATATTCTTGATGGAAGAATTCCTCATAGTTTACTGTTGGAAATCTTTACAAACAAAGGTATCGGAACTGCTATTTTAAAAGATGATGGAGAGAAATATTACAATGAGCATGAATGAACAGATGGAAGAATCTGAAGCCAGTATTCTTCATACATATAACCGTTTTCCTGTTGTTTTTGAACGTGGAGAGGGTGTGCACCTTTTGATTCTGAAGGCTCCAAATATCTGGATTTTGCGGCAGGTATCGCAGTAAATGCCCTGGGCTATCATTATCCGGGCTATGATGAAGCACTGAAAGAACAGATTGATAAGCTGACTCATATTTCTAATTTGTATTACAATGAGCCAATTATCGAAGCTGGCGCAAAGCTGGTAAATGCAAGCCGCATGGACAAGGCATTCTTTACCAACAGTGGTACAGAAGCAATCGAAGGTGCTTTAAAAGCAGCTAAGAAATATGCATATGTACGTGACGGACATGCAGATCATGAGATCATTGCCATGAACCATTCCTTCCATGGCAGATCTATTGGAGCACTTTCTGTCACTGGAAATGCACATTACCGTGAGCCTTTTTGAGCCTCTGATGGGTGGGGTGAAATTTGCAGATTTCAATGATCTTGAGAGTGTAAAAGCCCAGGTTACAGATAAAACATGTGCAATTATTATGGAGACCATCCAGGGAGAAGGAGGTATCTATCCAGCGGAAAGAGAGTTTCTGGAGGGCGTTCGCGCACTGTGTGATGAGAAAGATATTCTCCTTATACTGGATGAAATCCAGTGCGGTATGGGACGTTCCGGACAATATTTTGCATGGCAGGCATACGGTGTACAGCCGGATATTATGACCTGTGCAAAAGCGCTTGGATGCGGTGTTCCTGTTGGTGCATTTGTGTTGAGTAAGAAGGTTGCACAGGCTTCTTTGAAGCCGGGAGACCATGGTACAACTTATAGCGGAAATCCGTTTGTATGTGCGGCTGTAAGCAAGGTTTTTGACATTTATGAGAAGGATATGATCCTTACTCATGTACAGGAATTAACCCCATATCTTGAAAAAACTGGATGAACTTGATGAGTGTGCTGCAGCAAGAAGAGGTTGGGTGGAAAAACGACCTGTAGGAGAGATTGTTAAGAAGGCTCTGGAGAAGAAACTGCTGGTTATTTCTGCAGCGACGTGCTTGAAAATTAAAAAGATTCACTAAAAAAGCAATGTAGGTTGATTTTAAGCTATAAATGAGAATAAAATGACAGAAAAAAAGGTACTTTGAAATGGTTTTCAGGTACCTTTTTTCTATTGCTCAAGATTCTGTTTTAAAAATTATTCCGGCAATCGCCCATAAATCCTGACATACATCTTGTCAAAAGTTGGGGGATGGAACTTTTACACTGTATAGAGTACAGCTGCTTAAAAGCTTTTTGTGAATTTACTCTTCTGCGAAGTCGAATTCGTCTTTAAATTTCTCTTTGAAAATGTCAAAAACAGCGGTGAGAATGTCATCGTCATCAACGAAAACATAGCTCTCGTTTTTTCTTCATTTCCGTCGTCCTCAACCTGAAGAATCAGTACTTCTTCATCTTCGTTCTCGTCCTCACCTTCCACGTCCTCTACAGGTGGGAGAAGAACTGCGTAGCGCTTTCCTTCATACTCAACAAGATCCAGGAACTCAAAATCCATGTCTTCCCCGTTTTCGTCGGTGAGGGTGATGATCTCGATTTCCTCTTCTGCTGGGGTACCAATGTTCTTTTCGTCTGCCATTGTGATTCTCCTTTTAAGTTGACATGCCAGCCCGGCTGTCATATTTGTTGAAAATATTATATCAATTGTGAGAGCTGTTGAATAGATGGAAAATATAGAAAATTTCGAAAATATTTTTGCATAATGTCAGAAGAAAGACTGGAAAAGCGGTTTTCAGTAGAGATATAACAGGATTGCAAGGTTGTTTTGGGAAAATATAAAAAAACCTGTTGACAAGTAAAGTTGTCAATGATATTATGCAAATACAAGGAATGACAAATAAACTTGTCATAATGACAATGAAATAAGTCATTTCAAAAAAAATTGAATACACTACGAATGAGAAAGGAGCCTTTGAAATGGCGCTGGAGAATCGATTGAAGGAATATCGTGCCAGGCTTGGAATCAATCAGGCGGACATGGGGGAAACTGGCTGGTGTGTCCAGACAGACGATCAGCCTGATTGAGAGGGGAGACTATTCACCTTCAGTGACGCTGGCTTTGAAGCTGGCGAAGATCTGTCAGGTGACAGTGGAAGATATTTTTACTTATACGGAGGATGGAGAAGATGAATAAGGGAAAATCTAAGAAGAAAATGAATTCCTATTTAAAAATGGTACTGATTATGCTGGCTGGTGGTGTTGTTGGAGGAATTTTTGGCTTTGTTACATCATACACTGGGGAGAATTCTATAGCAGCTATTGGGCATGGGATGAATGCATTTCTTTTTGGCTGTACGTGATCATACAGTGCTGCTGGAATGTATCTGCGGTGCGATCTGTATTATGATCTGTGAGATCCATTTTGGAAAGATGAAGAGAATGGGAAGCCAGATACAGGATGCAGAGGATGAAGAATATCATGAATTGCAGTATCATATTGAAGTGTCCTCCAGCTGGGGGATGATTGCGAGTACAGTGGGAACTGTTCTTATGATGCTGCTTATTTCACCAGGATACTCTATGAAATATATTGAGAGCCAGAGTGACGGTGAGATATGGATGTTCTTAGCAGGACTGGTTGTGTTTGTGGGAATGGTTGGATATTTTGGTATGTGGCAGATTCGCTATATAAAGCTGGTTCAGAGAATTTATCCGGATAAGAAAGGTGATCCTACTTCTATAAACTTTCAGGAGCAGTGGCTTGCAAGCTGTGACGAAGCAGAGAAGGAAGAAATTTACGAAGCAAGCTATAAGACTTATCTGCTGACTGGAAAGGTACTTCCTTTTTGCACATTGGTAGCCATGCTGCTTCATATGGTATGGAATACGGGCGTTCTTGCTATTATCATTCCTGCTTTTCTCTGGATCTTATCGGCGTCTAATTACTGCCGGTGCTGCGTTACGAAAAAAAGCGAAAAACTTGCGAAGTGAATGAATCTTTGAAAAATACATATAATACTATTATGGAGGTGCCTGCTGCAAGTGCACCTCCTTTTCTTCCCGGAAAGGGAGTATCCTTTTGGAGGCTGTCAGAACATTGATTGGCTTAGAGCGTGTTTGAAAAATCATTCCTGCAATCTGCACGCCCCACTTTGCGGTATATTTCACTCGAATTCGGTTGCCGTAGCCCGCTACGGCGCCCTCATCCGGGCGAAATCTCCCACAAATTGTGACGCACACCTTGCAGAAAGCCTTTTTCAAACACGCTCTAGAGAAAGAATCTGGAAGTATAGGATAGTTTATGGAGGTATTGTATGTGGGGATTTCTTGTAGCGTTGATATCTGGTGCATTGATGAGTATTCAGGGCGTTTTTAACACAGAGATGACTAAGCAGACCAGCTTGTGGGTATCCACCGGCTGGGTACAGTTTTCTGCGTTTTTGGTCTGTGTGTTGGCGTGGATTTTTACCGGGAGGGATAGTTTTGGCGCGTTGTGGCAGGTGGAGAATAAATATACTTTACTTGGCGGTATTATCGGAGCATTTATTACCATAACTGTCATTCAAAGCATGGGAAGTTTAGGTCCTGCAAAGGCTGCTATGCTGATTGTAATTTCCCAGCTTGCAGTTGCCTATGTAATTGAATTATTTGGTCTGTTTGGTGTAGAAAAAGTGGATTTTCAATGGCGGAAACTGATCGGTATGGCTGTGGCTATTGTAGGAATTGTCATATTTAAATGGGAGAAATAAGGTAAATAGATAAAAGACTGATAAAATTTAGAAATGGTATTGTAAAAAATGTAAAGTTTCGTTAAAATAGATTAGGTAAAGCATGAGTGGAGGGGAACCTGCGCATAAAGCGAAAGGGGAACCTGCATGGGAAGAAAAAATGAAATACAGATGTGGAATCTGGACAGTTTTGTTCTTTCTCTGGACGGCGTCTGCAATGACAGGCTGCGCACGTCGGGAAGAGGTTTTTCTGGAAGAGTTGGATTCAGATGAAGAGAACTCGAATAGAAAAGCCGGAGAAGAGAGCACTGCGTATGAGAGTAACGTGGCGGCAGGGGAAAATCCCGAAAAACAGTCTGCTGTTTCAGATGCTGGATCAGAGGGAAATACAGAAAATTCAGCTTTGGATTCGCCACCAGAAACGCCAATTCCACAGAAAATATTCGTTGATGTATGTGGAGCCGTTGTAAATCCAGGCGTTTATGAGCTGGATGAAGGAGCGCGTATTTTCCAGGCTGTTGATGCAGCTGGAGGATATTTGCCAGAGGCAGCCATAAATTATCTGAACAGAGCCAGAAGCATTGGAGATGGGCAGCAGATTTATGTGCCTACTGAGAAAGAAGTGTCTGAGGAGCTGGAACTCGCTATGGCGAAAGTGCCAGAGGCATTGAACGATGGTGACAAGTCTGGAAGTTCAGGATTGGAAGAAATTCAAGGCAGCTCAGTGGAAAATCCATCGGGAACTGTTGGAAGAGATACAGGAAGTTTCGGAGATGGCGTAGGCGATGATACACGAATTAATCTGAATACTGCAGATGCCGGACAGCTTTCCACTTTAAGCGGAATCGGGCAGTCAAAGGCAGAAGCCATTGTTGCATACAGAGAGGAGCATGGAGACTTTGCTTCTATCGAAGAGATTATGAATGTAGAAGGTATCAAAGGAGGGTACCTTTTCAAAGATAAAAAGACAAGATATCAACTGGATAAGGGAGATTCTTAAATGAGCAGGAAAGTTTTGGTAGTAGATGATGAGAAACTGATAGTAAAGGGTATCCGTTTCAGCCTGGAACAGGATGGAATGGATGTGGAGTGCCTACGATGGCGAAGAAGCCCTGGAGATGGCCCAAGAGAAGAAATATGACATTATTCTTCTGGATCTTATGCTTCCCAAGATGGATGGCTTTGAAGTATGCCAGCAGATCAGGGAATTTTCAAATGTTCCTATTGTAATGCTGACAGCAAAAGGTGATGACATGGACAAGATTCTCGGTCTGGAGTATGGAGCAGATGATTATATTACAAAACCATTTAATATTCTTGAAGTAAAGGCCAGAATTAAGGCCATTATGCGCCGTGCAGGCAGCAATCAGGAAGAAAAAGACAAGGCGAAGACAATAGAGGCTGGTGACCTGAAGATGGATTGTGAGAGCCGTCGCGTGTTTATTTCTGGTAAGGAAATCAATCTGACTGCCAAAGAATTTGATGTGCTGGAACTTCTGGTGTTTAATCCCAATAAAGTGTACAGCCGTGAGAACCTGCTGAATATTGTATGGGGATATGAATATCCTGGTGATGTTCGTACAGTGGATGTACATATCCGTCGTTTACGTGAAAAAATTGAGGCGAATCCCAGTGAGCCCAAATATGTACACACCAAATGGGGTGTGGGATATTATTTCCAGGCATAAGCCATGCCAGAGAAAAAGAAACCAAGCTTTTTAAAAAAGTCTGCGTTTTCGTATTCTGATCATTCTGGTCATTCTGGGAATCGTACCAAGTGTCATTGTTGCTCATGTGATGGTGGCAGCCTATGAGAGCAAGGCTGTGGCTGTCCGTAAGCAGACTGTTGAGAAGCAGTGTGACATTCTGTGTAACCTGTTAATTAAAGAGAATTATATGAATGACTCCAGCTCGCAGAATGTAAACAGCAAGCTGGAGTTGTTGTCTAATGTGTATGACGGCAGAATTCTGTTAGTTGACAGGGATTACAGGATTATCAAGGATACCTATGGCGTAGATGAGGGGAAAAACTTTGATCTCCACTATGGTGATCAAATGCTTCAAAGGTGAGGAAGCCAGCCGCTATAATAGTAAGACACAGAAGATTGAGATGGCTCTCCCTGTGAAAAGCCCGGAGGTGAAGCAGCTTCAGGGTGCTATGCTGATCAGCTTTTCCTCCAATGAAATTGCAGAGAATATTCTGGAGCTGGAACAGAAGAGTCTTCTGATCACAGGAATCATTATTGTGCTGGCGGTCCTTCTTGGATATGTGCTTTCTACGGTTCTTGTAAAGCCGTTTGCCAGAGTTACCAAGTCCATTGAGGATTTGACGGATGGATACCAGAATGAGGAGATTTCTGTCCCGGATTATACAGAGACAGCACTTATTACGGATGCGTTCAACAAAATGCTTTCCAGAATGAAGATTCTGGATGAGTCCAGAAATGAGTTTGTTTCAATGTATCCCATGAGCTTAAGACGCCCCTTACTTCCATGAAGGTACTTGCCGATTCACTGGTGGGCCAGGAAGGGGTGCCGGAGGAGCTGTATCAGGAGTTTATGGGCGATATCACTGCAGAGATTGATCGGGAGAATAAGATCATCACAGACCTGCTTTCTCTTGTAAAAATGGATAAGAAAGCAGCTGATCTGAATGTGGAGCACCTGAATATCAATCAGCTTCTGGAGGATATCCTGAAGAGACTCCGTCCAATTGCAGATAAGAGGCACATTGATCTGATCCTGGACAGTTTCCGCCCTGTTGAAGCAGATGTGGATGAGGTAAAGATTACGCTTGCCGTGAGCAATCTGGTTGAGAATGGTATTAAATACAATGTGGATGATGGCTGGGTTCGTGTAACCCTTGACGCTGACCATAAATATTTCTATGTGAAGGTTGCAGATTCCGGAATGGGCATTCCGGAGGAGTCCATCGGAAGAATTTTTGAACGTTTTTACCGTGTGGACAAATCCCATTCCAAAGAAATTGGCGGCACAGGTCTTGGACTTGCGATTACCAGAAGTGCTGTGACCATGCATCATGGAACTATTCAGGTGGCAAGTAAGGAAGGCGAGGGAACTACCTTTACTGTCCGCATTCCTTTATCATATATTCCGTAGGAGGTGCCAGATGAAGAAATTGTTGAGTACAGCGATGGCTCTGGTTCTGATCATTGGCCTTCTTACCGGATGCTCGGTGGAAAGCCAGGGAGAGAAGACTGAAAGTGTCAGCAATCAGTACTATCTATATTACTTGAACAAAGATGAAACGAAAGTAACAAAGACAAGATATTATCCGGAGCAGGAAAGTGCAGAATTTATGCTCCAGGATTTAATGGGAATCCTGAATGGACAGGAGAGCAGCGGAGAGAACCTGCCTTTGCTTCCAGCAGGAGTTCAGCTGGTGACTTACCGCTTAAATGAATCCCTTCTGGAATTGGAGTTTAATGCTGATTACAGTAATATTTCCCGAACCAGGGAGATTCTGGTGCGCGCAGGTGTGGCAAGAACTTTTCTTCAGATTCCAGGAATCACCGGCATAAAGATTTTTATAGGAAATCAGGAGCTTACCGATTCCAAGGGACAGGCTGTAGGCTTGCTTGATGGCAACACTTTTGTAGAAATGTGGGGCTCTGATAAAGATGCGTATCGGTATGATACTTTTACTCTGTATTTTACAGACAAGACAGGAGAGCATCTTGTGGCAGAACAGAGAAATGTATATTATAAGAGAATTCTGCCAAGAGAGAGAGTAATACTGGAACAGCTTGCCAAAGGACCGATGGTGAAAGGGCATTATCCAACAATTCCGCAGAATACGGATATTCTGGGAATAGAGGTGTCTGATAATGTGTGCTATGTGGATTTTAGTTCCGCTTTTTCAGATTCAGGAATTGATATCCCGGTGAACACCATGATCTATTCCGTGGTAAATTCTCTTCTGGATACGACATCTGCTGATAAAGTGCAGATTTCAATCGAAGGTGATACAGAGGCTAAGTTAAGTGATGGAACATCTTTGTACAGTCTTTTTCAGTAAAAAATACAGATCTGATCCTGAAAGAGAATTAGAGCGTGTTTGAAAAAAATCAATCAATAACGCTTATAAAATGAAATACTAAAGGAGTTTATAAATGACGAAAAGACCGCTTTGCATGGTGTGTCTGGTCTTGATGTTCTTATGTGTGTGGCCGACCGGGCAGGATTTCCACTGATCAGAGGGAATCCTGTTCCGGAAAAAATGTGGACTCCTGGATCCGGGAACATCCCAAGGTCACAATCTGCGGAGAAGTGACACAGACCACAGAAAATGAATTTTCACAATCTGTTTATCTTAGCAATACATATCTGATTTATCAACCAAAGAAGAATCAATCAAAGGAAAATCAACCGAAGAAAATATCTATTGAAAATGTAAAAGTATTTTTAAAGAAAAAAGAAGATGTTCGGCAGGAACTGTTGTTTTGGTGTCTGGAAATCTGGAGAGAGTAGGTGAGATGCGAAATCCAGGAGAATTTGATGCCAGACAGTATTATGCCAGCCAGCATATTTTCTATTTTATGAAAAAAGGCGGAATTGTTAAAAAAATCGGAAAATTATTCTGCTTATCGACAAGGTATGAATGATCTAAGGAAATATCTCAGTAAAGTTCTGAATGGAATTGGTGGAAAAGAAGCCGGGGTTTTTCAGGCAATTGTTCTCGGGGATAAAAGCAGTCTGGATGAGGAAGTAAAGCTTCGCTACCAGATGGCTGGTATTGTGCATGTTCTGGCAATTTCGGGGCTGCATATCAGTGTGATTGGGATGGGAATTTATAATCTTCTGATGAAGACTGGAATGGGAATCTGGCCGTCTGGGATAATTGCCCTGCTGATTTTGCTTCAATACGGCGTGATGACTGGTGGAAGTGTGTCTACTATGCGTGCAGTCTGTATGTTTTTGATATCTGTAGGGGCGAAAATAACCGGAAGGATTTATGATCTGCCAACGGCGCTGGCTGTTTCGGCTATGTTAATTCTTGGAGATTCAGGAGCATATTTATATAACAGTGGGTTCCTTTTTGTCATTTAGCGCGGTAGCAGGAGCTGGCGTAGTGGTTCCTGCATTAACAAAGAGTATGGATTTATCCCGTATTGAAAAAGGGGAAAATGTGCGGAGAAAAAAAGAGTGCATGGAAAAGACATGCTGGAAAAAGTTTAAAAATATTTGCTGTATGATTTTAGGAAAACATACAGGGCAAATATATGAAAAAATTTGCCGGAGGTTTTTGCAAAGCAAATCTGGCTTTAGGCGCATCTATAGGAATACAGCTGACCATGCTTCCTGTTTCCTTATATTTTTTTCGGAGAAGTTTCACTGGTTGGAATTTTTTTTAAATTTGCTGGTGCTTCCTACAGTAGGAATTGTTCTGGGAAGCGGAGTTACTGGATTGCTTGCAGGGTGTGTAAGCTTTTCCGTTGGGCGTGTTGTGATTTTGCCTGGAAAGGTTCTTGCTGGAATTTATGAAGAGTTATGTAAACTATCTGGGAATCTGCCTTTTGGCATCTGGATCACAGGACAACCAAAGCTGTGGCAGGTGGCTGTATATTATATTTTGTTTGCAGGAGCAGTCTGGATACTTACACAGAAAGGGAAGAGGAGAGAAAAATAATTGCTTTCGTAGTTGTATGCCTTGCCATGTCTATTCTTATATGGCGTGAGCCGGAACCATTTTCTGTCAGCTGTCTGGATGTGGGACAGGGCGACGGGCTTGTGCTGCGGACGCCGGAAGGGAATTGCTTTCTGGTGGATGGTGGAAGCACAAACAAATCAGGTGTGGGACAATATCAGGTTTTTACCGTATCTGAAAAATCAGGGGATTTCTCAGATTGATGGAATTTTTATATCTCATACAGATCAGGATCATATCAGTGGTGTACAGGAAATATTGGAGATGGCTGTAAAAAACTGAATTCAGTAAAATTGGGATGCTTGTATCTGCCTGAGTGGGAAAATCCTCCTGCTGCATGGGAAAAACTGAAACAGACAGCAAAAGCGGCCGGAATTCCAGTGAGAACCTTGAAGGAAGGAGACTGCCTGAATGCAGGTAAATTGCAATTGCAGATAATTGCTCCTGCTGTCAGCGCTTCTGGCGCAGACGTAAATGAAGATGGTATGGTGATTAAAGTAAAATATGAGGAGTTTCTTGGCCTTTTGACAGGTGATATCGGGGAAGAAACGGAAAAAGAAATTGCTGGAATTGGGAATGTTGGAAGATGTGGACTTTTTTGAAGGTGGGACACCATGGCTCCCATTACTCTACCTGTCAACAGTTTCTTGATACAGTGCGCCCGGAATATGCTGTGATTTCCTGCTCTTCTACCAATACCTATGGCCACCCGTCACCGGAAATTACGAAACGCCTGGAAGAAACCGGGTGCCAGACCAGTTTTACTATGGAGAGCGGTGCTGTGAAAGTTTGCTGGGAGAAAGAGGGGATAAGGATTAAGAAATTTTTGGAAAAGGGAAATAGTATGTAGAGCGAAAAAGGCACTTTTATAAAGACACAATTTGTGGTATGGTTTAGTAGAATGTCGGGTACAGCTCTATCACCCCTGGCTGAAAGAGTCTGGGGGGCTACTGGTTAGATCGTGAATAGTAACCTTTGGGGAATGTCCTGACCGACAAGAAGATGACAGGAGCGTATATTTTGAAGAATATCCAGGAAGATATAAAGACGGGCAATTTTAAACAGGCGTATTTGCTGTATGGTGAGGAAGCTTACCTGAAACAGCAGTATAAACATAAACTGGTGCAGGCGCTGAATCCAGAAGATGACACCATGAATTTTAATCATTATGAGGGTCGGAACATTGATGTGAAGGAACTGATCGACCTTTGTGAGACCATGCCTTTTTTGCAGACCGTAGGGTGGTTTTGTTGGAAGATACCGGCTTTTTTTAAGAATAAATGTGATGAACTGGCTGATTATATGAAAGAACTGCCAGACTATCTTTGCCTTATTTTTGTAGAAAATGAGGTAGATAAAAGAAACCGTATGTATAAAGCCGTAAAGGCAGCAGGTAGAATCGGAGAATTTGTGCAGCAGGATGAGAAAACGCTAATGCGCTGGGCTGCCGGGCTTCTGAAAAAAAAGAAGGCAAGATGATCACCCAGCGGGATATGGAACTCCTTCTTACCATGACTGGCGTGGACATGGGAAACCTGCGGATGGAACTGGAAAAGATAATTTCCTATACCGGTGACCGGGATGTGGTAACGGGAGAGGATATTCAGCAGGTTTGTACCACTCAGACCCAGAATAAGATTTTTGATATGGTCCGGGCAGTAACGGAGAAAATCAGAAGAGAGCATTGGATCTGTATTATGATCTTCTCACGCTGAAGGAGCCCCCGATGAGAATTCTTTTTTCTTTTGGCGAAACAGTTTCGCCAGCTGCTTCTGGTAAAAGAATATGCAGAAGAAGGAATCCCTCAGCCGGTGATGGCATCAAGACTGGGAGTGCCGTCTTTTGTGGTGAAAAATATTGCAGTCTGTGCAAGATCCTATAGAATCAGTGAACTTCGTCAGGCAGTGACGGATTTTGTGGATGCAGAGGAAGCTGTGAAGACAGGCAGATTGCAGGATGTGCTTAGTGTGGAATTACTGATCGTGAAGTATAGTTCAGCCAGAAGATGACGTTTTGGTGTAGGCTATGATGTTTGCAAAATAGGCAGTGGGCTGAACAGGAATGCAAAAATACAGAAAAAAGGCAGTCGATGACGGTTCGACTGCCTTAATTTTCACTTATAAGCTTATAACTAAAAATTCAGATATCTATTAGCCAATGCTGTTAACAGCTTTAGCTAAACGGGCAACTTTTTCTTGCACAGTTGTTTTTATGATAAACACCTTTGGATGTAGCTTTGCTGATTGTAGAGATAGCCTCTTTTTAATGCAACCTCTGCTGCTGCCTTATCGTTGTTTGCTACTGCCGCGTCAACTTTTCTGATGGAAGTCTTAACAGCAGAACGGATGGATTTGTTTCTCGCAGCTTTTTGTTCTGTTAACTAAAATTCTCTTTTTTTGCAGATTTGATGTTAGCCAATTCGTACACCTCCAATTCGTGAATGATGATTAATTTTTTGCATCATAAGAACAGACACGGGCGCTCCTATGAACATGCTTATATAGTTTATAATAATTACCTTGGATTGTCAATACATATTTTTACAAAAATGCTTGACATACATATTTTTGCAAAAAAAGTGGGGGAGATTATATAAAAATCGAAAGGTGTGGCTGTGAAAGGTATGAATTGCAATGAGAAATACATTTTGCACATAGAAAACAGCAGGGCGGAGCCGGTGATATTGGAGAATTTGGGAAAGTATGGAGGAACTGATATGCTGGGAACTTATAAGATCAGAACCGATTTGGCGGTAGAGGCAAGAGAACGCTTTACAGAGGACAATGTAGAAGTGCGCGGGGTGGAGGTTCAGGAAGATTATAATGAGGGAAAAGACATTCGAACCACTGTGGTGAAAATAACCACGGAAAATGGTGCCAGGGCGATGGGGAGGCCTCAGGGGACATATATTACAATTGAATCGGAAGGGCTTTCAGCGCCAGATGAGGACTATCACAGGGAAGTGTCTGAAGAACTTTCCAGACATTTACGCCAGCTGATCGGTCTGGAAAAGGAAAAGTCCGTGCTTATTGTTGGGCTTGGAAATCCGGGTATTACGGCGGATTCATTGGGACCGGAAGTAATTGGGAATCTTCATATGACACGCCATCTGACCCGCGAGTATGGACTGAAAAGTACAGAAAAGCAGATTCTTCATGCAATCAGCGGAATTGTTCCAGGAGTAATGGGGCAGACTGGAATGGAAACTTCGGAAATCGTGGAGGGCGTGGTGGAAATAACACGGCCAGATGTAGTGATCGCTGTGGATGCTCTTGCCGCAAGAAATACCAGGCGCCTTAATCGGACCATTCAAATCACGGATACAGGAATTACTCCGGGATCAGGGGTGGGAAACCACAGAAATGGTCTTACAGAAGAAAATCTGAATGTAAAAGTGATTGGGATCGGAGTGCCTACGGTGGTGGATGCGGCGACTATTGTTCATGATTCTATGGCTCATTTGCTTGAGACACTGGACGAGGCCGAACAGAAAGAATTTTTGGAAGAAATGATTTCCCCACATCTTCATGGAATGTTTGTGACGCCGAAAGATGTGGACGAGACCATAAAATATCTGAGTTTTACGATTTCAGAAGGATTAAATATGACTTTTGCAGAGATCTATTAGAGCGTGTTTGAAAAAGGCTTTCTGCAAGATGTGCGTCACAATTTGTGGGAGATTTTGCCTAGATGAGGGCATCGTAGCGGGCTACGGCAACCGAATTCGGGTGAAATCTCCAGCAAAGTGGGCGTGCAGATTGCGGGAATGATTTTTCAAACACGCTCTGGCGCATGAAGCTGATGTAAAGGTGGTGAACTGTGGAAAAATACTGAAAATATGGAAAGTTAGCCTAAAAAAAAAAAAGAAACATACGGAGGAAAAATCTGTCATAGGATAACCTTAAAGAGGTGATTTCGTGACAAAAGTCCAGAAGGTTTTCTGCGTGTTTCTTTGTCTGTGTTTTTTTGCGGTTCTGGCTATGCTGCCAGGACCTTTTTCCATGCGGGAAATTGTGCATAATGTGTACAGGCAGTTTCCGTTCTATTATTTTACAGAGGAAAAAGCACAGGAAACCTGGATGGAAATGGATGGGGAAACTCTGGCTGAGATTGAGAAGAGAAATGGAGCATATTTAGAAGAAGTTGCAGAGAATGAGCGTAATTTGCGAGAGGAAAATGCAAAGAAATCCAAGGAAGCCAATCTGGAAAAAAACAGCAGTGTTTCTGAGGAAAGTAAAAAAATAAATAATACAGATAAAATAGAAAATAAAGATAACTCTGAGATGTCAGAAATCATAGAAAATAGTGAAAATCACTTAAATTCAGAAACTCAGCCTGCAAATACCCTTCCTCAGTCTAACATCGTTCTCCCGCATCCAATTCTGGATCTGTCCAGAGACAAGCTGTCGGATTACGATTATCTAATGAACAATTTTTACATTGTAGATGAGAACACAGATGCATCTGCCGTAAAAATAAATGCTGCTGAATTTCTGGCAGAGGATTTTTCCTTGAGTCATGGACCGTTGGAGCCGCAGATTCTTATTTATCACAGTCACTCCCAGGAAACGTTTTCCGATTCCAGGGAAGGAGAAGAGGAAGATACGATTGTGGGTGTTGGAAATTATCTGACCAGTTTGCTGTCAGAAAAATATGGTTATCAGGTGATCCATATAAAAGAAGCTTTTTGATATGATGAGCGGAGAACTGGATCGGAATAAGGCCTATAATTATGCTTGTGATTACGTAGAAAAGGTTTTGGAAGAAAATCCGTCTGTGGAGGTGGTTATTGATCTGCACAGAGATGGCATCGATGAAGACAGACGGCTGGTAACTGAAATAAACGGAAAAGATACTGCGCAGATTCTTTTTTATAATGGCCTTAGCTACACGAATGACCAGGGGAAGGTTTCTTATTTGCCCAATCCTTACATACAGGACAATCTTGCTTTTTCTTTTCAGCTGGAATATCAGGCGGCGTTGTATTATCCTGATTTTTACAGAGGGATTTACCTGGCGGGCTTGCGCTACAATCTTCATTTACGAAAAAGAGCCCTGCTTCTGGAAGCCGGTGCCCAGACAAATACGGTGCAGGAAGTAAAAAACGCCATGGAACCCTTTGCAGACATTTTGAACAGAGTGTTAAAGGGCTGCGGAACAGGATAAAAATAATATAATTTATCCCGTCAAGAATGTTACTGTGAACGGAGTGAACAGGAACCATATAAAAGGAAGTGACAAACAGATTTAATCTGTGCTATAATCTCTTGATAGAATAAACAGTAAAGCATAACCAGAGGAGGAATGTCTGGAATGACAGACCAGAGTAAAATTCGAAATTTTTGTATTATTGCACATATTGACCACGGTAAATCTACACTGGCCGACAGAATTATAGAGATGACAGGACTTTTGACTGAGAGGGAAATGCAGGCCCAGGTTCTGGATAACATGGACCTTGAGAGAGAACGAGGAATCACCATCAAATCCCAGGCTGTCCGCACGGTATATCATGGAAAAGATGGAGAAGAGTATATTTTCAACCTGATCGATACACCGGGACATGTGGATTTTAACTATGAAGTTTCACGAAGCCTTGCAGCCTGCGACGGAGCCATCCTTGTTGTTGACGCTGCACAGGGAATTGAAGCGCAGACGCTGGCAAATGTTTATATGGCACTGGATCATGATCTTGAGGTTATTCCAGTAATCAATAAGGTTGATCTTCCAAGTGCAGAGCCAGAGCGTGTTATCAATGAAATTGAGGATGTGATTGGACTTGAAGCCCAGGACGCACCGCAGATTTCTGCAAAAACAGGTCTGAATGTAGATCAGGTTCTGGAGCAGGTAGTGGCTAAGATCCCGGCACCTGCAGGAAATCCGGATGCACCGCTGAAGGCGCTTATTTTTGACTCCATTTATGATTCTTATAAGGGTGCCATTGTTTTCTGCCGAATGGTAGATGGAAAAGTCCGCAAAGGCACAACCATCCGTATGATGGCCACTGGATTTGTGGCAGAAGTTGTGGAAGTTGGGTATTTTGGAGCTGGGCAGTTTATTCCATGTGAGGAACTGACAGCTGGAATGGTAGGTTATATTACCGCCAGCATTAAGAACGTAAGAGACACTCGTGTTGGTGATACTATTACGGACAATAACGTCCATGTGAGGAGGCTTTGCCTGGATATAAGAAAGTAAATCCAATGGTTTACTGCGGCCTTTATCCGGCTGACGGAGCGAAATACGGGGATCTTCGTGATGCTTTGGAGAAACTGCAGTTAAATGACGCCTCTTTATTCTATGAACCGGAGACATCCGTAGCCCTTGGCTTTGGTTTCCGCTGCGGATTTCTGGGATTGCTCCATCTTGAGATCATTCAGGAGCGTCTGGAACGTGAATATGACCTGGATCTTGTTACTACAGCTCCCGGTGTTATTTACAAAGTACACAAAACTAACGGCGAAGTGATTGATCTGACAAATCCGACCAATCTTCCAGATCCATCTGAGATTGAATACATGGAAGAACCAATGGTAAATGCCGAGATCATGGTAACAACTGAATTTATCGGTGCAATTATGGATCTTTGCCAGGAACGAAGAGGGCAGTATCTGGGAATGGATTATATGGAAGAAAACAGTGCGCTCCTGAAATATAAGCTGCCGCTAAATGAGATTATCTATGATTTCTTTGATGCTCCCAAATCCCGCTCCAGAGGCTATGCATCCCTGGATTACGAACTCGACGGATATGAGCGCAGCGAGCTTGTGAAGCTTGATATCCTTGTGAATAAAGAAGAAGTGGATGCTCTTTCTTTTATCGTGCATGCAGATACTTCTTATGAAAGAGGCCGCAAGATGTGCGAGAAGCTGAAAGATGAGATTCCGCGTCAGCTCTTTGAAATTCCAATCCAGGCCGCAATCGGAAGCAAGATTATTGCCAGAGAGACAGTCAGAGCCATGCGTAAGGATGTACTTGCCAAATGTTACGGTGGTGATATTTCCCGTAAGAAGAAACTTCTGGAGAAACAGAAGGAAGGTAAGAAGCGTATGCGCCAGGTTGGAAACGTAGAGATTCCGCAGAAAGCGTTTATGAGTGTATTGAAAGTGGATGAAAATTAATTGTTGTCAATCGGGTGGTGAAAAGCAACAAATAAAGGTGTCTGAGTGTTACTGATTGACATAAGATATATGCCAGCTGGCATCAGACGCGGAGGTATCCGATGAAAGCTAAGACACGTATTTTGATAAGAAGAATAAAGAGAAGTTATAAAAAAGACAGGGAACAGTGGATCAAGGGCGGGATTTTGACAGTGATCCTGCTGGTGATCGTAATTTTGCAGGCAGCTGTGCATGTGGGAAGAAAACGGTGAAAGCACCAGACGCAGAGTCGCAGGGCGTAATGAAGATCACGCCGATCCCTACAGCAACACCTACGCCGGTACCTCGCCAGGTAAATAAAGATGCGGTAGCGCAAAGCGGAAGCGTGACTATGGTGAATGAGTATCTGGTTCAAAAAAGAAGAGGGAAAGGCTGCAGGCAGCAGTAAGAGCGGCTCTTCAGAAGAGCAGACTGCTGCAGATTCGTCTGACAGCGGCAGTGATGCTACTGGAAATTCAACAGATGAAGAAACTGAGACCGGTAGTGGAGATTAATTTTACAGAAACAGTGTTGTAAACAGAAGAAAATAAACAATGTGGAGAAAATCAGAATGGGAACAAAGAAGAATGGTTTGGAATTGTACCTTCACATCCCGTTTTGCATAAAGAAATGTGATTATTGTGACTTCCTGTCAGGTCCCTCTACCAGGGCCGGGCAGGAAGCTTATATTTATGCACTTTTACGGGAAATGGAGACGGTTTCAAAGAATCTGAAAAAACGTCCGGTAGATACAGTTTTCATTGGCGGGGGAACACCTTCTGTGCCGGAATGTGATGTAATGGAAAAGCTTTTTTACAGGGGCTGAGAGATTATTTTTTGTTTTCGGCGGATGCGGAGGTAACGATTGAAGCAAATCCTGGAACATTGACGCCTGAGAAACTTTCTATTTACAGAAAATACGGAATTAACCGGATCAGCATTGGCTTACAGTCGCCAAACAATAAGGAACTGGCTATGCTTGGAAGAATTCATAATTATGCACAGTTTCTGGAAAGCTTTCAGATGGCAAGAGCGGCTGGCTTTTCCAATATAAATGTGGATCTGATGTTTGCCATTCCGGGACAGTGTTATGAAGGTTGGATAGAGAACCTTCGGATGGTGGCGGCACTTGGCCCGGAGCACATTTCGGCATACAGTCTTATTATTGAAGAGGGCACCCCTTTTTCCAGAAAAAAGCTGGATTTGCCTGATGAAGATACGGAGTACCGCATGTATGAAGATGTTGCTGTAGTTCTGAAAGAGTATGGCTATCATCAGTATGAGATTTCCAACTATGCAAAAAGCAGGGTGTGAATGCAGACATAATGAAGGATACTGGCAGAGAAAGGATTATCTGGGGCTTGGGCTTGGAGCGGCTTCCTTATTGGGGAAAGGAACGTTTTTCCAATACTTCCGATATGCAGGAATATCTGAAAAACAGCAGTGCACCAGAAAAAATTCGAAAAAACAGGGAACTTCTTACAAGAGAAGATGAGATGGCAGAGTTTATGTTTCTTGACTTCGTATGACACAGGGTGTGTCCAAAAGGAATTTCAGGAGTATTTCGGCACTGTAATAGAGAATATATATGGAGAAGTTCTGAAAAAATATAAGAAACAGGGACTGCTGTTGGAAGAAAGCGGCAGGATATTTTTATCAAGAGAAGGCATTCATGTGAGTAATGCAGTGATGGCAGATTTTTTGCTGTAAGTTTTGGTGGAAAAAGAATTTAGAAATGGTTGACGAACAAATGTTCCTGTGATATTCTTGAAGAACACATTAAGAAATGTCTGAGCCGGAGGATTCCGGATCAGATTAGGATACAGAGGAGTTACAGCCGGTGCTTTCCGGTTAAGAAATGGAGGAACAGATGGCAGCAGAGAATAAGAAACAGTTTATCAGAATCAGAGGAGCCAATGAGAATAACCTGAAGAATCTCAGTGTGGATATTCCCAGAGATAAGTTTGTAGTTCTTACCGGCTTAAGCGGATCAGGAAAGTCTTCACTGGCATTTGATACGATCTATGCAGAGGGGCAGAGACGTTATATGGAATCTCTGTCATCTTATGCAAGGCAGTTTCTGGGTCAGATGGAGAAGCCAGATGTGGAGAGCATAGAGGGACTTCCACCGGCTATTTCTATTGACCAGAAGTCTACTAACCGCAATCCCAGATCCACAGTAGGAACGGTGACAGAAATTTATGACTATTTCCGACTTCTTTATGCACGTATTGGTATTCCGCATTGTCCGAAGTGCGGCAAAGGTGATCGCCAAGCAGACAGTAGACCAGATGGTGGATCAGATCATGGAATTGCCGGAGCGCACCAGAATCCAGCTTCTTGCACCGGTAGTACGAGGACGCAAGGGTACCCATGCGAAATTACTGGATCAGGCCAGACGCAGCGGTTATGTACGTGCGGAAATCGATGGAAATGTGTATGAACTTTCAGAGGAGATTACCCTGGATAAGAATATTAAACACACGATTGCCATTATTGTAGACCGTCTGATCGTGAAGCCTGGAATTGAGAAAAGACTTTACAGATTCTCTTGAGACAGTATTGAATCTGGCTGACGGATTGGCTGTGGTGGATACCATGGAAGGAAATTATATGAATTTCAGTCAGAGCTTTTCCTGTCCGGATTGTGGAGTCAGTATTGATGAGATCGAACCAAGGAGCTTTTCCTTTAATAATCCATTTGGGGCCTGCCCGGAGTGTCTTGGCCTTGGTTATAAGATGGAATTTGACCCGGATCTTATGATCCCGGATAAGTCTCTGAGCATTTCTGAAGGGGCTATTGTAGTGATGGGCTGGCAGTCTTGCACAGATAAGAGCAGTTTTACCAATGCTATTCTGAATGCCCTTTGCAGGGAATACGGTTTTGATCTGGATACACCTTTTAAAGATTATCCCAAGAAGATACAGGATATTATTCTATACGGCACAGGCGGTCATTCTGTGAAGGTTTATTATAAAGGACAGCGGGGAGAGGGCGTTTACGATGTGGCTTTTCCAGGCCTTATAAGGAATGTGGAACAGCGCTATAAAGAGACTGGCTCTGAATCTATGAAACAGGAATACGAGAGCTTTATGCAGATCACTCCGTGTAAAGCATGTAGGGGACAGCGACTGAAGAAGGAGTCACTTGCGGTTACGGTAGCGGATAAGAATATTTATGAAATTACCAATATGTCCATTGATAAGCTGAAGAGATTTCTGGCAGAAATGCAGCTGTCTCCGCAGCAGCAGCTTATTGGAAAGCAGATACTAAAGGAGATCAGAGCCAGAGTTGGGTTCCTGGCAGATGTAGGTCTGGAGTACCTTTCCCTGGCACGTGCCACTGGTACTCTGTCTGGCGGAGAGGCACAGAGAATCCGTCTTGCTACCCAGATTGGTTCCGGCCTGGTCGGTGTTGCCTATATTCTGGATGAGCCGAGTATCGGACTTCACCAGAGGGATAATGACAGACTTCTTGGAGCTTTGATGCACCTAAGAGACCTGGGAAACAGTCTTATAGTGGTTGAACATGATGAGGATACTATGCGCGCAGCGGACTGTATTGTAGATATCGGACCCGGCGCAGGAGAACATGGTGGACAGCTTGTTGGAATGGGCACTGCTGAGGAACTTATGCAGAATCCGAAGTCCATCACAGGAGCTTATCTGAGCGGAAAATTAAAAATCCCGGTTCCGGAAGTACGAAAGGAACCTACCGGTTATCTGACTGTTAAGGGGGCGGCAGAGAATAATCTCAAACATATAGACGTGGATATTCCTCTTGGAATTATGACCTGTATTACAGGTGTTTCCGGGTCTGGAAAGAGTTCTCTGATCAATGAAATCCTTTACAAACATCTTGCAAGAGATCTGAACAGGGCCCGCGTGATCCCGGGAAAGCATGATGATATTATTGGAATAGACCAGTTGGATAAGGTAATTGCCATTGACCAGTCACCTATTGGCCGTACTCCACGTTCCAATCCTGCGACTTATACAGGGGTATTTGACCAGATCAGAGATCTTTTTGCTGCTACAGCAGATGCCAAGGCAAAGGGATATAAGAAAGGACGATTCAGTTTTAATGTAAAGGGCGGAAGATGTGAGGCATGCAGCGGTGACGGTATCATCAAGATTGAGATGCATTTCCTTGCAGATGTTTATGTACCATGTGAAGTCTGCAAGGGTAAGCGCTATAATCGGGAAACTCTGGAAGTGAAGTATAAGGATAAGAGCATCTACGATGTACTGAATATGACAGTTGAGGAGGCAATGACGTTCTTTGAGAACGTTCCATCCATCAGAAGGAAGATAGAGACCTTATATGATGTAGGGCTTTCCTATATCCGTCTGGGTCAGCCCTCCACCACTCTTTCCGGAGGAGAGGCACAGAGGATCAAGCTTGCCACAGAGCTGAGCAAGCGCAGCACAGGTAAGACTATCTACATTCTGGATGAGCCTACCACAGGTCTGCATTTTGCGGATGTGCAGAAACTGGTGGAGATTTTGCGTCGACTTTCGGATGGTGGAAATACGGTTGTTGTAATTGAACACAATCTGGACGTGATCAAGACCGCTGATTATATAATTGATATCGGACCGGAAGGCGGAGATGGCGGGGGAACAGTTGTTGCCAAGGGAACACCTGAAGAAGTGGCGAAGAATCCAGCTTCTTATACAGGACGTTATGTTGCGAAATATTTGAAGTGATTCTGATAATAAACCTCTTTCCAATTGAAGCATTTTTGTTTATAATGGTACGAAGACTATTAATTATGAAAAATCTATGAGACAATTATAAAGTCACATCTGCAGAATGTGGTGTTTATGATTACAGTTCGGAATGTGAATGGTAATCATTTACGGCACAATTCTTGCAGAGAAAAGTGTGATAAAGTGTTTTGAGAGAAAGGGGAATTTAATGCCTGCCAGTGATATTGAATTGACCTGGGAACCAGAAACAGTCAGGTATATTCCACTGGACGGGGGCTGGTAGTCAGTGAGCCGTCTATAGTGGTTTATGATAAGAACTCAGAGAAAATAAAAGCAATCGGTGAGGAAGCCAGACAGATGACCGGACATGTTTCATCAAATATGGAAGTAATCCGGCCAATCCGCCAGGGAGTGATCGTAGATTATACGGTTATGGAGAAGATGCTGAAGTATTTCATTTCCAAGGCAATGGGTCGCCATGCCTTTCGAAAGCCTAGAATCAGTATCTGTATCCCCAGCGGAATTACAGAGATTGAAAGAAAGGCAGTAGAGGAAGCTACTTATCAGGCCGGAGCAAGGGAAGTGTTTCTTGTGGAAGAGCCGATTGCAGCTGCAATTGGTGCCGGAGTAGATGTGACGAAGCCTTTTGGTAATCTGATCGTGGATATAGGAGGCGGAACCACTGATGTTGCCGTGATTTCCATGGCTGGTTCTGTTGTGTCTGCTTCCGTAAAGGTTGCCGGAGATAATTTCGACCAGGCGATCATGAGTTATGTGAGAAAAAAATCACAGCCTTTTTATTGGGGAAGAGGCCGCTGAGAACATAAAAATAAAAATCGGAACTGCCTGCCAGGAAGCATCTCCGCGGATGCTGGAGGTAAAAGGCAGAAATGTGATCACCGGACTTCCAAAGGTTGTAACTCTGACTTCTGAAGAAATCCGTATTGCATTGAGGGATGCTACCAATCAGATTGTGGAGACTGTGCATGGGGTTCTTGAAAAAACTCCGCCGGAACTGGCGGCAGATATTGTAGACAGAGGAATTGTTCTCACAGGTGGCGGAGCATTGCTCCATGGAATGGACACCCTCATTGAGCAGAAGACCGGCGTAAGCACTCTTACTGTGCAGGATGCTATGTCTGCGGTTGTGGTGGGAACCGGTAAATATGCGGAAGTAATTACCAGGATGGAAGAATAATCTGATTGCTTTGAAAAGCGTAAACAGTAACATATAATTTGGCTATTCTGTTTTTGCAAAAGATAAAATATTATGTAAACTATAATGAAAAGGGTACTGCGTTCTAGAGCGTGTTTGAAAAAGGCTTTCTGCAAAGTGGGGCGTGCAGATTGCGGGAATACTTTTTCAAACACATTCTAGCAGTGCCCTTTGGTTAGTGCTGGCGGCAGGAGAAGAACAAATGAGTGAGAAAGTTACAGGCTATATAGATCATGTCATATTCCGCAATGATGAAAATGGATATACAGTTATGGTTCTTAAGACCGCGGATTCAGAGGAAGAGCTGACTTGTGTAGGAACATTTCCTGACGTTACACAGGGTGTGACCATTGAAGCCGAGGGGAAGTTTTCCCAGCATCATATATACGGCAGACAATTTAATATCCAGTCTTATGCGGAAAAGGCACCAGAGGACACCCAGGCTATGGAACGTTATCTGGGTTCGGAGCGATTAAAGGGGGGTAGGTGCAGCACTTGCTGCCAGAATTGTGCGGTGTTTTGGCGAGGATACCCTTAGAATAGTGGAAGAAGAACCGGAAAGGCTGGCGGAAGTCAAGGGAATCAGTGAGAAGAAAGCCAGAGAGATTGCAGTACAGGTGACTGAGAAGGCAGATATGCGAAAAGCCATGATGTTTCTGCAGAAATATGGCATTTCCCTGAATCTTGGAGCAAAGATATATCAGAAATATGGTCAGTCCGTATACAGTGTGCTTCAGGAGAATCCCTATCGTCTGGCAGATGATATCTCGGGAGTTGGCTTTAAAATTGCAGACACCATTGCGTCACGTATTGGTATACATGCAGATTCAGATTACAGGATCCGCAGCGGTATGATGTATACTCTTCTCCAGGCTTCAGGAGAAGGACATGTATATCTTCCGAAGGACGAACTGTTTGACAGAGCTTCCCAGCTGCTTCAGGTAGATGTTTCTTATATGGAGAAACATCTGATGGATATGGCAATTGACCGGAAAGTTGTTTTAAAAGAGAATGACAGAGAGGTACTGGTTTATCCAAGCCAGTATTACCGCTTGGAACTGAATACAGCAAGAATGCTCACTGAATTAAATATCCGTTATCCACAGAATGAGCAGATGATGGAGCGAAGAATTGCCCAGATTGAGAAAGAAACAGGTACTGTTTTGGAGGAAATGCAGAAGAAGGCTGTTGTAGAGGCTGCTGGAAATGGCCTTTTTGTACTTACAGGAGGACCAGGTACCGGTAAAACTACCACGATCAATGCAATTATTCGTTTTTTTCGAGGGCGAAGGCGCAACTCTTCGTCTGGCAGCACCTACAGGACGCGCAGCCAAGCGAATGACAGAAGCTACAGGTTATGAAGCACAGACAATACATCGGCTTCTGGAATTGAACGGTGTGCCGGATGAGGATGGCAGAGAGTCTCAGGGTGTTCATTTTGAACGGAATGCAGAGAATCCGCTAGATACAGATGTAATTATTATTGATGAGATGTCTATGGTGGATATTTTTCTTATGCATTCACTGCTTCTTGCGGTGACTGCGGGAACCAGGATCATTCTGGTAGGAGATGAGAACCAGCTGCCAAGTGTGTAGGTCCTGGAAATGTGCTGCGGGATATTATTCAAAGCGGCGTTTTTCCAGTAGTAGAACTGAAGAAAATTTTCAGGCAGGCCTCTCACAGTGATATTGTAGTAAATGCACACAAGATCCATAACGGAGAGCAGGTTTCCCTTGATAACAAAAGCCGCGATTTCTTTTTCCTGAAGAGATATGATGCCGATATTATTATCCGCGTGGTCATCGCACTGATTCAGGAGAAACTGCCGAAGTATGTGGATGCAAGACCTTTTGAAATACAGGTTCTGACTCCAATGCGAAAGGGGCTTCTGGGCGTAGAGAGGATGAACCAGATCTTACAGAGATACCTGAATCCACCAGAATCAGGTAAAAAAAGAGAAAGAAATTGGAGACCGGCTTTTCCGTGAGGGAGACAAGGTTATGCAGATTCGGAACAACTATCAGCTGGAATGGGAAGTCCGGGGAAATACGGAATTCCTGTAGAAGAAGGGGTGGGCGTGTTTAATGGAGATACTGGCATTCTGAAGGAAATCAATGAATTTGCAGAGACTGCCACTGTGGAATTTGAGGATGGCCGTTTCGCTGACTATTCTTTTAAGCAGCTGGAAGAATTGGAACTTGCCTATGCTATAACCATACATAAATCCCAGGGCTCAGAATATCCGGCAGTTATTCTGCCGCTCCTTTCCGGCCCCAAGATGCTGATGAACCGCAATCTTTTGTATACAGGTGTTACAAGAGCACGGAAATGTGTTACTGTAGTTGGAAGTGAGGAGACTTTCGGGGAGATGATCCGCAATGAGAAGCAACAGAAACGTTACAGCTCTCTTTGGGCAAGGATACAGGAACTTTCTGGATCTGTTGTATCCAAGACGGTGTCCTCTGTGTCACAGGATTCTTAGGAACAGCCATCAGTTGATCTGTCTGGACTGTGCCGGAGATTTAAGACCTGTATCGGGGCCACGGTGTTACAAATGCGGAAAACCGGTAAATGGAGATGAAGAATACTGCAGGGACTGCGGCGCCCATCCAGGCGCTTTTGACCAGGGACGCGGATTTTTCTCTATGATGACCGGATGAGATACTCTATAATGAAATATAAATATTTTGGTTGTCAGGAATACAGCCGATTTTTTATGGAAAAGCATTGTATATCTACGGAAAAGATATGCTTGCATTATGGAAGCCGCAGATAATCATTCCGGTTCCGCTTCATAGAAGAAAACAGCGCATAAGAGGGTTTAATCAAGCTGAACTTCTGGCGAAAGAACTGTCCCGTTATGCTGGGATTCCTGTAGATACTGCTATTCTAAAAAAGTGCCATGCTACCCGATCACAGAAAAAACTGGATGCGGCTGAAAGAAAGAAGAATCTTCAAAAAGCTTTTCAGGTTGTAGGAAATCCTGCAGGAATGCGTATCTTGCTTATTGATGATGTATATACTACTGGAAGTACCATGGATGTGCTGGCAAAGCTTCTGCTGGAAAAGGGAGCATCCCATGTATATTTTCTCACGCTGTGTATTGGAAACAACAGGATAAAAAAATGCTTTTCATGGCATGGGATATATGATACAATCATCCTGTATGAGTATAGCTTTTCAGTCTTTAAAAGAAACGCATAAGGAGCCATTTATGATAAACGAAGAAAAAGTAAAAGATAATGGATCAGCTTGCTGTATATGAGAAACAGGAAGGCAGAAAGTATCTTCCAGTAAGCAAGTACTACAGGAGTGACTATATTGGTCTGGCGCTGATTAAGAATTTCTTTCTTGTAACAATTGGATATGGATTGATACTGGCTGTGATTGCAGCGTATAATTTGGAATATCTGCTGGATAATGTGCACAAGATGGATCTGATCTCTCTTGGAGTTGTAGTCCTGGGGGGATATATAGGGATATTGGTATTATATTCTGTGCTGACATATATCCAGTACACTGTGAAGTACCATAAGGCGAAGAAAGTGTAAAACAATATTACACTCAGCTGACGAAATTAGAGAAAATCTATACTCGTGAAGAAAAGAAATTCGCAGGACGTGAAATGTCAGGAGGATATAGAAAATGACAGCATTACTTGAGTTAAAGCAGAAAATAAAAGAAATATACGGACAGTATGAAATGTATATCCTGCCTGTAATGAAGTTTGTTCTTGCACTGGTTTATTTCCTGTGGATCAATGCGAATATGGGATATATGTCTCGCCTGAATAATGTATTTTTAGTACTGATCCTGGCATTGATCTGTTCCATTTTGCCGTCTTCCGCTATGATGTATATTGGTTTTGTGCTGATCCTTGTTCACAGTTATGCACTTGGAATTGAAATTGCGGCATTTATGCTTGTTCTGATCCTTCTGATGATGATCTTTTTCCTGAGGTTCAGTGGTGAACAGAATGTAACATTTGTATTTACACCGCTTTCCTTTGCATTCAGCCTTCCGGCATTACTTCCTATTGGAAGCGGACTTATGGAGAGCAGTTTATCTGCAATTCCGGCTGGCTGCGTGTGGTTATGTATTATTTTATCCGTTTTTTAAGATCACAGTCAACAATTCTTGTGAATCCGGATCTGGAGATGACAGATAAGCTGCAGATCATGGCTGACGGTCTGGTACAGAACTGGGGAATGTGGATTGCAGTTGTTGCTTTTGTAGCAGTTATCCTTCTGGTACATCTGATCCGTACCCGCTCTTTTGATCATGCATGGAGGATATCTATTATTACAGGCGGTGTTGCCTATGTGTTTATAATGCTTGTTGGAAGTTTTGGAATGAACCTGAATGCAACTGTTGCAATGATTCCGCTTCTGATCTGTACGATTGCAGCTGTTCTCCTGGCACTTGTGCTTGAGTTCTTTGCATTTGGAGGAGATTACAGCCGTGCAGAGCGTCTGGAGTATGAGGATGATGAGTACTTCTATTATGTAAAAGCAGTTCCCAAGGCTTCTGTTGCAACTTCCGAGAGAAGTATTAAGAAAATAAATGCAGAACCTGTTCGTGAAGAGCGCAAGGCAGAGGACAACTCTGGTACTTATGCCAATCCAATCTTCCGACAGGATGAGAAGCCTAAAAGAAAAAAAAGATTCCCAGTAGCAGACAGAAAGCCAAGACAGGCAGAGAAACCTGCTGCTAAGGATATTGATTTTGAAAAAAAACTTGAAGAATCTCTTAAAGATCTTTAAGGTTACTGCTTGGCAGTGAATGGTAACAAAGAAAGGAGTACACTATGCAGGATATGGCAGTCAGATTATCAGGATATTTGTCAAAACTCTCCCTGCCCAGTCTGGGAGTAACAGACATACTGAGATTGCCCTGATTTCCTTTTTATCTATCAGTTTATGGTGTGGATCAAGTTTACCCGCGCTTATACTCTGTTGAAGGGAATTCTGATAGTCCTTTTTATTTTATTTGCATATGTGTTGAAAATGAATACGATCCTTTGGATCATTAAGAATCTTTCTACTATACTTGCTTACCAGTGTTGTTGTTATTTTCCAGCCAGAACTTCGGAAAATGCTGGAGCAGCTGGGACAGAAGAAGTTTATGGCTTCTATTTTCCCTTTGATGCCGGCAAAGAGGTACAGGAAAGGTTTACGGATAAAACAATCAATGAGCTTGTGAAGGCATGTTTTGACATGGGAGAAGTAAGAACTGGCGCATTGATCGTCATTGAGCAGAATATCCGCTTAAGTGAATATGAGCGCACAGGAATCAATGTGGATGCAGTTCTTACAAGTCAGCTCCTGATCAATATTTTTGAACATAATACACCACTCCATGATGGCGCTGTCCTGGTGCGTGGCAATCGAATTGTAGCAGCTACCTGTTATCTGCCTCTTTCCGATAATATGGAACTGAGCAAACAGCTTGGAACCAGACACAGAGCTGGTGTGGGAATTAGTGAAGTAAGTGATTCCCTGACAATTATTGTTTCAGAAGAAACCGGGCAGGTGTCCATGGCCCAGAACGGACAGCTCAGCAGAGGTCTTACCAGTGCTGAACTGAGATCTGCATTGATCAAGGCTCAGAATAAAAAGGTTGTAACTAACAGTAAACTGCGTCATCTGTTGAAAGGAAGAATGAGACATGAAGAAGACAAAGCTGACTAGGAATTTTACCTTGAAGATCATGTCTGTTTTCATCGGATTTCTGATCTGGTTTATTGTGGTAAATGTGGACAATCCGGTATCCAGTAAAAAGTATCACCATTGCCGGAGAAAATGTAGAACTTCAGAATACGGCTTATGTGGATAGTGCCAACATGATGTGTATGCAGGATGATGATCCGGATCCTATAAGGGTTACAATCACAGGAGAGAGAAGACTTCTTTCCAGGATTACTCAGGCCAATATAACATTGACGGCAGATCTGCAGCAGGCAGGAAGCCTTGATACAGATCCGGTTATGGTTCCAATCACTGCCTCCTGTCCAGGAATCAGCCCCGAGAATATTAAAGTGACACCACAGTATCTCAGTGTCAGACTGGAAGAAGAAGTAACACAGGAGTTTCTGGTTAATGTAAATTACGGTTCCAGCCAGCCGGGCAAGGGGGCTACGAGGTTGGTTCCCAGACTGCAAGTCCGGAGAAAGTTAAAATTACAGGTCCGAAATCTCTTGTGAATAAAATTGATAAAGTAAATGCGACCGTTGATGTTGATGGCCGAACAAAGGATTTTTCCGAAGAGGCAGAACTGAATATTATTGATAAGAATCAGGACAGTCTTGCCGGAAGAATGGCTTATCTCACCATAGATAATACCAAAGTTGTTGTTACAACTAAATTTTGGAAGATTCGCACAGGCGTTAATATTGGTGCGGACTATGTAGGCGTGCCGGCAGATGGCTATCAGGTGGAGAGTGTGACTACTGTTCCGGATACTGTAAGTATTGTGGGAACAGATGAGGCATTGGAGACTCTGAAGCAGAATGACAACACGATCTGGATAGGCGGTACTGATATTGATATTACAGGAGAGACAACTGATATTGAGAAGAAAGTCAGTCTGAAAGATGTGCTTCCTGAGGATGTGAAGCTGACAAGCGGAACCAGTGAGGACGTTTGGGTTAAGGTAAGTATTTTACCTATTGGAAGTCATTCATATGGTCTTCCCTCCAATCAGGTTACGGTAGATAACCTTGCTGATAATCTTCTGGTAACATTTGGAACAGATAAGATTGAAATCCGCGTGAAAGCAACAGCTGGAGAGCTTGATGACTTTAATCTTGACGAAGTGAAAGCTTCTGTTGATCTGAAGGATATGGAAGTAGGAAGCTATCAGATTCCTGTGACTGTGAAGCTGCCTAAGGGATTTGAACTTCTGGATGATGTGGTTGCAGATGTGACTATATCAGAAGTTTCCAATTCAGATACTAATAATGAATGAGCTGTTGTTTACGGATAACGTTTGGCGAAATATATTGCCATGGATCTAGAGAACAGCAGCAATAAGGGAGAGAAACTATGGTAAGTGAGAAAGTAAGGGTGAACAATCCTTCCGGCCTTCATTTACGACCGGCAGGCATTCTTTGTAAGGGAAGCTATGAAATATAAATCTCTTATAACATTTCAGTATGGTCAGGGTCTGCCAATGCCAAAAAGCGTGCTCAGTGTTCTGGGCGCGTGTGTGAAATGTGGTGATGAGATTACTATATTTTGCGAAGGCGAGGACGAAACAGAGGCTTTAAGAAATCTTGTAACTGTTATCAACAATGGTTTAGGAGAATAAGATTTACAACGTTACAATAGGGAGGCATAAAAGTGAAAAAGAGAGTAGCAGCCGCAGTTTTAGGGATTATGTTAAGTGTGTCCATGGTTCTGGAAGTTCCAGCCGCAGCTTTGGATAGCGGATTTGAATCGGATTTACATCTGAACAGGCAGCAGATGTGCAAACAGAAGACGGAGCCGAAGCAGTACAGCCGTCTGAGGATACAGAGGTGCCTGCAGATACGGCAGCAGCTGAGGAGCAGCAGGTACAGGAAAGTCAGGACAAGGAAGAACATACAGACAGCGAAAATTCAGGAGAAAGTACAGATGGTTTTTCGATGGCTTTACTTCCGGTGAAACAGTGGAGGAGAATGGAAGTACTGCTCCGGTAGATGGATTTGAAGCTGTTCCTGAAGGCACATTGGATGGGACTCAGGAAGTACAGGCAGATAATTCAGACGGAGTATTTGACTGGAAAGAATGGGAGCAGACAGCTGATGGTTTTAAGCTTCGCAAGAAGAAATCAGCTGTAAAGTGCAGCTGCTGAGGCTCAGAATGTGGCTGGTTCTGATGAGATTCAGGCTTTTGATGAAGTCCAGGAGAATGGCGAAGCAGCAGGTACGGAAAGTGCAGAGGCTGAAGGGACAGCTGTCCAGACTGAATATTATACCGCAGCAGATGGCATTGTAGAGATTACTACAAGAAACGAGGCTGGAGCAGTTCATACAGGAAGTTATTTGTTTGATGCTAATGGATTTCTGGTTACCGGCATTAAGACTTTAGTTGGAACGGAGAGTGCAAATGGGGCTGTTGGTGAATTCTATTTTACAGCTTCCGATAGTGCACAGGCATATACAGAATATAATGGACAGGGTGCTGCACTGGTTCCGTGGAAGACCACACTTGGTCAGATGAAGAAGGATTACTGGCTGTGGAACAAAGAAAGCAGAAACTTCCATTATTATGGCGCAGATGGTAAGACATTAACCACTGCACAGTTAGATGAAGCCGCCAAGGCAAATAATACATATACAGGATATTATAAGATTAATGATGAGTATTATTGTCTGGATGAGAATGGAACACCACGTACATGGGGATGTTACTCTGACAGTAAACGGGTAGCTGCACAGTACTACTTCCAGCCAGCAGAAACAGATCAGGAAATTCCAGGAAAGATGTACCGTGATGGATGGAAGAGTTTTGCAGGAACAGCCGGTGAGCAGTGGAAATATTATGATTCCGGTGAGCTGGACAGCAGTAAGATTGGACAGCTTATGGTTCATGGCGTTATTGTAACAGATCTTGACGGACATAAAGATGCGGAAAATTCCTATCTGATCGATAAGAATGGCTATCTTCTTAAGAAGACTATGAAGAAAGCCACAGATGGCAAATATTATCTGACAGATAAGAATGGTTGCATTTATAAGAATCGTATTGTCACTTATAAAAAGAAACAATATTATGTAACAGAAACCGGTGCAAGAGCAACATGGAAAAAGGTATGGCACCGCTGTCCTGGGGCTGGAAACAGAATGTACTATTTTGGTTCTACTGCTGGCCGGATTGTGAAGAAAACCGGATGGCAGAAAGTAACCACCTCTAAGGGGAAATTCTATGGCTGGTTCCTGTTCAATAAAAAAGGAAAGCATTACGCCAATACACTGAGAAACGGATATTATTTCAAAGCTGACGGAAGACTTGCCAGCGGAGTTACCGTAATCAATGGCAAGAGTTATTTCTTTAAACCATCTACATCTAATACAAGAAATGGCCAGATGGTTAAGAATGAAATGTTTGTTTACAAGAAAAAAACATATTTTGCAGACTCTAAGGGTGTACTTCGCAAGAGCGGATGGCAGAAGATTGATGGAAACTGGTATTACTTCAAGAATATGAGTCTTGTGAAGAATGCATTCGTGAAGAAAGGCAAAAAAATACGGATATGTAGATGCTACTGGTAAGTTCACTACAGGCTGGGTGGTTGTAGACAATTCCCAGAATCTGGTTCGTTACATTAACCCGGATAAGAAGGGCTTTGTGCAAAATGAATCCAAGTGGATTGATGGCAAGCTGTATTACTTTGATAAGAATGGTTACAGAATCAATGACGTGACAAATATTTACAAATCCGGATATACAGTTGAAGTGGATCGTGTAAATGGTGTTATGACAATTTATGCAGATGCGAACCGTACAATTCCGGTTAAGACCATTCGTGTTTCAGTAGGAAATCCTGGAACCGATACTCCGACAGGTAGATATAAACTGACAAGATACAGCAGATGGCAGGCGCTTATGGGACCGTCCTGGGGACAGTATGGTACTCATGTAGATGGTGCTGGTCAGGGCGGAATTTTCGTCCACTCTATTGCATGCGGCTCAGCAAACAGCTATAATTTGCCGGTTAGTGCATATCTTAAGCTTGGAAGCCCTGCTTCCCATGGCTGTATCCGTACCTGTGTGGCTGATGCGAAGTGGGTATTTGAGAACTGCAATGGTTCCACTATTTATATTTTCGATGGAACCTATAAATCTGATGAAGTATTCAAAGGACCGCTGGGACGTCGCGCAATTACACCGCTGAAGGGAACTAAGAATGGTGGATACTATGATCCGACCGATCCGGCAGCTTAATAGCTTACTCTGAAAGATATTTGTTGATAAAAAAAACGACATAAAAAGCCAAAAAGAGTGTCTTAAAATTATCAGATTTGATGATTTTAAGGCACCTTTTACTGTTTTGGAGAATAACATTGAAATTTGAAAATGGAAACTGTATAATAACAAAGTAACACATTTTTTAACATCTTGTAAGAAACAAGCGAATAAGGGAAAACGGTAAACACTACTGGTCCGGTAAGGAACGTAACCTGAAACTGTTTATCAGGAGGAGATATGGGAAAATGGAAAAAATGGCTGTCTGCCGGTTTATTTACAGCTATGCTTGGAACTGCAATAATTGCAGGACCAACTGCAGATGTAAGTGCCAATGCAGGAAATAAGCCATATAATATTGAAAATGTTTCACCAGATGCGCATCTGGCACCAAGTGTAGGAGATTCCTCTTCCAAGACAAGCTCAAAGGCATGGCACAAAATTGACGGAGTCTGCTACAATGGAAGTGGAAAGAAAGTAGAAGGAGCCATTACCAGAGGTATGGATGTCTCAGAATGGGAGGGAAAGATCAATTGGAAGGAAGCCAAGAAAGATCTGGATTTTTGCCTTTGTGCGTATTTCCTATGGAACCAGACATCTGGATGATTATTATGCCTATAATATGACTGAGGCAGAAGCAGCAGATGTGCCGGTGGGAACTTATGTATACAGCCTTGCCAAGACAAACAAAGAAGCACTTGCTGAAGCGCAGCTGGCTATTCGTCAGATGCAGGGACATAAGGTTTCCTATCCGGTAGCTTTTGACCTGGAAGATGAAGCTACATTGGGAACCTTGACCAGAAAGGAAATTTCCCAGATTGCTCTCACATTCTGTGATGAGATCCGCAAGGCAGGATATACACCAATTCTCTACATGAATCTGAACTGGTATAATAATTTTGTAGACTGGAACGTTCTGGAAGGCTCCGGTCTGGATGTCTGGATTGCAAGCTACGGAGATACAATTCTTGCACCGAGCGCCAGCAAAATACAAATACACCATCTGGCAGTGCACAGCTGGTGATGAAGTTTCAGGTATGATCAGTACCAAGAAGCTGATCAGCGGTGTTCCAAAAGAGAACAATGTGGATCTGAACTTTGGCTATGTAGATTATACAACCAAGGTTGTTCCCAGATGGAATTCTCAGGAAGGCTATACCCTGCAAAACAGCCTTTATATTCAGATCCCACGCTTCACAAGAATGGCTGGGCCACTGTTAAAGGCAGAAAATATTACTACACAAATGATAAAAAAAGGCCAAAGGCTGGCTGGAAATTGATGGCAAGTATTACTGCTTTAGTTCCGTAGACGGACACTTATATAAAAGCAAGCTGATCAAGAAAGACGGCACTGCTTATTACGTGGACAAAAACGGCGTACGTGTAGAAAATAAAGTTGTGACAAAGAAAGGCAAGACCTACTATTTTCGGAGCAGATGGCAAAGCCCTGACAGGTATGCGCAAGGTGGGCAGGAAATATTATTATTTCAGCACTACATCCTTTGCCATGGAAAAGAATTACAAATATGTAGCAGCCAACGGCAGCATTTACTATTTTGGAAGTAAAGGTTACCGTGCAAAGAACAAGTTTATCACCCTCACAGAGAATGGCAGGAAGAATACTTATTATTTTGGAAAAATGGAAAGGCTTATAAGGGCTGGTACACTATCAAAGGAAAAAAATATTATTTCTACCGCGGAACGGTGCTGGCGCAGGAGTACGTGCGCAGAACGTGAGCCTGACCAGTGCAGATGGACTCGTTTCCGTATTTAACAAAAATGGTGTATGTACCAAACAATACAGATAGGATGACCAGTAACAGTAACCAATAATCTTGATTTATCAGACGGAATCATGTATATTAGAGCGTGTTTGAAAGATCTCCCACAAATTGTGACGCACATCTTGCAGAAAACCTTTTTAAACACGTTCCAAGAAGTCGATAAGACTGTAAATTTGACTGAATATAAAATGAAAGATAAATAAGGAGAAAAGAAAATGGGAAAAAATTAAAGTAACAAATTGTGATGATATTGAAGGATTAAAAGTAATCGAGCCAACCGTATTTGGAGATTCCAGAGGTTATTTTATGGAGACTTACAATTACAATGACTTCAAAGAGGCAGGAATTGACGTAGAATTCGTACAGGATAATCAGTCCAGCTCACGTTATGGTGTTCTTCGCGGTCTCCATTTCCAGCTTCATTATCCACAGGACAAACTTGTCCGCGTAGTAAACGGAGAAGTGTTTGATGTGGCTGTAGATTTAGAGAGGGCTCCAAAACTTATGGAAAATGGTACGGAGTTGTTCTTTCAGCAGAGAATAAGAAACAGTTTTTTTATTCCGAAAGGATTTTTGCACATGGCTTCCTGGTTCTTTCTGAGAATGCGGAGTTTACTTATAAATGCTCTGATTTCTATCATCCAAACGATGAGGGCGGACTGATCTGGAATGACAAGGACATTAACGTTGAGTGGCCGATCCCGGAAGGCATGGAGCTTATTTTCTCCGACAAGGATCAGAAATGGGGCAGCTTTAAGGAACTTAACAGATAGGAGACTGTAAATGCTTAAGTCTATTTTTTTCCCTGCCGGCGGATTTATATAAAAACCGCCGGCTGGTTATGAAAACTGGCAAAAAATGATTTCAAGACCCGATATGCAGGTTCTTATTTTGGAACCTTCTGGGCTTTCGTTCAGCCGGTGGTAACAATTCTGGTATACTGGTTTGTATTTTCAGTGGGGTTCCGGTCCAACACAGATGAACTGGGAGTCCCTTTTGTGCTTTATCTGGTAGCTGGTATTGTGCCCTGGTTTTTTTTTCTGATGCTCTTTCCGGAGGTACCAATTGCTTCTGGAATACAATTACCTTGTAAAAAAAAGGTAGTATTCAACATTAGTGTCCTTCCAGTGGTAAAAATAATTTCTGCTTTATTTGTACATGGCTTTTTTTGTACTTCTGGCAATTATTCTTTATATATGTAACGGAAGATTTCCTGACTGGTACTACCTTCAGATATTGTATTATAGTGCATGCGTCTTTTTTTCTTGTGTTGGGACTTTGCTATGCTACCAGTGCAATTGCAGTCCTTTTCCGCGATCTGAACCAGATTATTGGTATCGGATTACAGGTTGGAGTATGGCTGACTCCTATTATGTGGGTGTCAGAGAGCATGATCGGTACCAACAGCCTTCTATACAAAATTCTTCAGCTGAATCCTGTATTTTATATTGTATCAGGATATCGTGACGCATTTATTATCAAGCGCTGGTTCTTCGAAAGACCAGTCTGGACATTATATTTCTGGATATTTGCCATCTGCTGCTTCCTGTTTGGAAACTGGATCTTTAAGCGGCTTCGGGTTCATTTTGCAGATGTTCTGTAAATAGGAGAAAAGCAGTTATGAATCGAAATGTATTCAGCGAAGAGGGAAGGTAACGGCTCATGAGACATGTTCGATGAAGTACAGAACTGTAGAGGAACTGAGCAGTTATGAAGCGGATAGAAAAGAAAGGAAACAACGTGGAAAGTAAAAACGCCATTGAAATAAGAAATTTGTCCAAGATGTATAAGCTCTATAACAGACCACTGGACCGCCTGAAGGATTCTCTGGGGCTTAGTCGTAAGAAGCTGTATAAAGAACATTATGCACTTAAGGATGTTAGTTTTGATATTGGAGAAGGAGAATGCGTGGGTATCATCGGGACAAACGGTTCCGGTAAATCCACTATTCTTAAAATCATAACCGGCGTACTGGCTCCTACAGCCGGAACCGTAACCGTAAATGGAAGAATTTCGGCTCTTCTGGAACTGGGAGCCGGATTTAATCCGGAATATTCTGGTATGGAAAATATTTTCCTGAATGGTACCATGTTAGGCTTTTCCGAAGAAGAAATCAACGCAAGGCTGGATGAAATCCTCAGTTTTGCTGATATTGGTGATTTTATCCATCAGCCGGTAAAGACCTACTCCAGTGGTATGTTTGTACGCCTGGCCTTTGCTGTGGCTATCAACATAGATCCGGAGATCCTGGTAGTGGATGAAGCGCTTTCTGTCGGAGATGTAGTTTTTTCAGGCGAAATGCTACCATAAATTCGAAGAATTTAAGAAACAGGGAAAAACTATTTTGTTTGTAAGTCACGACCTGGGAAGCATTTCCAAATACTGCGATCGTGTTATTCTTTTGAATCAGGGTGTCATGCTGGACGGGGGCACGCCTAAAGCTATGGTAGACATGTATAAGCAGCTTTTGGTACATCAGGATCCGGTGAAACAGGCAGAAGGCTCAGAGACAAAGAAAGAAGACTGGAAACAGGGATTCCTTGTGAACCCAAACACATTGGAGTATGGGGAAAAACAGGCTGAGATCACAGACTTCGTTGTAATGGATTCCAAGGGACTTCAGACCAACACGATCGAGAAGGGGTCTAAATTTCAGATTAAAATGCGCATTCATTTTCATGAAAGCATTCAGCAGCCTATTATGGCTTTCACGTTCAAGAATATTCAGGGGAACTGAGATCACAGGAACCAACACTATGTATGAAGGTGTGAATGTGGAACACACAGACGCAGGGGATGAGTGTGTAGTGGTTTTTGAACAGAAAATGGATATGCAGGGTGGGGGAATATCTTCTCTCCTTTGGCTGTACCGGCTATCGGAATGGAGATTTTACCGTATTCCATCGTTTATATGATGCATGCAACATAACTGTGGTTTCTTCCAAAAATACAGTTGGATTCTACGATATGAATTCCAAAGTGTGGATAGAGGAATAATAAAATATGCAGGAAAAAATCGGAAACGTAACATTAGATTATGAATATTACCCAGGCGAGGATCTGTACAGCGATGGTCCTGTGGAAGAAGAACTTCTGGAAATTGCGAAAAATTATCAGGAGAAGGAACTAAACCAGTTGATCTATGAGCGAAACAGCTGGCCGGTCCTTTATCATTTTTCACATATTCGTCAGAACATTCTGGAGTGGCTTCCTATCACAAAAGAACAGAAAGTTCTGGAAATCGGGTCCGGATGTGGACCGATCACAGGAGTTCTCGCGCGAAAAGCCAAAAGTGTCACCTGTATCGATCTGTCAAAAAATGCGCAGCACCATCAATGCATATCGAAATCGCGAATGTGATAATGTGAAAATTATGGTAGGAAATTTTCAGGATGTGGGAGAGTAGCCTTACTGAGAAATATGATTACATTACCCTGATCGGTGTGTTTGAATATTCCCAGGGCTATATCGGGACTGCACAGCCTTATGTGGAAATGCTCCGACGCATTGCCCGCCATCTGGCACCGGGAGGCAGAATCGTGATCGCGATTGAGAACCGGCTTGGTCTGAAATACTGGGCTGGCTGCACCGAAGATCATGTGGGAAAATATTTTGAAGGACTGGAGAACTATCCAGATACCAGAAGTGTGCGGACTTTTTCCAGAAAGGAACTGTCTGATATTATTGATCAGGCTGGTGAATTTAAGACCACTTTCTATTATCCATACCCGGATTATAAATTCCCGATGACTATTTATTCAGACAAGCGTCTGCCGAAGAAAGGCGAGCTCCGGGATAATTTCTGCAATTTTGACCGTAACAGAATACAATTGTTCAATGAGGGAAAAGTATACGATTCCCTCACTGATGCAGGACTTTTTCAGGAATTTTCCAATTCATTCCTGGTGATCGTGGAAAGGAAGGAAAACAAATGAAAGAGATTATTTTCAGTAAATATTCCAATGAAAGAAGCCGTTCCTTCGCAATCCGCACTGACATTGTGGAAGAAGATGGGAAAAGATGGCTGGAGAAAAAAATGGCTGTATCCGGAAGGAAAAGAACACGTTCTTCGTATGAAAAAATGGAATCAGAAGCTTGATCAGATGTATGGGGAAGTTCCGTTTCTGAGCAACAAGTGTGAGATAGGCGAAGACTGTGCTTATTTTGAGTATCTGGAACAGGAGAATCTTGCAGAATATCTGGATGATCTGCTGGGAAAGGGAGAAAAGGAAAAAGCTGAGAAAATTTTCACAAAATATCTGGAAAATGTACAGAAGCTTCACAGCAAGAAGCCGTTCACAATAACTGAGGAATTCAAAAATGTTTTCGGTGATGTGCCTATGCCTGGCGGACTGACATGTACAGATGTTACGAATATTGATATGATTTGTGACAATGTTGTAATGACCAGTCCATATACGCTTCTGGACTATGAATGGACATTTGAGTTTCCTGTTCCCTGTGAATTTGTACTGTATCGGATCATCCATTACTATATACAGACGCATAAAGTGCGTGAAGTGCTGAATGCAGCCGGATTTTTTATGAGAAATTTGGTATTTCAGAAGTGATGAGAACCAGTTTTTCCAGAATGGAAAGCGGTTTTCAGGTATATATTACAGGCACGCATGTTCCTATGAGGGAGATGTATGCCACAATGACTCAGGGGTGGAATATCTGTCCCTGAGTAATCTGGGACCGCTGCAGGTATATTTCGCAGAACAAAGAGGTATGTATTCCGAAGCAAGTTCTGTAAAAAGGCCTATTATGGCTGGAAAGGTAAAATGTACCTTGAATCTGCCGAAAAGCTGCAGGTTTATAAGAATTGATCCAGGTGATCATCCATGTACGGTACATCTTGCAGCAATCCGCTTTGACAGGATGCCTGCTTCCCTGGAAGGGGTTCTGACACCCGATGGAACAATCTGCGGCAGCTGGGCCTTCCTTTCACGGTTTGATCCCTGCATTGTAGATATAGAGGTTCCGGAAGGTGCTAAGAATCTTACACTGAATCTGGAGATTGATGAGGCAAAAGAAGATATGCTGAATGAGATCTGTTCCCTTGAGGTGAGAAGTCACAGTCTTAAAGGAGTGCTTGGAGAGCGGGCGAGAGAAGCAGTGGGCCGTCTGAAAAATGGTCGGGAATCTTCTGCAAAGAAAGGAAAGTAGAATGAATCAAAAGGTAATGCTGGTTGAAAAAGAACGGTTTCTTTTGAATGATAATTGCAAATATATGATCACAGGAAGGGTTTCAAAGGAAGCAGATATAGAGTGTTATCTGGACGGTATCCGCCTTCCTTCTGAGACAAACCTGATTACTGTGATGACTGGATTTATGAGGGCTGTGGAGACGAAAAATCCAGGAGGCAAATGGGTGGAGGTACTAGTTACCCTGCCTGAAAATCTGCAGAATTACAAAAAAAAACTTGAGGTATACGCTGTTAACGGAAAGGAGCGTTTCCTCTGGTATAAGATGAAAACCCCGGATCTTATGAGAAAACAGGGAAAACCTCAGCTTTTTGTAGATGGGGAATCTATAGTCAGAGAGCAGAAGAAGGTGATACTTGCCGGCTGGGCGGTAGGAACTACACCGGTTTCCCCTGCAGGTATATGATGAAAATAAAAAGCCTGTGAAAATAACCCTGAAGCGGAATACCCGAATGGACGTGGCAGAAATGTTTCGGGAATGTGAAGTGAATAAGGATTGCGGATTCCATATCCAGGCAGAAAATGTATCTGGAAAGAAGGCTTATCTTGTTGCAAAGGATGAGAACGGAAAAAAGGCAGTCTACCAGATTGGTATTTCAAAGGGCGAACGCTTTAAGGCAAAAAGCCAGCCTTTATTCGAAAAAGGCAATGGAGAATTATCGTTCCAATGGTATTCATACTGTAATTCGTAAATCTCTGATCAAGCTGGAAGCATTGAGCAAGGGAGACGGTCTTTACCAGACCTGGTTGAAGGAGAACAGGGTTACTAAGAAAGAACTGAATCAGCAGAGAAAGACTGTTTTTCAGGAGAACATTAAGTTTAGCCTTGTGGTCCCTCTCTATAAGACGGATAAGTATCTTTTGAAGGCTCTTGTGGATTCTGTGCTGGCGCAGACATACAGCAACTGGGAACTCTGCCTTTCAGATGGAAGCGGAGCAGATTCTCCGATCCGCAGCATTCTGGAAGAGTATCAGAAAAAAAGGATCCAAGGATCAAAGTTGTTTTCAATGAGAAACAGCTGCAGATTTCAGACAATACAAATGCTGCTATTGGAATTGCCACTGGAAATTATATCGCATTTGCAGATCATGATGATACTCTGGCAGAGGAAGCTTTTTTATCAGATGGCAAAGGAGATCTCACAGCATCCGGAGGCGGATCTTATTTATTCTGATGAGGATATTATTGATATAAGAGGAAATCGGCTTTTCCCTCATTTTAAGCCGGATTTTAACCCTGATTATCTGTGCTGCGTAAATTATATCTGCCATCTGGTGGTTGTAAAGAGAACACTTCTCGACCGAACAGGACTTTGCGGCCAGAATATGACGGTTCCCAGGACTTTGATTTTCTGCTTCGCTGCACGGAGCATACAGACAGTGAGAAGATCCGCCATATTCCCAAAATTCTGTATCACTGGAGAAGCCATGAGGGTTCCACTGCGGGCAATCCGGATGACAAGCCATATGCAGTGATCGCAGGAGAAAAGGCTCTTTGCAGGGCATTATGAGCGCATGGGAATTAAGGCAGAGGTGGAATACACTGGATGCCCGGTCGTTTTCAGAACCCATTTTGTTATAGAGGGTGACCCGAAGGTATCAATTCTGATTCCGAATAAGGATCATACAGAGGATCTGAATAAATGTGACTTCCATTCTGGAGAGGAGCACCTGGAAAAATATCCAGATTATAGTAATTGAGAATAACAGTGAGAAGGAAGAGACCTTCCACTATTATGAGGAACTTGAGAAGCGGTATCCTCAGGTAAAAGTGGTTACATGGGATGGTCCCTTCAACTATTCAGCAATCAACAATTTTGGTGCAAAATATGCGGATGGAGATTATTTACTTCTGTTGAATAATGATACAGAGGTTATTACTCCAGAGTGGCTGGAGAACATGATGGGCTATTGCCAGAGAGGATGTAGGCATTGTAGGCGCCAAGCTCCTTTATCCGGATAATACGGTTCAGCATGCTGGTGTCGTGGTAGGAATCGCAGGTTTTGCAGGACATATTCTTACCGGATATGACAGATATGCCACAGGATATTTGTGGAGACTGGCAACTACACAGGATGAGAGCGCAGTAACAGGCGCCTGTCTGATGGTGAAGCGAAGCGTTTTTGAGGAACTTCATGGGCTGGATGAAAGCTTTGCAGTGGGACTGAATGATATTGACTTCTGTCTTAGGGCAAGGGCACTTGGTAAATTGGTTGTATTTACTCCGGAGGCCTGCCTGTACCATTATGAATCTAAGTCACGCGGACTGGAGAATACGCCGGAGAAGAAGGCGCGTCTTCAGAAAGAGGTGGATCATTTCCGGGAACGTTACAGAGATTTTCTGAAAAAAGGGTGATCCGTATTACAATCCGAATCTGAGTCTTGTGAGAGGAGATTGTGCATTCAGGATGGCGTATGAGAAGAAGGATGAAATAGTTTGATGCAGAACTAAGATAAAAACCCAGTCGGGAGAGGAAGATACCCTGTCCTGACTGGGTTTATTATTATAATTTTACAATTTTCACGATCCTCCAGATCAGAAGAATCAAAAGAAGTAAGAATACACCGGCAATTACAAAATATGGAATTTCGGTGTGATTATCGGAGTAGTCCTTGGCAGCCTGCATGTGCTGCTGACCTTCCTGGACGGAGGCAGTATCATCAGACTGAACAACTTCAAGGACTGCAGATCCCACAGAAGTGCCGTTAAAAAGGTAGGTGCGGTCGATCTGGTCGCCGTTCTGGGGAATCTTCTGTGGTAAGGCTATCGGCACCGGTGCCGGCTGGAACTACTACATCACCGCCGGAGATAATGCTGAAATCGCTGTCTCCAAGGGATAAAGTTACAAACTGATCGAATCCATAATTGAGAATAGAGGCTGCATCAGGAGCTGTCTGACCGGAAGCACCTTTCAGGACTACGCTGATCAGAGTCATGCCATTTCGCTGGGCTGCACATACCAGTGTACTTCCGGAGGCTTCCGTATAACCTTCCTTACCGCCGATACATCCTTCATAAAATCCGGTGCTGCCAGTATCTGTCATGGTGAATTTGCTGGTCAGGTTACGGGCTGCCGCTTTATTGGTGGCAGGGATCGTGTAGCTGGTGGCTGCTGCGATGGTTCTGAAAGACTCATTCTGGATGGCGGCCTGCATGATCAGCGCCATGTCGTGGGCCGTAGTGTGCTGGTTGTCATCCGGAAGTCCGGTGGGATTCGTGAATACGGTATTGGTACATCCAAGCTCCTGCGCTCTGGTATTCATCTGCTGGACAAAGCCGTCTACAGAACCGCCTACATGCTCTGCAATCTGCAGTGCAATATCATTGGCAGAGGCAACCATAATGGCATACAGGCACTGCTCTACAGTGAAAACCTCATCAACCTGTGAGGAAATACTGGCACCGCCGTCTGTGACACCAGAAACTCCGGTAGCGGTCATGGTAACCTCATCTGTGAGCTGTGTATTCTCAAGAGCCAGAAGACAGGTCATGATCTTGACTGTACTTCCGGGGAAAAGTACTTCGTCTGCATTCTTGGAATAGAGAATGGTATTGGTGGTATTCTCCATGACTACAGCCGCTTCAGAAGAAATATCGGAAGCCTGGGGCCATCCGGAAATGGAATTGGTAGATATGGTACCGATGCTTCAACTGCTGCACTCTGGTCTGCCTCTTCTGCAGATATGGGAACCTGGAAAAGAAGAGATGCAAAAAGACCAAGAGCCAGAAAAACTGAGGTTATCTTTTGCTTTTTCATAGTATAATGAACTCCTGTATTAAAATAAGGGTATCTGCAGTGATGTCTGAGAACAACATCGTAACACTCTTTCTGACAGTGCAGATACAATTCTGTTGCAAGTATAACATATAGTATATTTTTCCTGTAAAATAGAAAAATATAATACAAATATAATCATATCCTAAAATGTGGTTCAATTCAACCTTTCTTTTACAGCTTCCTTGCAAAATTGTTTCTTCAATGTTAAAATAGGGTCATTATAAAAGCAAAGGATTTTAATATGAGCGATAAAAAACGGATCAGAGGGACGGATCCAGTGGTCTCGTTTCTTCAAAAAAAAATTATCTCCTTACATGATCCAGAAGGGACCTTTTATATCTGAAGCATTATGGTCCCAGGGAGTTCTGGATACGGCTGCACGAGCGCTTTGAGCCGGAGGAGATCCCTTCTGGTCCCTGGTACGCGGCATATGTGCCGGACCAGACGGTCCTTGACAAACAAAGAAAGAAAAAATTTGCTTACGCACCTCTTATCAGCGTGGTAGTTCCGGCTTATCGTACTCCGGAATTATTTTTGCAGCAGATGATCGATTCATTGGAAGCACAGACCTATGAGAACTGGGAGCTTTGCATTGCCAATGGAAGTCCGGAAGATCAGTCTATGAGAAAAGTGCTGGAAGAATACAGCAGCAGGGACAGGAGAGTACGCTGGCAGGAGCTTACTGAGAATAAAGGAATTGCAGAGAACACCAATGCTGCATTTGCCATGGCAAAGGGAGAATTTGTAGGGCTTCTGGATCATGATGATCTTCTTGCGCCAAATGCTCTTTACGAGGTTGTGAATGCACTGAACCAGCATGAGCACGGGGATGCAGTATACACAGATGAGGATAAGGTGACTGCTGAACTGGACGAGCATTTTCAGCCGCACCTGAAGCCCGATTTTAATATTGATCTGCTTCGTTCCAATAACTATATCTGTCATTTTTTTGTTGTGCGGCGGCAGCTTGTAGAAGAAGTGGGCGGATTCCGCAGGGAATTTGACGGAGCACAGGACTATGATTTTATTTTCCGATGTGTGGAAAAAGCCAGGGAAGTGGTGCATGTACCGGAGATTTTGTATCATTGGCGTACCCATAAGGCGTCTACTGCTGATAATCCTGCAAGTAAGATGTACGCTTTTGAAGCAGGCAAACGCGCTATCGAGGCACATCTTGAGAGGACTGGAGTAAAAGGCACTGTAAGCCATACTCCAGATCTTGGATTTTACAGAGTGAAATATCCTGTACAGGGACATCCGCTTGTTTCCATTATCATTCCCAATAAAGACGAGAAGGAAACTCTGGAGAAATGCCTGGAATCTATTAAGAAGAACACACTCTACGACAATTATGAGATTATTATCGTGGAGAATAACAGCACTACAGATGAGATTTTTGATTATTACAGGAAGATTTCAGAGGATCCCAGGATCCATCTGATCTGCTGGAAAAAGGAATTCAACTATTCCGCGCTCAACAACTTTGGGGTCAAAAATGCCAGGGGTGAATATCTCCTTTTTCTGAATAATGATGTAACGGTCATTACAGAGGACTGGATGGGAGAAATTCTGGGTGTGTGTCAGCGAAGAGAAGTGGGAGCAGTAGGCGTGAAACTGATCTATCCGGACAATACAATCCAGCACGCTGGCTGTGTGATCGGGATGGGTGGTATTGCGGGGCATATGTTCGTAGATATGCCTGCGGACCGTACCGGCTATCTTCACAAGGCGTCTGTTTTACAGGATATGAGTGCTGTAACTGCAGCCTGTATGATGATGAAGCGCAGTGCTTTTGATAAAGTGGGCGGCTTCACAGAAGAACTTGCAGTTGCTTTTTAACGATGTGGATTTATGTCTGAAGACTACGAAAGCAGGTTATCTGGTGGTTTATGATCCTTATGCAAGGCTTTACCACATGGAGTCCAAGACCCGCGGAGCAGAGAACAATGAGGTGAAAGTCAGACGTTTCCAGCGGGAAATCGAATATATGAGATGTAACTGGATCGATATTCTGAAGAACGGTGATCCCAATTATAATAAGAATCTTTCCCTGACCAAGTGGAATTATTCTTTAAGACCACTTCCGGGCATGACCGGCAAAAAAGGAGGAAGATTAAGAAGACATTATGCAGGAAGTATCAGTCATTATTCCCAATTATAATGGGATGGCATATCTGGAGGGTGTGCTTTCAAGCCTGGAGCAGCAGGAGTTTCAGAATTTTGAGACCATTCTGGTGGACAATGGATCTTCAGATGGAAGCGTTGCCTTTGTAATGGGGAATTTTCCCTGGGTACACATTGTGGAGCTGCCAGATAATTTCGGCTTTTCAAGAGCTGTAAATGAGGGGATTTATGCATCACGGACACCTTATGTGCTCCTTTTGAATAACGATACAGAAGTAGATAAGAATTTTGTGGGAGAAATGCTGGCGGCTATAAAGCGTCATAAGAAGGCCTTCTCCTGCAGTGCAAGGTTGATTTGTTATCATGACCGGGATAAACTGGATGATGCAGGGGAATTATTATTCTGCTCTTGGCTGGGCATATGCCCGGGGCAAAGGGAAAGATATCCATTCCTTTGAGAAGGAGGGTCGGATATTTGCTTCATGCGCCGGTGCAGCTATTTACCGTAAGAAGGTTTTTGAGAAAATCGGATATTTTGATGAAGAGCATTTTGCATATCTGGAAGATATTGATGTGGGCTATCGTGCCAGAATCTTTGGATATGAGAACTGGTATGTGCCAACTGCACTGGTCTATCATGTGGGCAGCGGAACAAGCGGCTCCAGATACAATCAGTTTAAGACCAGATATTCTTCAAGAAATAATATTTATCTGATCTACAAAAATATGCCGGTTCTTCAGATTATTTTGAATCTTCCTTTTCTGGTGCCGGGCTTTGGCATGAAGATCCTGTTTTTTTTTCCAGAAGGGAATGGGCAGGGAGTATGTGGCAGGAATTAAAAATGGGTTCCAGATCAGTCACAGAAATAAAAAAAGTGAAGTTCCACATGAGAAATCTTGGAAGATATGCACGAATCCAGCTGGAATTGTGGTGGAATATAATTTACAGATTTATGGTATAAAAGTTTGTGCAGAAGTGATTCGTTAGTATTTCGTAACTATTTTTCACATTAATGTATGAAGAATTTATTGCAATTCTGTTTTATCTATTATAAGATAGAGAAAGTCACAGACCAGATAGTGCTTAAAGCGTGAGATGTGGATGAAACGCGCAGCAGGAACAGGTTTGTGAAGGTTGCTGTGAGTGACAGAACCAGCAACATGCGAAGAAGGGCAGAGGTGGCAGAGATTGATTAAAGATAATCAGAAGAACTTCAGTCGGCTCCATGTCGTTATAGATGCCTGTGTAATTACGTTATCTTATATGTTTGCCTGGGCGCTGAGATTTATCGGACCTTTTGCGGCAAATGCAGTCGGGCCAGAAGCTTCCAGCAGTATATGTCTGCACTGGTATTTATCCTGCCGGCATATATTCTGCTGTATCATGCGTTTTCGCTGTATGAACCAATGCGGATGCAGGGAAGACGTCTTGTGCTGTCTAATATTGTGAAAGCCAATTCTCTTGGTATTCTGATCACTACATTTATTTTGTATACCATTGAAGAAGGCGATATTTCCCGTTCCGTACTGTATATGTTTTACGGAATCTGCATTGTAGCAAGCTGGGGAGCAAGAATGTTCATTTTCTACAGCCTGCGCAAAATGCGAAAGAAAGGACTGAACCAGAAACAGGTAGTGCTGGTTGGGTACAGCCGGGCAGCAGAAGAGTATATTGACCGCATTCAGCAGAACCCTCAGTGGGGGATATGTGGTAAGAGGCATTCTGGATGACAATATTACTGCAGGTACCATGTATAAAGGCGTCAAGGTGATCGGAAGAATCGCCAATCTAAACGTGATCCTGCCGGAGAGCAGGCTTGACGGATTGCGATTACACTGGGATTAAGTGAATATTACCGACTGGAGGAGATTGTAGCACTTTGTGAGAAATCAGGAGTGCATACAAAATTTATTCCGGATTATAATAAGATTATTCCTACGAAACCATATACAGAGGATATTCTGGGACTTCCGGTGATCAATATCCGGTATGTTCCCCTTAGTAATACTTTTAATGCCATGATAAAAGAATAATGGATATCTGTGGCTCCATTATTGGAATCATTGTGGCGTCGCCAATCATGCTGGTACTATGTGCGCTGATAAAAGCTCACTTCTCCTGGACCGCTGATCTACCGTCAGGAACGTGTGGGTCTCCATAATCAGACTTTCTGGATGTATAAATTCCGTTCTATGGAGATTCAGCCGGAGGCAGAGGAGAAGAAAGCCTGGACAGTAAAAAATGATCCCAGGGTTACAGCAATCGGCAGATTTATGCGAAGAACCAGCCTTGATGAACTTCCCCAGCTTTTTAATATTTTAAAGGGAGATATGAGTCTGGTAGGGCCAAGACCTGAGAGACCATTTTTTGTGGAAAAGTTCCGTGAAGAGATTCCGAGATATATGGTGAAGCACCAGGTAAGACCCGGGCTGACCGGATGGGCACAGGTAAACGGATACAGAGGTGACACTTCCATCCGCAAGAGGATTGAGTGTGATCTTTACTATATCGAGAACTGGACTGTAGGGCTTGATATCAAGATAATGTTTATGACGATCTTTAAAGGATTCATTAATAAGAATGCGTATTGAGAAAGGAAAAAAAAATGGCAAGACCTGGTAGAAAAAAAGAGGACTGCTTTGTTTATTGTGGAAATTATCTGTCTTTTGCTGTTTATTGGCGGATTGTATGTATATGGACAGATTGATTCCAGATTGAACAAGATTGAGACACCTCAGCTGGATGAGAGCAAGATTGTTACGAATGTGACAGCACCACAGATGTCTGGCTATACAACTTATGCACTTTTCGGAATCGACCAGCGTTCCAAGAATGCTGCGCTTGATGCACAGAACAGTGATACCATTATCATTGCAAGTATCAATAATGATACCAAAGAGGTGAAGCTTGCTTCCGTATATCGTGATACTCTTCTGGATATTGGAAATGATACTTATACCAAGGCAAATGCTGCTTACGCATATGGTGGTCCGGAACAGGCCATTTCCATGCTGAATACCATGCTTGACCTGAAAATTACGGATTACGTAACTGTTAATTTTAATGCAATGGTAGCTGCAATAGATGCACTTGGCGGTCTTGATATTCCTCTTTCCTATGCGGAAATGGTGTTTATGAATGACTATTGTATAGAAACTTCCCAGGAGACCGGCAAAAGTTACACGCCAGTAGAACTGCCGGATCCCAAGCCGGAGAACGAGGAGGAAATCCTTGGAACATACCATCTGAATGGTGTACAGTCAGTTTCTTACTGTCGTATCCGTTACACTGCAAGCATGGATATGGGACGTACTGAGCGTCAGCGCCGTGTGATCGGAATGATGGTTGACAAAGCAAAGGCAGCAGGAATTACCACCATTTTTAATATTATGGACGAGGTATTTCCTATGATTTCCACATCTATCACGAAGACTGAGATTCTGAACCTGATTCCGACGCTGATGGGGTATAACATTGCAGATACTACCGGTTTCCCAGCCAAGTACAAATTTGCGGATGTGAAGAAGGCCAGCATGGTTGTTGCAGACACGCTGGAGGCTAATGTAAAGGAACTTCATAAGTTTCTGTATGGTGCTGACGAGAATTACCAGCCGTCACAGAACATTGTGGAGGCGAATGCCCGGATCATTGAGCTTGTAGGCGGTGCAGATACCTTGGTTGACCAGTCTCCGATTGCAAGTAATGAAGCAGGAAATTCTTCTGATATTGTATGGCAGGGTGACGGAAGCGGAAACTATGATTACAACGATTATGGTGGAAGCGATTACGACAATAGCTATGATAACAGCTACGACAACAGCTATGATAACAGCTACGACAATAGCTATGACAGCGGAAACGACTATAGTGGAGACTATAGCGGCGATTATAGCGATGGCAGTTATGACAGTGGAAGTGATTCTGGAAGCAGTTACGATAATGGAGGAGACTACAGCGGCGGAGATTATAGTGGAGACAGCTCCGGCGATGGCGGTTTCGAAGATGGAAGCGGATATTGATCAGTAGATAAATATTCCATGATTGAAAATTTAAAGGGACCATCCGAAAGGAAGTGGTCCCTTTTTCGCGAAAAGGATGTGCGCTCTGCCAGCATTGTTACCATATTGCGAAAGTATATTTATTCGTGCAGAACCCGAAAGAGGAGAGATACTATGGAAACAGTTGACATAATTATTCCCGCATACCGTCCGGGAAAAGAATTTGAAAATTTGTTGGATTCTCTTTCCACACAGAATTATCCAGTGGAAAAAATTCTTGTTATGAATAAAGAAGAGAAATTCTGGAACACGGCCTGGGAGAAAAAATTTCCAAAAGTGAACGTGGTACATTTAAAAAAGGCGGATTTTGACCACGGTGGAACCAGATGCCGGGGAGCAAGACTGTCTGATTCAGATATTATGGTATTTATGACTCAGGATGCAGTTCCGGCAGACAGAAATCTGATTGGAAATCTGATCCGTCCCCTGCAGGAAAATTCCAAAGTTGGAGCTGCCTACGCAAGACAGCTGGCTCGGGAGGACTGTGCTTACCTGGAAAAATACACCAGAAGATTTAATTATCCGGAAACTTCTTCTATAAAATGGGAAAAAGATACTGGCATATATGGAATAAAAACTTATTTTTGCTCCAATGTGTGTGCAGCTTATAAGAAAAGTATTTATGAGGAAATTGGCGGTTTTGTAAAAAAAGCTATTTTTAATGAAGACATGATTTATGCAGGAACTATGGCAAAGCGGGGGATATGGAATTGCCTATGCTGCAGATGCCTGTGTGATCCATTCACACAATTATTCATGCAGACAGCAGTTTCACCGGAATTTTGATCTGGGTGTTTCCCAGGCAGATCATCCGGAGATTTTTGAGGGAGTACCATCAGAGGGAGAGGGACTTCGCCTTGTGAAAAAGAGCCTGGCTTATCTTATAAAAAAACAGGGCATATCTGGCTGGTTCCCAAGCTGGCAGGGCAAAGTGGCTTCAAATATATGGGATATTTTCTTGGAAAAAAGATTTAAAAAGCTGGCGAAAAAGGTGGTTTTGGTTTGTACTATGAACCGTGAATATTGGAAAACGAGTAACTGTTCAGTGTTTTTACAGTTATGCACTTCGTGAACAGGGACTGTGGCTATGAAAGGTGACACTTTTTTTCGTGTCACCTTTTCTTAATGAATCTATCACATTTTCAACACAATTGCTTGCTAAACTTGTATCATAAATAAAAGAAAATGTTACAGAATGCTGCAAATTCCAACGTGAACAGCAGCACTGTTTATGAACATAGAAGGGAGCAGAAAATGAGTGATGAATGGAATTTGGGACAGGAGCCAGAGAAAACGGATGGCGGCTCCCAACAGCCAGAGAATACAGATGAATCCGGAACGGTTGTATCGGATCAGACAGCGGCCCCCGAAGATGAACTGAATGAAAATGTAACTTATCATTACAAATATACCAGCAGCAGAAATTCAGATGGTGCAGGAAGCACAGACAATGGAAATTATTACGCTTCCAGCAACAATTCAGATACTTCCGGAAATTCATCCAAAGACAGCGGTTTTGAGTCCCAATCTTCGGAACCCAGATATGCGCATTATCAGGTTGATGAACAGGAGAAGAAGCCTGAGGAAAAAAAAAAGAAAGGAAGACATCACAGACTTCATAATGATAAGGCAGCATCTTCCGGTTTTGGAAGGAAAGCAGGAAATACTATTACGCTGGCTGTGATTTTTGGTCTGGTGGCAGGTCTGGTATTTCAGGCAGTGAATATGGTGTCGGATAAATATTTTAAGAAAGAAACTCAGACTGCAGTAGGGTCTGCAGCGACACTTACTTCTTCAGCATCTGCCAGTACCACGGCAGAAGAAAGCACAGATGCAGGCGAAGGCATCAATGCAGAAATCGTAGCAAATGAAAAAAAGGTCCCGTTGCAGGGGTTGCCCAGGCTGCAATGCCCTCAGTCGTGGCAATCACTTCAGTAAGCATGCAGGAAATTCGCAGCTTTTTTCGGCTATGGAATGGAATATCCCAGTACAGGAAGCGGTTCTGGTATTATTGTCGGAGAGAATGATGATGAACTTCTCATTGCTACCAACAATCATGTAGTGGAGGGCGCTACTACACTGAGTGTCTGCTTTATCGGAAGTGATGTGGTAAGTGCAGAACAGGAAACTGAGAATTATATAAATGGAAATGGAGACTTGAATATTGATGGTGCAGTTTCCGCAAAGATAAAAAAGGAACTGACGAGGATACAGACCTTGCGGTGATTGCAGTTGAAAAAAGTGACATTCCGGAAGAAACCATGAGCCAGATTAAAATTGCCCAGCTTGGCAATTCGGATGATCTTGCTGTTGGTGAGCAGGTGGTTGCCATTGGTAATGCACTTGGTTATGGTCAGACTGTAACATCTGGCTGGGTAAGTGCCCTGGATCGCACTGTTCAGTCCGATTCCAATACTTATGAGGAGCTGATCCAGACAGATGCAGCAATCAATCCTGGCAACAGTGGTGGTGCCCTTTTAAATATGCAGGGAGAATTGATTGGAATTAACTGTGCCAAAATTGCATCAAGCAGTATAGAGGGAACCGGATATGCCATTCCGATTTCCAAGGCACAGCCCATTCTGGAAGAACTTATGAATCGTAAGACAAGGGATAAAGTTTCAGATGAGTCACAGATTGGCTATCTGGGAGTTAAATTCGCCGATCTTTTCCAGAGAAGCAATCCAGATGTATAATATGCCATCTGGTGCATTTGTTATGGATGTGTATCCGGGAGAGGCAGCAGATAATGCCGGAATCCAGAAAAGTGATATTATTACCAAGCTGGATGGCCAGAAGGTTTCAAGTAAGGCTGATATCAACGATAAGCTTCAGTATTATTCAGCTGGTGAAGAAATCGAAATTGAGGTGGCACGGTTAAATAACGGAGAGTATGAGGAATCGACAGTAACTGTTACATTGAGTGCAAGACCGGATGGTAATCAGTAATATGCAAGGGGAGCTGATAAGGCTCCCCTTTTCACATTTTATAAAAAGTTAATTTCTAAATCAGAGAAAAGTATGGTACAATAAGAAAACAAAAAATGATTTTTTACATAAGATAGGAAAGACTGCTGGTCAGCCTGATAACAGCAGCAGGAAAGGAAATAATTATATGACTGAACATTTTGACGATGAAAAAAGACGAAATCATCGATGGCGATATAACAGAGAAGAACGATGATCACGAAGATGACAGCGATTATGAGAAATTCTGTTTTCTCTGTCATCGTCCGGAGAGCCAGGCAGGCAAAATGATCGAGCTTCCTAACAATATACATATCTGTAATGATTGTATGCAGAAAAGCTTTGACACCATGACCCAGCAGATGAATAACGGACTGAATCTGAACGATCTTCTTAATATGCCTAATGTGAGTATGATCAATCTGGGCAGTATTCAGGATGCAATTCCCCGTCCGAAGAAAGTAAAGAAGAAAAAAGAAGATGCCAGGCCAGAGATTGATCTTAAGAAGATCCCGGCACCACATAAGATCAAGGCAAGCCTTGACGAATATGTAATTGGTCAGGAGAGAGCCAAGAAAGTAATGTCAGTAGCAGTTTACAATCACTATAAACGTGTGGCAACAGATACCATGGATGAAATTGAAATCGAAAAATCTAATATGCTGATGATCGGACCAACCGGCAGCGGTAAGACCTATCTGGTAAAAACCCTGGCGAAACTTCTGGATGTGCCGCTTGCGATTGCGGATGCCACATCCCTGACAGAGGCAGGATATATTGGTGATGATATTGAGAGCGTTGTTTCCAAGCTTCTTGCTGCAGCAGATAATGATGTGGAGAAAGCAGAGCATGGGATTGTCTTTATTGATGAGATTGACAAGCTGGCCAAGAAAAAGAACACCAATCAGCGTGATGTAAGCGGTGAAGCGGTTCAGCAGGGACTTTTGAAGCTTCTGGAGGGAAGCGAGGTAGAGGTGCCGATAGGAGCCAACAGCAAGAATGCAATGGTTCCATTGACAACGGTGAACACACGCAATATCCTGTTTATCTGCGGTGGCGCTTTCCCGGATCTGGAAAATATTATCAAGGAGAGACTGAATAAGCAGGCATCTATCGGTTTTATGCTGATCTGAAGGACAAATATGACAATGATCCACATATTCTGGAGAAGGTAACAGTAGATGATATCCGTGCATTTGGCATGATTCCGGAATTTATAGGACGTCTGCCGATTATATATACACTGGACGGACTGAATGAGGATATGTTAGTGCAGATCCTGAAGGAACCGAAGAATGCAATTTTGAAACAGTATCAGAAGCTCCTTGCCCTGGATGAGGTGAAGCTGGATTATGAGGAGGATGCGCTTCACGCGATTGCGGCCAAGGCACTGGAGAAGCATACTGGAGCCAGAGCTCTTCGGGCAATTCTGGAAGAATACATGCTGGATATTATGTATGAGATTCCGAAAGATGACAGTATTGGACAGGTGATCATTACCAGAGAATATATTGAAGGTACAGGCGGTCCGAGAATCCTGCTTCGCGGACAGGAAATTCCCCTGATCGGGATGGCTCAGTAGACAGGGAAACAGGTGTTTCATCACTTTGCAACTGTTTAGGAGACAGCTTTTAGCCGTAAAAGTACTAAATAGTTACAACACTTTTATATGTAAAGGAGATGGTATTATGGCACGCGATTTTTTTGACGAGTTAAGTGACACAATTACAAGGACAACCAAGGATCTTGGAAAAAAAGCCGGTCAGCTTTATGAGGCACAGAAGATCAGAAGTAAGATTTCAGTGAAGAGCAGATGGTACAGAAACTGAAAGCAGACATTGGAAATGTGATCTTTGAAAAGTACAAAGAAGGTGCAGAAGTAGAAGAAGCTCTTAAAGGGTTCTGCGAAGAGATTGAGCAGCATCTGGATATTATTGACGGATATAAGGATGCAGCAGCGGAGATGAAGGGACGGAAAATCTGTCCGGCATGTGGAAAAGCTGTAGACAGAAGTGTCTCCTTTTGTCCATATTGTGGCTCTGTATGCCCGACTCGGAACCAGAGAAAGCTGAGGGCGATGTGGTGGACACTGAGACTGCAGAACCTGTAGAAGAGACAGAAGAGAAGCAGGCAGAGAATGAGGCAGGTACAGAGGAAGAAAAGGTCTCAACAGAAACTGAGAAAAGTGGTCAGGATTTTCCGTAAATAAGGAGGCTGCATTTATGCTTTCGCTAACAATTGCCGGCGGAATCTTTCTGCTGGATTATAAGATAAAAGAACATATTGACAGTACCCGCCTTCAGGGAAGCAAAGAAGAAGTACTGGGAGGCAGACTGCTCCTTCGGAACTGTCACAATAAAGATAAGATTCTTGGTAAGGTGAAAATCGGCAGGGAGAATTGCCAGGAGCTTGCAGCAGCCGGTATGGGCTGTGTGGCAGGAGAATACTGGCACCAGCTTCTCCACGGCGGAAATAAGCTTAGCAGAGCCGGTCTTGCCATGATCCTGGGTGGTGGAATGTCCAACTACACAGACCGTCGAAATAAAGGATATGTTACAGATTATGTGAGCCTGAATGTGAAGAACAAAGAAATTCGTAAGATCGTATTTAATCTGTCTGACGTATGTATTGCTGCAGGTACCATTCTGTGGGCAGCAGGAAATTTATTTTCATATAGGAAAAAATAATCTGAGACAGAAAACAAAAGACACCTGGCACAGTGCGCTAGGTGTCTTTTGTTTTCTGGAGAGCAGTGAGGGAGGATAAGGCTGCTTTGTATCTGTGCGTTCCAGCAGATAATCTACACTTACATTATAGAAGTCTGCAATTTTGCATAAGACATCAGGAGGAATGATTCTTTCCCCTCGTTCATAACGTGAGTAGGTACGCTGGATCACATTGAGATAGTGAGCCATGTATTTCTGTGTCAGATCATGATCTTCCGCAGCTCTCTGATTCTTTTGTACGTCATATTTCATTTCTCTGGTGTAAAAGTATAAATAGTATCAGCCGTCAGCCACAGGTGGATAACGGTTAATTTCATTATAAATTGAGGTTCCCTGGGAATAGTTAAAAAGACCAAAATGGACTAAGAACAAATCTCTGTCGGAATCTCAAAAGATACAAAAATATATTTTTTAAATTTTTCAAATTTTTTGAAAATTAGTGTGTCAAGCGTTTTTGAAAATGTCCTAAAATATTGAAGTATTAGCCCCGGCTTTTTTGCTGGGGCTTGTTAAATTGATTCGTTTCATTCCTCAGGCAATTTTTGTATCTTGATCATTCTGGTGGTGTTCTTGCTGTTTGACAAACTTTCCAAACTGTTGGCGACGCCAGGGATGATTCATTGGTGGAATGCGGGGCTTCTTTGGTTTTGGCGGAGTATAGTCTATATCTAAGTCTTTTGATTTTGTTTCGTGCTCGGGTATTTCTTCCAGTGCGTAGATGTCTTTGTCATTTACACAGCAGTATTGACTGCCATCAAAAGCCTGAATAAACATTACCTTTGTTCCTTTTCGGTAGTGGACCTGATTGCCTCTGCTGTCAATCATACGGTAGTATTTATTGGAATGCCTTAAACAGTGTCCGGTATCTACCGTTCTTTCGCATAAAACTGCAAGAATCAGGTTAATTTTTTCAATTTGGGGTTGCACTTCGAACACAGACTTGATACCATGAATGGGAAGGAAAACTTCTCTTGAATTCCTTTATGTAGGAGTTTAGGAATTCATTGGCAGCGTCTATGGTCGTTATGCCTGCAAGTCTTAACTCGACTGGCAGGCGCGACTGTAGCGTCTGGTTCAGGCGTTCTACACGTCCTTTTGCCTGAGGCACACTGCTTGATCCCAGTTCAACCCCCAGCTGTTTACAGGCATAGGCAAACTGTGTATAGGTATCCTCATCGATAGATGGGGAGTTTTTTTTTTATAGGTGAAAACAGTACGGCGGTCTGTAAAGAACTTGTAGGGGATACCGTAAGTTGTGAGGATCTGATGGAAAACGTGGTAATAGCCATTCAGAGTTTCCTGGGTATCAAACCAACCGCCGGTAATCCTTCCTGTAGCATCATCTATAGCCAGATGCAGATGCCATATCTGACCGGGGATCCATTCGTAGGGAGTTGCGTCCATTTGCTGCAGTTCACCGAAATAAGCGGCTCTGGGACGGCGGGAATGGGCGTCCTCAAGAGCAACGAGATTAATCTGTATCTGATCCGCTTCTTTCTGAGATTTCGCTGCTTTTTTTATCGGCTTTTAATTGTTCTTTGATTCTCTTTTTCTTAGCTTTTGTAGCCTTGGGAGAGAGAATGTATTCAGCTTCGAGAATAGACATAACCGCTGAAGGGGAGATGTGGATATCTTCATGTTTTCCTAATAACTCAGTGAAATGCACAAAATTGGCATCATAGTATTTGTTGCGGTATAAATCGACAACAAGATTACGAGTTTCATTGGGGATGGTATTGGCTGGCTTACGTCCTCTGTTGCCATGGATAAAATAGGCTTTGCCATGCTCTTTGTAGCCTTTAAGCATACGGTTAATGTGACGTACAGTACAACCGAGAGTAAGGGCAGCTCTCTGCTTGTTAGGGGCTGGATGATCTGCCAATGATTTGATCACCTCATACTTCTTTTGTTCATCCATTGATAATTCTACCTTTCTGATAATCGTTACCTCCATCTGTTGATGGAAGCATTATACTACATTGGGACATTTTCCTTTGTGGTATATTAGGACATTATCATAAATGGTTCATATTTTTCAAATTTTTTTGAAAATTAGTGTTGACATTTGAATGAATGTGTTGTATTATAATCAAGCAGTCGCGAGAGAGCGATTGAAACATAAGAAATGCAGGAGTGGCGGAATTGGCAGACGCGCAGGCTTCAGGTGCCTGTGGTCGCAAGATCGTGTGGGTTCAAGTCCCATCTCCTGCATTATTTTTTTTTCTTTTGTTACGAATACCAGAGTTGCGTATAAGGTTGGCTGTGAGGCACAGGATGTCTCTTTTAATTCAGACTCGGATCCAGTAGCTTTTTTTTCTGTTGTGCAATTTTTTCAGCACAACAGAATTTTTTTTTTTGTTCATATTTTGTTGAAAAAAGCACTTTGCTGTGATACAATCTTGAAGATTTAGGAAAAAATAAGAAAGAAATATAAGATAAGAAAGGGAGATTGTATGAAAGCATTTCTGATATTAGAAGATGGCCATGTGTTCAAAGGAACCAGTATTGGTTCAACAAGAGAAGTCATTAGTGAAATCGTCTTTAATACTTCCATGACCGGATATCTCGAAGTAATGACCGACCCTTCCTATGCAGGACAGGCAGTCTGTATGACTTATCCCCTCATTGGGAATTACGGAATCTGTTATGAGGACCAGGAATCCACCAGACCGTGGATCGACGCATTTATCGTACGTGAATTATCCCGTGTCCCAAGTAATTTCAGAAGCGTGGACACGATTCAGCATTTCTTAACAAAGCATGATATTCCTGGAATCGCAGGAATTGATACCAGAGCCTTAACGAAGATCCTTCGTGAGAAAGGTACCATGAACGGTATGATCACCGTCAATGAAAATTATGATTTAGATACAATTATCCCCCAGTTAAAAGCATATACAACAGGAAAGGTAGTTGAGAAAGTAACCTGCCGTGAGAAAGAAATCCTTCCTGGAAATGGTCCGAAGGTTGCACTTATGGATTTTGGTGCAAAGCGCAACATTGCCTGTTCCCTGAATAAGCGCGGATGTCAGGTAACTATTTACCCGGCTCTTACACCGGCAGAGGAGATCCTTGGAGATCATCCAGACGGAATCATGCTCAGCAATGGCCCTGGAGACCCGAAAGAATGCACTTCTATTATTAAAGAAGTAAAGAAACTTTACGATTCCGATGTTCCGATTTTTGCAATCTGTCTTGGACATCAGCTGATGGCACTTGCAACAGGCGGAGATACCTATAAGATGAAATATGGTCACCGCGGTGGAAACCATCCGGTAAAAGACCTTACAACAGGCAGAGTTTACATCTCTTCCCAGAATCATGGCTACGTAGTAGATGCCAAGGACCTTGAGGAGAAAAACATTGCTCATCCTGCATTTGTGAACGTAAATGACGGAACAAACGAAGGAATGGCATACGTTGGAAAGAATATTTTCACTGTACAGTTCCATCCGGAGGCATGCCCGGGACCGCAGGATTCCAGTTACCTGTTTGACAGATTTATGGATATGATGGGAGGAAATAAATAATGCCAAGAAATAAAGACATTAAAAAAGTACTTGTTATTGGTTCCGGTCCGATCATCATCGGCCAGGCAGCAGAGTTTGACTATGCAGGAACACAGGCTTGCCGTTCCCTGAAGGAAGAAGGTCTGGAGGTTGTTCTTCTGAACTCCAATCCGGCTACAATCATGACAGATAAAGATATTGCAGACCGTGTTTACATTGAGCCTCTGACAGTAGAAGTAGTAGAACAGCTTATCCCTGAAAGAGAAACCGGACAGCGTCCTTCCTACACTGGGCGGCCAGGCGGGATTAAACCTTGCCATGGAGCTGGATGAGAAAGGTTTCCTCAAAGAACACAATATAAGACTGATCGGTACAACTGCCCAGACAATCAAGAAAGCTGAGGACCGTCAGGAATTCAAAGATACCATGGAGAAGATCGGTGAGCCGATCGCAGCCTCCAAGGTCGTTACAACAGTAGAAGATGGTCTTGCATTTACAAACATCATTGGTTATCCGGTAGTTCTCCGTCCTGCTTACACACTCGGTGGAAGCGGCGGCGGTATCGCCCATAATGAATATGAACTCCGTGAAATCCTGGAGAATGGTCTTCGTCTTTCACGTGTAGGTGAAGTACTGGTAGAGCGCTGCATCGCAGGATGGAAAGAGATTGAATATGAAGTAATGCGTGACAGCGCAGGAAACTGCATTACAGTCTGCAATATGGAGAACATTGACCCGGTTGGTGTCCACACAGGTGACTCTATCGTAGTTGCTCCATCTCAGACACTGGGAGATAAAGAATATCAGATGCTCCGTACTTCAGCCCTGAACATCATCACAGAGCTTGGAATCACAGGTGGATGTAACGTTCAGTACGCTCTGAAACCGGACAGCTTTGAATACTGTGTAATCGAGGTAAACCCGCGTGTAAGCCGTTCCTCTGCACTTGCAAGTAAGGCAACAGGTTACCCGATCGCCAAGGTTGCAGCAAAGATTGCCCTGGGCTACACACTGGATGAGATCCCGAATGCGATCACAGGAAAAACATATGCAAGCTTCGAGCCAATGCTGGATTACTGTGTTGTGAAGATTCCGAGACTTCCATTTGATAAATTCATCACTGCCAAGAGAACACTGACTACTCAGATGAAGGCTACCGGTGAGGTTATGAGTATCTGCCATAATTTCGAAGGCGCATTAATGAAGGCTATCCGTTCTCTGGAACAGCATGTAGACAGCCTGATGTCCTACGATTTTACACAGCTTACAGATGAAGAACTTCTGGCAGAACTGGAAATCGTAGATGACCGCAGAATCTGGAAAATCGCAGAAGCAATCCGCCGCGGTATGCCGCAGTCCATGCTTCATGACATTACCAAGATTGATATCTGGTTCATTGATAAGCTGGCAATCCTTGTTGGAATGGAAAATGCACTTAAAACCAGAAAAGCTTACAAAAGAGCTTCTTCTGGAAGCAAAGCGCATGGAATTTCCGGATTATATCATTGCTCGTCTGACAGGTAAAACAGAAGAAGAAATCAAAGCTCTTCGTGAAGAATATCAGATCAAAGCAGCATACAAGATGGTTGATACCTGTGCAGCAGAGTTTGCTGCAGCAACACCATATTACTATTCTGTATACGGCGATGAAGGCACAGAGAATGAAGCAGTAGCACCACCGGATAAAAAGAAAATCCTGGTACTTGGTTCCGGTCCGATCCGTATCGGTCAGGGTATCGAGTTCGACTTCTGCTCTCTGTACACTGTACCTGGGCTTTTGAAAAAAGAAGGATATGAAACTATCATTATCAACAACAACCCAGAGAGACAGTAAGTACAGACTTTGATATTGCAGATAAGCTGTATTTTGAGCCGCTGACACCGGAAGATGTTGAGAATGTAGTAAATATCGAGAAACCGGACGGAGCAGTTGTTCAGTTCGGTGGTCAGACAGCTATCAAATTAACAGAAGCACTGACAAAGATGGGTGTAAAGATCCTTGGAACCTCTGCTGAGAATGTAGACGCTGCTGAGGACCGTGAGCTGTTCGATGAGATTCTTGAAAAATGCGAGATCCCGAGACCGAAGGGACACACAGTATTTACTGCTGAGGAAGCTAAGAAAGCAGCAAATGAGCTGGGTTATCCGGTTCTGGTTCGTCCTTCCTACGTACTTGGCGGACAGGGCATGAGAATCGCTGTAAGTGATGAGGACGTAGAAGAGTATATCGGTGTGATCAACCAGATTGCACAGGAGCACCCGATCCTTGTTGATAAATACCTGATGGGTAAGGAAATCGAGGTTGATGCCGTTTGCGATGGCGAGGACATCCTGATTCCTGGTATTATGGAGCATATTGAGCGTGCCGGAATCCACTCCGGTGACAGTATTTCCGTATACCCGGCTAAGACCATCAGCGAGAAAGCAAAAGAGACAATTGCAGAGTACACCAGACGTCTTGCAAGAGCACTGCATGTTATGGGTATGATCAATATCCAGTTCATCGTTCTTGGGGATGATGTATATGTAATCGAGGTTAATCCACGTTCCAGCCGTACCGTACCTTACATCAGCAAAGTTACCGGAATCCCGATTGTACCGCTGGCAACCAAGGTAATCCTTGGATACAAACTGAAAGATATGGGCTATGAGCCTGGTCTTCAGCCAGAGGCAAAACACATTGCCATCAAGATGCCGGTATTCTCGTTTGAGAAGCTGCGCGGCGCAGAGATTTCCCTTGGACCGGAGATGAAGTCTACCGGTGAGTGCCTTGGTATTGCTAAGACCTTTAACGAGGCTCTTTACAAGGCATTTGAGGGCGCTGGCATCCGTCTGCCGAAGTATAAGAACATGATCATGACTGTAAGACCGGAAGAGCAGGAGGACGCTGTACCGATCGCTAAGAGATTTGAGGCACTTGGATACCGCATCTATGCCACAAGAGGAACTGCCAATACTCTGAAAGAGCATGGTGTTAAGGTGATCCGTACCAACAAGCTGGAGCAGCCGGCACCGAACCTTATGGACTTGATTCTTGGTCATAAGATTGATGTGGTTATTGATATCCCATCTCAGGGTGTTGAGCATCAGAAGGATGGTTTCGTGATCAGACGTAATGCTATTGAGACGGGAGTAAACGTTCTTACCAGCCTCGATACTGCAGAGGCTCTGGTAACAAGTCTGGAAAACACAGATGCTAACAAGCTGAGCCTGATTGATATTGCGACTATCGCAAAAGGTAAAAACACGTCTGCTGACGCAGACTCTAAAAAAGTGGATTGTTCCGCACTTATGTTCACAGTAATCCCCACTCGCGATGCAATTCAAATCGGTTGCATTGCGCATGATTTAGCCCGTCAATGTCGGGTTTATATAGAACTTTGTTCAAAAAACGCCTCACGGAACTGTATAGCCGCTGTACAGGGACTTTTATAGTAAATTTTGCGAAAAATGCAAAATACAAGTTTACGAAAGCAAAGTTGTGTAATATACTAAAGAGGACGGAGAAGTTTAGGTCTCCGTCCTCATTTTGTTGTGCGATGGAGATTACGGATCAGTCAGAATGGGTACGGCGCAGCTGATTTGAGAAAGTGAGGCAGCTGAAGTATTTTCCGCGCATTCATAAGAAAGGGGTAGAAATGGATATTATCGAACTTTTTAAAGGTAATTTTCCTGGGTATTGTTGAGGGAATTACCGAGTGGCTCCCGATCAGCAGTACCGGGCATATGATCCTGGTTGATGAATTTATTCATCTGAATGTTTCACAGGATTTTATGGACGTATTTCTGGTTGTGATCCAGCTTGGAGCCATCCTTGCAGTTGTTGTTTTGTATTGGAATAAGCTGTGGCCTTTTACATAAAGAAGCTTCCAAGAAGAACCCAGATGGCTATTCGAAGAAGCCAAAATGGGCACAGGTGATCCTGAATTTTGTGGAGCGCTTCTGCGATAAAGAGAAATGGGTGCTGTGGTTTAAGATTGTGGTAGCATGTCTGCCGACCATTGTGATCGCACTTCCGTTTGATGATTTCATTGAAGAACATTTTAATAACTATGTGGTTGTTGCCATTGCACTGATCGTCTACGGTGTTCTGTTTATTATTGTGGAAAACTATAATAAAAGCAGAGAGCCGCAGTGCACAAGTCTGGAAGATTTATCTTTCAAGACGGCGTTTCTCATCGGCTGTTTTCAGGTGCTTTCCGTTATTCCTGGTACATCCAGATCTGGTTCTACCATCATTGGAGGAATCCTGGTTGGTACTTCCCGTACCGTTGCAGCTGAGTTCACCTTTTTTCCTTGGAATCCCGGTTATGTTCGGAGCCAGCCTTCTGAAGATTGTGAAATTCGGTTTTGGATTTACCGGTACAGAGGTGCTGATCCTGGTGATCGGTATGGTGGTAGCGTTTGTAGTTTCTATCTTGGCAATCAAGTTCCTGATGGGCTATATCAAGAAACATGATTTTAAGGCATTTGGATGGTACAGAATCGTACTTGGTGCGCTGGTTTTGGTTTACTTTATTGGTAAGACTTTACTGGCATAAATTATATATAAGAAATTTCGGCGCCAGCCTGCAAGGGAAAATTTGCAGGTTGGCGTTTTTGCTATTTAATGTGTTGGTCATTATCCCGGACGCGATTTCACAATGTATATTCACCGCCGCGCGTCGCAACGTTCCGGAAGCTAATGACTAACTGCGACTAAGACGCTCAGGAAAGCCTTCGCGCCTAAGTCTCCGTAAGTCATGGATCTCGCCTCCACTAAAACCGCTCTAAAATGCGCGGCTTGCGAATATACATTGCAAAAATCGCTGGTTACTGGAAAGGGAAGAAAGAAACAGTAACGACAACAACGGGGGTGGGGTGAAGTAGTTGGTATCCCGCAACTATATTGTTTTTTCTAATCTATCGTTGTCAAGAAAGTGTAGGGAAACCAATCACTCCCCCTCCCCCTTCGTTAAAAAGTTCTTACTAACCAGCAAGTCCCAGCCAGTACACAGCATTTGGGCAATGTGTATTACTCCAGCGAGCCATTTCAGGCGCGCTCTTAGCGTAAGCGAAATCCAGCGCTTACGAAGACTTATGCGTGAGGGCTCTCCCGAACGCATTAGTCGCAGTTAGCGATTAGTTCGCTGGAGCGTTGCGCCGGCGAGTGAGTAATACACATTGTCCAAATGCGTCCCTACTGAAGAAATTTTCAACACATTAAATAGCAAGTTAAGGTATTTTCTTGTATGTGAAAATAGGCTATAATATAAATAATTCAAGCAAAGTAAACGAGGTGTACTATGGGAAAATATATAATGGCATTGGACCAGGGAACTACCAGTTCCAGATGTATTTTATTTGATAAAAGGGGAATATGTGTAGCGTAGCGCAAAAGGAGTACAAACAGTATTATCCGAAGCCAGGCTGGGTGGAACATGATCCGAAGGAAATCTGGTCCTCCCAGATTTCAGTGGCTACAGAAGCCATGAGTAAGATCAGTGTAGATGCAGAGGATATTCACGCTATCGGAATCACGAATCAGCGAGAGACTACGATTGTGTGGGATAAGAAGACAGGAGAGCCGGTTTATCCGGCAATTGTATGGCAGTGCCGCAGAACAGCTAATATGATTGAGAAGATGGAAAAAAAAGACGGCATGTCAGAGTTGGTTCGAAAGAAAACCGGTCTGATTCCGGACGCCTATTTTTCCGGAACGAAACTGAAATGGATCCTGGATCATGTAGAAGGTGCCAGAGAGCGTGCGAAGAATGGGGAACTTCTCTTTGGAACAGTAGATACCTGGCTGATCTGGAAATTGACAAAAGGGAAAGTTCATGTGACGGATTACACCAACGCTTCCAGAACCATGCTTTTTGACATCCATGAGAGAAAATGGGATAAAGAGATTCTGGAATACCTGGATATCCCAGAGTGCATGCTGCCGGAAGTGAAGCCAAGCAGCTGTATTTATGGCTATACCAATGAGAATCTGATTGGGGGCAGAATCCCAATTGCCGGGGCGGCAGGAGACCAGCAGGCAGCTCTTTTCGGACAGTGTTGCTTTGAGTCAGGTGATGTAAAGAATACATATGGTACCGGCTGCTTTATGCTTATGCATACAGGAGATAAGGCAGTAGAATCCAAGAATGGACTTCTTACCACCATTGCGGTGAAAGCAGACGGAACGCCAGGATATGCCCTGGAGGGAAGTGTTTTCGTGGCAGGTGCTGCTATTCAGTGGCTGAGAGACGAAGTGGGAATTCTGGAGAGTTCCCGGATTCTGAGAAATATTGTCTGTCAGTGCCGGACACAAACGGCGTATACGTGGTTCCTGCGTTCACAGGTCTCGGTGCACCATACTGGGATCAGTATGCAAGAGGCGCTATCCTTGGTCTTACCAGAGGCGCAGGAAAAGCTCATCTGGTGCGTGCCACGGTAGAGTCCCTGGCCTATCAGGTACACGACGTTCTGGAAGCCATGGAGAAGGATTCTGGCATTGATCTCAGCGCTCTCCGCGTAGACGGTGGCGCCAGCGCCAATAACTTCCTCATGCAGTTCCAGGCTGACCTTCTCGACACTCAGGTGGTCCGTCCAAGCTGCATCGAAACCACCGCCCTCGGTGCTTCCTATCTGGCAGGTCTCGCTACCGGTTTCTGGAAAGACGCCTCCGAAGTAAAAAGCAACTGGCAGATCGGCCGTCAGTTCACCCCACAGATGACAGAAGAGGAGCGTAAGAAGAAGCTGAAAGGGTGGAAGAAGGCTGTGAAGTGTACGTTTGAGTGGGCGAAGGATGAAGAAGAATATAAGTAAAAAATGCCACATAATCAGAATTTATTTTTACACTTTACAATAAACGTGTGATTTAAAATCCACTTTAACATGTATAATAAAGAAAATAGATCTGACCATAGAGCAATTTCAGGTTTCCCAGAATCTCCTTTTCTGCTCTATGGACAGTCTTTCAAGAAAGTAGCATTTACTTTGATCAAGACAGTTACTTTGAATAGGAATCAGCAGCTGACAGAACAGAGTCGGCAAATTGAAAAAGCCACTAAAAGAGAAATTGTTAAGTTAAAAATGATTGTTTAAGAGGGGGAATTTTATTCTGCTTTCTTATACTTAATATAATTCACCACCATCATCGCTAACTTAAACGTTAACGCATCCTCAAAGGTTCGGATATCCAGCCCGAATTTTTTCTGCAGCTTTTCGAAGCGGTACACCAGTGTATTTCGGTGTACGTAAAGCTGTCTGGAGGTTTCGGAAAGATTCAGGTTGTTTTCGAAGAAGGTGCGGATGGTAGCGAGTGTTTTCGTCATCAATAGAATCCAGAGTTTCTTCTTTGAAAAACTCATCGATAAACATCTCGCAAATCTCCACCGGCAGCTGATAGATCAGGCGACCGATTCCAAGACGGTTATATCCAAACACATTTTTGCCAGTATAAAAAATCTTGCCCACTTCTAAGGCAGTACGTGCTTCCTTTGTAAGCATCCGGGAGCTGCTTCAGGTCATCTGCAATATTGCTGTAGGAAACCCAGGCGGAAGTCATGGCCTCTGTATTCAGCATGTCCACCAGCATATGGGCAATATCATCCAGATCGGAATAATCCTCAGAAGGCTGGAGTTCACGGAGAATAATAATTCCGGAATCGTCTATAGCAGTAATAAAATCTCTTGTCTTAGCTGCAAAAA